>Ga0209056_10009278_pt1 | contig 10056 bp, 10 predicted proteins | sample GraSoiAngelo_114_FD_185876 | JGI IMG/M metagenome (GOLD analysis project Ga0209056, IMG submission 185876) | Grasslands soil microbial communities from the Angelo Coastal Reserve, California, USA - 14_0903_13_40cm (SPAdes) (version 2) | ecosystem: Environmental > Terrestrial > Soil > Grasslands...
ACGCCGAGTAACGCGATCGTCGTTTCGCCCTCGTTAAAAATAATATTGTCGCTGGAATCGAGCGCGGTCAGCGCGCTGTTCGTTGCGTTTCCGTGTTCGTCCTTTTTGAAATAGCGGGCCACTGTCTGCCAACTGCCGACGTCATCCCAATCAAAACTGGCTTCGACCACCAGAACCCGTTCGGCTTTTTCCATGATCGCGTAATCGAACGAATTGCGCGGGAGTTTTTCGAATCGCTCGCGCAAAGTTTTATCGAGATCTTTCGAAGACCGGAGTTGTGAGATGAAATCGGCCAATTCCGGCGCGTGGCGGTTAAATTCGCTCAAAACGGTCGGCACCGACCAGACAAACATTCCCGCGTTCCAGCGAAAATTTCCTTTTCGCAAAAAAGATTCGGCAAGATCGACATTTGGCTTTTCGCGAAAGCGAACGACGCGATGCACTGCGATTTTGCCCTCGCCATGCAAGCGCACTTGTTCGCCTTGTTCAATATAACCAAAACCGGGGCAGGCCCAGGTCGGTTTGATGCCGATGATAACCAGTGCGCCGGTTTCTTCAGCCGCGGCCGCGGCGGTCCGCATGGTGTCTTGAAAGGCGGCGCGATCGACAATGACGTGATCGGCCGGCAACACCAGCATCGTTGCCGCATGGTCGCGCCCCGCGATCCAGCCGGCCCCAAGCGCGACCGCCGCCGCGGTGTCGCGTTTGGCCGGTTCAGCGATGATGTTTTGTTTTGGAAAAGCTTTGAGTAAATCGCGAACAGCTTTTTCCTGGTCGACGTTGGTGAGAATGAGAATGCGGTCGCTCGGGACCAGGCCTTCCAATCGCGCGATTGTTTTCTCCAACAAAGTGCGTTCGGAAACGAGGCGCAGCAATTGCTTCGGACGATTACGTCGGCTCAACGGCCAGAAACGCTCGCCGCTGCCGCCGGCGAGAATGAGGGCATAGATCGGATTCGACATGTCAGAAGCTGCTAATAGCGGAGATCACGCCAGCACGGAGATTTCCCGGTTTCTTTTTCCCCAACGCGACTTATAAGTAGCCGATGTCCCTCTCGGTATCCATTCCAAAAACAGGCGAACAGGTTCCGCTGGATAATTTGCTCTCGCTGACGCGCACCGCGTTTGGGCTTGGAATCGGAATGCTGGTCGCCGACAAAATTAAACGGCCGGCCCGACAGACGGCTGCAATCGCGCTGATGTCGGTCGGCGCTTTGGCGGCGGTCCCGTTCCTTGTCAAAATCGCACTCGAGCGGATCAACCGCCCGGAATCGGAACGCGGCAGTCGCGCGCGCTTGCGCTCGATTCGCGGCGACTCGGGTTATTCTACCGAGACAGACATTTATTAGGTTCAAGTCGGGTGCAGTTCACTCGGGGACAGCTTGATTCGGTCGGCTTCGCGGATTAAAGCGTCGTTCGCACATGGCCCGAACATCGACATCTTCCGGTGAGCCGGTGCGGGATTTTTGCCGCGAAATTCTAAAACAGGAGGCGCTCCTGCGCCAGGGCGGCGGGAAGGCCGGACTTGAGCGGCAACGCAAACTCGGCCGCTTGCCGGCGCGGGAACGGATCGGTCAGCTTCTCGACAAAGACGCGCAATTTTTCGAGATCGGACTCTGGGCGGCCTACAAAATGTACGAAGAGTGGGGGAACATTGTCGCCGCCGGAGCTATCGCCGGCATCGGAAATGTCTCGGGCGTTCCATGCATGCTCATTGCGAACGACGCCACCGTCAAGGCAGGCGCGTTCTTTCCTGCGACGGTGAAAAAACTTTTGCGCGCACAGCGAATCGCTTTCGAATGTTCGCTGCCAATTATTTATCTGGTCGATTCCGCCGGCGTCTTTTTGCCGATGCAGGACGAGATTTTTCCGGACGAGGACGATTTCGGCCGGATCTTTCGAAACAACTCAGTCATTTCCGCGGCCGGAATTCCGCAGTTCGCCGCCATCGTGGGAAACTGCGTTGCGGGCGGCGCTTACCTGCCTGTACTCTGCGACAAGATTTTGATGACCGAGGGGAGCGGGCTTTATCTCGCCGGTCCGTCGCTGGTCAAAGCCGCGATTGGTCAGGTGGTCGAACAAGAAGAACTCGGCGGCGCGAAGATGCATTCGGAAATCAGCGGCACCGTCGATTTTTACGAGAAGACCGATGAATCATGTTTGAAACGCTTGCGCTCGCTCGTTGCTCTTTTGCCCGAGGCGCAAAGCGCGGCTGATTCCAAGATCAACCGGAAAGTTTTCAAAACGGCGAAAAATCCGGACACGGCTTATGATCTTGTCAGCCTCGATGGTCAAAAAAATTACGATGCGCGCGATCTGATCGCTGCGGTTGTCGATTCAAATTCAGTCGACGAATACAAAGCCGATTATGGCAAAACACTGGTGACAGCTTACACGCGCATTGCTGGTCGGCCGGTTGGCATTGTGGCGAGTCAACGGCTGCAAGTGCGCACGAAAAAAGAAGGAATTCAGATGGGCGGCGTTATTTATTCGGACAGCGCTGACAAAGCCGCTCGGTTCGTGATGGATTGCAATCAAGTTGGATTGCCGATCATTTTTTTCCAGGACGTGACCGGATTCATGGTCGGTCGCGACGCGGAAGAAAGCGGCATCATTCGGAGTGGCGCGAAACTCGTGAACGCGGTCAGCAATTCAATTGTTCCCAAAATCACCGTGGTCGTCGGCGGTTCGTTTGGCGCAGGCAACTACGCGCTTTGTGGCAAAGCCTACGATCCGCGATTCATCGTGGCGTGGCCGACTGCGCGTTACGCGGTGATGGGCGCGGCCCAGGCTTCGGACACAGTTTTTTCAATTCTCGCGCGCGCTCGCGAACGTGGCGATAAAAAGGCGTCGCATGAAGAGCTCGACGCGCTTCGCAAAAAAGTGAAACAGAGTTACGAAGAGCAGACGGACATTCGCTACGGCGCGGCGCGTGGGTGGGTCGATGCTATCGTTCAGCCGCACGAAACGCGCGAGGCCTTAATTCAGTTGCTTCAATACGTGGCGCGTCCAATGCCGAAAGCGCGCTTCCACACGGGTGTCATTCAAGTTTAGATCGGCAATCGCATGCCAGTCGTTCTGATCGAGAAACAGAGTCCGCAGATTACGGTGGTGACTTTGAACCGTTCCGAGCGCCGCAACTCGCTAACAATCGAGCTGCTGAATGAATTAATCGCTGCGATCAGAGTTGCTTCGGATGAACCGCGCGAGCGTGTCTTGATTTTGCGTGGCGCGGGCGCAGCGTTTTGCACCGGGCTCGATTTGAAGGAAGCCGCCGATTTGAAAAAGGCGCAGATGACCGCCGAATTGGTCGCGAAAACTTTGATCACGCTTGCCGAAACGCGTCTTGTGACGATTGCGGCGGTTCACGGCGCCGCAGTGGCCGGCGGCGCGGGAATCATGTCGGCCTGCGATTTCGTCGTTGCCGCAGAGAAAACGAAGATCGGCTATCCGGAAGTTCGGCGCGGTTTGGTTGCCGGATTAGTGATGACGTTTTTGCGACGGCAAGTGGGCGAGCGCAACATGCGTGAACTCGTGCTTGGAGGCGAATTGATCGATGCCGAGCGCGCGCGCGCGATTGGCCTGGTCAATCGCGTGGTTGCGCCTGGTCAATTGATCAACGAAGCGCAAAAGTTTGCCGATTCGGTTTTGCAAGGCGCGCCGAACGCGGTCGCACAAACCAAGCGCTTGATCGAGGAACTTTGGGCGACGTCGGTGAAAGAAGATGTCGATCTTGCCTTGAAGCATCACATGCAAGCGCGCGAATCCGCCGAAGCGCGCGAAGGCATCGCGGCGTTCAACGAAAAACGGCCGCCAAACTGGGTGAAGTAAAAAGCGAGCCGACTAGACCGACATCGGTGGAGGCGCTGCGCTTTGGTATTGCGCGCTGCCGAACCCAAGTATCGGCCAAAATATGAATGGTAGTAATATCATGCCGATCGCGAAGCCAACCCCTTTGCCAAAGTGTTTGGCTATGTCGACGTTTAGAATGATCGCGATAATGACGTTGACGAGTGGGATCAGCATTAGCAAGAGCCACCAGCCCGGCCGTCCGGCGACTTTGCACATCACGTAGATGTTGTAGATCGGGATGATCGCGGCCCAGCCGGGTTGTCCGGCTTTGCTGAAAACTTTCCAGATCGCCGCGATCAGCAGGACGATGACAGCGAAATAGCAAATCCAAAAGACCGGCCCCAATCCACCTTTGGTCGTGCTGTAATCTGAGGTTTCCTGAGCGAGGAACAAATACGAAAGAAATAGAGATCTCATAATGGTTAAGAGGTTGAATCTGCAGGGTTAACGGACTGCGTTGCCGTGGACAAGAACAATATCCGACTTAATCGCGCTCGGGACTTCGATCAATCGCCACCGTCGTTTCCGCCGTCGCAACAGGCGAACAAAATTTTTCATAGCGCCGCCGAGATTAGCGGTCGCAATCTCTCATCGTCGATGTCGATCTTACCGCGACGTCGATTGTCTGCCAATCAGGATCGCCGGCATCGAACTTATCGTCGTTTCATCAAGATCGTCTTCGCCATTGAAAAGCGCACCTTGCCGCGAACGAAGATGAACAAACCGTCGAGCAACTTGATCCCGGCGCGAAGATTCGAGGCGTGATGCGGCACAGGACAAAACCGAGACCGGAGCGCGGCGGTGAGCTACGCTCGTGATTCTGAATGCAACGTCACGTTGCTGAGCGCATTCCGGTGTCGCATTGCCATTCGACTCTCGTCATCTGGCCGGCGACAACGTCGACGTCGAACGGTCCATAGCGCCCGATTCCCTTTTGCCGTTCTTTCTTTGTCACGGTGTAATGACCGGGCGGGAGAGAAACTTTGAAGTGACCTTGATTGTCAGTCGTAAACTCTGCGACCGCGTTGCTTTCATTAGCGACAACGAAAGTCGCATTCGCCAGCGGCGCTGAACTGGGCATGCCGGGTCGAACCGGGCCACCGTGAGTTGGTCCAACCGTGATCACGCCATCAATTCCTGTGTCACCTGTTTCAGGCACAGGCATTGGCGTCGGCGATGTTTGAGCGCAGCAAAACCCAGCAAATGCAAGGAAACCGATTAAGCTTAGTCGTTGGAGTCGCATAAATACTTCGACGGATGAAAACTCTAATTGTTTAACGGAAAAACGAGTAATGTTTGTCGATCGGATCAAAGTTTTTGCGCAAGCGGGCAGTGGCGGGCGCGGGTCGGTGAGCTTTCGGCGGGAGAAATTTGTGCCGAAAGGTGGACCCGATGGCGGAGACGGCGGTCGCGGCGGCGACGTCATTCTGCGCGCGGATCGGCATGTTGACAATCTCTCGGACCTTTTCTACGAGCCGATCATCAAAGCAAAGAACGGCGGACACGGAATGGGAAAGAAAATGCATGGCCGCTCCGCGCCGTCGAAGATCGTGAAGGTTCCGGTGGGAACAATCGTTTGGCCAGCAGAAGACAGAAAACGCCCAACGCCCAACGCCCAACGTTTAGCGCCGAATTCCGATGAATCAGCGATCAGCAATCAGCAATCAGCAATCGAACCACTTATCGATCTTACGCGCGACGGTCAGGAGTTTGTCCTTCGTCGCGGCGGCGCGGGTGGGAAGGGGAATGTGCATTTCAAGAGTTCTCGCAATCGGGCACCGCGCGAATACACCGAAGGCGAAGAAGGCGAGCCAGGGCACTTCTTGTTTGAATTGCGCACGATCGCTGATGCCGGTCTTGTCGGTTATCCGAACGCCGGCAAATCGACTTTGCTCCGAAAAATTTCCGCCGCCCGGCCGAAAGTTGCGGCCTATCCATTCACGACGCTGCATCCAATCATCGGCGTAGTGGAATTTTCCGAATATCGGCGGGCAGCGATAGCAGACATTCCCGGTTTGATTGAAGGGGCGCATCGCGGTCTCGGACTTGGTCATGAATTCTTGCGACATATCACGCGCTGCCGGATTTTCTTGTTCGTTGTCGATGTTGCGGGAAGCGAAGGGCGCAATCCAGTCGAAGACGTGCAACAACTGCGCAAAGAGGTCGATCTTTACGATCCGCCGTTGTCCCAGCGTCCCTGGTTTGTGATCGCGAACAAAATGGATTTGCCCAACGCGCAGGAAAATCTCAATGCACTACGCAAGAAATTTCCGAAGATCGACATCGTGCCAATCTCGGCAGCGAAAGCCGAGGGGATCGACGAGCTAAAGAAGGAGCTCGCGGAGTGGCTCGAACTGTAGCCGTTTCGCTCTGCGAAACGCGCACGCTTCGCAGAGCGACGCGGCTACATTTTTCCGGAAAGTCGCTTGTCATTCGCGCAAAAACAGCTTTGGTATCCGCGTCAAGATTCGCGGCTCGACTTCGGAGCGCGAGAGATCACGGCGAAGAGAGCCGTGCCTTGGCTAACACCGAAATGCGCAACCGTTATTTACTGATGTCGATCCTGGCGCTGATGTTCAGTGCAGCGTTGGCCAGCTCTGCATTCGCGGCGGAAACCGCAGCGCCAGCGCAGGCTGAACATGAAGGTGTCCCGCTAAAACCGGCTCCGATCGTTGAGATAGGCAAGTTCGCGGTCACAAATTCGATGCTGGTGACCTGGATCGTTGCTGCGGGCATCATCGTTTTCGCGCAAATCGCGACCCGCACGATCAAACCCATCCCGAGCGGCATTCAAAATTTCTGGGAATGGCTGGTGGAGAGTCTCTATAATTTTCTTGAGGGAATCATCGGGCGCGAACTGGTCAGGAAAACTTTTTGGTTTTTCGCGACGATTTTTATCTTTATTTTGTTCGTGAACTGGTTTGGCCTGATCCCCGGCGTCGGCACGATTGGCTGGGGACATTACGATACGAACGGCGCTTTCCACATTGACCGGCCACTTCTCCGCGGCGGCAACGCAGATCTGAACATGACGACGGCGATGGCTGCCATTTTCTTTTTGCTTTGGATCGTCTGGGCCCTTCAAGCGCAAGGGGTTGGGGGTTTTTTAAGACATCTCTTTGCCCCAAAAGGCGAGACCACGGGAGTTTTGAAAATCCTGATGGCAGTGATTTTCTTCATGGTCGGCTGGCTCGAAGTGATTTCGATTCTTTTCCGGCCGATTTCGCTGAGCTTTCGACTTTTTGGGAACATTTACGCCGGTGAAAGTATTCTGGAGGCGATGTCGACGATGAACCCGTACCTCGCGCCGTTTTTGCCGCTTCCGTTTTATTTTATGGAAATCCTCGTCGGCATTGTCCAAGCGCTCGTCTTTATGCTTTTGACAGCGGTTTTCACGATGTTAATCGCGCAGCATGACCATGGCCCGGAGCACGCGCATTGAAAATTTAGGCGACTTTAAAGTGAGGTCGCCGAACCAAACAAAAACGAAACTATGATATTACCACTACTAGCAGAAATGACCGGAAGCATTCACGTCGGCCTCGCCGCGATGGGCGTAGGAATCGGCGTAGGTCTCACCGGCCTGGGAATGGCGACGGCTGTCGGCCGAAATCCCGGCGCCTTTACGCAGGTTCTGGTTCACGGAATTCTTGCGATCGCCTTCACTGAAGCGATCGTGTTCTACGCGTTGTTCCTGCTGGCTCACTGAGCATTCCGAGCATGAGGGTGATGGCCCTCGTGCTCGAGTGTTAAATTGATGAACCCGATCATTGCCGCCGCAGCGGGAGGTTTTTCCGAGACGTTGCGCGATACCGCCGATACGTTCGGCTGGAAGTGGGAACTTTTTCTGTCCCAGGTTATTAGCTTTTGCATCGTCGTGGTTTTGCTTCGCCAATTCGCTTACAAGCCGATTCTGGCCGTGCTCGAAGACCGCCGGCGAAAAATTGAAGAAGGTCAGCTCAACGCGGAGAAGATCCGAAAGGAACTCGCTGAAGCAGAGAAGCGCTATCAGGAAATTGTGGCAAAGGCGAACGCTGATGCGCAAAGAATGATCGACGAAGCGCGCGAGAGCAGCGCGCATCTGGCCGAGCGGAAACAGCAGGAAGCAATCGCTGCCGCCGAACAAATTGTCGCCAAGGCCAAGGAAGCGGCAGCATTCGAGCACGAACGGCAAATGCAAAATCTGAAACGAGAACTTGGCCGGTTGGTTATCGATACAACTGCGAAAGTCACCGGCAAGGTGCTCACGCCCGAGGACGAGAAGCGCCTGCAAGAAGAAGCCGCGCGCCAGGTTGCCGGATGAAGATTAACAAGGAAATTCGCCAGCTTTCCCGGGGACTGTTGCGCGCCAGTTTTACCGACGGGCAACTCGATCGCGGCAAGATCGCGTCGCTCGTGCAATCATTAATCGCAAAGCGTCCGCGCCATTTCATGGACGTCTTACAGTACTACAAGCGCCTGCTTCGACTCGAGATTGAAAAGCGACATGCCAGAATTGAGAGCGCAACCCAACTGAGCCAGCAGACAGCGGGCGAAATTGTCGCGCGGCTGAAGAGAAAATACGGTAGCGACTTGACCACTGAGTTCTTTGTCGACCCAACGCTTCTCGGCGGCGTGCGCGTCCGCGTAGGAAGCGATGTTTGGGACGGCACACTGCGCAACCGATTAGAACGCCTCCAGCAACAACTTTAATCAACTAAAAACATGAGCAGTATCCTTGAAGAGATTGAAACGAAAATTGCCGGGCTAAAAACATCGGCGACCAAAAGCAATATCGGAGTCGTCCGCGAAACCGGTGACGGCGTCGCCCGGATCGAAGGATTAAGCGACGTGATGCTTAACGAGATGATCGAGTTTCCGAGCGGGGTGTTCGGCCTGGCGTTGAACCTGGAGGAGACCGAAGTCGGCGCGATTTTGCTCGGAGAAACGACGAAAGTTTCCGAAGGCGACGAAGCGAAAACTACGGGAAAACTTCTCCAAGTCCCTGTTGGCAAAGCGCTTCTTGGACGCGTGGTCAATACGCTCGGACAACCTCTCGATGACAAGGGGTCGATCAAGACTGAAACATTTTATCCGCTCGAAAAAATTGCGCCTGGTGTGATCAAGCGCCGCAGTGTTAGCCAACCCGTCCAGACAGGCATCATGGCCATCGACGCGATGATTCCTATCGGCCGCGGTCAACGGGAATTGATCATAGGCGACCGTGCGACGGGAAAATCGACGATCGCGCTCGACACCATCATCAGTCAGGCGCGTCTGAACAAAGCCGCGGAGGACGAAGGCGACAAAAATTATCGGCCGCTTTATTGCATTTATGTCGCGGTCGGTCAGAAGAATTCCAACGTCGCCCGCGCACTCGACGTTCTCGAGCGCGAAGGCGCTATGCCTTACACGACAATCATCTCGGCACCGGCGTCGGACACGGCGACGAATCAGTATCTGGCGCCGTTTGCTGGTGCGGCGATGGGCGAGTGGTTCATGGACAACGGAATGGACGCGCTCATCATTTATGACGATTTGTCGAAACACGCGGTGGCGTATCGGCAGGTTTCGCTGGTGCTGAAACGGCCATCCGGCCGCGAAGCGTATCCCGGCGACGTCTTTTACTTACATTCGCGTTTGCTTGAGCGCAGCGCGCGTATTGCGGAGGAATTCGGCGGCGGCTCGCTGACCGCATTGCCCATCATCGAGACCCAAGCGGGGGACGTGTCGGCTTACATCCCGACGAACGTCATCTCAATCACCGACGGACAAATTTATCTGGAGACGGATTTATTTTACCAGGGCGTTCGTCCCGCGATCTCGGTAGGTTTGTCGGTGAGTCGCGTTGGATCCGCCGCGCAGATCAAGGCGATCAAACAAGTGGCCGGCAAAGTGAAGCTCGACCTCGCCCAATTCCGCGAGCTGGCCGCATTCGCGCAGTTCGGTTCAGATCTGGATGCGGCGACCAAAGCTCGTCTCGAGCGCGGTCAGCGCATCGTAGAGCTGTTCAAGCAGAAGCAATACAACCCGATCCCAGTTGAAGAACAGGTCGCGGTGATGTGGGCAATGCAAAATGGGTATGTCGATCCTGTGCCAGTCGACCGCGTGAAAGAGTTTCAATTGAGGCTGCAAGACTGGCTGCAAACGCGGAAGGAAGGTTTGCTGCGGTCGATTCGCGAGAAGAAGCAGCTCGATGAGGATCTCGAGTCGCAACTCAAAGGCG
>Ga0209056_10009281_pt1 | contig 10053 bp, 8 predicted proteins | sample GraSoiAngelo_114_FD_185876 | JGI IMG/M metagenome (GOLD analysis project Ga0209056, IMG submission 185876) | Grasslands soil microbial communities from the Angelo Coastal Reserve, California, USA - 14_0903_13_40cm (SPAdes) (version 2) | ecosystem: Environmental > Terrestrial > Soil > Grasslands ...
CGCTCTTGGGGAACAGCCACGCGTACCCGCCGGGAGCGATGTGGTCCCCGAACTGGAGATAGATGGCGTCGGGATCGAAATCGATACCGTCCAGCACGTATTGCGCGCACGATTCCATGTCGCGCGCGGGGACTCGGGTGTCGAGCCCAGCCCAGCGGCCCACCATCGTCTCCACGCCGTCCGCTCCAATCACCACGCGGGCCCGGACCGTCTCCTCCCCACCCGAGGTCCGCAAGCGCATCGCCCAGCGGCCGTCCGCGGTCCGGTCCATCCCCACCGCCTCGGTCGCCACGTGAACCGCGACGCCCTCGGCCGCCGCCTGCGCCGCCAGCGCGGCGTCGAAACGCGTGCGATCGAGAATCCAGGCGACGTCCGGCCACGCGACCTTCACCTCGGTGTCATCGGGCGCGAGGATGATGACGCGGGTGATTTTGCGGGAGGCCCATGGGGCGCCGTCGGGATCGGCGAACTCGCGCAGGCCCGGGTCGCCGACGCCTTCGGCGCAGCGCACCGGCGTGCCGACGAAGGGATCGCGTTCGATGAGGAGGACATCCAGCTCGGGCGCGGCGCGCTTGGCCTCCGCCGCGGCCACGCTGCCCGCGGGGCCTGCGCCCACGACGAGAACGTCGTAGTCAGGCATTCGCGACCATCGCGAGCGCGCCGACGGGACACGGCGCGATGCACTTGCGGCAGCCGGTACAGGTGTGGCGGTCGATCAGCAGGTCCTGGAAGTCGAGGTGGATCGCTTCGGGTGGGCACAGCGGCAGGCATAACCCGCAGCGATCGCACACGGCGAGGTCGACGGCGGCGACCTCGGCGGGGCGCGTGCGCACGAGCGGGGGGGGCGCCATGGGGCGAAGGGTAGCCGCCGCCCCGAAACGCGTCAAGCATCAGCCTTGTTTGAGGTTACGCTTTTCGTTAGCTTGGTGCGTCCGCGCCCGCCGAACCCGTCACCAAGCGACCCGTGCCGATACACTGGCCGAAACTGAATTTCCGGGGCTGGAGCCCGGCGAACGAAATCGCCGTCGATCTCGGGACGGCCAACACCCTTATCTGGGTCAAGGGTGAGGGCATCGTCCTCAACGAACCTTCCGTCGTCGCCATCGAGAAATCGAGCGGCAAGATCAAAGGCATCGGGCTCGAGGCTAAGCGGATGCTGGGCCGCACGCCGGACGGCATCCTGGCGGTGCGGCCGCTCAAGGACGGCGTCATCGCCGACTTCGACGTCACCGAAAAGATGCTGCGGTTCTTTTTGAAGACGATCATCGACAGGCACCTGTTCCGCGTGAAGCCGAAAGTCATCGTCTGCGTACCGAGCGGGATCACAGAGGTAGAGAAGCGAGCGGTGCGCGATTCGGCGCAGTCCGCCGGGGCCAAGGAGGTCTACATGGTCGCCGAACCGATGGCCGCCGCGATCGGCGTGGGGCTGCCGGTCGAGACGCCGACGGGAAACATGGTGATCGACATCGGCGGTGGTACGACGGAAATCGCGGTGATCGCCCTCTCCGGCATCGTGTCCGACACGTCGATCCGCACGGGCGGCGACGAGCTGGACCAAGCGATCGTGCAGTTCATGCGCAAGAACTACAACCTCCTCATCGGGGAGCCCACGGCGGAGCAGATCAAGATCCAGATCGGCTCGGCGGCACCGGTCGGCGAGGAGCGAGAGATGGAGGTCAAGGGCCGCGACCTCGTCTCCGGGATTCCCAAGATCGTGCGAGTGCACTCGAGCGAGATCCGCGAGGCCGTCCAGGAACCGATCCAGCAGATCGTGGACGCCGTGCGCCGCGCGCTCGAGATCACGCCGCCGGAGCTGGCCAGCGACATCGTGGATCGCGGCATCGTCATGACGGGCGGGGGCGCGCTGATCCGCGGGCTCGACGTGCTGCTGCAACAGGAGACCGGCCTGCCGATTCACCTCGACGAGGACCCGATGACGTGCGTCGTGCGCGGCACCGGCCGCATCCTCGACGACCCGGAGAAATACCGGAACGTCCTGACGACCTGATCGCATGGCGCTCGGAGCGGATCGCTACACCTCGCGGGTGGATACGCTCGTCTTCCTCGGGTGCCTCGGCCTGTCGCTCACCGCGATGAGCCTGCCCCCGGCGTGGCGGGACCCCATCGCCAGCGTGATGCGGCAGACCATCCTCGCCCCGCTCCTCCAGCTGCAGCGCGAATCGGAGCTGCTCCGGACCTCCCGCTCGCGCTTTGACGCGATTACGGCCCAGCGCGATTCGTCGGCCCTTGCAGCCACCTTCCTCCCCGAGCTCCGCGCCGAGAACGAGCGGCTGCGGGGCCTGCTGGGGTTGGGCCAACGGTTGGCCAGCGGCTACGCGCCGGCCGAGGTGCTGCACCAGGCGGCGCCCACCGACCCGCTGGCGCTGGTGATCTCGGCGGGACGGCGGGAGGGCGTCCGGCCGTTGGCGGCCGTGGTCAGCCCCGAGGGGCTGATCGGCCTCGTGTCCACGGTCGACGCCCGGACCAGCGTCGTCGTGACGTGGGCGAACCTCGAGTTCCGGGCCAGCGCGATGGCGGCTGACGGCAGTGTGTACGGGATCGTGGCGCCGCACGGCACCGAGGGTCCGGGGGTGTGGCTCTTGGAGCTGCAGGGCGTGCCCTATCGCCAGCTCGTGCCCGTGGGCACGCCGATCTTCACGTCCGGGCTGGGCGGGGTTTTCCCGCGGGGCATCCCGCTCGGGACGGTGATCGGCGTGGCCGGTGAAACCGAAGGCTGGGAGCGCACCTACCTGGTACGGCCCGCCGTCCATCCCAGCGCCGTGACCCACGTGATGGTGCTCTTGGGGGCTCGCGGCAGCGGGGATCTTCGCAACGCCTTCAAGACGGACACGGCGTCTGCCGGCGGGAGGACCCCGCCGTGAGGCGCACCGATAAGTACCGGTTCTACTTCGTTCTGGCGCTGCTCGCGGCGCTGGAGTTCACGGTGCGCAGCCGGCTGGGCGACCAGCGCACGGCCCCCGATTTCCTGCTGCTCGCCCTCCTCATCTATACGATCCGCACCCAGCCGGGGAAGGCGGCAGCGGCGGGCTTCGTGGTCGGTTTGCTGCGCGACGCCCTGACGCCGGCGAGCTTCGGCGCGGGCGCGCTCGCGACCACCGTGGTCGGTTATCTCTCGGCCTGGGGTAAGGCTGTGTTCTTCGCCGAGAATCTGTTCGTGAACGCCTGCCTGTTCTTCTGCGGGACGTGGGTGCGCAACCTGGTGATCGCCCTCGCGTCGGGGAAGTTGCGGGGCGGGCAGCTCGGCTGGGAGCTATTGGTGTGGTCGCCGCTCCAGGGCCTGACGACCGCGGTCACCGGCGTGGTCGTCCTGTGGGTGTTCCGGCGCTGGGTCCACGTGAGGGTGAGGGAAGCGTGAATTCATTCCACCCCTACCTGCTCGACCGCCGCCTGCGCGTCGCCCACGCCCTGGTGTGGGGTGCCTTCGTGGTGATCGGCGTCGGGTTCTTCCGCACGCAGATTCTGGAGCACGGCAGGTTCAAACTGCAGTCCGAGACCAACCGCCTGCGGCCGATCATCCTCCCCGCGCCGCGCGGGATCATCACCGACCGCAACGGGCGGGTGCTCGCCGACAACGTGCCCGGGTACACCGTGTCGCTGCTGCCCGGCGCGGAGCCGACTCTCGACGCGCAGATCGCGAGCCTGCGCACCCGGTTGGAGCGCGTCGCGCCGCTCGTCCGACTGGACAGCGCGGGGATCGAGCGCGTGGTCGCGCGGTTCCGCCGCGCGCCCTACCAGCCCGCGCTGGTCATGGCCGACGCGCCGTTCCCCGTGGTGTCGCAGTTGGAAGAGCGCCGGCTTCTCGTGCCGGGTCTCGTTATCCAGACCGAGCCCAAGCGCTACTATCCCGACAGCGGCGTCGCCGCGCATCTGCTCGGCAACGTGGGCGAGGTGACCGAGCAGGAGCTGGGCCAGCGCTCCGGACTGCGCCCCGGAGCCCAGGTCGGGCGGGACGGCCTCGAGCGCCAGTATGACGACTCGCTGCGGGGCGCCGACGGCGTGCGCTTCGTGGAGGTGAGCGCGCTGGGACACGTCGTGCGCGACGCGGCGTCGTCGACCAGGCTGCGCCCCGAGGCGGGCGAGGCCGTGCACACGACGATCGATCTCGACCTCCAGCGCTACATCGCGAGGATCTTCCCGGCGGGCCAGCGCGGCGCGGTGATGGCCCTGAACCCCAACACCGGTGAGGTCCTGGCGCTCTACAGCGCGCCCGGCTTCGACCCCAACCGTTTCGTCGGCGGCGTCGATCCCAGCTACTGGCGGTTGCTGAGCGAGAGTCCGGCGCATCCGCTGCTGGACCGCGCGATTCAGGCGCGCTACCCGCCGGGCTCGACGTGGAAGTTGGCCATGGCGGCCATGGCGTTGAAGCGCGGGATCGTGACGCTCCACACGCGCATGCCGATCGCGTGTCGCGGCGGGCTCCAGTTCGGCAACCGATTCTTCCGGTGCTGGATGGCGCAAGGGCACGGCGAGCTGACGTTACAGGAGGCGATCACCCAGAGCTGCGACGTCTACTTCTACCAGCTCGGCATCAAACTCGGGCTCACGTCGCTGCTCGAGGACGCCAACGGGTGGGGGTTCCGCACCCGCACTGGCATCGACCTCCCCGGCGAGTCGCCGCCGGAATTCCCGTCGGGCACGGAGTACTTCGACCGCCTCTACGGGCCCCGGGGCTGGACCTCGGCGGTGGTGCTGAACCTCGCCATCGGGCAGGGCGAGAACGCTCAGACGCTGGCCAGCATGCTCCGGCTCTACCAGATGCTCGCCAGTGACGGGCGCGCCCGCCCGCCCTACGTCGTGCACCCCGCCGAGGGTCCCGCCGCCGCGCTCGACCTGGCGCCGGAGCAACTCGCCGGCCTGCGCCAGGCGATGATCAGCGTGGTGCAGCGCGGGACGGCCCGCGGCGCACAACTCGGCTCGATCGTCATCGCCGGGAAGACGGGGACCGCGCAGAATCCTCACGGCCCGAATCACGGATGGTTCATCGGCTTCGCGCCGGCGGACAAGCCGGAGATCGTGGTCGGCGCCATCATCGAGTTCGCGCGCGAGGGTCCGTACGTGGCGCCGCTCGTGGCCCGGGTCATCGCCCGCTATCTCGGCGCCGATACCACCGAAGCGTCGGAGTACAAGATCGTGCTCCCGGCGGACACCGCGCCGCACGAAGTGCAGATCCTGCCCGCGCTCCCGGACACGACGGGACGCGACACGCTGCCGCGCGATACTCTCCCGCGGGACACGCTCCCGCGCGATACCACTCATGTTCAACCGCGTTCGCGAACTCGATAGGCCGCTGCTCGGCGTGACGGTGGCGCTCGCCCTGTTCGGGCTCGCCGCCCTGTATTCCGCCGGGCAGACGGACGTGCCCACCCAGGTGACGACGATCTGGCAACGCCAGATCGCGTTTCTCGTCCTGGGGGCGGTCCTGGCGGGGCTGGTGTTCCGCGCGTCTCCCCGCCTCGTCGAATGGGCGGCGCCGTACGTGTACGGGGGCGCGCTGTTCCTGCTGCTCCTGACGCTGGTGATCGGGACCGGCGCGGGGACGGCGGCCGGTACGAAGTCGTGGATCGTCCTCGGCGGGCCGTTCCGGCTCCAGCCCGCCGAGCTCGCCAAGCTGGCGGTCGTGTTGATGGTCGCCCGCTGGGCGGCGGACCGCCGCTCGCCCCCGGCCACCATGCGCGAGCTCATGACGCCGGGCGTCATCGTCCTCGTTCCCTTCCTCCTCGTCTGGGCCCAGCACGATCTGGGAAGCGCGATCGTGTTCGTCGCCATCCTGTTCGCGATGCTGTATTGGGTGGGGACACGCCCGGCGCTCCTGCTGCTGCTCGTCTCGCCGGCGGTAGGGTTGATCCTCGCGTTCTCCACGGCAGCGTGGGGAGCGTGGTTCCTCCTCATTCTGGGCCTGGTGTTATGGTGGCGCATTTACCTGTGGGAGGCCGTCGCGGTCGTGACGGCCAACCTCATCATGGGCGTCGTAGCGCTCCCGTTCTGGCGATCGCTCGCCCCCTATCAGCAGAACCGGGTGCTCGCGTTCCTGAACCCGCTGGTGGATCCCCGGGCCACGGGGTGGCACGTGATCCAGTCGCGGGTTGCCATCGGGTCGGGGGGATTCCTGGGGAAAGGGTACACGCTGGGGTCGCAGAAGCGGCTCGCCTTCCTGCCCGCGCAGCACACGGATTTCATCTTCTCCGTGGTCGGAGAGGAGCTCGGCTTCGTCGGCGTGGTCGCCGCCCTGACCCTGTTCATTACCCTGATCCTGGTGCTGCTGCGCATCGCCCGCCGCGCCACCGACCAGTTCTCCAGTCTCGTCGTGTTCGGCATCACGGGGATGTTGTTCACGCACATCGTCGAGAACGTGGGCATGACGGTGAATCTCCTGCCTATCACGGGCATTCCGCTGCCGTTCTTCTCCTACGGCGGGTCCTTCCTGGTCACCTGCTGCGCCGCGATCGGCGTCGCGCTGCGGGTCGCATGGGAATCGCGCCTGTCCGGCTATACTGAGCGTTGACAAGGAGTTGCGGGATCGGGGCTGGCGCAGTGGGATGGGCACTCTCAAATTGTGCCCTTTCCCGACCCCCTTATGCCACGAATGGCATGGTTTAAGAAAGAGCGCAAGCCGCGCAGCTCCGAACGGGTGAAGCTGGAGATTCCAGCCGACGCCTGGGAGAAGTGCGATGAGTGCGGCCATATCGATATCAAAGAGCGCTTCGTCCAGGCGCTTAGTGTCTGCCCCAAGTGCGGTCACCACCGTCGTATCTCCGCCCAGGAATACATCGACGTGCTGGTGGACGAGGGGTCCTGGCACGAGCTGGACGTTAAGCTCCGCTCGGCCGACCCATTGGCCTTCGAGAGTTACAAGGATCGCGTGCAGGTGGCGTACAAGAAGGCCGGAGAGCTGGACGCCGTGCGCACCGGGTATGCCCGGCTCCACGGCCAGCCCGTCAACCTCGCGGTCATGGACTTCGCCTTCATGGGCGGATCGATGGGCTCGGTCGTGGGGGAGAAGGTCGCCCGGCTGGCGCAACGCTCGGCGGAGAAAGGGATCCCGTTGATGATCGTGTCCGCTTCCGGCGGCGCCCGGATGCAGGAAGGGGCGCTGTCCCTGATGCAGATGGCCAAGACATCCGTCGTCATCGCGGAGCTGGCCCGCAAGGGCATCCCCTTCATCTCGATCCTGACGAACCCGACCACGGGCGGCGTGTCGGCCTCCTACGCGATGCAGGGGGACGTCATCATCGCGGAGCCGGGGGCGGTGGTCGGCTTCGCAGGGCCGCGCGTCATCAAGCAGACGATCGGGCAGGACCTGCCCGAAGGGTTCCAGACGGCGGAGTTCCTGGTTGAGCACGGGATGGTGGACATGGTGGTCCCGCGCGGCGAGCTCCGCGACACGACCGCCCAGCTGCTGCGCCACATGGCCGGCCGCCGACCCGTCGAGGCCGCCGACTGAGCGGGCTGTCCTTCGCGGACGCCTGCCGCTTTCTCTTTTCCCGACAAGCCGGCCGCATCAAATGGAGCCTCGAACCGACGCGGGGGCTCCTCGCCGCGCTCGGGAACCCCGAGCGAGCCTTCCCGGCCATCCACGTCGGCGGTACCAACGGCAAGGGCTCGACCTGCGCCTTCCTTGCCGCCGCCCTCGGCGCGCGGGGATTCCGCGTGGGGGTGTACACGTCACCCCACCTTGTGTCCGTATGCGAGCGGGTCACCGTCGACGGCGAACCGCTGAGCGAGGAGGCGTTCGCGGCGTGGACCGAGCGACTCCAGGGTGAGATCGAGCGCCTTGACGCGAGCTTCTTCGAAGCGACGACCGTCATCGCCTTCGCGGACCTGGCGGCGCGGGGTGTGGACATCGCCGTGATCGAGGTCGGTCTGGGCGGGCGGTTGGACGCGACCAACGTCATCACGCCGCTCGCCAGCGTGGTGACGAAGATCGCGCTGGAGCACACCGACTACCTGGGGCCGACACTCGCCGGGATCGCGCGAGAGAAAGCCGGGATCGCCAAGCCGGACGTCCCGTTCGTCACGGGCGAGCCGAATCCGGAGATCCGCCGGGTGCTGGTCGAGGAGGCCGAGGCCCGCGGCGCCCGGCCGATCGTGTTGGTGGACACGCGCCGGCCGCCGCCACCGGGCGCCCGGCTGGGCCTCAAAGGGCCGCACCAGTGGCACAACGCGTGGGTCGCCCTCGCGGCGCTGAATGCCCTCCCCGCGCCGTTCGGCCCGGTCGGTGAGGACATCCCGGCGGGGTTCGCGGCCGCGACGATCGCGGGGCGGTTCGACGTCCGGGGGGGGGCGGGGGGGGCGGGGGGCGCGGCGGGCGGCCGCTGGATCTTCGACGTCGCGCACAACCCCGATGGGATGGAGGTGCTCGTCGCGGCGCTGCGCGAGGAGCGCCCGCTGCGCCCGCTGCACGCGCTCGTGGGCATCCGCAACGACAAGGAATGGCGGCCGATGCTCGAACGGCTGCTGCCGGAAGTCGACCGATTGGTGCTGACGGTCGCGCCCACGGTGCCGGTCGCGCAGCGCTGGGTCGTCGAGGATCTGGGAGGCTGGACCACCGAGCGCGTCATCGGCCAGCCGGTGTTGTTCGAATCGGACTTCGGCCGTGCGTTGGAGCTGGTGCAGGACGGCGCGGCGACGGTGCTCGTCACCGGCTCGTTCCACACGGTCGGCGACGCGATGGCCCGCTTGCCCGCGTTCGCGCCCCCTTCGTAAATTGTGGTGATGCAAGGGAAAGCGTTGCCCGGTTTCCGCGACTTCTATCCCGACGCACTCGCTCTCCGCAATCACATTTTCGCTACCTGGCGCAGCGTCGCCCGGCGGTACGGCTTCGAGGAGTACGACGGGCCGCCGCTGGAGCCGCTGGACCTCTACACCCAGAAGAGCGGAGAGGAGATCGTCCAGCAGCTGTACGCCTTTCGGGACAAGGGGGATCGGGACGTGGCGTTGCGCCCGGAGATGACGCCCTCCCTGGCGCGCATGGTGGGGGCGCGGGCGCAGGCGCTGAAGAAGCCGATCCGCTGGTTCTCGATCCCGCAGCTGTTCCGCTACGAGCGGCAGCAACGCGGCCGGCTGCGCGAGCACTTCCAGCTCAATATGGACCTGATCGGCGAGGGCGGGCCGCTCGCCGACGCCGAGCTGATCGCCGCCGCCGTCGACATCCTGCGCGCGTTCGGGTTCGGGCCCGAGCACGTCCAGGCGCGGATCTCGGACCGGCGGGTGCTCAAGGCGCTGCTGTTGGGGCGCGGGCTGACGGAAGCCCAACTTCCCATCGCGTTCGGCGCGATCGACCGGACGGAGCGGGAGCAGCCAGCAGCGGTCGAGTCCCGGCTGGTGCAGGCCGGCGTCGCCACGGCGCAGGCGAAGGCTGTGCTGGAGACGGCCTCGCTGCGGGGGCTCGACGCGGTCGTCGCCGCGCTTGCGAAGGTGCAGGGCGGCGACGACGCGGCGGAGCCGCTCCGGGAGGTGTGCGGTGCGCTCGACGCGATGGGGCTTGGCGCATTCGCCCAGGTCGATCTGACGATCGTGCGCGGGCTGGCCTACTACACGGGGACCGTGTTCGAGCTGTTCGACACGGGCAAGACGCTGCGCGCGATCTGCGGCGGCGGCCGCTACGATGATCTGCTCGAGCAAATCGCCGGCGTCGATCTGCCGTGCGCGGGCTTCGGGATGGGCGACGTGGTGCTCGGCGAGCTCCTCAAGGAGCGCGCGGTCGCGGTGCCCGCGCCGGCCGCGCTGGACGCCTTCCTGGTGGCGGTGAGCGGGGAGGATGTGTTGCCGGTCATCCGGCTCGCACACCGGTTCCGCGACCGCGGCCTGGCCGTCGAGTACGCTCTGAAGCCGCAGGCGGTCCGCAAGCAGATCGAGTTGGCCGTGGCCCGAGGCGCCCCGCGGGCGGTGATCGTCGGGCCCGACGAGCGCAAAGCGGGGATCGCCGTCGTGCGCGACCTGCGCGCGGGGACGGAGACGCCGGTCCCGCTCGCGGAGCTGGAGGAGGGCGGATGGACAAAGTGAACCTGGCCGACAAGCTGGCGCACATCCGGG
>Ga0209056_10009284_pt1 | contig 10050 bp, 3 predicted proteins | sample GraSoiAngelo_114_FD_185876 | JGI IMG/M metagenome (GOLD analysis project Ga0209056, IMG submission 185876) | Grasslands soil microbial communities from the Angelo Coastal Reserve, California, USA - 14_0903_13_40cm (SPAdes) (version 2) | ecosystem: Environmental > Terrestrial > Soil > Grasslands ...
ACGTTGTCCCCGATGTCGTAGGTCGCGTTCTTCGGGGTCTTGGTCACCGTGAAGCTCCCCGGCGTGCAGAGGTAGTCGCCGGTGTCGCTCTTGGGCGGCAGCCCGGTGCTCGTCGCCGTCGCCGTGTTGTTGAGCTTCTGATTGCCCGGACACGCCGTCAGGTCCGCCCCGCCCGTCGCCGTGGTGGCCACGGTCACCGTCCGCGTCTGGCCGTTAGCGAGATCCCCGAAGGGACAGTTCAGCGTGTTTGCGACGAGGGTGCAGCGCCCGCTCGGATCGCCCGTGATCGACCAGCTGTTGAGGTTCCCCAAAGTCGGCAGGGGGTCGTTCAGGACGACGTTCTTCGCCACGCCCGGGCCCGTGCTCGTCACCGTGATCGTGAAGTTGACGTTGTCCCCGATGTCGTAGGTCGCATTCTTCGGTGACTTGCTCACCGTGAAGCTGCCGGACGGTACGCCAATTATCGCCGGGAATGACTGCCTGAGCGGGGTGCCGGGCACCGTGCTCGTATCCTCCGCCCTGGCTATGTCCGGAAGTATCTGTACGCACTCCTGTCCCGAGGGGCACACCACAGTGGAGCCTGGGCTGACGTCACATGCGCGCGCGGTAACGCGGGGAACTGTGCCGGCCGCCAGACATGCTCCGACGCATTCGAAGCCCCCGGGACACGGTTGAATAGGTGAACACGGGGTAGCCGCTGGGTCACTGCATCGAAAAGAGATATCGCCCCCCGAGACGAGGTCGCTGTGAGCGAATGCATGACAGACATTTGGCGTGAAGACGACACCGCATCGCTGCGCAGGAAAGCCGCAGTCGGCTTGCCTCGTGCATGGCGTCGTACTGATCGCGCCCGTCGTGGGATTCACGCACAGGCCGCTGAGAGGAGCGGCAAGGCTCGGAACCGTGCACGTTCTGGCATCAGCTGGATCAAGGGTGAAAGTGATGTCGCCGACGGGGGGGACGTGCTGGACCCTGTCTTGCACAAGATCGATCCTGAGGGGCGATGTCCCGGTGTCGGTTACCTTGATCGCACAGCCAAACTGCTGCCCCGCGGAGAAGGGCACCGACGGGTCGATGTTTACGGGATCCCCGCCAACGATGTTACCGCAGACCTTCTGGATGTCTATCGCATTCTGTGCCCCTGCTGGTGAAACGACGGCCACGCTGAGCAGGACCACACCCAATACGGCGGTACCGGAAAGCAGAGCGAATTTGTCGCCTCTCATCGATATCATCCTTCGCATTTTCGAATAATAGTATGCCAAACGTGCGTGTGTCACACGAAAACCTCAGGGCGGTACGTATACCACACAAGCGACTATGCGGGGCAAGTAAAATTTCACGGCTCGGGTTGTCCCCGTAAACAATTCCTCTATTCGGCCCGTGCTTCCTGAATCGCTCGGGGCGATTTCGAGACACGCTTCCGTTTTACTGGCACATCGCGAAGCGGACGGCATGGCGGAACGCATGGACCTTGGGCAGTGATCCCTCTATTTCTCACCTCGGCACCGGGAAACCGCGCGGGCGTTACGATGAGAACTGAGAAAATACTTGACGGACGAGAGCGAACTGGTTTAGAGAGCCGAACTCTAATGGGCGGGGCTGTGCGCTCCGCCAGCAACGTTTCGAATGCAGTTTGCTGTTTGGCTGTTTCTGTTATGGCGCGAAGCGAGACGAGCCGGGCGAAGGGCCCGCGATGCACACGGCTAACGCGTCGGGCCTCCAACGTGAGTGACATTACGAGAGAAGGGCGACAGATATGGACAGATCATTCGCAGCCTTCGTAACGCTCGTTGCGGGCGTGGGAGTAATGGGGTGGGGTACCCCGATGTGGTCGGGCCCCGCGACCGCACACGCGCAGACCAAGACTCATGGGGGCGAGATTCAGAAGAGCTGCACACCGGCCTCGGTACCGGTTGGCAGCCCGTTGAGCTGTAACATCACGCTGACCAATACCGACACCTTTAACGACACCCTGAGAGTCGACTCCATCGGGGATCTCGTCAAACACGCCAGTGGCCCCGCAAGCGCTGACCTTCTGATGGGCCCGGCAACGGTGGCGGACCTGAAGGGCGGTTGCTTCACCGGGGACAGGACGACAGCGGGGCAGTTTTTCTTCCTGGGCTCGCCAAGTCCGGGAACTTTGGCGAGCTCCTTCTCATGTAGCAGCGACGCCGATTGCGCGGGTATTCCACCCGCAAATGCGAACGGCGTATGCATCACTGGCGCGTGCGTCGGCGGACTGAACAACACCGGGTTCTGCCGATCCACGCCAAGCTGCGAGGGGGGCGGGACGTGTACGAGTGCTGGGGCTGGCATCGGCTTCGGCACATGTTCCGGAGGCAGCACCAGCGGAAGGAGGTGCTGCGACTGTCCCGGAGGGACCTGCCAACTGGGTGCTTGCTCGTCGGATCTGGAAACGGATTCGGCAAAATCGTGTTGCGTCGGCGGTGCCAACGACGGCAGCATCTGCTGCGAGTGCCCCGGTGGTACGTGCGCTCAGGGCGAGTGCGTCGGGGGCACCGCCCCTGCGCACACTGCTTGTACGAACGACGCAGCCTGCCCCGGGGGGATGTGCTCGCTCCTCCTACCTCGGCAGGCATCCGTCACCGTGAGCGCAACGGACATCGCTCTGGCCAACGATGTCCCCACGCTCGTCGACGTGGCAACTGGCCAGGGTAACGACTTGGGGACGCTTCGCCCCTTCGTTCTCGAGATCAACAACGAGGTTACCGTGAGCAGCACCACCTCTACGACCCTCCCAGCGGGCTGCCGCATCACGGGTGGTGGGACCGTCAACGGCGTCTTGGATCCGAACGTGATGGCCGAGATAACGAAGGCGCAGTTCGCCGGCCAGGTGGGTGCACCGTGCGGCTGCTTCGGCTGCTTCGACAAGTTCGATCCGAAGCTCGCGTCCGTGCAGGGCGAATGGAGCCACAAGCGCAAGAACAAAGGCGGAAGCCTGCACGCGAACACCTTCAACAGCCTGGTGTGCAGCTGTCTGGGAGGGCCCGCGGGCGAGCTCTGCCCTGATGCGGCGCCGCCCCGCACGCCGGCGGATCACATCTGCATCACTGGCACCGGGCAGTTCGTCCCGGAGACCGGAAAGAAGGACCCGATCCCCGTTGCGTTCCGATTCGAGGCGACCGACCGCGGCGAGCCAGGTAGCAACGACTTCTACGAGATGCACATGTTCACGCCGACGGCAGCGGGGCAGACGGTGGAGGATATCGCCAAGGCGATCTGCTGCACGAAGCCTCCGGTGTTCCCCATCACCGGCGTCATTGCCAACGACTCAGGGCTGCTGCTAGGGGGCAACATCCAGATCCACCGGGCCCTCGCGAAGTCCACGGACGGCCCATGTCCGCCGCCGAGTGGGGTCTGCATGCCCATCGCTCCCTGAATAGGAGTACCGGGCGCCTCAGGGCCGTAACTTCACGAAGAGAACGTCGCCGAAGCCGGCGCTGATCAGCGTCACGCCGCCGAAGACTTGCCCGTGGAGCGAGCCAGTGGCCAACACGTTGCCATCTCGATCGACGGCAACGTCCCGTGCCGCGGCCCCGGACCACAGGTCCGACCATAGCGGCGTCCCGCTCGGAGCGTACTTCCCAACACCAGCGCCGTTCGCAACCACCGCATTCCCCCAGCTGTCGACGGCGACCCCCTCTGCAGGCGATCCAGAAGTGGTCGACCAGTTGTGCGCACCCGCCGACGACAGCTTCACGAGGAAACCGCCAGGCAACATGCCGCTGAATGGGGAGGTGAACAGCCCCCCGCCAAAGTTTATCGTCCCGAAGAACCCTCCCGCGACGAGTACGTTGCCGCTTCGATCCACCGCTACGCCGTTCGCGGAGTCGTTCTTGCCGCCGAAGCCTCGCGACCACAGATGCTGGCCCGTGGGTGCATACTTTGCGATATAAACAGCCGTGCCAGTACCGCCGGCAGTCACCAAGCCGCCGCCAAAGTCGACCGCGCCTTGGAAGCTTCCGGCCAACACGACGTTGCCGGTCGCATCGAGCGCGACGGCGTTACCTCGATCGGAACCGGTCGCTCCGAGGCGCCGCGACCACACATGCTGGCCGGCAGACGTGTACCGGGCAATGAAGATGTCCTCCGTGCCGCTGCCCGCGCTGGTGAGCGGCCCCCCGCCCAGGTCGACGGTACCGCCGAACCAACCCGTGACGAATACATCGCCGGTGGTGCCGATCGCCACACTTGTTCCAGTCCCGCTTCCCAGGGCGCTCGCGAATGCATGCGACCAGAGGTAGCCACCGTTGACTCCCGAGTATTTCACGACGAAAACATCACCCGTTCCGGCGATCGGTCCGCCACCAAAATCGAGAGCGCTGCCTCCGTAGTATCCGGTCACAAGCACATCCCCACTCGTATCAACGGCGATCGCGTATCCGCGAGCGGCGCTGGTCAAGAAGTCGCCGGCACATCTCGACCAGATGTGCGACCCAGTGGGTGAGTACTTCGCGACGAAGAAGCTCGCACAAAGGACCCCATCGCCGAGATCCACGGGACCTTGAACCTCGCCGGTGATGAGCACGTTCCCGCTGCCATCGACGGCTACGCCGTAGCCGCCGTCGTCACGGAAACCCGCAAAGGACTTCGCCCACAGCACCTGGCCGCCCGTGGCCGGGCCGAGCGGCAGCGTGGTGGTCGTGACCGGCACAGACGTCGTGGTGGACGTCGTGCTCGTCGTCGTAACCGTCGCGCCCATCACCGTCACGACCGCGCTGTCGCTCCCGGTGAGCCCACTATTGTCCGTCACGGTGAGCGTCGCGGAGTACGTGCCGCTGGTCGCGTACGCATGCGACACGACTCGCCCGGATGCCGACGTGCCGTCGCCGAACCTCCACGAGTACGACATGACCGTACCGTCGATGTCAGAGCCGCCGCCGCTGAACGCGGTCATGACCCCGACCTGGGTCAGCTGATCCGGCCCCGCATTCGCCACCGGCGGCCGGTTCGCCGTCGCGAACGTGGTGGCGGCCGCGGTGTTGGAGACCATGCCCTGCCGCGTCTCGCGGATGCGGTAGTAGTAGGTGCGACCACCCGCAAGCCCCCAGTCCTGGTAGCTCAGCGACCGACCGACGGCTGCGACCTGCGTGAAGCCGCTCGCGGCGGCGAGACTGCGTTCCACGACGTAGTTGACCCAACCGATCGTGCTTCCGCTCCAGCGGAGGTTGATCGTTGACGTCGAGGCCGCCGTGGCCACGAGCGACGATGGACCCGCCATCGCGACCGACGGCATCGACGACAAGGTCGCCAGCCCCAACCCCACAACGGCCACGTACCGCCCGGCCTTGAACCTCATTACGATAGAGCCTCCGCGCGTCGCGAGCGCTTCAAACCATGCAGAACGTCCGAGGGGTCGCCCCTTGGGCTGCAATGCACGCGCCACGCGGGAAGTCGCACGGCATCTGGAGCAACGGAGACGTTCGGCGCGTCACCTCGATGACTCTGCCCAACGACAATGTCCGGAGGTCTTACTTCGGGAGGGAGACTCGCAGCCCTTACGGGGGGGATGTCACGCGACGCCGACGCAACGCCTGCGCTCGCGCACGATCGCGCGAGTCATGTCCCGACACGGCGCTTCAACGCAACCGTGTGCTCCTACCGGAGTCCGACGAGGAAGATGTCGTCCATGCCCGCGCCGCCGAGCATGCCGCCGCCGAAGTCGACCCCGAGCCGATACGACCCGGTCACCACCGGCCTCCCGCTGCGATCCACCGCGACCGCATTCCCCGCGTCGAAGTCCGCACCGCCGAAGCGCTGCGCCACGAGCGGGACGCCGTCCGGGGAGTACCGCGCGACGAAGACGTCGGTCCGGCCGGCGGTGATGAGCGATCCGGTGCCGAAGTTGACCGCCGCCTGGAAGGTCCCGGTCACCACCACCTTGCCGGTCGCGTCCACCGCGACGCCCCTGCCGGCGTCATCGTAGAGGCCGCCGGCGAGTTTCGACCACACATACGCGCCGGCGGCCGAGTACTTCGCGACGAACATGTCCTTGTGCGCGAAGCTCGTCGTCCAGCCCGCGCCGAGGTCGATCGAGTTCTCGAACGACCCGGTCACCAGGACGTTGCCGCTGCCGTCGCACGCGACGCCGTTGCCGGCATGTACGGCGAGCGCGCTCCCGAAGTGCCGGGACCATAGGTGGCCGCCGGTGGGCGAGAGCTTGGCGAGGAAGATGTCGACGCCCGCGCTGGTCAGGACTCCGCCGCCGAAGTTGACCTGGCCCGAGAACGCGCCGGTCACCGCGATGTTGCCGCTCGGATCCACCGCCACGGCGTTGCCGGAGTTGGAGAACGAATCCCCGATGCCTCTCGACCACAGGTGCGTGCCGGCGGCCGAGAACTTCGCCACCACGATGGTGTAGCCGCTGGCCGTGATCGGCCCACCGCCGAAGTTCACCGTGCCGCTGGCGGTCCCGACGATGACGACGTTGCCGCCGCTGTCCACCGCCACGCCATTGCCGACGTCGTTCAACCCGCCGCCGAACGCTCTCGACCAGATGGGGGCGCCGGCGGCCGAGTACTTCGCGAGGAAGATGCTGCTCGCGCCGGCGCTGGTGAGCGGTCCCGTGCCGAAGTCGATCGTGCCGCTGAACCTGCCGGTCACGAGCACGTTGCCGCTGCCGTCGACCGCGACCGCCCGGCCCGTGCCGCCGCCCAGCGCGCCACCGAGGCACTTCGACCACATCGTCGCGCCCGTCGGCGAGTACTTCGACACGAACACCGCGGCCGGTGGGCACACCACCCCGCCGCCGAAGTCCACGGTGCTCTCGACCCGCCCGGTCATCACCGCATTGCCGCTCGTGTCCACCGCCACCCCGTAGCCCACGTCGCTCGCCGCGCCGCCGAAGCCGCGCGCCCACGGTGTGCCGCCGGCTGACCCCGCGATCGTGACCAGCGCCGAGTCGCTGCCCAGTGCCCCGCCATTGTCCGTGACGGTGAGCTTGGCCGTGTAGGTACCGGCAGTGGCATAGACGTGACTCGCGGTCGCACCGGTGGCCGAGGCGCCGTCTCCGAAGTCCCAGGTATAGGATGCGACCGTCCCGTCGGGGTCGGAACCGGAGCCCCTGAAGGTCACCGGGCTCCCCAGGATCCCCGACTGGTCGGGACCCGCATTGGCCACCGGCGTACGATTGGCCACCCGCACGACGGCCGTGTCGCTGGCGCTCGAGCCGCGGCTGTCCGTGACCGTCAGGGTGACCGTGTAGGTCCCGGCTGTGGCGTAGGCATGGGTGACGGCGACGCCGGAGGCAGTCCCTCCGTCACCGAACCTCCACGCATACGAGACGATCGTCCCGGACTGGTCGAAGGAGCCCGAGCCGTTGAAGGTGAGCGTGGTGAGTGTCTGCGTGAACTGGTCGGGACCGGCGTTCGCGACCGGGGCGACCGCCCCCGCCACGGTGGTCGACGTGGTGGATGTCGTCGTCGACGTGGTGACCGTGAAAGTGCCGAACGTGGTCGCGGCGACGATGGTGGAGTATGCCGACGCCGTCCCGTTCTCGGCTGCCCGCACGCGGTAGTAGTACCTCGTGCCCGGCGCGAGCCCGCTGTCGCTGTAGCTCGTCGCGTAACCTGGCGCGATACCGACCTGCGCGAAGCCGCTCGTCCAGGTCAGGCTCCGCTCGATCGAGTAGAAGAGCTGCCCCTGGTTGAACGCGGCCCAGCTCAATCTGATCTGGCCGCTCGAGACCGCGGTCGCGGTCAAGGCGTATGGAGGTGTCAGAGCTTCTGCCGCCGAGCCGCCCCCGACCAGGAGGAACGCCGGCAGTGTCAGGTTAAACAATCGCTTCAAACCCATCCGGAACCTCCGTGAGGTCGCGGTGTGGGTCGCAAGGAGTGTGCCAGCGGGAAATGGTCCGGCAGTGCAAGCGCCGGCCTGTTCGGTGTGTTGTCTGGTTGACTCCTGTCCACAACAATGTCCGGAGGTCTTAATTCGGAAGGGACGTCCGTGAGGCTTACCGCGGCACCCCCGCAAACGCCGTGCGCCCGCGCCTGAGCTGCGCGACCCCGTAGCACAGCCAGCGGACTGCGTCGGCGGGCGCGAGAAAGAAGCGCACCTGACCGCAGTCGGCGGAAACCGGGCCGACTCGAAGAGCGTTACGAGCCGGTGACGGCCCCGGCGAGCAGTGCCCGCGCGATCACCATCCGCTGCACCTCACCGCCCCTCTTCCATTCCCCCGCTCGCGCCGCGCACGTGGCGCTCCACCGGGTGGTTTCGCATGTAGCCGTGGCCACCTTGTATCTGGACCGCCCTGGTTGTGGTTCACCCACATGACGGCCGCCGAGGCCAGAAGCTATGCCATCGCGGCCTCGGCGCGGCACGGCCGGCCTTGGTCCTTCAGGTGCGCCGTCGATACAACATCGAGGGCGCCGCGTCAAGTTTGTGGATGAAAATTTCGGCGCGGTTGCTCGAGCGCCGATCATACCACCAGACATTCTATAGAATAGCTTTCGAATGCCATCGACCAACTGGTGCGAAGAGGCGCCCCGACGCACTCATACTCGCCCGTTGCGTTATCGCACAAATCAGCAGCCCTAATGAGCTCGATACGGCTCGATAAGTCCTTTTCAGCAGCCCCTCGGTCCCGGTTCCGTGGTATTGGAGGCTCGCACACACAACAGCTAGTTCGGCGAGGGGTGCTAGACCATGACTAGCATTGCGCGAACCCTGCGGATCGCGAGTGGAAGCCTCGGCGTGGCGCTTCTCGTGCTCGCCGCCGGACCACACTCGGTGGCCCGGGCGCAGCACGGCGCGCAGATCGAGAAGAGCTGCGTGAACGCCGCCCGGCGGGCGTGCCTCCAGGGCACCACGCCGGGCTGCCCCGGCGTCAATGCCGGTGTCACCTGTCAGACCGCGGTCGACTGCCCGCCGCAGACCGTCTGCCTCGGCGGGCCGAACGCCGGGGGCGGGCCGAGCGGCACGGAGGCGTGTGCGAGCGACCGCGACTGCGACAACCCGCCGACCGTCCCGAACGGCATCTGTACCGCGACCATCTGCGTGGGCGGCCCCAATGGCGGGCTGCGGTGCACCACCCCGGACCAGTGCCCCGGCGGGGAGTGCACGTCCTGCGTCCCCATTCCCATCGCCAAGGTGGGCGACCCGATCGCCTGCACGATCACGGTGACCAGCGTCGATCCCGTGGACCGCATCCGCCTCGACACCGTCACCGACGAGATCTCGAGCCGTTCGCCGATCGTCGCCACCGCCAACTTGCTGCCCGGCTTCGGGTTCTGCCGCTTCAGCCCGACGCCGGGTATCACCGGCCGCATGTGCATCATGAACGAGGACTGCACCGGCAGCTCGTGCTCCATCGGCTCGACGTGCATGGGTGGCACCGAGCCGGGGCTGCCGTGTCCGACCCGCGCGGACTGTCCGAGCGGCACCTGCTTCGACTGCGCCGGCGGGGGCGTCTGCCAGGTGAGCCCGCACTGCGCGCTGGCCCCGACCCAGCTCTGCATGTCGCAGGACGATTGCGCGGCCACCACGAGCGGGGCGTGCGTCGTCGTCCTCGGACAGGCGAGCGACGCGGTCAACGTGCCGTTCCATCCCCACTGCAGCGCGACCGCGAGCGTGTTCTGCATGACGGACGTCGAGTGCCAGCCGCCGATGTGCCCGACGTGCAGCCCGACCGAGACCTGCGTCACCGCGGACCTGACGGTGCTCGCCAGCGACACCAACCCGCTGACCGATCTGGCGCGGACGAGCGGCAGCGACGAGGGCACGCTGCAGCCCGTCACGCTCACCTTCCCGGGCAACGTCTGCATTCCGCCAGTGACGTGCGAGCAGACGTTCCCGACCTGCAACGGGCCCTGCCCGAGCGGCCAGACCTGCGTGGTGGTCGGCGGGAGCTGCGTCTGCCAGACCCCGTGCGAGAACAGCGCGCCCACCTGCAACGGCACCTGCCCCACCGGCCAGGTCTGTGCGTCGACCCCCACCGGCTGCGTCTGCCAGACCCCTTGCGAGAACAGCGCGCCCACCTGCAACGGCACCTGCCCCACCGGCCAGGTCTGCGCGTCGACCCCTACCGGC
>Ga0209056_10009288_pt1 | contig 10047 bp, 9 predicted proteins | sample GraSoiAngelo_114_FD_185876 | JGI IMG/M metagenome (GOLD analysis project Ga0209056, IMG submission 185876) | Grasslands soil microbial communities from the Angelo Coastal Reserve, California, USA - 14_0903_13_40cm (SPAdes) (version 2) | ecosystem: Environmental > Terrestrial > Soil > Grasslands ...
ACCCCAGGCTGTTGAACAGCATTAGGCCGCGCCCGCGCCGTCCGGCGCCACGCCCACGACCTGTCGGACCAGATCCTGGTAGAAGCCCTCGGTCTCGCGCACCATTCGCGCGAGCGAGAAATACTCGACTACTCGCCGTCGTCCGGCTTCGCCGAAGCGCGCGGCCAGCTCACCGTCCTCCAGGAGCCGGCAGATCGCGTCACCGAGGGCCGCGGCATCGCACGGAGGAACCAGGAGCCCCGTCCTCCCATCCTCCACCGTTTCCAGATTGCCCCCGACCCGTGTCGCCACGACGGGCACGCCCGCCGCCATCGACTCGAGCAAGGTATTGGACAGCCCCTCGCTGAGGGACGGCAGCACCGAAACTGCGACTTCTGAGAGGAGTTCCGGCACGTCGAGCCGGAAGCCTGCGAAGACGACGCGGCCTTCGAGACCCAGGCGGGCTGCGTCGCGCTCCAGCTCCCGCCGATAATCGCCCTTCACGATGGCCCCATCCCTCACCACGGCTGCGTCGCCGACGATCAGGAAGCGCGCCTCTGGGAAGCGCGCCGCAACGATCGCGGCGGCCTCGAGAAAGTACTCGACCCCTTTGAGCCGATTCAACCGCGCAAGCACAGCAATCACCGGCGCCCGCGCCGGAAGCCCCAGCTCGCGGCGAAGTCGCGGGTGGTGGCGCTGTTCGAACCGCGCGAGGTCGACACCGTTGCGTATCACGGTGAACTTCGCCGGATCGTAGCCGTCTGATATGAGCGACTGCCTGACCGCCTCCGCATTCACGACGATCCGGTCAGCCAGCCGGCAGCTGAATTTCTGAGCGCGCCTCTGCATCGGCGTCAGATGGGTGCCGGTGTCCCTGATCGACGCGACGACGATCGGCGTGCCCGCAAGCCTCGCCGCCGGTATGGCAAAGACGTTGGCGTGGAAGTTATAGCTGTGGACGATTTGGATCCTGTTTCGCCTGAGGTCGCCGGCGAACCTCAGCTGCTGTCTGAAGGTTCGGGGACGATAGAGACTGGTGATCCTGTATTCCGCGAGCGGTATCTTGCGGGCCTCGATCTCGTTCAGAAATTCGCCCCAACGCTTCAAACACCCGAGGTGCAGCTCGAACCGGGAAGGGTCGAGCTCCTTGGCCAAGTTCAACACGTGCCGCTCCGTCCCGCCGATGGCAAAGAGCGTGGTGAACTTCAACACGCTGATCCGGTCGGGCTGTGTCGCGATCGGGCTCCGAAGCGCGACAACCGAGGTCGGCCGACGCGCGACATCACGCATCGCCGCGCTCGCAAACGGACTTGAGCGCAACGGCCAAGCCCGCAACGTAGTAAAAATAGAAGTGAAAGCCTCCCGGATGAAACAGCGCCGCCACTGCGAAGGCGACGAGACTGATCTGAATCCCCTGGGCCAGATAGAAGAGCTCCTGGAGTCCGGGCACTCCCTCGGATCGGCGTTGCACCAACATGGTGTTCTGGATGCACCAGACCAGCAGCAGGAGAAACATGACCAATCCCGGGACGCCCAGCTCGACAGCGTACTCGAGGTACATGTTGTGCACGACCTTCCAGGCCGGCCCCCGTTCCTCGTTGAGCGCCAACGCGTTCAACCCCACACCCGCGCCGATGATCGGGTTCTTCGCCACGAAGTGCACCGCGGCCACGGTGTCGCTCCACCGCGCCTGCGCCGACCCGGTCGGATCCGACTGGATATCCGTGATGGTGCTCAACCGCTCGGAATAACCCGATGGAAGCAGCGGAACGCATGCGAGCGCCAGGACGACGACCGCCCACGCCCAGCGCCCCTCCCTCCGACGCTGGAGCTTCCACAGATACATGAGGAAGGTCGTGGCCAGCGTCAAGAAACCCGCGCGTGAGAACGTGACGATCACGCCGGTAACGTTCAGGGCGATGATGACCAGCAAGACAGCGCGGAGTAGCGGCCGTCGGGTCAACAACACGAGCGCGACCGTCAATGGCAGGATCAGGTTGAGCATCAGGGCCAGATCGTTCGGATTCTCCGTCAACGGCGCGTTGTAGCCGACGATGCGTTTGTCCACGATGCCGGGGACGAACGACCCGGAAAGAAAATGTCGCACACCGGTCGCCGCCACCGGCACCCCGGCGAGGGTGAGTGCCCAGGCGATCCGGCGGAGCCGCGTGAGGCTGCTCACGGTGTTGCTGAGCAGCCAGAAAAGCGCCAGGGTCTTCAGATACAGCTCGAGCAGAAACGAAAGGCTGCCGCCCGGCCACTGGGACAGCGGCACAGTCACGATGGCCCAGCCAAGCAGCCCCGCGGCGACCCAGATCTCCCTCGTGAGCATCACTGCCGGTTGCCGGCGGGCGAATCGGTGGAGCAGATGCGCGGCGACGGCCACCAGCGCAGTGAGCAGCGCGATACGGAACGGCGCCAGTACCGGAAACAACATTTGCGGGGCCGTCAGCAAGATGACGGTGAAGACCATCAGGCCCCCGAACGCTACGGCGCTGTCGGGCCCGCCGGACTCCGTCGTGGTGCGAGCCTCACCCGGAGATTCATCTCCGACTGCCGACCCAGGTCGCCACCATGCCGCGCGCATACCCTGACTCATCCAGCGCCCGTCCCCAGATCCAGGTCCGTCGATTCGACGGCCTTCAGAGTGCGGCCGTCGAGCACGATCGTCGGCATGCTATTCCGTCTTGATTCCGCGCATCCGGATCGGATCGTCGAAGACCTCGATCTCGTGGAAGCCGTTCGCCCGGAACCAGCGGAACACCTCGGGATAGAAGAACTTCCACTGGTACCTGGGCGTGTACCAGTCGAAGGTGTCGAGCCAGCGCCAGCGCCAGTTGGGGTGCAACGAGATCGGGCAGAGGAGCTGGAAGAGGGGGCCGAGGCCAGGGAGACGATAGAGGTAATAGAGCGGGATCGCGAGGGCAGAGCCGGCAAACATGAGCCGCAGGGGGAGACGCGTAGTAACGCTCCGGAGCAGATCCGAGAAGTGATGAGCGAGCCCGTAGCAACTATAGAGATACACGGCCAACCCGCCACCCTTCTTGACCGTGAGGGCCACACGGTCGAACGCGGCACGAGGGTCCGGCGTGTGATGCAGCACGCCGATCGAATAGGCGAGATCAAATGTGCCCTCTCGAAACGGCATCGCGAAGATATCGGCCTGGATCAGATGGACGTTCTTCCGCGTCCCAATGTTGGCGTACGCAGCGTCGACGGAGCTGGTGAGATCGATCCCGACGGCCTCGCCGCCCTTATCCGCGACGATCTCTGCAAACCGGCCGGCGCCGACGCCGGCGTCGAGGACGAGGCGGCCCCGGTAGTCGTCAGCCCTCCAGCCAGTTGTGGCTTCGAGCATTCGCTCGGACTCGCGGGTCGCGCTGAAGGAGTCGAGCTGAATCGTCCTGAACCAGTTCCACTGGCGGCCGAAGCTCACTGCGTAGCCTTCCGTCGCAACGAACCGCGGCACGCCCCCGAGGACCGGGTACTCGACGCGGCATTGCCGGCACCACAGACCTCCGTCGAGGATCTCAGCCCCCTGCCGCGCGCCCGCGCGAAGCTCCAGCGCGGATTTGCACGCGGGGCAGACGAGAAACTTGAGCGCGGCCGGCTTCATCTCACGTTTTCGAGGACCGGGGAAACGCCCTCAGTCCGGACTGGTGGAAGAACACACGGAGCTCGACCTCGCCGTGGTAGGTCGGACACACTAGAATCGCAGGATGTCGGCCTTCACGGCGTCGGGCAGCCCGGCCGAGGCGCGTTGGCTGGTGCGCTCGCGCCTTGGGGTCCGACGGGCGTCGACGTCGGCCACCCCATGCCCGGAGAAGACAATATTGACCGTCTCGAACAGGATCTTGAGATCCAGCCAGAACGACATGTGCTTGAGGTAGTAGAGGTCGTAGCGGAGCTTCTCCACCTCCTCCTCGAGGGAGTTCGCGTACCCATAGCGAATCTGCGCCCAGCCGGTGATCCCAGGCCGGACCGAGCACCGGAGCGAATAGTACGGGATCGCGTCGCCCGACACCTCGCTCAGGTTGCGGGCCGCCAGAATCATCATCTGGAGGTTCGTCACCGGGTGGGGCCGCGGGCCGACGAGGTTCATGTCGCCCCGGAGGATGTTGACGAGCTGGGGTAGCTCGTCGAGACGGATCCGCCTGAGCCACCGCCCGAGGCGCGTGATCCGATCGCAGTTGTCCTGCTCCCACTCGGACTTCGGCCGGCTGATCGGATGCATCGTGCGGAACTTGATCAGCTTGAAGGACCGTCCGGACAGCCCCACGCGCTCCTGGACGAAGAACACGGGGCCCCGCGAATCCAGCTTGACCAGGAGTGCGATCAAGCAGAAGACGGGCGCCAACACGACCAAGCCGATCACCGACGCAAGGAGGCTGAGGGCCCGCGCGAGCGCGAGCCGGACACGGGAAAAATGGAAGTCCCGGGAGAAGATGACGCTGCTGGGCGACAGCGCCTCGAGGGCGAGCTTGCCGGTCAAGCGCTCGTAGGTCTCTGCGGCGTCCTCGACCACGATTCCGCGCGCCCGCGCCTCGAGGAGCGGGTAGAGCGGCAGTCGCCCCCGTCGCTCGACGAGCCCGACGACGATGCGATCGGGCCGGGTCGCTTGGACGACGCGACCGAGGTTCTTCGCGTTATCCACCACGCCGACCACGGCGTATCGGAGATCCGGCCGCCGCTCGATCGCCTCGCGGGTCTCGCGCGCCAGGGCGCTCGTCCCGAGGATCAGCACGCGCTCGCCGACGTGACCACGGCGCCGGACGCTGTGACAGACGCGCAGCCCAAACAGGAAGCCGACCATGACGAGGAGGCTCGCCACGAGCGAATACCCACTCAGCGGCGCCTCGGGGGCGAGGGTCCAGACGGTGCTCATCGATTCACACGTGGGCCCGGCGGCCGCCGCGCCGGTCCTATACCCACTCCACGCGCTTGACCGCCAGGTCGCACAGGATCAGCCCTAGTTTGTCGGCGGCGTGCCGGACGACTGGCCCGGGCTCGAGAAGGTCGGCACGGACGATCACCGGCGGCTCGCCGGGTAGCGCGAAGTCGGGATCCACAGGTCTCGCGCCTTCGGCGGCGTATCGGGTGCGGACTTTGAGGGGGATCGGAGTCGTGTTGACGACGACGTAATCGAACACCTCCGGCGGCAGGCCATGGGCGGCCAGGGCACGGAGATGCCCGGCGACGCCATAGCCATCCGTCTCGCCGCGCTCGGTCATTGCGTTGCACACGAAGATCCGGACAGCCCGCGAGCGCGTCACCGCCTCGGCCACGCCCGGGACGACGAGGGTGGCGAGGAGGCTCGTGTAGAGACTTCCGGGACCCAGGATCACCGCGTCGGCCGCGTGCAATGCCTCGAGCACTCCCGGCGCCGCGGCCGCGTCGGGAGGATCGATCCGGACGCGCTTGATCGGAGCGCCACTCCGCGGGATCTCGGACTCGCCCGCAACCGAACGGCCATCCAGGAGGTCGGCGACCAGGTGAACCCGGTGCGTAGTCGACGGCAGGACGAGATCGTCCACGCCGAGCAGCTCGGCCGCCAGCCGGATCGCCGTCACCTCATCGGTCGCAACCATGTCGAGCGCCGCCAGGAGAAGGTTCCCGACCGGGTGCTGAGCTGCGCCTCCGTCGAACCGATACTGAAGCGCCGCCGACACCTCCGGAGCCACCCGCGCCAGCGCGATCAGGCAGTTGCGGATGTCTCCGGGCGGGAGGACCCCATACTCCTTTCGCAGGACCCCCGAGCTCCCGCCGTCGTCTGCGGCCGTCACGATCGCGGTGACCCGGCAGCTTGCGGGGAGGTGGCGACGCAGCCCGGTGAGGACAACGGGCAACCCGGTACCGCCGCCCAGAGCCACGACCATCATGGTTTCCTCCAGGCGCGGCGCCACCGAGCCCCGCGAGACGATCCCACGTGCGCGTGGTAGTAGCCCGAATAGCTGGAACGCCGCACGCTGTCGCCGTTGAACACGAGGCCCACCACCTTTGCCGGCTCCAGCAGGTCCAGCGTCTCCGCCAGCGCGCTCCGCGGCGTTCGATGCGCCGCGACCACGATGAGAAACCCATCGACGCACTTCGCGATCAGCCGGCAGTCCGGGACGGGAACGAACGGCGGCGTATCGAGCACGATGTAGTCGTAACGCTGCCGCGCCTGATCGAGCAGCGCCTCGAGCCTCGAGGATTTGAGCAACTCGTAGGGCGCCAGCGTGGGTCCGCCCGCACGCAGCACCGAGAGGTTGAAGTGGGCGAGATGCTCGACCGTGTCCTCGACCTTGAGGCTCGAATCCATGAGCGCGTCCACGAGGGAGCGTTTCGAGCCGGCGAGCTTGAGCTGACGCGCCACCGCCGGCCGACGAACGTCGATGTCCACCAGCAACACGCGGGCGTCCACGGATTGCGCGAGCGCCCCCGCGAGGTTGCAGGCAGTCGTGGTCTTGCCGTCTCCGACTCCCGCGCTCGTGATCGCGACGACCTTGAGGTTGGCGCTCTTGCGCAGCGTCTCCATGACGTGGCGAAGCACACCGTACTGCTCGGCCTCGAACGACGCGGGATTGAGGAGGGTCACGAGGTGCGCCTCGGCGCGATCGGAGCGATCGACAGCGAGCTCGGTCGCCGGTGATTCGAAGACGGGCCGCTCCAAGAGCGGTGGTCCAGCCGGCTCCACCGCTCCGGACGGTGCTGGCGGTGCCTGCGCCTCGGACAGGTCGGCCGTCGTGCTCGGCGAGGACGCCGGCGTCCCGAGGGCCTGTTCCCTTTCAGCGCGCTCGAGCGCTTCGAAGAATCTGCTCATCGCAGGAACAGGTCGCGGCCAGCGAGCGCCGTGGCGGCGACCGCGCCCAAGGACCAGCGTCCCCACGTTGCCCGAGCCAGCGAAGCGGGCCAACGCGCCGGACGCCGCGCCGCACCCTCGAACGCGTCGATGGCCTGGTCGACGATGTCGGACTCGATCCGCCGCCGGTGATCGGCGTAGCCGATGACGAGGCAGTGGTCGCACAGAATGTTGACGCGGCGCGGGATTCCCCGTGAGTACGCAGCAATGCGGGTCTGAGCCCGGTCGCTGAAGAGCTCGAGGTCGCGTGCGCCTGCGACACGCAAACGGGTCTGGATATAGTCGCGGACCTGTTCGTGCGACAACGGGGAAAGGCTGCACCGCAGTTCGATCCGCTGCTGCATCTGCCGAAGCTCTGGGCGGTTGAGCTTCGTCCACAACTCTGGCTGGCCCACGAGCAGGATCTGCAGGAGCTTCACCGTCGGTGTCTCAAAGTTAGAGAGCATGCGGATCCGTTCAAGTGTTGGCGCATCGAGGTTCTGCGCTTCGTCGAGAACGAGCACGGTGTTCTGGCCGGCGCGTCGGCGGTCGAGCATGAAGCGTTGGAGGGCGAGGAGTCGCTGGGCTGGCGAGCTCGCAGGTGTCGGGAGCCCCAGCTCCTCCAGCATATACTCGAGCAAGCCTTCGAACGGGAGCGTCGAGTTGAACACGTACGCGACCGCGGCCTTGCCGTTGAGTCGCTGGAGGAACGCTTGGAGGAGGGTGGTCTTGCCGGTTCCGACCTCGCCGGTCAACACGAGGAACCCGCGACTCTCCTGGACACTGTACAGGAGCTGGGCCAAGGCCTCGCGGTGTCCGGGCGTGAGGTAGAGAAACCTCGGGTCGGGCGTCGCGTTGAACGGCTTTTCGTTGAGGCCGTAGAAGGTCAGATACATCGGCTCAGACACTCACCACGGGGTCAGGAGCCACGCCGCGAAAGGATACGGACCAGCTGGTCGTTCCCGTGCGCCAGTTGGTACGACGCCGCCACGACGAGCGCCAGCCCGAGCGCGATCGAGGCCGTGGCCAGCCAGCGCTGACGCGCCTGGCGGGCCGTGTCGGAGTCGCTGACAATGCGCGGGATGCTCGCCAGCACCGGCACCTTCGCGAACGACCGGAGGTCGTCGAGCGCGTGGAAGGAGGTGTCGAGGTGCTCGGCCAGGACCGCCGTGGCTCCCGCCGCCCCGAGGGCCAGCACCAGGCCGGCAAGGATGAGCCCGATCCGGTTCGGCGCCACCGGCAGCGTCGCCGGAATGGCGGGATCGAGGATCCGGAACTGCTCGCCCTGCCGGCTCTGCTCCATGCTCTCTGCGAGCTGGGCGTCCTCGTACCGCTTCAACAGCGAGGAGTACAGCTCCTTCGTCGTCTCGAAGCCTCGCGACAACTCCTGGAACTCTTGCTCACGCTGAGGGGCGTTCTCAACCCGTAGCTGGTAAGCGTCGATCTGCCTCCGGAGACGCTCCTCCTCGGCCTTGAGGGACTTGATCTCCGCGTCCGACTCGCTGAGAGGGGCCACGTCCCCGGGCGAGTTCTCGTCTGGTTTCACCCCGGGCCCGGCGAGCTGTTGCTCGATGGCAGCGATTTCCGTCTTCACTCGAATAACGTCCGGATACTTGTCGCTATAGCGCGTGCGCAGCTCCAGCAGCTCTTGTTTCAGCTTTGTCATCCTCGCGGTCGCGGTGTCGGGGGCTCCCACAACGCCGGCTGCGTCCGACTCGGCCAGCTGCTTTAGTAACGCCGCCCGCTGATCCCTTGCACGAAGCTGGTTCGCGCTGTTTAGGTGGAGCTGGGCGTGGAGTCGCTCCAGGGTGGCCAGATTCACCCCCAACTGCTGGGGGAGCTCCCCGATGTGGCTCGCCCTGAAGGTCCGCAGCCGCGCTTCTTGCTCGTCCAGCCGCTTCTTCGTGTCCTCGAGCTGGATCTTCAGGAACTGGGTCGTCTGGGACGCTTGCCGCTCGCGCATCTTCGAATTTTCTTCGACGTAGAAGGACACGAGGGTGTTGGCGACCTTCGCCACCGTCTCCGGGTCGCGCCCCCGGTAGCTGAGGTTGAACGCAACGGTGGCGCTCCGGCCGCTCAGCTGTTCGACCCCCTTGAGCACGAGCTGGATGTCCCGCCGCATGTTCTCGACGACCTCCTCCATTGGCGACCGCTTCCTCAAATCCAGATAAAGCCCGAAGCGCGTCATCAAATCTTCTAACCGCGCGCGGCTCAGGATCTCCTGGCTGATCGTCTGGAGCCTGGTCTCGAGCTCACCGGTGATCGATGATCGAACGAACGTCTCCGGTACCTGGTGGCGTTCGACGAGCACGGTGGCGGTCGACCGATAGATGTCAGGCAGAAAGGTCGCAAGGCTGCCCGTGCCCGCAAACACCACGGCGAAGACCACGAGCGCGAACCACTTCCGGCGGCTCCAGACCTCGAGCGCCAGTTCGAACATCGAGCCCGCCCTCGGGTGATCCGGCATTCCTAGGGCACCACGACGATGTCGCCGGGCTGCAGGAGGAAGTTCTCGGCCTCCCCGTCCGCGGCGATGACCTTGTTATAGTTGAACGGAATTCGCTTCATGGTCGTGCCGTTGAGCCTGAGGACGAAGATGCGCGCGCGAGACGCGAAGTCGCTGAACGGGCCAGCCTGAGCGAGCACGTCCAGCACGGTGGCCCGGCTCTTGAGCTCGTACCGTCCCGGGGTCTTGACTTCGCCGATCACGGACACCTTAAAGCTCCGCACCTCTCGTACGATGACGGAGACTTCAGGCGTCGGCACGTACTCGGCGAGCTTCTTCGTCAGGACGCCCCGCAATTGCATCGCGGTGAGCCCCGCCGCCTGCACGTCGTTGAGGAGCGGAAGCGAGATCTTGCCGTCCGGGCGGACCGGCACGGTGCGGCTGATGGCGGTGTTGTTCCACACGGCGATGTCGAGAACGTCCTCGGGCCCAATGTTGTAGTCACCGTCCGCCCCCGTCACCCCTGAGTGTCCCTTCGCCTGTTCCTCCGCCGCTGCGAGCCCGGCGACGATCAGTGACATGCTGAGAACAGCCGTGACGACACACCTGCGCAGCGTCATGATGCTCTCCTCGTGAGGCCTACGCCGGCACCACCCAGGTGCAGTCGACATGCGCGGCGACGCTCTGCCGTAGGAGATCGACCGACACCACCAGCAGGCCTCGGTTCGGCTTGGTGCGAACGAGAATGCCTTCCACGTCCGCGAGCGGCCCCCGTGTGATCCGCACCCGCTGGCCCTCCCGC
>Ga0209056_10009291_pt1 | contig 10046 bp, 8 predicted proteins | sample GraSoiAngelo_114_FD_185876 | JGI IMG/M metagenome (GOLD analysis project Ga0209056, IMG submission 185876) | Grasslands soil microbial communities from the Angelo Coastal Reserve, California, USA - 14_0903_13_40cm (SPAdes) (version 2) | ecosystem: Environmental > Terrestrial > Soil > Grasslands ...
GGGGCCGGGTCGCGCGGAAACGATTTCCCCTTCGGCCCATCCCGACGAGTAGGCCTTGAGCGGTAGCTCCAGCTCTTGTTGCAGATGAGCGTCAGTCCCCTGATTGGTCAGATAGATCATATGACCCTCGAGTTCCTCGTCGTGCCGTAACATCTGGAACGCCCTCAGGACGGTGCCGGGAGCTGATCCCCTGACGCCAAGGAAGACCGGGTCGGGGCCGTGGGGCGCGACGAGGGGTCTGTCCTTGTGGTAGTCGTAGTTGTTGAAGGTGTCTGGAGAGGTCCTCTGGTCCATCACCCGGACGGAGGTGGGCTCGAACCTCCTGGGAGTTCCCCAAGAATCGCCCCGCCTGTACGCAATCAGTTCGTACGTGTGGTCGTACGATTCGTCGAACGCGAGGCTCGCTGCAGCTCCCACCAAGCCCATGCCGTTTCCCAGCCGATGGGTCGGGACTCCGCCATCCCTCAGGAGCCTGACGACCCTCTCCTTGCTCACTACGCCCGAGAGGGCGGCGTGGTACAGACTCGTGAGGAATGGCAATTTGTGAGGACTCTGGAGGAGAACGACGCCCGTGTTCGCTCCGTTCTTGACGTCCGAGAGCCTCTCGACGATCGAGCAGACGAATCGGAAGGTGCCCATAACATCCTCAGTTTCCAGCGGGAGGCAGACCGCGGCGTTGCCTCTGGTCTTGAAGGGGATGTTTGGGTTGAGTCGCACGAGGCGGGGGTAGGCGAAGACCTGGAAGCCGCCTCCGCTGGATTGCGACGCAATCTTGAACGCCAGATGGGTGGTGCAGAATCCGCTCTGAGAGTCGGTGTCGTCGATTCCTACAAGGCACTTCATGGTCTGGCCCCGCTTTGTGTTGAAGGTTATTAACAGTGAAGAGAGAATTCAGGAGACTGGGAAGCCTTCGACCAAGACTCAGAGCGGGCATATGTTCAGATGAAGTTCAATGGTACGGTTGAGCCTAGAAGACTCCCTTTGCTGAACTCCTGTCGCTTCCGGAAGAGAAGAGGAGAGAACTCACGAGGATAGCAATCAGAAACCCGAAGGCGAAGCTGGCTCATGAAAGAAGGGAGCAGACGAAGGGCACGCGAAAGTCTTGGCGAAATAGAAGAGATACTTGCTTCGGGCGAACCCGCAATAAGACGAAGGCAGCAGGCTAGTCACAATCCGCGCATTCGATCGACGGGTCTACCCCCTTCTTCCTTCTGATTACGTGAGAAATCCCGAGTCCGTCGTGAACGATGTAGTACTCGTAACCATCCGAATCCGGGTCTTCGCTCATGGATAAGGAGTGCAACAGGGGTAATAAGTGCCACTGAGCGCTCTTTTGGTCCAGCCGTCCAATTACAGTCACATGGGACAGCCGAAAGAAATCGTTGAATCAGGGAACAACAGACCTACGAGACGTACTCCAAAAAGAAGCAACTGGGGAGACGAAGAGAATTGAGCGATTTTTGCGGGCTTCTGCCAGAGGCTCAAATGTCCTCGGCGTACGTTAGAATGCCCGCAGCCGCTTCAGGTCCGCGAGCATTCGCGTCCTCTCGACTCGGCCCATGGGCCTGAACGGCCTCCGCGGATTCCCGCATTCTATCCCTCTCTCGCGGAGGACCTCGTAGACGGAGGAGAGAGGAGCTCTGTCGGTTATTCGTCGTATGCGGTTCAATTTTCTCTGCAGCTCTAACCCTTCTCGAAAGTCGCCCCTCCTGAAGGAATCATAGATGCCGAGGAATATCTCCGGGATTGCGTTCGAGATCGCCGAAACCGCGCCTCTCGCCCCCACGAGGAAGGCGGGAAGGACATAGCTTTCAGTACCGTTAACAGTTAGGAAGTCGGCGGGAAGCCTCTCTATCACCTCGACGAGCTGAAGGAAATCTCGGCTGGAATCCTTCATCCCGACGACCAAGTGTTTCTCCACGAGCTTCATCAGGGTATCCGTCTTCAGATTCACGCCCGTGTGGCTCGGGATGTTGTAGACAAAGACAGGCAGGCTCACGGCTTTCGAGACGGCCTCGTAGTGCTCGATGAGCGCGGCCTCGTCGACCTTGTAGTAATAGGGTGTGATACAGGCAACCGCCCCGGCTCCCGCCTCTTCCGCGTGCCTCGCGAGCTCGACGGTACCCTTTGTATCAGGCATCCCGACCTGGACGACGACAGCCGCGCCGTCACCTGTCTCATCTATTACCGTCGTGGCCACCTTTTTCCTCTCCTCGATGGTCAGGAGCGGCCCGAGACCCGTCGTTCCGCAGACGAAGAAGCCGTGGACCTTCTTGCGGAGTTGAAACTGGACCAGCTTCCGCAGAGCCCTTTCGTCTACCTCTTCGGAACTGGTGAAGGGGGTTATCAAGGCGGTAATTATTCCCCCTATCTCTCGCCTACTCTTTGACCTCTCACTCATTCTCTTTCACGTCTCTGAGGAATTCCTGGATCTCCGGCTCGGAGGGGATGTTCTCCTCGTCTCCTCGCGCCGTGATTACGAGTGCCCCCGCCACCGCCGCGGCCTGCAGACACTTCCCCGTGCTCCACCCCTTCAGAACGCCACAGACGAAGATCGCCGCGAAGGCATCCCCCGCCCCTATCGGGTCAACGACCGGGACGTCGTAAGCCTTCTGCTTGAATGTCCCCTTCCCGGTGAAGGCCTGTGCACCCTCTCTCCCGAGTTTCATTACCACCGTCGCAGGACCCCTCTCCCTCAGCAGTTTGGCGGCTCGTGCGGGTTCACCCTCCCCGACCAGTACCCGGGAGTCGTCAGGGTCCGTGAAGAGGAGGTCTGCGCGAGAGACCATGGGTAGGAGGACGCTCTTGGCGTCGCGGGAATTCCACAGAGAGGGACGGATGTTTGTGTCGAAAGAAATCTTGATTCCTGACTTCCGCGCTATCTCGAACGCCCTCTCACAGGCGTCCCTGCACGAACCGCTGAGGGCCGGTGTGATTCCCGTCAGGTGTAGCCATTTCGCACTCTTGATGTAGGAGGCTCTAACGTCGTCGGCACCCAACCTGCTGGCGGCGGACCCACTCCTGTAGTAGAGTACGGAGCTCCTCCTGGGTCTAGGGTAACCCCTCTGGACGAAGTAGACGCCGGTCGGTGCCACACCGTCGGTCTTGATCTGCGTCACGTCGACCCCTTCACCCCTCAGACTCTGGATGATCAGCTTCCCGAATTCATCATTCCCCACACTGCTGATCAAACCTGATGTCAACCCCATTCTGACGGCGCCGACGGCAACGTTTGCCTCTGCCCCAGCCACGTGCCTTTCGAAGTAAGTGACGTATCTTAGAGGACCGGTCGTCACCGCATTCAGTTGGACGAGAGGTTCACCCAGCGTCACGACCTCCGGCAAGTCTGTCCTCGCGCGTGACCGCAAATTATACATTAACCTTTCCGAGCTGTTCGGCGAGTAGATGAAATCGATCGGTCTCGGACTGCACACAGGAATGGGAGCCCGGGAACTGATTGGATGGTGCAAGAAGGGCGAGAAGGCGGGGTTCGACTCGGTTTGGATATCCGAGGATCCATACTACAGAGATGCCTTCTCCTTGATCGGTCTCGCGGCCTCCGCAACAAAGAAGGTCAGCGTAGCGACCGGCATAGTCAATGTCTACACCAGAAACCCTGTCTACATGGCGATGGCGGCGGCTACCGTCGACGAGGTTAGTCGTGGGAGACTGATTCTCGGAATCGGGCGGGGGGTGAAGTCCCTGATTGAAGATGAGATGCACATCCCCTACGGCTCACATGTCGAGTACATGAAAGAGTACGTTCGGTGCACAAAGAAGCTCCTCGCCGGGGAGGAGGTCACGTACGACGGGAGCGAAGTCAAACTCACAAACGCCAAGTTGCACTTCGCCCCATTAAGGAGGAAGATGCCCATTCTTCTTGCCGCGATGGGACCCAAGATGCTGACGCTCGCGTTCACGGAGGCGGACGGCGCCATACTGAATTCCTGCACGTCCGTTCGGCACGCCAGGTACGCGGCAGGCATTCTGCGATCGACCAGTGCTGGGGGGGCAAAGAAACAGTTGGTCTGCTCACTCTGGATAAGCATCGACGAGGACGTGCAGAGGGCATACGAGAGCGTAAGAACAAGCGTCGGATTCCTGCTTTCGATACCGACGTTCGGGGAGGTCTTCCTCAGGAGGAGTGGCCTTCCGCTCGACCTCCTCCCTGAGCTCAGAGAAGCCTTCCGCTGGGAGGAGAAGGTGGGCGACCCGATGTGGCACCTGGAGCACGCCAACGCCAAGAGGGTAAAGGAGCTGGTGGACGACGAGATCGTCGACACTCTGACGGTCTGCGGGGACGCCGAGGGATGCAGGAAGAGGATGAGGGAGTACCACGACGCCGGGGTCACTACGGTGGTGATGAACCCTATGACTCCGAAGACGTTTGGGAGGGCCTCGCTGCTTGCCGTTTAAGGCCCGCAGGCATCGTAACGCTGTCTCCCTCTCTCTCGACCTCCCTGTACCATCTCTTCGAGGTTCCCATCTTCGCCCTAACCCTCCATCCTATGCTCTTCGGGTGAGCCTCTGCCGCATCGACAATCCGCTCGCACTTCTTCGTCAGCTCTTCGATCGTTGAAGCGTCCAGACCGTCGAGCCTCGTAAGCTGGTCGCCAACCACACGTAGGTTATTTCTGACTGTGTAGTGGAATCCCCAGTCATTCGAAAGGGTCTTCGCGATGTAGGGCAAGTTGACCTCGTCCTTCTCCGTGTTGCCGAGAGGGTGGTCCGCGAGCAGCATGACCAGGTCTGTCACGTCCTTCAGGTTTATCTTTACGATCTGGAGTTTGGAGAGCAGAAGGTCGGAGACGGTAAGGGTAGGATAGTCGAGCTCCAGCCTGTCCTTAAGCTCTATCGTGTGATTCATCTGAAGCCTGTCCAGGAAGACATCGACCTCGGTCCTGGTCCTCGGATTCACGTAGATTTCGCGGAGCGAGAAGGCAGCGTTGAGGGATGTTGGGACCTTGATGAACCCCTGTGACTCCATGAATTTCGTGACGTCCTTCAGATTCTTGGACCTGCCCATCAGGTCTACGTCGTGAACGGGACGGTTCAGGACCGGATATCTCTGTAGCGCACGCCCGCAGTGCAGCTTGATCGCGACCCCCGCGCCCGCCCTCAGCGGCAGGTCCTGGTCGCGCGCGGCTTCTACGAGCCTGCACGCAATCTCCGACAGCTCGGGTGCGGCGCTCGGAGGCTCGTGACCCAACTCTTCTCGTTGGAGAAAGCTTCAGAGAATTATTTAAGCGGAGAAGGCCCAAACCTCACCGATTGACCAGGCTCTTTCACACCACCGACCTGCACGCGAGTGAACTCGTCTGGAGGAAGACACTGAGCTCGGCGAGCCATTACGAGGCGGACGTCGTGCTCCTCCTCGGCGACCTCACCGGGAAGGCGATGGTTCCTTTCGTCAGGGTCGGCGAGTCGGAATGGTACTGCGCCCCCTACGGGAAGCGGGAGACGATGCTGTCGAAGGAGCAGGTGCAAGAGAAAAAAACGGTCTTCAGGAACAAGGGCTGGTACGTCTTCGAAGCGAGACCCTCCGAGGTCGAGGAGCTGAAGACAAATCCGGCGAAGCGGGAAGAGCTCTTCCTGACCTTGATGAGACGGACGCTTGATGAGATGCTCTCGGAGATCGATGAGACGCGCTTTCCTCCGGGCGTGAAGATGATCGTTTGTCCGGGGAATGACGACGTCTTCGAGATCGATGATGTCATCCTGAAGCACGAGAGGGTCGTGTACCCGCTCAAGCGGGTGGTGTGGCTGGATTCGAAGAGGCAGCTCGTGAGCTGCGAGTACGTCAATCCCACTCCGTGGAACACGCCCAGGGAGTGCTCGGAGGAGAAACTGGAGGGAAGACTCGAGAAGGAGATCGAGAGGGCAGACGGGGGGACAGACAGCCTGGTCTGCAACTTTCACGCTCCACCCTACGACTCGGGCCTCGACAGAGCCCCGAAGCTAGACAAGGACCTCAAACCGGTTATGGACTTCGGCAACCCTGTCTTCGAAAGCGTGGGAAGCAGGGCTGTCCTCAAAGTCATAAGGGAGTTTCAGCCTCTTCTCGGGTTGCACGGTCACATCCACGAATCCCCCGCCCATGCGAAGATAGGTCGGACGGTCTGCATGAACCCGGGCTCTGAGTATCAGATTGGCACGATAAGCGGCTACGTCATCGACCTGCCAGACGACCCGAAGGAGGAGGTAAAGTACTGGCGGGTCACTGGTTGACCAGATAAGATAAGAAGAGAAAAGAAAAGAAAAAGTAGAGGCTTCGTGGCTCTATTCTGGAGGCAGCGTTGAGAAGATCTGGTTGACGCGAATCCCCTGCTTCGCGTTCTTCGCTGAATAGTAAATGAAGAAGAAGACGCCTACCCCGTACATCACGAGCACGTAGAGAGAGCTGTTCGCCGACTGAGCCGGGTTCGTGCCGATGAGGTAAAGGAAGACCACTGTGGCGATACCGCCCAGGATCGACATCAGGTCGACTCCACCCACCTTGATGTTGAATCCCTGCTGCGCGATCTCGGGTCTCGTAATCGGAAGCGCGACTTCCGACCAGTGCTGGAACGACCTTGCGAGGGCGAAGGCGAAGACCGTGCCGTTGAGTATTCCACCCACCGTGCCGGTCGTGTCCACGGCCGACAGGAATAGAGTGGGAAGGGTGGCGACGAACCAGAAGATGTTCCCGGCGACAGGACTGTGCCATCTCGGAGAGACGGTCGCGAATACAGAGGGACCCATCCTGTCCATCGCGAGCGCGAAGAGCGGACGGGAGCAGAATGCGTTGTTCACGATGAGGTCGTTGAAGTTGGACCACTGCGGGGAGAAGGCGGCTAGTCCGCTGAGAGCCGGGCTCCCCGACACTGCGGCTGCCATCGAGGAGAGGTCGATGGGGAAGATCTTCCCCTGCATTATGGTTAGCTTCGACGTCAGGTTCGCGTTCGTGCTGACGAAGTTGTACATGTTCGCGAAGGTACCGTAGGAGGCCGTGTAGCCCCAGGTGGCGATCGTGTTGAAGAACAGCACGCCGAGACCGCTTCCGACCATGCTGAGAGGGATGTTTCTCCGCGGTTTCTCCACCTCCCCGACGAGCGGCATCACGGTGTAGGGAAAGGTGGTCGAGATGGGTGTGAGGGCGGCCGCGAGAGTGGCCGAGAAACTGGCGGCGGGCGGAGAGAAGCCGTTTGAGGTCGCCGTCGAGACGATCTCGTTGTAGGCGCCTCCTCCGAACGTCGAGTCCCACTTGGTTTGGAGTGACCCGAGGGCGCCGACGTACGAGGCGGAGACGAGGATTATCCCTATCACTGCCCCTATCCCGAAGACGGCTACCCACTTGCCCATTATCCCCGGTCCCAGCCAGGTGACTATCAGGCCCAAGACCTGGATCAAGAGTCCTACCGCCACGAGGTTCCAAGCGTTTGAGCTGAAGGCCTTCCCCAGTGATATGAGTCCGGCGCTCCCCGTGAAGGTCCCCGTGAGTATCACGAACGCGGAGAACTGACTCGCACCCAGGAAGGCAGTCACTCCCCTCTGAGTGGGATTCTGAATTATCGACCTCCACGCCTCCATCATGCCCAGCATCGGTGAAATCGACCGAGACATCGGAAGGTAGATTGCGCCCGACCTCGGCATCGCAACGTAGAGGAGCGCCATGCTCACGACCTCTAGAAGCACGAAGAGGCCGCCGAAGAAGTAGATTGCGACGAGGTTCACGCCCGGAAAGATGAACGGGATGTTTCCCATCAGGAAATACTGGAAGGGAAGGAAATTGAGGCCCAGTCCGAAGAAGATTACGGTATAGGAGGAGATTGCTCGAGTTAGCCCCGAAGCCTGTCTTACAAACAGCAGCGGTTCTCCTGCTGCCATTCGGGGGCTGCAACCACAACGAAGAACATATAAATTTTTGCCTCTCGCCGCCCAACTCGTCAAATCTTTGCATCTGGAAAAAAGTACCCACCCAAAAATTGCCCTAGGGTGAGCTGGGTCGTCTGGGACTCCAGAGAGGGGGCGAACTGGTCGACGTATCAGGTATTTTCGCTCGAAGCGGACTGCACGAGCTGGACGGTGTAGTGCTTTTTCAGCAGGGATGGCTTCTGAAGCAGCCTGGTCCCGAGATAGTCGTTCATGAAAAGGGCGAAGACGAAACCCTGCTCCTCGCGCCTCTTCCCCTCCCCGCCCCCAAACAGGCGCTTGATTCTGTGCCAGGCAGCCCTGTACACATCATCGACCTGAACTAGGAGCCCCCCGCTCCCCTTTTCCTTCTCACCCTCGTCCTTCAGTTTTCCTTCCCTCGCCTGCTGCGAGGCGCTGAGTATCAGGTTCTGTATGACGACCTTGAGCTGGGACTCCCACTCCCGAAACTGCCCGATGTTTCTCTCCCTATACTCGGTCAGCTTGCGATAGATCTTTCTGGCAACTATCGGGGGACCCACAAAGGCTAGGATCAACCCCCCTGCAACGACGGGTAGCAGGTAGACGATCACGTTCGCAAGACTCGAGTAGACTGCCCTGTTCCCTCCGAAGGCGAAGAAGACCGTCAGCCCGAAGAGCAGGAACATCATGGTCGAGATGATGTTTCCTACGAATCTAAGAAGCTGCTGATACCTTGCCCACTTCAGGAGGTAGCGAAGCTCGACCGGGACTCTGGCCATCTTTGTCAGTATCTTACGGATCTCCTCCCAGTCCCGCTTGAAGGAGTATCCCATCTTGCCTTCATCGACCACCCTGTCAGCCCACTTCAGCTCAGTATACTGCTGTACCCTGTAAGAGTCGAGCAGGAAGACGAATTCAGAGAAGACACCGAAGTCCGTGAAGTCGTACCTCTTCCGTGTTAGGACTGCACTTCCCAACGACTCTCCTCCGATCCCTCTCTCTTAATAAAATGGTACTAGGAACTGGCCGGAGTTCAATCCCGCAGCCCGGAGGGTCGTCAAGCCGCCCGGTAACCCAATAATCACGCCCGCCCCTTCCTCTTTTTCTGCTTCATGGAGAGCGTGGCCTCGAGTATCTTCGTGTAGCCCGTACAGCGGCAGAGGTTTCCGACGAGTGCCTCTCTAATCTCCTCCTCGATCGGGTCGGGGTTGGCGTCGAAGAGGGCTTTCGTTGACATGATGAACCCCGGAGTGCAATAGCCGCACTGAAGCGCGTAGTGCTCCGCGTAAGCCACCTGGATGAGGTCGAGATTCCCGTCGCTGCCCAACCCCTCGATCGTAGTCACCCTCCCCCCGTCAGCCTTCATCGCGTACGTCATGCATGAATACACCGCCTCACCGCCGAGGAGGACGGTGCAGGCTCCGCACCCGCCAGTGTCGCACCCCTTCTTCGTTCCCGTGAGGGAGAGCTTCTCTCTCAACACGAAGTTGAGCGACATCCACGGTTCAACCTCCACCTCGCGATCGATGCCGTTCACGTTCATCTTCACCCTCTCCACCCTAGCCCCCACCCCCTCTCCTCTCGAATGCTCTCTCGAGCGTCGTCCGGAGGAGCAGCTTGGCGACCCTCTTCCTGTAGGCAGAGGAAGCGCGGTGGTCGGAGATCGGCTCGCCGAGCTCGTCGTCGAGCGATTCATCCGCCTTCGATATCGAGGCTGCCTCTGCCCTCCTATTCACTAGGGCCGCGCCGCACCTCTCCGCGAGCAGGGGCTTGCTCGCGACGGCTCCGAAGACTATCCTCGCTTCTCTGATGACCCCTTTGACTATCTCCAGGGAGCAGGCGCAGTTCACCGTCGCCCAGTCGTCACCCGTAAGGGCGAACTTGGAAAACGCACTCGCTCTCGAGGCCATCTCATGCGGGATCAGCACCGCGCTGACGAACTCCCCCTCCCTGAGGTCCGGCTGAAGAAAATCTCTCTGAAACTCGAGAATCGGGACGCTGCGGACCGCGTGAGGTCCGTTCAGCTCCACACTCGCGCCCACCGATGCGAGCGCCACCGGCAGGTCAAAGAAGGGAATGCAACTCGAGACCGCTCCTCCCACAGTCGCGAGGTTCTTCACCTGCAGGGGCCGTATCTCCCTGAGCGCATCGCCGATGCACGCGAGCCTCCCCTC
>Ga0209056_10009292_pt1 | contig 10045 bp, 10 predicted proteins | sample GraSoiAngelo_114_FD_185876 | JGI IMG/M metagenome (GOLD analysis project Ga0209056, IMG submission 185876) | Grasslands soil microbial communities from the Angelo Coastal Reserve, California, USA - 14_0903_13_40cm (SPAdes) (version 2) | ecosystem: Environmental > Terrestrial > Soil > Grasslands...
GCGCGCGTGATCTTGTAGCGCTCGGCCACGAGCTCCGCCGTTTCGCCCAGCGCGATCGTCCATTCTTTCTTCATCCGGGGATTCGTGAAACGCCAGCCGACGGTCGTATCCGCGGTCTCGGGAACCCGGCGGCTCCACGCCTCGCCTGCTTTGAGCGTCACGTAGGGCGCGCGTGTCATGTTCTCGACGCCGCCCGCGATGAACACCGCTCCCTCGTCCGCTTTGATCGCCTGAGCGGCGCTCGCCACCGCCTGGAGGCCCGAGCCGCACAACCGGTTCACCGTCTGGCCCGGTACCTCCACGGGCAGGCCCGCGAGTAGGAGGGCCATGCGCGCCACGTTGCGGTTGTCTTCGCCGGCCTGATTGGTGCACCCCAGGATCACGTCGTCGATCAGGTGCGGATCAATCCCGCTGCGCTCGACGATCGCCCTGATGGGAATCGCCGCGAGGTCATCCGCCCGCACGCTCGCGAGTGAGCCTCCGTGCCCTACCATTCCGCACTCCGCATTCCGCACTCCGCACTCATAGACCTACCCAGACCGTCTTCGTCTCGGTGTAGTTCTGCAGCGCTTCTTTCCCGAGATCCCTGCCGAACCCCGAGAACTTGTAGCCCCCGAAGGGCGCGGCAGGGTCGTAGAAGTTGTACGTATTGATCCAAACGGTGCCCGCCTTGATGGCGCGCGCCACCCGATGCGCCTTCTGGACGTCCTTGGTCCAGATCCCGGCCGCCAGTCCGTACATCGAGCGGTTGGCGAGCTGGATGCCCTCGGCCTCGTTCTCGAAGGTCAGCACCGAGAGCACGGGGCCGAAGATCTCCTCATCCACGATCTTCATGCCCGGCTTCGCGCCGTCGAACACGGTCGCCTCGACGTAGTAGCCCTTCCCATTCACTTTCGCCGCTTTGCCACCGGCCACCAGCCGGGCGCCCGCTTTCTCTCCCGCGGCGATGTAGGACAGGACCGTCTCCTGCTGCCGCTTCGACACGATCGCCCCCAGCCGGGTGTTCTTGTCGAACGGATCGCCGGGGGCGAGCTTCTTGGCGCGCTCGGCGAGCTGCTCGACGACCTGATCGTGCACCGCGCGCTCCACGAGCAACCGCGACCCAGCCGCGCAGACCTCACCCTTTCCATAAAAGATCCCGTTCTGGGCGCCGCGCACGGCGGCCGCGAGATCGGCATCGGCAAAGATGATGTTGGGACTCTTGCCGCCCAGCTCGAGCGTGACCCGCTTCACGGTCCCCGCGGCCTCGCGCATGATCCACTGGCCGACTTCCGTCGACCCGGTGAAGGCGATCTTGTCGACGAGCGGGTGACGCACCAACGCGGCGCCCGCGGTCGCGCCGGGGCCCGGCACCACGTTGAGCGCGCCGGACGGCAGCCCCGCGGCGACCGCGATCTCGCCGAGCAGCAGGGCCGTGAGCGGCGTCTCGTGCGCGGGCTTCAACACCACCGTGCACCCGGCCGCGAGCGCCGGAGCCACTTTCCACGAGGCGAGGTTCAGCGGGAAGTTCCACGGCACGATCGCCGCCACCACACCCACCGGCTCGCGCAGCGTGTAGGTGAAGAAATTGCCGCTCACGGGCAGCGTATCGCCCGTGATCTTGTCGGCCCAGCCGGCGTAGTAGCGGAACGTTTCGACGGCCATCGCGACGTCGATCTTGGACTCGAACAGCGGCTTACCGTTGTTCTTGGTCTCGACTTCGGCGATTTCGGGGGAGCGCTGCTCCAGCAGCTCGGCGATGCGATACAGCAGCTGGCCGCGCTTGCGCGCCGGCAGCTCGCGCCACTCCTTGGAGTCGAAGCAGGCGCGCGCGGCCTCTACCGCCGCGTTGATTTCCTCCTCACCCGCCTCGGCCACCTCGGCGAGCGGCTCCTCGGTGGCCGGATTGGTGAGACAGTAGCGCTTGGCGGCGCTGCGCCACTCGTTCCCGATCAGCAGGTCGGTCTTCACCCGCCCTTGAACTCCGCCACACGTTTCTCGACGTACGCCGCGATCCCCTCCTTCGCGTCCTCGGACTGGAACAGCTGCTGCTGCAGCTCGCGCTCGAGCGTCAGCCCCGACTCGAACGGCACCTCGGCGCCCGATTGGACGGACCGTTTGATCAGCCCCACGGCCTTGGACGCCTTGTGGGGGGGTGTGAACTGTTTGGCGTACAACATGGCCTGCTCCCAGAAATCGTCGGCCGCGAACACCTCGTTCACGAGTCCGAGCTCCTTCGCCTTGTCGAAGGAGAAGGTCTCACCCTTGACCATCATCTCGATGGCCCGCGGCTTGCCGACGATGCGCGCCAGCCGTTGCGTGCCGCCGGTGCCGGGCAGCACGCCGAGGTTCACCTCGGGGAGGCCGATCTTGCCGGCGTTCTCTTTGGCGAGCCGGATGTCGCACGCCATGGCGATCTCGAGCCCGCCGCCCACCGTATGTCCGTTGAGGGCGGCGATCGTGAGCTTGGGGGTGTGCTCGAGCCGGTTGAGCGTCTCGTTCGCGTGCAGGCAGAAGAAATATTTGAAGCGCGGGGTCACGCTGTTCAGCATGCTGATGTTCGCGCCGGCCGAGAAGAATTTGTCGCCGTGGCCGCGCAGGACCAGCACGTGCGCCGTGTCGTCGAAGCGCGCCTTGAGGATCGCCTCGTCAAGCTGGCGCATCATTTCGTGGGTGTACGTGTTGGCCGGGGGATCGTCGAGCTCGAGGATCGCGACGCCGCTTTCGACCATGTAGTGCACGAGCGTCTTCTGCTCGGCCTTGGGTGCCGTCATCGTAGCCATGAGCCATCAGCCTCCGTGAACCGTGGAACGCGCCTCGGCAAAGCCGCCGATGAAGGTGCGCGCGATGAGCTCCGCCAGGCGGTCGGGATCGATCGCGCCCGCGGGGTCGTACCAGTTATAGATCCAGTTCATCATGCCGAACAGCATGTAGCTGGCGGCGCTGCGCTCCACCGCCGGCTCTTCCGGTGCCGCGTCCTTGAGCAGCCCCTCGAGCAAGTCCACGTAGCGCCGCTTGATCGCGTTGACCTTTCGCTGCCGCTCGCCGGTGAGGGAAGTGGCTTCATGCGACAGCACCTTCATCTCCGCCATATGGGCGGCGAAGAACGTCACGTGGTGCTGGATGAACGCCTGCAGCCGTTCCCCCGGGTCGGCGTCACCCAGCGCGACGAGCGCGCGCTGCGCGCCCGCCAGGACCCGCATGAAGCAGCGCTCCTGGATCCGGAACAGCAGCTCCTCCTTGCCGCGCACGTAGTAGTACATGCCGGCGAGCGACATGTCGGTCGCCGCGGCCAGATCGCGCATCGTGGTGGAATGGTACCCCTGGTCGGCGAACAGCTTCGCCGCCCGGGAAAGAAAATGATCGAGCCGCTCGTCGTAGGGGCGCATGGGTTCGAACGGTTGTTCGAATATCGAAGCTATCGGCGGGCGAACGGGATTTCAAGGGCGGCAAGACGGCACAGGGCGGCAGCAGGCGGCAAGGGCGGCACGGGTGCTCCGCTGCCGCCTGTTGCCGCCCATTGCCGCCCCTGCCGCCCTTAATTTGTTCGGAACTCCAACGTCCACCGTACCGAGCATGCCTCCCGCCGAGCCCGTCGCCGCGGTTCCGACCGATGCCGCGCTGATCGCCGCCTGGCACAGTGGCGACGAGCCGGCGGCGGCCGAACTGGTGCGCCGTCACGCGCGCGCGCTCGCCCGCTTCCTCGCCGGTGCGGGAGCGCTCGCGGCAGATGTGGACGACCTGGTGCAGGAAACGTTCATCCGGGCGTTTCGCGCGCTCGGGCGGTTCCGCGGCCAGTGTCAGTTTCGCACCTGGCTGATGACGATCGGCGGCAACGTATTGAAGGACGCGCACCGGCGCTCCCGGCACGCGCGCGTCGTGCCGCTGGGCGAGGACCTGCGGGACACGGAGGGCGACCCGCATGAGCGCGCGGTGGCCGGCGAGGCCGAGCAGCGGCTGGCGGCGGGGCTCGAGCGCCTGACCCGCATGCAGCGCGAAGTGTTCCTGTTGCGGGCACAGCAAGGACTCGAGTACGAGGACATCGCGGCCGCACTCGGGACGACCCCCGGCGCAGCGCGCGTGCACTATCACCACGCCGTCAAGCGATTGAAGGAGCACATGTCTTGAACAGTCACGAGTTGTCAGACGCCAGGTTGCAAGAGGTCGCGCAGCGGCTCGGGGCTCGCGCGGCGGAGCGGCTCGACGTCGAGCGTACGGCGCAGGCGGATCCGGCCGGCGTGGCTGCGGATCGCGGCGCTGCTCGTGATCGTCGTGGGCGCGGGAGTCGTGGCGCTCAACGTACGGACCCCGCCGCTCACCACGCCCCTGCCACTCGCGTCCGCGGTTGGCGAGCTGAGCGAGCTTTCGGGAGCCGAGCTCCGGGTCGTGCTCGAGGCGCTGGGTCAGCCGGGTGGTGAGCCGCAGGCGGTGTCCGCGCAGGATGTGGGTCTTGAAGACTTGAGCGCGCTGGAGCTGCGAGCCTTGCTCGAGTCGCTGGAGGGTTAATGAAGTCGCTCGTATGGGTCTTGCTGCTCGCGACGACGCTTCCGCTCACCGCGCAGGAGCCCGAGGACACCGCCGCGGCGCTGTCGCCGAACGGGGGCGGGGCCGAGGCGCAACAACTCCGCAAGCAGATCCGCCAGCGCTGGAACGAGCACGTACGCTCGACGCTGGGGCTGAGCGATGAACAGACCGTCAAGCTCCAGACGACCGAGCAGCGTTTCGAAGGACAGCGGCAGCCGATCCGGGCGCGACAGCGGGAGATCAATCAAGCGCTGAACACCGAGCTGGCGTTGGGCACGCCCAACCAGGACCGCGTGCGGCAGCTCGTCAACGAGCGCCAGGACAACCAGCTCAAGCTGCAGCAGGTGAATCGCGACGAGGCTCGTGAGATGCAAGGGTATCTCACACCGGTGCAGCACGCGCGCTATCAAGAGGAGCGCCGTCGGTTTCAGGAGCGCGTAGCGGACCTCGTGCGACACCGGCGCGAGGCGCGGCGGCAGATGCCGGGGCCGGGGGCGGGGGCAGGGGCGGTACCGCGCGGCCGGGTCCGAAAGCTGCCGAGGCCGTAGCGAGCGTCAAGGGCAGGCGGGGCAGCCTCTCCTCGCCTGCCCTTGGTGTGCTCAGCTCAGCGCTTTGCTCAACTGCTCGCAACGGCCCAGCAGCGTCGCCTCGCCCTTCGGGGTCCCGTCGGCGTCGGTGAACCCGGCGAAGATCCACGGATTGCCGCCGACTCCACCGAGTACCGGCTGTTTCGGGAAGGTCAAGTTCAAGCCGGCCGGGATGACGGTGACATTGCGCGTCAGCTTGGTGCGGCCCGCCCACCGGGTTGTCATTGTTGCGGAAGATGATCCGCGCGGACATGCCCGCCATAGTCACCCCGCTGGTGAAGCTGATGTAGGGCCCGGGGCTGTTCGCACAACTTTCCACGGTGAACGTCGCATAAGCCGAAGCGGTGGTGGCGGCCGATTGGGTCACGTGCCAACCCGCTCCCTGGACGCAGCGGCCGACGAAGATCTCCCCGCTCAACGCGGCCCCGTTCGCGCCGACGAACTGCACCCAGATGAACGGGTTGCCACCCGCCCCACCCAGAACGGGCTGCTTCGGAATCACGATCTGGTCATTTGCAGGCATGACACTCAGGTCGACCGTGTGACCGTCCGTGTAGCTGTGGGTGCCGATCATGTTGTTGGTGAACGTCATCTCGACGCCATACCCGCCGAGGTACGAGCCTCCCGAGAACGTGATCTGTGGTCCCGGATTGTTGCTGCAGTCGTACGCCGAGAAGTCGGCGGAGATGGAGACCGGGATCGGAAGGGTGGTGTTGTTGATGTGCGGCAACGACGATGACGATGCGGCGAACGACGGCGACGTGATGGGTGCATTGGACGACCCCTCAGTACACGCGCCGACCAGGAAAAGCGCCCCGAGCAGGGCTGCCGCCCTCCGGAGTGTTCCGGTACACATGCTTGCCTCTCTTTCCCTAAGGTGGTGGCCGACTAGGACGACGTGACGGGCCCCTCCGACTGGCAGCGAACGCCAGGACCCGCGTGTGTCGGGGCAAGAGGCGTACCTGGGAAGGCGCGTGCGCGAATGCACATTGTGCACGCGCGCGGTTGCGGCAGACGCACGACAAGACCGTGGCACGTCGGCAACCACGGAATTTTCGGTCAAACTGGGAGCGTTACCGCAAGTCGCTGCGAAGCGTCTTTACCTTTTTGTCCTTCACGGCCGCAGGCCGAACGCCGTCGCGAGCGCGCGCAGCGCTACCGCGCGGGCGCGCGCCAACGCTCCGCGCACCGGTCGGCCCGGCAGCACCTCGAAGGCACGCCACGGCGAATCGGACCAGGCGACCGCGTACACGGCGCCGCAGCGGCGGCAGCGCAGGGTGGGCGCGGAGTCGATCAAGGGACTGCGCTCGCAGCAACTAGGGCAGACGGCGTACTTCCCATCCTCCGCGGCGGCGGGAGGCGCATCGTCGGGCCTGCGGCGAACGAGCGACCACATTGGGGGGCGAAGCGGCAGGATCTGCAGGAACTTACGCGGGACCCGCAGCAGCCGGCTGTTGACTTCCAGAACGGTTTCTTCGGGGGTGAGCTCCACCACTCGGTACCAAGCGCCGCGACGCAGCGGGCAGTCCATCCCGGCCCGCACTCGGGCCCAGTATTGCACCTGCGGCATGCGCGCTCTCCGAGCAACGGTCCACCAGTGAATTCCGGAGCGTCCGCGCGACCGGTGGTCGCGCGTGCCATATCATGTCGGCTGCCGGCGGATCGGGACTGTGACATCCGACACAGGGCGGGCAGTTCACATGCCGGCCGGACGGAGGGGCGAGGGTCCCGCCCGCGCAGTCGGGCGGCTAAGTTAGGGGCTCACGGGAGGCGGAGCATGTTCGGTATCCCCGATTGGGCCGTCGGCGTGGCGTTCATCATGTTGGCCATCTCGATCGGCAAAGCGCTCGCCGGGCGGCTGGGACCGCCCGATCGGCAGGGCGGGCCGAGGGGGCGGCGCGACCTGGCGCGGGCGGTCGAAGAGCTGCAGAAGCGGGTGGGCGGGAGTGACGATGTGCAGACGCGACTCGACTCGCTCGAGGACATGCAGCGACGACTCGCCGACGTCGAGGAGCGGCTGGATTTCGCCGAACGCATGCTCGCGAAACAGCGGGACGCCGAGCGGATCGTTCCGCCCAAGAGTTAAGCGAGCGCCCGAGTGGCGGAATGGCAGACGCAGGGGACTCAAAATCCCCCGGGGGCAACCCCGTGAGAGTTCGACTCTCTCCTCGGGCATAACGAGCTACACGATTGGTGCGCACCGCCGCTGCGCCGGCTCGATCCGCGCCTCCTCGCGTAACTGACGACCCCGGCAATACATGTGCCCAACCCGGGCACACAGCTTCGGTGGCGCGCTCTTGCGCTCCGGCGCGAGGTGGGGGGATATGTGGGCCGCCCTTCCACCGCCGTCCACAGGGGGATCGCATGGCTGTCCTGTCCGCTCGTCGTACGCTGCTCGTGCCCGCGCTCGTCATCGTCGTCCACACGGCCGCCCTCGCGCAGGCCGCCACGGCTCCCGCGCGCCCCCCAGCCGTCGCCTCGGGCGCGACCGCGGCGTGGACACTCAAGCTGACCGGCGACATCCGCTGGCAGCAGGTGACACCGGCAGGTGCCTTGCTCGTCTCGACCGACGCCGCGCTCGCCGGCGTCGATATCGACCGCGGTCAGGTCATGTGGGAGAAGCCCGAGCTCGGCGGGTTGCCGGCCGACAGCGTCCGCATCATCGAAGGGTCGCTGCTCGTGGAGGCGGCCCGCCCCGGTCTCCTGGTGATTCTTGACCCGGTCACCGGCGCGGTCGTGTTCGATTCCCGGCGGCCGGGCCTCACGCAGATCGTCACCCGTCGCGTGCTGCCACAGAGCGGCACGCTATTGGTCCACGGGCGACGCGCCACCGGACCTGCGGTCGTCGCGCTGTACGATCTCGCGACGGGGGAGCAGCGCTGGGTGAACGACGCGCTGTTCGAGCAGACCGAACCGAAAAAGAAGGGGCTGGGCGGCCTGATGCAGGGCCTGGTGCGCGCCGCCTCCGAGGCCACCGCGCTCGAGGTCTTGCAAGCAGGGCCCGACATGATCGTCGTCCACACGCTCATGGGTCTGCGCGCGCTGGATGCGCGCTCGGGCGCGGTGCGGTGGTCCGCGACATTGCCCACCGCCCGCGCGGGCAACCCCGCGCGCCACGTGCGGCTGTTTCCGTCGCTCGACAAGACCGACCGCATTTACGTGGGCTTCGACGACCGGCTCATGGCGTACCGCCTCGCCGACGGTCAGGCCCTGTGGTCCAAGCCCCCGACGATCGAGGGCTGGGTGCACGGCATCGTGCAGCACCCCAACGGGATCATCATCCTGCCGGAATCACCGCCCGCCAATCAGGCGACGGGCAACGTGCGCATCGTGAACGGAGTCGTGCAGACGGGGCTCAACGTGGCCCGGTACGAAGACGGGACGACGATCGCCGACAAGCCGCTGCGGATGCGTGGCACCGTGACGGACGCGCTGATCGCCGGCGGCTCCGCGGTCCTCGCCGTGGACGCCGAGTCGCGCACCTTCGTGAACGTGCTGGACGTGGCCACGGCGACCGTGCGCCTCAAGAAGGATGTGAAGATCAAGGGCCAGCTCGCCTACGCCGAGCTCACGCCCGGCGGGGGAGGGGGGGGCCTGCTCTACATCTCGCAACCCGATGCGGCGACCAACGCCGAAGTGAACGTCATCGACCTCGCCTCGGGCGAGCCCAAGTTCAAGGACGCCATCGAGAGCGGCAAGCCGCTCAGCTCGGGCGACTACAATGCCGCGCGCTACTCGCTGCACCACGCCGTCGAGGGGACGACGCTCTACGTGTTTGCGAGCCACGACCACCGGCTGTACGCAGTCGATCGCAACGCCGGCACCTTCCAGCCACTCGGCGGCGAGATCAAGCTGCAGGGCGGAGAGGATCCGGTCGACATGGAGATCCGGCCCGCGGGCCTCGTCCTCATCGCGCCGCAGAACCTCGTGGTCGTGGCGCGAGACGGGCAGGTGAAGCAGCAGGTGTATTACCCCGCGCCGCAGCTGCCGGGGCTCCTGCGCGCGCTCTATCGAATCAACGCAGTGCGGGCCGGCCTGTACGGCGCGGCGGCCTCGGCGTACGGCGATGCCTTCGCCCAGGCGTCACGCAACGCCACGGATTCCACGGCGCGACGCATCACGGGGCAGCTGGCGACGGCGTATACCCAGGGCGGGGCGCAGCTCGCGGGCTATTCGCACCAGGCGGCCGCGCTCGCCACCAAGCGCTTCAAGGCCTCGCTCGCCGTCCCGGGATCGGTCTTCATGCTGACCCGCGCCCCCGAAGGGAACGGCAACGTCCTGCTGCAGATCGACAAGGACAGCGGGCAACCGCGCTCGCGCGTGGATCTCGGCAAGGAGCGCGAGCCGGTGTACGCGGTGGACGACGTGGCCAACATGTTGTTTCTCCGCACCGCGTCGGGCACGCTCGTCGGCTATCGGCTCTGATCGGGGGCGGTGGCACCCCGGCGCTTCCCCGGGGGTAACCCTGTGAGCGTCGAATCTTGTACTCTGACCTTCCCATCGGAGCCGTGATGCACGTATCCAGGTGGACAACGAGCTTCGTGTGCGCCAGCCTGCTGGGCGCGCTGGTCGCGGGATGTCGGTCTCGCGAAAACAGCTTTCGCGCCACCCGCGTTCCGGTGGCGCGTTTCGACTCCGTTCTCAAGAGCGCCGACAGCGTGCGGCTACCGCTCGCCGACGCGCGGCTGCTGCTGCAGGTCGCCGCCGACAGCGCGTTCGCCCTGAAGGCTCCGCACGACACCATGACGATGACGGACATTCTGGCGTGGGCGCATGCGGAGCAGGCGCGGAAGGCCCAGGTCGATGCGGCGGCGCTCGCGGCGGAGCGGGCCCGTCAGGACAGCGTTCGGAAGCTCCTCGACCCGTTGCTCGTCGTCACGGTGGTCAAGAAGACCTACCTCCCGAGAAATCCCGACTCGGAGCAGTACGAGGACTACATCTCGCTCGGCTTCGCG
>Ga0209056_10009295_pt1 | contig 10042 bp, 6 predicted proteins | sample GraSoiAngelo_114_FD_185876 | JGI IMG/M metagenome (GOLD analysis project Ga0209056, IMG submission 185876) | Grasslands soil microbial communities from the Angelo Coastal Reserve, California, USA - 14_0903_13_40cm (SPAdes) (version 2) | ecosystem: Environmental > Terrestrial > Soil > Grasslands ...
TGATTTTCTGCGGTGCGATTGGCAAGTCGGCCCAGTTTCCGCTGCACGTCTGGTTGCCAGACGCGATGGAAGGCCCGACGCCAATTTCCGCGTTGATTCACGCCGCGACGATGGTCGCAGCAGGTGTTTACATGCTGGTCCGCGTTGCGTTCATCATCCAAGGGTCCCAGACGGCGCTGCTAGTGATTGCTTGGATCGGCACAATCACGGCAGTGATGGCTGCGTTAATCGCAACGCAGCAGAACGACATTAAGCGAATTCTCGCATACTCCACGTTATCACAGCTCGGTTACATGGTGATGGCCGTCGGTCTTGCTTCGAACGACGCAGCCATGTTTCACCTGTTCACACATGCGTTCTTCAAAGCGCTTCTGTTCCTCGCCGCCGGCTCAGTCATTGTGATGCTTCACCACGAGCAGAACATCTGGCAAATGGGAGGCCTTTCCCGGAAACTCCCGATCACATTTATTACCTTCGTTGTCGGTGCGCTGGCGTTGATCGGCTGTCCGCCGTTTAGCGGCTTCTTCAGCAAAGACGCAATTCTTGCGCTCGCCTACGAACGCAACACGCCGATTTTCGCCGTGGCGTTGTTCACGGCGTTCCTGACCGCTTTCTACGTGATCCGCATGCTCGTGATTGTCTTCTTCGGCAGACCACGCAGCGACATAGCGCGTAACAGCCGCGAATCACCACCGGTAATGACTGTGCCGTTAATCGCGCTCGCGCTCCTGGCGACTTTTGGTGGATTTTCGTTCTTTGCGCGAAAGTTCCTCGCACTCCCAGTGGAAAGGGAAGTTGCAATCGTTGTTCCCGCGCTTGCGATCGTCGCCCTGATAGCGGGAACCGGGCTGGCGATTGCTCTTTACGGCAATCGAGCCACTGAACCCCTGAAGGACTTGGAGCTGGTGCGCCACAAATTCTATTTCGACGAGTTCTACAACTGGCTGATTTACTGGACGCAGGAACTCCTCGCGCCCGTGTCAGCCTTTGTTGATCGATGGATCATCGACGCATGCGCGGTGGGCGGGAGTAGCCGCGGAACATGGGGAATCGGCGCTCTTTTGCGGCTGGTTCAAGTGGGAAATCTGCAAGGTTACGTCTTTGTCTTCGGGCTTGGTGTTGTTGCCGTCATTTACTTCGCTGTGTTTCGTTAAATGACCGTGAAAACAATGCCGAATGACGAATGTCTAATGACGAAGGAATGACAAAATCCGAATACAGGACACGAATGCCGGGCGCGATTTCGTCATTTGAGCATTCGGGCTTCTTTCGTCATTCGTCATTCGTGCTTCGTCATTCTCCTTGTCCGCGTGTTTTCGTGTGTTTCGTGAGCAATAAGCTTTAACCCGTTTGTCTTTCACTAATGGTCCTTTTCATCATTTTCTGTCCGATCATTGCGGCCATTTTGATCATGGTCGGCATGCCCGCCCGTAAGACGGCGTTAGCCGCGTCAGTTTTGACGTTTTTAGCGGCGGGCTTTCTCCTTGCCTCATTCGGACACGGCCAGAGCGGTTTTCAACACGTCACCTCATTTACCATCTCTCGCGAGTGGCGACTCAGCTTCACGACGGGCATCGACGGCTTGAGCCTGATAATGGTGCTGCTTGCCACTATTGTTACGGTGGCTGCGGTCTGGTTTGCCGGCGCTATCGAGAGATATGAAAATGCATTCTATGCCTGCCTTTTATTTATCTCCGGTGGCGCGATCGGCGCATTTGCTTCAATCGACCTATTCTTCTTCTATGCATTTCACGAGCTAGCGTTGATTCCTACATTTTTGTTGATTGGAATCTGGGGAAGCGGAAATCGGGTCGCGGCGGCATGGAAAATTACAATCTACCTGGCGATCGGAAGTTTTATTTTGCTGCTTGGCTTGATCCTGCTGTATCAAAGCGTTCCGGCAGCATCACGCAGCTTTGACATTCGCGCGTTGCAGACTGCTGCGAGCGCGGGACAAATCACAGCAGACGCACAACGCCACATCTACCTGCTGTTGCTTATCGGCTTCGGAATTCTCGTTTCGCTCTTTCCATTTCACACATGGGCGCCGGAAGCCTACGCTTCGGCCCCGGCGCCAGCAGCGATGTTGCACGCCGGAGTGTTAAAAAAATTTGGGCTGTACGGACTTTTGCGTCTCGCCGTTCCGCTGCTGCCGGAAGGCGCGCGTCACTGGACGAATCTGCTCGTGATCTTGCTGCTCGGTAACATCATTTATGTAGGGCTGGTTACAATCGCCCAGAAGCGGCTCGATTGGATGCTCGGTTACTCGAGCGTGATGCACATGGGCTACATTTTTCTCGGGATTGCCAGCGCCGGCATTCTTGGTGTGACCGGTGCCGCTGTTTTGATGTTCGCTCATGGTCTTTCAATTGCGCTGCTATTTGCGCTCGCAGGTGAATTACGACAGCGGACAGGCACATTGGTCTTCGATGAACTTGGCGGCCTTGCCAAGGTGATGCCCTTCGCTGGGCTTGCGTTTGGATTTGGCGCTTTTGCTGCGGTCGGTCTTCCCGGCCTGGCGAACTTTGCCGGCGAAATCATGATCTTCTTCGGCGCCTTCAAGAACGGCTGGGTTATGGATAGCTTTCATATTTTTCAAATCGCGACCGTGCTTGCGCTTTGGGGAGTGGTGATTTCGACGGTTTACATGCTGCGCGCCTATCGCAAAATGTTTATGGGCACGGTAAGTGAGCGGTGGAAGCAACTGCTCGATCTTCGTCTGGCGTTGCGCGTGCCAGTTGCCCTGCTGGTGGGCGCGCTTCTTTGCTACGGATTCTTTCCACAATCCTTCGTGCGAGTGGTGGCGCCCAGGTTCCGGACTTATCTCAGCGCAAACAGATGATGAGGATCACAGCGCCAGAACTTGAGATTGCGGTGCTGGTGCTGGGAATGGTGATCCTGCTGGTCGAAACATTTGCCACGAAAATTGATAAGCGAATTCTGGCCTTCGCTGCAATTGCTGGTCTGGCGATAGTTCTTCTCGCCAGTTTCTTCGTGGCTCCATCTCCCTCGCCGGACCAAGCGACAGGTTTCTGGAGTTTTTACACCGCAGATCGCCTGTCGATCTTCTTCAAGCAATTCGCACTGGTGACCACGATCTTCGTGCTGATCATGATGGCGGATTACGCCCCGGTAGTCCGCCGTTCCTTTCCCGGCGCGGCGCCGCAGTCAGGTCTCGGCGAATTTCTTACGCTGCCTATTTTCACGTGCCTCGGACTGATGTACCTGGTATCGGCAATTGATTTCGTCTTTATCTTTGTCTCGCTCGAGTTGGTTACGATTTCGTTTTACGTGCTGGTCAGCTTTACCCGGCGCAACCCGATCACTCTGGAAGCGGGCACGAAGTATCTGGTGCTCAGCGCACTCTCCACAGCGTTTCTTGTGTATGGAATCGCCTGGATCTTCGGCGTGACCGGCCAGACAAATTTGTATAGGCTCACTGAGGCGCTGGCAAATCCGGCTATTAACCACAACGCAGCGTTATTGGGGATGGGTTTCGTTCTGGTCGCCCTCGGCTTTAAGATCGCAGCTGTCCCATTTCAAATCTGGGTGCCGGATGTTTATCAAGGTGCACCCACGCCGGTAACTGCGTATCTCTCCGTTGGTTCGAAGGCGGCGGGGTTTGTGGTGCTGCTCCGTGTGTTACAGCCGTTCCTGGTGCTGCCGGAAACGCAGCGGCTGGTCGTTCTGATCGCGCTGCTCACGCTGATCTACGGAAATCTTGCAGCGCTGCCGCAGGCGAACCTAAAACGGCTGCTCGCGTATTCCAGCATCGCGCATGCGGGCTATCTGCTTATCGGTGTGGTCTGTTTCGATGTTCGCGCCGTATCTTTCTATCTCGTCGCCTACTTGCTGATGACGCTCCTCAGTTTCGCTGTCTTGATAATTGTTGCTCAGCAAACTGGCGAAGAAATTTCCGATTTCGATGGTCTTGCCAGACGTTCGCCCTTTCTCGCCTTCGCGATGCTGATCGGGATGGTCTCGCTTGCTGGGGTCCCTTTCACGGCGGGATTTTTGGGGAAGTTCTATATCTTTTACGCAGCAGTTCTGCAGCGTCAGGTCGCGCTGGTCGTTGTGGGCGTGCTCACGGTAGGCTGCGGATTTTATTATTATCTCAAAGTCGTTCGCGCGATGTATTGGCAATCCACGACAAACATTGCCAAAATACCTGTGAACGGGCTGTCGCGTCTGGCAATTAGCGCGCTGATTCTCTGTACGATCTGGTTCGGTATTTACCCGCAACCGATCTTGGACGCGTTGAAGCGATAACCAGTTAGAGCGATGAAGCGGCGGCTCCGCTTTAACGGTTCAACCCTTCAACGAATCACGGGCGAATTGAGCGATGCTAATCACTCAATTCCACATTCCAATACGCGAGGTCGACAAAGTGCTTCCAGAGATCGTGCTGTGGAGCAGAGAACGTAATCTGGACGAACGGCCGCCATTTTGGCCGTTTTGGTTTGCGGATCAAACTCATGTGCGCTTCGCGCGGAAGCCGGTTGCCCTTGCGCGTGTTGCACCCGATGCATGAGCAAACTACGTTTTCCCACGTGGTCGTTCCGCCGCGGTCGCGCGGCACGACGTGATCGAGATTGAGTTCGCTCCGATCGAAAAGTTCACCGCAGTATTGACACGTGTTCTTGTCGCGCTCGAAGACATTATGGCGGGTAAATTTTACCTCCTTCTTCGGAAGCCGATCGAATACCAGCAGGACGATCACCCGCGGGATCCGAATCTTGAACGAAATAGTCGTGACTACTTCGTGGTCCGGCGCGTTCGCGGATAGATCGCGCCAGTTTTCGAAATCGTGGGTCAAGAAATTGTTAGCGTCATCGGACGATACAATCTGAGCGTGACCGGCATACACCAGCGAGAACGCGCGGCGGGCGCTGCAGATATTCACCGCCTGCCAGAGCCGGTTCAGCACCAAAACCTGACTGTTTAACGATGTATGCAAGTCTCTATAATCAGCTGCGGTATAACCCGCCTTTTGCGGACTTCCGCGTAAATTTGCGCGACGGTACCACTGACATTTTTGGCTGTCAACGTGCCGGGCATTTCACGTCACGGGCATTAGCCAGTGGATGTAAATTTCCCTGGCACGGGTGATCCATCTGTGGTTCATCCTCGACACGGCTCTTTTCAAGCCGCCGAAATAGGGTGTTGTAGGGCGTTTCTGTGAAACGCCGGTAAATCCTTTTGGCGTCTCACACAGACGCCCTACAGTTCGAAAGCCGAACAATGAAAGCGCAATTTCCAGCCGAGCAATCCGATTCGGGAGAATTTCAACGCCAGGAAGACGCATTCCGTGAATGGATCTCGGCCGATGGATCGACATCGTATCCCGCTGTCGCGGGTCGTTATCATCTTTATGTTTCGCTGGCGTGCCCATGGGCCAGTCGCACGATCATTTTTCGAAAGTTGAAAGGACTCGAAGAAGCGATCGGTATGACAGTTGTCGATCCTATTCGGGATGAGAAAGGCTGGGCGTTTCGCGATCCATCCGGCAAGATATCGCCCGGTGCACCTTTTGATTCCACGGATACGGTCAATGGCTTCCATTTTTTGAGCGAAGCTTACAAAGCAACCGCACCAGATTATGACGAGCGCGTCACTGTGCCAGTGCTCTGGGACAAGCAAACGAACAAAATCGTCAATAACTGCGAGGACGACATCTGTCGGATGTTCAACGACGTCTTCAACGACTTTGCCGAGCATAAAGATCGCGATTTTTTCCCGAAAGACATCGAAACCGAGCACGCGAAGCTCTCGGATTTTCTGTACGACAACATCAACAATGGCGTTTACAGAGCGGGTTTTGCAACGCGCCAGCAACCCTACGAAAGAGCGTGCCGCAGAGTTTTTGAAGCGTTCGATCGACTAGAAGAGCGCTTATCAAGAAGCCGCTTCCTTTTCGACAACCGTATCGTCGAGGCGGACTGGCGACTTTTTTGCACGCTTATTCGCTTCGACGCCGTCTATCACGGCCATTTCAAATGCAACCTGCGCCGTATCATCGACTATCCAAATTTGCAGGCTTATTTGATGGATTTGTATCAGCAGCCTGGCATTGCCGACACCGTCAATTTCGATCACATCAAGCGTCATTACTACATGACGCACACCGAAATTAATCCCACACGCATCGTTCCCATCGGACCGGTTCTCGATCTGGAGAAACGGCACAATCGCGAACGGCTAACCTAGTGTGGTAACAGCTACACTTCGTTGCTTTACATCAGCGCGTTAATCTCGCCTCTCTCTTGCCAAGGGAGAGCGCAGGGTGAGGGTTTGCGACTTTGGGTTTCTGTGTTCCTCGCATGCCCCCACCTCAATCCTCTCCCCTACAGCAAGAGGAGAGGCGAGCAGAACGCAGCGATTTTATCGGAGCCTTTATATGCAACGTAACTTGTGGCGCACTATACCAAGAGCTTCAATTGGGCATCTGGCGATGGCGACGATCCGTTCTCCAGAATGCTTCGATCTCTTCCAACGTGCGGCCTTTCGTTTCCGGAGCCAGATAATAGGCAAAGAGCCACGACGCCACTGACGCAAACGCATAAAGCAGAAACGTTGAGCTCGCGCCGAGTTTCTCGACCAACGTCAGAAACGTGAGTGAGACCAACAGGTTCGAGCCCCAGTTGAATGTGGCAGCCATCCCCTCGGCCAACCCGCGAATTTTTAGTGGATAAATCTCGGCGATCATGAGCCAGAAGATTGGCCCGAGGCTAATTGCAAACGAAGCTACGTAGCCCATCAGGCAAATCACAGCAATCCAGGCGAGCTGTACCGATTGGTTTGAAATGCGAAAACTCAAACCGAGCATGCCGAGCGTGACGATCATTCCGGCGATACCGACCAGTAACAGTGGCCGGCGCCCGGCGCGGTCAACCAAGAACATCGCGATAATTGTCATGCCGACATTTACGACACCGACGCCGGCGGTCGCGAGAATTGCACCCGAAGCGGAATTGAATCCAGCGGCCTGAAGAATTTTTGGCGCGTAATAAATGACCGTGTTGATGCCGGTAATCTGTTGAAAGATGGCGAGGCCTAATCCAACAATGAGAGCAGGGCGCACTTGCTGGCTCAGCAAATCGACCCAGCGTCCGCTTTCAGTCTGTTGGGCCAGGCTCGCCTTGATCTCTTCGATTTCCACATCGACATCGGCAAGTTCGCGGATGCGAATGAGCACCCGGTGCGCGACTTCATGTTGCCCGCCACGAATGAGCCATCGCGGCGTTTCCGGCAGAAAAAACATGCCAGCGCCGAAGACCAGTGCCGGAACGACGGCCAGGCCTAGCATCCATCTCCAGCCTTCCATGCCAGCGAAGGCGTAATCGGTCAGATACGCAATGACGATGCCGATGGTCACGGCGAGTTGAAAGAGCGATACGACCCAGCCGCGCGCACGCGCAGGCGCAACTTCGGAGAGATAAACCGGAACGTTCGTTGAGGCGAGACCGATCGCCAATCCGAGAACGACGCGGCTAACGATCAGGATCGCAGGTGATGGCGCTATCGCGCTGGTGAGCGCGCCGATACCGAAGATTGCCGCAGTCACAAGCAAGACCCTTCGTCTCCCGAAAAAATCGGCGGCTTTTCCACCAATGATCGCGCCGATGGTGGCGCCTAGCAGAACGCCGCTGACAACAATTTCCTCGGCTGCCGTCGTTAGGCCAGATTCGCGTTTGATAAAAATGAGCGCACCCGAGATGACGCCTGTGTCGTAGCCGAACAGAAGCCCGCCCAATGCCGCAAACAATGCTGCGATGAAAACGAACCTCGGGCCGCGGAGATGCGCCTCGGCTAATGTGGCAATCCTGGTGCCGGCCATAATTTTCGATCTTACTCAGCCATAGGGCCGTGAGAAAATCCGATAATCGAAATTCGGGTTTCAAAGTTTCCTAGCAAGCGAACTGTGCCGCGCAAAGACGGCAAATAGCCTTTGCCAGCGCGGCAATTCTTCATAGAGTCGTGCGCTTCAACTCCGACGCGATGATGAATTTTCTGGCCTTAAATATTCTCAACGCAGGGGTGCCACTGTCGATGGTCTGCGCCGCGATCGGTCTGGCATTTGCGTTCTTTTTGATCGCAGCAGTGAGCCGGGCTCCTTCGGGAAACGAGCGGATGCGAGAGATCGCGGGTGCTGTGCAGGAGGGCGCCAGGGCTTATTTGAATCGGCAAGTCAAAACGATCAGCGTGATTGCAGTCGTGATTTTTATTTTGCTCTTCATATTCAAAGATCACTCGACGGCGATTGGATTTGTAATCGGCGCCTTTTGTTCGCTAGCGGCAGGTTTCATCGGCATGCGTGTGGCTGTGCTGGCAAATGTTCGCACGGCGCAGGCCGCCACAGTCGCGCGACTCAATGCGTTACGGATGGCGTTCAACGGTGGCTCGGTGACTGGTTTGCTTGTAGTTGGGCTGGCGCTTCTCTCGGTCTCGATCTTCTACATGATCGCGGCAAAGCTCATCGGAAGCGACGCGGCCGTTCGCAGCCTGGTTGGACTCGCGCTGGGTGGCAGTCTCATTAGCGTTTTCGCGCGATTGGGCGGCGGCATTTACACAAAAGCTGCTGACGTAGGCGCCGATCTGGTCGGCAAGATCGAGAGCGGTCTTGAAGAAGACGACCCGCGCAACCCCGCAGTAATCGCCGATAATGTCGGAGACAATGTCGGCGACTGCGCCGGCATGGCTGCGGACGTTTTTGAAACTTACGCCGTCAGTTTGGTCGGCGCGATCTTGGCCGGTCTGTTGACACTTTCCGGAAATCCAGCGGCCATCGTTTATCCGTTCGTCCTCGGTGGAATTTCCGTGCTGGGCGCGATTTGCGGAATTTTATTTGTAAACGTAGCGCGCGGTAAACCGGCAGCCGTCTTGATGGGTGCGGTCATGATCAACGCGCTGATCTCTGCAATTTTGTTCTGGCCGGCCACGCGCAGCCTCTTCCCAGGCGGAGTAACAATCGACGGCATCTTGCGCTCTCCCGCTCAGCTCTATTTTGCTTCGCTGGTCGGTCTGATAATGACTCCGGTCATCGTCGCGCTCACAAATTACTACACATCGTCCCATTTCCGGCCGGTTAAAAAAATCGCATACGCATCCGAGACCGGTCACGCCACGAATATCATTGCTGGGTTGGCGGCCGGAGAACACGCCACTGCGCTGCCTGTGCTATTCATCGGAGCAGCAATCCTGGTTACTTTTCATTTCGCCGGGCTCTATGGAATTGCGATTGCGGTGATGTCGATGCTGTCCATGGCGGGCGTCATCATCTCCCTCGATTCATTTGGTCCAATCACAGATAACGCCGGTGGCGTGGCGGTAATGGCCAAATTGCCGAGGGAAGTTCGCGTTGTGACGGATGACTTGGATGCAGTTGGGAACACCATGAAAGCTGTCACAAAAGGTTATGCGATCACTTCAGCGGGACTGGCTGCGCTGGTTTTATTTGGCTCGTATGTGGAGGAATTGCGCGGACATATCAACGCTAGCGGCGGAGTGTTTTCGTATCAATTCTCCCTCAGCGACCCGAAAGTGATCATCGGACTTTTCATCGGTGGACTCCTGCCATTCACGTTCACGGCATTTAGCATGGACGCGGTAGGCAAAGCAGCCGGCGCGGTCGTGCGCGAAGTGCGTCGGCAATTGCAACTGAAGCCGGGAATCCTGACCGGACATGACAGGCCCGAATACGGGACATGCGTGGACATTGTAACCAAGGCGGCTTTGCGAGAAATGATCGTTCCCGCATTGTTGCCGCTGGTCGCAGTCATCCTGGTGGCGATCATTAAACCACTGGGACCGGTCGTCCTGGGCGGGCTGCTGGTTGGCACGATCGTGACCGGATTATTCATCGCCATCGCGATGACATCGGGCGGGGCCGCATGGGATAACGCGAAGAAATTTATCGAGGAAGGAAATCTCGGTGGCAAAGGCTCTTTCGCTCATGCCGCAGCAGTCACTGGTGATACGGTGGGCGATCCTTATAAAGACACCGCCGGGCCTGCAATCAATCCGATGATCAAAGTCGTCAATA
>Ga0209056_10009296_pt1 | contig 10039 bp, 10 predicted proteins | sample GraSoiAngelo_114_FD_185876 | JGI IMG/M metagenome (GOLD analysis project Ga0209056, IMG submission 185876) | Grasslands soil microbial communities from the Angelo Coastal Reserve, California, USA - 14_0903_13_40cm (SPAdes) (version 2) | ecosystem: Environmental > Terrestrial > Soil > Grasslands...
TAGTCTACTCCCTCGACCGCTTCGGGCGCGACCAGTTGGGCGCTCGCATCGCGCTGCAAGAATTGGCGAAGTCAGGTGCAGAGCTTCACACCGTCGCGGGTGTGGTAAAAGACGACCTGCTCTTTACCATCATCTCGCGCGTATCCGAATTCCAGTCTGAACAAACGTCCGAGAAGGTCACCCGCAACATGGCGCAGCGAGCGGCCACAGGCCACTGGCAAGCGCCCCCACCCTTCGGCTACGACATCGGCCCTTGCCCCGACAAGTGCGGCAAGCGACTGGTGCCGAACGCTGACGACCACATAGTCACCGAGATGGCGCGGCGCTTCGACGCTGGCGCATCCTACTCAGACATCCACGCATGGCTACGCGCCGAGCACGGGCTGGTCAAGGACGCCGAGTGGCCGCGCCGAACCTTGCAGAACCCCGCATACGCTGGCGACGTGTACTTCGGGCGACGAGGCGACGGCACCTTCGTGTCGAAGGGCAAGCGCAGGGCAGGGGATGTCATTGTTACCCGCAACGCCCACCACGCGCTCATCGAGCCAGAGGTCTTCGACCGCATCCAGACCCGCTTCAAGACCTGTGGGTTCACGCGCGGCAAGCCGAGGGCCTTAGACGGCCTCGTCTACTGTGGATGTGGGGCGAAGTGTTACCCCGTACCTGGTGGCCGCAAGGGGAGCTACATCTATCGGTACGTCTGCTCATTGCGGCAGAGGTTCGGCACATGCCCAGAGCAGCCTGTAGCCTACAGCGCCGTCGCTGACGCGCTGGACGCGGAGCTAGACCGTCTCCCCCATCTCATCACCGACCACCGAGACATCAGGCATCGCCTGCTGGCCCTAGTGGAGCCTGACATCAAGCGGCTCCTCGCGGGGTCAGACACGGTGCGCAAGAAGCTAGAGGCGGACATCGAGAAGCTGGAACGCCAGCACGCGCAGGTCTACGCTGACCGTCTAGAAGACCCCGCCGCTGTTCCTCTGAAGGCGGTGGCAGACATCGCGGAGCGCATCAAGGGCGCGAAGGGCGAGCTAAAGAGCCTCAAGCACACCATGAGCGACTTCGAGCTTGACGAGACCATCATAGGGATGAAGGCCGAGGCTCTACAGCCGATGGAGCGCGAGCTTACGCGCCTGCTGGTCGAGCGCATCGTGGTGCAGGCGGGTACGGTCACGGTGGTGTGGAATGAGTACGGTAAGTCGTTGGTAAACAAGGTGGATGGTCAGCCTCTCGCCCGTCATCTGGGTCAAACCAAGCCTCTCCTTCGATCGCCTGCGAGGTTAGCTGTCGGGTTCGGCGGGAAGGAGTCCGCCTTGTCGCCTGCTGCGACTTTCACCCCATCCGATTTGGGTCCCCCGCTCCCCCGATACATCGGGGAATTAGGCGCCGTATTCTGTTGTTCGAGCCTTCCACACTATAGCAACGCGCCTATCCGGCCGGAAGTTACGAACAGTGCGGCTTCTCTACCAGGTAAGAAGCTGTTTGCCGTCACGTTGTTACGGCAGGACCAAATGCCAAGAGCGAACACCTTGAATAAGGATTCCCACGATCAGAGGCAATGATCCGCGGCGCGGCAGTACGGTCTGAAAGAGCGCTGCGGGGCGGGATTCTTACCACCCACCTGCCCGGGGTGTATTTTCGAGGCGGCTGAGCCCCAGCACTCCCATTCCGCTAACCCTGCCTAGCTTGGGTCACGGTGCACAAGTTGGAAAGCGATCCAGGCGATGGTGCCGATGAGCACCAGCCAGAAGACGCTTCCCAAGAGCATCCACAATCCCATGCCATTGTGCGCGTACCACATAACTAATTACCTCCTCAGCCAGCTACCCGTAACGTTGTCCGGCGCCGTGCCAGCTTCTCGACGTCCGGCGCGGGGCTGGGTCCGGCTTAGCCACTGCTGCTGTGCCTCGCCCTAGTCGCTTACCGGCCTTGTCATTCGCCAGCGCCGGTGGCTCCAGTGCGGCCGGCACTGCGGCGAACTGATCGGGCAAGGCAATGTTCGCCAGTTCTTCGCGCGGGGTGTTCGCGTCCACGTCGACGGCCTCCGCGACGGGCTGGTCCGTGAAGCCGGAAGTTGGCATGGTCTCAGCCAGGACCGGGGGACCAAACGCCGCGACGAACGCACCAAGCCTGGCGATTTGCGACCAGACATGCATTTCTAGGCCTCCTTCCCGTCAGTTGCGAGAGCGGCACGCAGGTAACGGTGCGCGAGCCCCAGCGAGACGAGCGGGCAGGCCTCAGCGTCCGGCGCGACCCTGAAGTTCCAGCCCTTGTTCATGATCCACTTGCCGCCACAGCCGACCGGGTGTCCTCCATTCGTGAGCGGGCACTCGCCGTGCTCAGTCGGGCCCATGCAAATTTCTTCGATCGCGGCGCGGTCCTCGGAGAAGATGAGCGTACGCAGGTCTTCGGTCAGCTCTACGGGCTCATCGAACTTGTTGAGCCGTGGCGGCCCCACTCGCAGAGCACCATAGAGATGCGCCAGGTCGAGAAGGGCCATCGGCAGGTCGTCGTTGCTCAAGTCGTAGATAAGCGCCTTTACCCGCCCCTTCAACTCCGGCGGCAGCTCGTCCGCGGTTATCGTGCCATGGGCTCGGGCCTCCTTCCCGATTTGGTTCTTCATCATTACCTCCTATTCCGGCGCTCAGCCACAGTTGTGAGGAGTCATCTCATTCGCGTCCCTTCGCCTTCAGGTTAGGCGGGCAGCGGTGGTTGGGTGACGTGCCGGATGTCGTGTTTGGGCCGGGACTTTTGGCAGGGAGAACATGGACCGAATGGCAACTGCCTGCGGACCTCGGTGCCTGCTACGGTGGCACCAGAAAGAAAGGAGGTTTCAAAAATGAAGTTCTTCAGCATCGCAAGGCACTGGTTCTGGGTGGCGCCGTTGGTGCTGGGTGTCATGTTTATCGCGGGAGGCCTGTACATGGTCCGGGAGGGCCGTGACGCAAAGGACGAAGTCCGCGACGCGATCGTCCGGGAAAACATCACGACCTCTCAAGACGCCAGTCTCCCCAATGTCCAGGTCACGAACGCCGCAACGGCGAAGTCGGAGGCCCAGGCTATCGAAGCGCATGTCCTCAAGGCAACCGGCGGCGAGACATACGCCACGGTCGACCGGTACGTGGCGGCCGACGGCGTCGGAACTACCTCTGACAAGGACAAGGCCTTGATCGTGGATGGGAACCCGGTTCCTAACCCCGCGCGCAACACAGCATTCCAAGGGGCCGCGCTCCGAACGAGCCTGAACCTGGCGGTGATGGGGTTCAAGGTGTCGGACCTGGTTATCGGGATGGGTTTCTTCATGGTCGTGGTCGGCGGGACGTTCATTGTGTTCCTTGCGCCGGCGGTCTATTACGCCGCTGAGCTCGCCAATCAGCGAAGCCGCGAGAAGGGTCACAACGAAATGGCGACGACAACAGCCTAGAAATCCCAGCCTCAGAAAGGGCCCAGGTGTCGTTAGACGCACCGGGGCTTTTTCTATTTGGGTGGTGGGTGGCGCGCTTATCATCGCCGCCCGTCAGAAGTCGGCGGAGGAGCGCCAGCGGCGGAGGGGCATCACGAGCATGACGACGTCGTGGAGGCGGCCGTCCTGGTCGATGGCGCCGCCGTACACGAGGCCGAGGCGGATGAGGCTTATGTGAAAGCGAATGTCGCGATAACCCGAGCCCCGGCACCTGCTTGACTTCTGATCTCCAAACGGCCACCCGACTTCTCCGCGCGTTCTCTCATCGAGCGGAGGCCTAGGTGGCCGGGGAAATCGCCGGCGGGGTCGAAGCCGCTGCCGTTGTCGGCGACCTCGAGCTGGAGGTCGGCCCCGACGGGCGTGGCCGCGGCGGTGGAGGCGAGGGTGACGCGCACGTGGGTCGCGCGGCTGTGCTTGATGACGTTGTGCAGCGACTCCTGGGCTATGCGGTAGACCGCCTCTTTGACGGGCAGCGGCAGGTCGGGCTCGTCACAAGGCTGGAAGTCCACCCGGAGGCCGTGCCTTGCCTGCACAGCCTCCACCTGCTTGCGAATGGCGGCGATCAGGCCCTCGCTCTCGAGCGATTCGGGCCGCAGCTCGAAGATGAGAGCGCGCATTTCGGCGAGGCCGACCTCGGCGAGGGAGAGGACGTAATCGACCGGCTCGACGGCCGCGGGCGGATCGCGGTCGAGCAGCGTGCGCGCGGTCCGCGCGCCGAGCGCGATGCCGTAGAGCGCCTGCGAGACGGAGTCGTGCAGCTCGCGGGCGAGGCGCTGGCGCTCCTCGAGCGAGGCGGCCTGCTGGGCGCGCTCGAACAGCTCGGCGTTGCTGATCGCGGCGGCCGCGCGTTCGGCCAGAGCCGTGAGGAGGCGCTGTTCGGCTTCGTCGAAGTGGTGGCCGGTTGTGTAGGCGACTGAGAAGAAGCCCAGCGGCCGGCCGTCACGTGATACCACCGGGATCTCGATCATGGACGCGATGCCCTCCGCCTCGATTATTGGGACCAGGTGCGGCGGCGCGCGGGATGGGTCTTCCGTGACAATGACACCCGCGAGTGAGTCGTCGTAACCCTCCCGCTCGGCGTTCGGTGCTTCCAGGCGCTGCGTCCTCTGGTTGAAGAGCTCGCGGATATAGGCCAATGTACCGCCGCCGAGGTTTCTCCAGGCACGGAGCGTCATCACCTGCGTGTCGACATCCCAGGTCGACACCATGCTCTTGTCCGTGCCGAGCACGTCGACCGTAACGTCGACCAGCGCCTGAAGGACTGTGTCGAGGTCGAGCGAGCGGAACAGTTCGCTGTCCGCGCGCGATAGCGCCTCGAAGCGGCGGGCGCTGCTGCGCATCTCTTCGTAGAGGCCAGCGTTCTCGATGGCGATGCTCGCCTGATCGCCGAAGGCCCGTGCGAGGCGAGCGTGGTCGGCGGTGAAGTAGGCGGGCTCGATCCAGGAGATGGTGAGCGTGCCGAGGACGCGGTCCTTGAGGGCGAGCGGCACGGCCATCCACGAACGAATGACGTTGAAAGGCGGCCGGTCGGGCACGCCGATCGCGCGGATGATCTCGCGGTAGTCGGCGGCGAGGGGTTCGTCCGAGCGCACGTCGTCGATGATCACGACCTCCCCGCGCTGCATCGCGGCGGCGATGCCGGGGCCGACTGTGAAGGGTAGGCGGGCGCCGATCTGCGCGCGCGAGCCGGTGATTGAGCGGGCTGCGACGAACTCGAAGGCGTCGTGCCTGATGAGCAGAATCGAGGCGCCCGTGTGCTCCGTGATGGCGCCAAGCTGATCGAGAATCGCGCCGAGGACTTCGCTCAGGTCGAGCGATGAGGCGACGACCCGCGAGACTTCGAGGAGAGCGGTCGTCTCTCTGGTGCGGCGCTCCGCTTCGTCTATGAGGCGCGCGGTGTCGGCTGCCGTCGGCGTGACGGGTCGGCGATTATCGCCTGCGTGGCGCCTGCGAGTGGCCATTCGCTACGCGGTCCGCTGGTCAGGCCGATTCTGATAGGGGCACGAGGCCGGACTGAGCGGCGTAGAGGGCGGCCTGCGTCCGGCTCTGCACCCCGAGCTTGTTGAGGATGCTGCTGACGTGCGTCTTCACAGTCTTCTCGCCGATCGTCAGCTCTGCCGCGATCTCCTTGTTCGCCTTCCCGCGGGCGATCAGCTGGAGGACCTCTGTCTCGCGTTCGCTCAAGGCCGTCGGCGCGACGTCCGGTGTCCGCACTTGGCGAACAAGACGGGCGGCTGCCTGGGGCGCGAGCTGCACCTGCCCTCCGGCGGCCGCCTTGATCGCGCGGCACAGCTCCTCGGCGTTGGTGTCCTTCAGAAGGTAGCCGATGGCGCCCGCTTTCACCGCGCCGACGACCGAGGAGTCGTCCAGGACGCTGGTCAGAGCGATTACCTCGGTGTCGGGCAGCTCGCCGCGGATCGCTTCGGTGGCGGCCACGCCGTCCATGACCGGCATCAGCATGTCCATCAGGACCACATCCGGGCGCAGCTCCACTGCCCTACTAAGTGCCTGCGTGCCGTCTTCCGCCTCGCCGACCACCTCGAGCTCGGCGTCAAGAGCGAGGAACATGCGCAAGCCCTGGCGTACGACGGCATGGTCGTCGGCGATGAGTACACGAATCGTCATGGAGCGCCCCGCAGCCATTATAGCGACTCGCTTGGACATCCCTAGCGCCCGCAGCGCGGCTCGGGAATGGCTCTCCGACCTTTGACGGAGGCGTCGGGTCGGGCAGAGGTCGGGGGTCCCAACCCGTCGCAGGCACGATTCGAGCACGACAGCCGGGGGCGAGACTAGCTGTGTGATGGAACCAATACGAGTCTTGCTTGTAGACGACGAACCAAAGGTGCTGCGCGGGCTGTTAATGCGTCTCGGACTCGAGGCGGATATCTGCGTGGTGGGCGAGGCGGCAGATGGGGCCACGGCCGTCGATCTGGCCGGCCTGTTGTCGCCGGATGTTGTCCTGATGGACGTCAACCTGCCGGTCATCGACGGCATTTCGGCCACGCGCGAGCTTGCCGCCCGCGTCCCGCAAGCAGCGGTGGTGATCCTGAGCCTGCATGACGATCGGGCGACGATCGAGCGAGCGCTTGCCGCCGGCGCCGTCGCCTTCGTGGGCAAGCAACAGATGGACGGCGATCTCCTCGGGGCGATCCGAATGGCCGCGGAGAAAGTGAAAGGAGGGGCATTGGGCAAGACGACAGAGGCTTTGGGCAAGATCACGGACCAAACGGAACGAATTACGCGAAAGGAGCAAGAGTAGAAATGCATGGCTCACAGTCAAGGAAGAATCAGTCTAGCACCGGCGGACACCTCGGTCTGACGGGCTGGATCACCCGCGCCGCGGCCCACCATCCCTGGCGGGTGCTCGGGGCATGGGTGCTGCTGGTGGTCGTCGCGTTCGGCGCATCTGGAATGATGAAGTCATCGTCGAACACGGCGACCGCAGGCACGGAAGCGACGAAGGCGCAGGACCTCATCAAGGCGCGCCTTCGTGAGCAGACGCCGCCCGAGGAGTTCATCATTGTCGAGTCACAGACGACGACGGCGGACGAAGCAGCGTTCGCAGGCTTCGTCGACTCGCTCGTCGGTGACCTGGAGGCGGCTGACGGGGTTGATTCGGTGGCGAGCTACCGAAACGGCGGCGAGGGGCTGGTCTCGGAGGACGGGCACACAGCACTCGTAACAGCCAGGCTCACCGGTGATAAAGAGGACGCAGTTGACACTGCCAAGCCCCTGGTCGGTGTCGTCCAGAGGGCAGACGGGAGCGACGGCTTCCGCGTAACCACGGTTGGCTTCGGGAGCGTCGAGGGCGAAATCACCACATTGCTGCAAGACACACTTAAGCAGGGCGAACTGATCGGAATCGCCGTCGCGCTGGTTGTTCTTCTCATCGTGTTTGGCGCTGCGGTCGCGGCAGGCCTCCCGATTGTTGTCGCGCTGCTCTCGATCTTCGTGGCGATCGGCGCTACGGCGCTTGTCAGCAACGCAATCGAAATGTCAGACTTTGTGGTCTTCATCATCACGATGATCGGCCTGGCAGTGGGCATCGATTACTCGCTGTTCATCGCTCAGCGCTACCGTGAGGAGCGGGCCCGCGGCCAGCAGAAGATAGAGGCGATCACAACGGCCGGGGCGACGGCGAGCCGCACGGTGTTCTTCTCCGGCATGGCGGTCGCGATCGCGCTGGCCGGGATGCTGATCGTGCCGGACCCGGTCTTCCGGAGCTTCGCAATCGGCGCGATTCTTGTCGTCGCGGTCACCGTGCTGGTAGCGCTGACCCTGCTTCCCGCAATGCTCTCGCTGCTGGGCGACCGCGTGAACTGGCTCACCCTGCCGTTCATTGGGAAGCGTGGCGAGCTGAAGGGCGGCGGTGGTCTATGGGGAATCACTACCAGGCTCGTAACGGCCCGACCAGTCATCAGCGTGTTGCTGTCGGGAGGTCTGCTCGTCGCCGCGGCTGTGCCAGTCTTCAATATCAACCTCGGCAATGTTGGGATCAGCACGCTGCCGGACAACAGCGACCCGCGTCACGCGTTCGGCGTGCTGAACCGGGAGTTCTCGGACGGTGTGCTGACGGCTGACATCGTTATCGAGTCGCCAAGCGTGAACACACCGGCGGTGCAGGGCGGCATCGACCAGCTAACCACAGCTTTGAACGGCGACGGCTTCTTCGGCGCATCGACGGTCGAAAAGAACGACAGCGGGGACCTGGCACTGATAACAGTAGCGATGCCGGGTGACTTCTCCAGTCCTGAGTCGAAGTCCGCGCTCGAGCGGCTACGCGGCGAGTACATCCCGGCCGCCTTCCGCGGCGATACGGCAAAGGTGTTCGTCGGTGGGCCGACGGCGGAGACCGTCGACTCGGTGCAGACACAGAAAGACTACCTGCCGTTCGTATTCATCTTCGTGCTCGGCTTGAGTTTCCTGCTGCTGCTCGTGGCCTTCCGCTCGATCGTGGTGCCTCTGAAGGCGGTGGTCATGAACCTGCTGTCTGTGGGCGCAGCGTATGGCATCCTGGTACTCGTCTTCCAGGAGGGCGTTGGGACGAGCCTGCTCGGTTTCCAGAAGTCGCCCGTGATCGAGTCATGGCTCCCGCTGTTCTTGTTCGCCATCCTGTTCGGGCTCTCCATGGACTACCATGTGTTCCTGCTCAGCCGGATCAAGGAGCGGTACGACGAGACTAGGGACAATCGGAGTGCGGTGGCCTACGGGCTGCGGCAGACGGCAAGCATCATCACCGGCGCGGCGCTGATCATGGTCGCGGTGTTCGCGGGGATGGCTTCCGGCGATCTCGTGATCTTCCAGCAGGTGGGCTTTGGCCTGGCGGTGGCAATTCTCATTGACGCCACGATCATCCGCATGGTGCTGGTGCCCGCCAGTATGGAGTTGCTCGGGGACTGGAACTGGTACTTCCCGCGATGGCTGGAATGGGTGCCTGATGTTCGCGTCGAGAGCGAGCCGGAACCGGTTGCCCGCCTGGTTCCGACCATGGCTGATCACGCAATTGAGGCGGCGCCCAGGTAACAGCAAAGGTCCGCAGAGTTCAAGGCGGCCGCCGGAACCGGCGGCCGCCTTCGATTGATGCGATGCTAGAAGTCGGCAGAGGAGCGCCAGCGGCGGAGGGGCATCACGAGGAGGACGACGTCATGGAGGCGGCCGTCGGGGTCGATGGCGCCGCCGTGGACGAGGCCGAGGCGGATGAAGCCGAGGGACTCGGCGGCGGCGAGTGCCTGGGCCTGAGCATCAGCGACGGCCTCGAAAAGGACGCCGCTGAGGCCGCTGTCGCGAGCGACGTCGAGGAGCTCGCTGAGGAGGGCGGTGCCTAGACCGCGATGGCGGTAGTCCTGGTGGACGACGACGCGCAGGTCGGCGAGGTGGCCGCGGGCGGCGCCGCGGCGGCGGACGAGCGCGGCCTCCGCGAGGATGCGCTCGTCCTCGAGGGCGATGAGGGCGAAGGCGCGGCCGCCGGTACGCCCAGACGGGCTCGCCGGGGCGCGCGCCGTGGGGGAGGGCTCTGGGTCGGGGCGCTCGGCGTCGCGGACCCAGCCGCGGATGAGGTCTGGGGAGGTGACGTCGTCCTTGAGGAAGAAGCGCTCGGCCTCCGGGATGGCCTGGAAGAAGGCGAGGAGGGCGTCTTCGTCGCCGGCGGCGAGACGGCGGACGAGAACCTCGGCGCCGTCGCGGAGGGCGACGGTCTTTGGGTAGGCGGCGTCAGGCCAGGGCATGGAATGAGAGTACAGGAGAAAGGAGAAAGGAGAAAGGAGCCGGAAAAGGTGAGGTGTTAGGTGGTAGGTGTTAGTCGAGGCGCTCGCGGGTGCGGGAGTCTTCGTCTTGCTTAAGGGCATGAAAGACGGCGGCGACTTCGTAGACGAAGTTGGGGCCGTCTTCCTCTGACGCCTTGACGAGGGCGATCGCGATCAGCAGGATTTGCTCGTCGGTAAGGCGTTTTCGTGTGGAATGTCGAGCGATCGTGTCGGGTGCATCCATCGATTGTTAATCCGTAAAGTGTCAAGTATTAGAGTAACGAAGGTGGGTTAATAAGCCGTAGGAAGACGGACAGAAATTGGTTGGAAAGTG
>Ga0209056_10009298_pt1 | contig 10038 bp, 8 predicted proteins | sample GraSoiAngelo_114_FD_185876 | JGI IMG/M metagenome (GOLD analysis project Ga0209056, IMG submission 185876) | Grasslands soil microbial communities from the Angelo Coastal Reserve, California, USA - 14_0903_13_40cm (SPAdes) (version 2) | ecosystem: Environmental > Terrestrial > Soil > Grasslands ...
CGCTGTCGGTGGGCGCGAACCCCGCGAGGACCAGAAACCCCACCCCGATCTTCCCGGTCACCCTCCCATCAACGCGGACTTCCGCCCGGGAGACGCGTTGCAGAACGACTCTCACCGCCCCCGCCCCTAATGCGGAGTGCGGAATGCGGAATGCGGAATTGCAGGGCCGAGGTCGATCCCAGGAACTCGCTCCGCGGCTCGACGGTCGCGCGATCTATTCCGCACTCCGCATTCCGCATTCCGCATTCGATTCACTCGACCGTCACACTCTTCGCGAGATTCCGCGGCTGGTCCACATTACACCCCCGCCGCACCGCGATGTAATACGCGAGCAGCTGCAGCGGCAGCACCGTGAGGACGGGCGTCAACACGTCGAGCGTCTCCGGAACCTCGATCTTCTGGTCGGCGAGTTTCGCGACGCCTGCGTCCCCCTCGGTCACGACCGCGATGACCCGGCCGCCGCGCGCCTTCACCTCCTCCACGTTGGACACGACCTTCTGGTAGACGGCGTCCTTCGGTGCGAGGAAGACGACCGGCATGAGATCGTCGATCAGCGCGATCGGGCCGTGCTTCATCTCGGCCGCCGGATAACCCTCCGCGTGGATGTAGGAGATCTCCTTGAGCTTGAGCGCGCCTTCGAGCGCCACCGGAAAGTTGTAGCCGCGGCCGAGGTAGAGGACGTTGCTCGCCCGCATCAAGCGCTCGGCGATCCGCTCCACCTCCGGCGCCTTCGCCAACACCCGCTCCACCAGCTCCGGGAGCCGGCCCAGTCCGCGCACGACCTCGCGCCCCTGGAGGATGGACAGCGAGCGCAGCCGGCCCATCTTGAGGGTGAGGAGCGCGAGCGCCGCGATCTGGCTCGTAAACGCCTTCGTCGAGGCGACGCCGATCTCAGGGCCGGCGTGCAGGTAAATCCCGCCGTCTACCTCACGCGCGATGGTGGAGCCCACGACGTTGACCAGACCGAGCGTGCGGGCACCGCGCCGCTTCGCCTCCCGGAGCGCGGCGAGCGTGTCCGCCGTTTCCCCCGACTGCGAGATCCCCACGACGAGCGTCCGCTCGTCCACGATGGGGTTGCGGTAGCGGAACTCGGACGCGTACTCGACCTCGGACGGGATACGCGCCAGCTCCTCCATCATGTATTCGCCGATCAGCGCCGAGTGCCAGGAGGTGCCGCAGGCGGTGAACACGATCCGGTTCACGTGCAGCAGCTGCTCGTCGTCGATGTTCAGCCCGCCGAGCCTGGCCGTGCCGTCCTCTTCGAGCAACCGCCCGCGCAGCGTGTTCCGCAGGCTCTCGGGCTGCTCCATGATCTCCTTGAGCATGAAGTGCGCGTGGCCGCCGCGTTCGATCGTGGCGAGGTCCCAGTCCACGCGCGTGACCGCCTTTTCCTTCTCCACCGTGTCGAGATCGAGGATGCGGTAATCGGAGGGCCGAACGACCGCGATCTCGCCATCGTCCAGGTAGACCACCGAGCGGGTATGGGCCAGCACCGCCGAGGCGTCGGAGGCGACGAAATTCTCCCCCGCGCCGATGGCCACGAGCAGCGGAGAGCCCCGCCGCGCCGCGACGATCGTGTCGGGCTCGCGCGTCGACACCACCGCGATGCCGTACGTGCCATCGACCTGGTGCAGCGCCCCCGCCACCGCCTCGACCAGCGAGCCGGCGCCGGCAAGCAGCTCCTCGATCAGGTGCGCGAGAACCTCGGTGTCGGTCTCGGAGCGGAACACGTGACCGCGCTTCCCGAGCGCGGTGCGCAACGTGCCGGCGTTCTCGATGATACCGTTGTGGATCAGCGCCAGGGTGCCGCCGCAGTCGGTGTGCGGATGCGCGTTGACGGTGTTGGGCGCGCCGTGCGTGGCCCAGCGCGTGTGCGCGATCCCCGTGTGCCCCGCGGGAAGGGCCGTGCCGAGCGCTTTCTCGAGCACACTGATCTTCCCCGCGGCCTTGTGGACCTCGATACGGCCGTCCTCGATCAGCGCGAGCCCGGCCGAGTCGTAGCCGCGATACTCGAGCCGCTTCAGACCCTCGAGCAGCAGGGCCGCCGCCTGCCGGGGACCGGTGTACCCTACGATGCCGCACATGCTGGGGAAGCATAACACTTCCAGAACCGCTGTTGCGCGGCGGCAGTGGAGCGGCAGAGATTGTGGTAAATGCTGCCGACGTGGATTCGCCCGCTCGGGCTCGCTGAACACGCCATTGTGGGTGGAGTGCTCACGGCGCTCCTCGCGGCGCTTGGGACGCCCGCCCTAGCGCGGGTCGTCGCCGTCGCCGCCGTGGGCGTCGCGCACGAGTGGGGCGATGGGGATTTCACAAAAGCGCAGGGCGCCCCCTGGAACGGCATCCTTGATACGCTGGCGTTTCTCCCCGTACCGGTGCTGTGGTGGGTGCTGTGAGCCGGGATTGAAGCACCCGCGATCTCACGCGACCGCGCAGTTTCCTACGATGCCGCACATACGCGCCGTCCCTCGTCCACGAGCTCCTGCGCCACGGCGCCGGACGGCGCTTCGGCGATCAGCCGGATGATCGGCTCGGTGTTCGATGGCCGCACGTGGAGCCAGCGGTCCCACCATGCGAGCCGCAGTCCATCCTGCGTGTCCGCTCGAGCGTCCGGGAAGCGTCGTCGCAGCTCCGCGTACACCCGCTCGAGCCGCTGCTCCCTGCTCCCTGCTCCCCGCTCCACTTTGGCCTTCACGATCGCGTACCGCGGCGCCGCGGCCACCAGCTCGCTCATCCGCCTGCCGTCTCGGGCGAGCAGGGTGAGCAGCAGGGCGGCGGCCACCGGCGCGTCCCGGCCCGCGTGCAGGGCCGGGTACATTACCCCCCCGTTTCCTTCACCCCCGATAACAGCCGCAAGGCGTAAGATGGCGCGCGCGACGTGGACTTCACCGACGGGAGTCCGGACGACCTCCGCGCCGCACTCCCGGGCCGCATCCTCCACGACCAAGCTCGTCGAGAGGTTGCAGACCACCGTGGCGCCCTTCCCCTTTCCCCTTTCCCCCTTCCCCAAGACGGCGCGTACTGCAAACGCCAGCGTATAGTCCTCTCCAATCGGGGTGCCGTTCTCGTCCACGATCGCCAGCCGGTCGACGTCCGGATCTACGGCGATTCCGAGCGCGGCGCCGGCACGCGTGACGAGGGTCGAGAGCCCGCCGAGGTTCTCCGGGACCGGCTCCGGGGATCGGGGGAAGCGCCCGTCGGTCTCGAGGTTGATGCCTGCGACTTCGCAGCCCAGGCGCTCGAGCAGCGCCCGCATGACAGGTCCTCCCGCACCCCGCACCGCGTCGAGCGCCACCGTGAGCTTCCGCTTCCGGATCCGCTCGACAGCGACCGCCGCCAGTCTGAGGACGGCGTCGAGGTGCCGCTCCACCGCCCCATCGTCCGTCGTGACCTCCCCCGTCCTCCCCCGTCCTCCCCCGTCCTCCCCCACCAGCTTCTGCACCCGGGCGCCGTCCGCCCCGTCCAGGAAAATCCCATCGGGCCCGATGAACTTCAGGGCATTCCACTCGATCGGGTTGTGGCTCGCCGTGATCGCGATCCCGCCGCCGGCTGCATGGTGCTCGACGGCAAGCTGGACCGTCGGTGTCGGGACCAGGCCGACTTTGACGACGGCGCACCCCACGGAGCGGAGCCCGTCGACCACCGCCCGCTCGAACGCCGGTCCCGACTCACGAGCATCCCGTCCGACGACCACCAACGGCTTCCGGCCCGCCGCCCAGAGGCCGAAGGCCCGTGCGTAGCGCCCGACGATTTCGTCGGTCAGGTCTTTCCCTACGATGCCTCGGACGCCTGAGACGCCGACCATCAAGGTGTCGGTCATGCCGACAATCTAATCCGGCGGGGATGAGCGGCGGTGCGCGTCCGGGGGCGGAGGGAGATGGAGGGGACGGACCTCCGGCGTGGTGACGGGGAGGGCCGACGGGTCGGGGAAGGCGGCGAGGAACGCCTCGACGGCGGGGGGATGGAACTGGGTCCCCTTCCCGTCGTCGAGCTCCTGCAGTGCTCGTTGCACGGACAGGGCAGGCCGGTACGGACGGACGCTCGTCATCGCGTCGAACGAGTCGGCCACCCCCACGACCCGCACCTCGAGCGGGATCTGGTCGCCCTTCAGGCCGTCGGGGAACCCTTTGCCGTCGAGGCGCTCGTGGTGCGAGCGGACGATGGCGAGCGCCGTGGGGACGTCGCGCATCAGCGGCGCCAGGATCCGCGCTCCGATCACCGGGTGCTCCATGATGTGGCGGTACTCGGCCTCGGTGAGCTTGCTCGCCTTGTGCAGCACGGCTTCGGACACGCCGATTTTGCCGATGTCATGCAGCTCGGCGCCGAGGGCGACCGCGTCCATCGCCGCCTGCGACAGCCCCATCTCGCGCCCGATGCGCGCCGAGTAGTCGGCGACGCGCACCGAATGGCCGCTGGTGTAGGGATCCTTTTCTTCGAGGAAGTGCACCAGCGCTTGGAGCCGCTCGAGCGACAGCTCCTCGATCCGGTGCGCCTGCTCCTGGACGCGCTGCTCCAGGGTACGCCGGTAGTCCTCGACCTCCATTTTGAGGCTTCGCTTGTCGAGCGCCTGCATCACCCGAGCGCGCACCTCGTCCAGGTGAAACGGCTTGGCGACGTAGTCGAGCGCGCCCAGCTGCAGGCAGGCGACGGCGCTCTCCACCTCCGCCACGGCGGTCACGACGATGACCGCCGTCGTGGGCCAGCGGGCGATGATCTCGCGCAGCAGGGTCACACCGTCCATCTGGGGCATCCGCAAGTCCGAGATCACGAGCGGCACGGGGTCGTGCTGCAGCATCTCCAGCGCCTCGGTGCCGGATCCCGCTTCCGAGCAGCTGAACCCCTCGCCCTCGAGCAACCGCACAAGGACCCGGCGGAGCCGCGGCTCATCATCCACGACCAGGCACTTGACCGCGTTCGGCTGGGGCATCGTGCGCTTAACGTAAAGGTCGCTTGCTCGGCTGGGAAGGCGCCCTTACGTTCCCGCCATGACCCAAGTCTCGGGTGAAGACCTGAAACGCCGCTTCGGAACCCGCGCCGTCCACGCCGGGCACATCCCCGACCCGCTCGCCGGCGCGGTGATGACGCCCATCTATCAGACGTCGACGTACATCCAGGAGGGTCTGGGCCGGCACAAGGGCTACGAGTACGCGCGCACGCGCAACCCGACGCGTGAAGTCCTCGAGCGGAACGTCGCGGCGCTCGAGGGCGGGCGCCACGGCTTCGCGTTCGCCTCGGGGCTCGCCGCCCTGGACGCCGCGCTGAAGCTGCTCTCGGCGGGCGATCACGTGGTGAGCGGCGAGAACGTGTACGGCGGCTCTCACCGACAGATGACGCTGGTCTGGGCCCGCCTGGGACTCGACTTCACCTTCGTGGACGCCGCAGAGACGGCGAACATCGCCGCCGCGGTCACCCCGCGGACCAAGATGGTCTACGCCGAGACGCCCACCAACCCGATGATGCGGTTGTGCGACCTCGCGGCCGCGGGGGAGATCGCCCGCCGCGCCGGCGCCTGGTTCGTGGTCGACAACACCTTCGCCACACCCTACTTCCAGCGGCCCCTCGAGCTGGGCGCGGACGTCGTGCTGCATTCGACCACCAAGTACTTGAACGGGCACAGCGACATGGTGGGCGGGATGCTGGTGGTGAACCGTGACGACCTCGCCGAGCGGATCGGCTTCGTGCAGAACGCGGTCGGCGCCGTACCGGGACCGTTCGACTGCTGGCTCGCGCTTCGGGGCACCAAGACGCTCGCCCTGCGAATGCGGCAGCACGACGCCAATGGCCGCCGCATCGCCGAGTGGCTCACACGGCACCCCAAGGTCGAGCGTGTCTACTATCCGGGGCTGCCGTCCCACCCGCAGCACGAGCTCGCCTGCCGGCAAATGAAGGGGTTCGGCGGCATGATCGCGATCGAGCTCGGCTCGTTGGAACGGGCCAAGGGGTTCGCGGAGCGCACCCGCATCTTCGCGCTCGCTGAATCGCTCGGCGGCGTCGAGAGCCTGGTGGGGCATCCCGCGTCGATGACCCACGCGAGCGTGCCGCCCGAGATGCGGCGCGCGATGGGGCTCACCGACAGCCTGGTGCGGCTGTCGGTGGGGATCGAGGAGGTCGAGGACTTGATCGCCGACTTGGAGCAAGCGCTTGCGGCGGCCGGGTGACGGCGCGCGTCGGCGACGAAACCCGAAGAAGGTGAGCTGTCGTAGTGGGGATCTATCTTTCGATTAGGAGCATCTATGACTGAACCCACCGGCCTCCCGGCGGCGCGGCCGCGCAGGATCCTCACCCAGATCGCGCCCGTGACGTGGGAGCACCCCGCCGACCGCGCCGCGCTGCAGTCGCTCCGCTCGGTGCCCGGGTTCGACGAGGTCGTGAAGAAGATCTACGGCTTCATCGGGGAGCGAGGCGTGCGGCTGATCTTCCAGGCCGACGCGGTGCGCGTCGGGCCGACCCAGTTCCCGCGCCTGAACCAGCTCTACACCGATGTGCTCACGTCCATGGATTGGCCCGAGCGGCCCGAGCTGTTCGTGTCGCAGACGCCGTTCGCGAATGCCGGGGCATTCGGCATGGATCGGCCCTTCATCGTGATCAACTCGGGCACCCTGAAACTGCTCGACGACGACGAGGTGCGGAACGTGCTGGGCCACGAGCTCGGGCACGTGATGAGCGGCCATGCGCTGTACCACACCATCCTCGTGCTCATCCTCCACGTGAGCCTGGGCGCCCTCCCGTTCCTGGCCGGGATCGCCATCCTGCCGATCCAGCTCGCCCTGCTCGAGTGGTTCCGCAAGAGCGAGCTCTCCTCCGACCGGGCCGGGCTGCTCGCGTGCCAGGACCCGACCGCGTCGCTGCGCGTGAACCTCAAGTTCGCAGGGGGCGGCGACATGTCGCAGATGGACTTGAACGCGTTCCTCGTGCAGGCGAAGGAATACGAGGAAGCGGGCGGCGCGCTCGACCGTATCTTCAAGATCCTCGGCGTGCTGGGTCGCTCGCATCCGTTCAACACGGTGCGAGCCGCCGAGGTGCAGCGCTGGATCGAAGAGGGCCACTACGATCGCGTGTTGCGTGGCGAATACACCCGCCGCGGGCCCGAGGCGGAGCAACGCCCGATCGACAAGGACATCGACGACGCACGCGACCACTACATGAAGGAAGCGAAGGCCGTCGTGAACGACGTGGTGGACACCGCCAAGCGGGCCGCCCAGGCGTTCACGGACGCGTTCAATAAGAAGAAGTGAGAGTCCTGGTCGTCGGGGGGGGCGGCCGCGAGCACGCGCTCTGCTGGGCGCTGAAGCGCGACTTCCCCGACTCGGGAGTCTTCGCGGCTCCCGGTAACCCCGGCACCGCCCAGCTCGGCACCAATCTCGCGATTCCTGCCGACGCCACCGCCGATCTCGTCGCGGCCGCCCGCGAGCACAAGATCGACTTCGTCATCGTGGGCCCGGAAGCGCCGCTCGCCGCCGGGCTCGCGGACGCGCTGCGCGCGTCGGGTCATGCCGTCTTTGGACCCGGCCCCGCCGCCGCGCGCATCGAGTCGTCCAAGGCGTTCGCGAAAGAGCTGATGCGCCGGGCCCGGATTGCCACCGCGGCGAGCCAGACCTTCACCACGCTCGACCCCGCGCTCGCGTACATCAAACGTCACGCCGAGCCGCTGGTCGTGAAGGCCTCGGGCCTCGCGGCGGGAAAGGGGGCGGTGGTGTGCGCCCGGCGCACCGAGGCCGCGCGCGCGGCGCGCGCGATGCTCGTCGACGCGGCGTTCGGGGACGCGGGCCGGGAGATCGTGATCGAGGACTTCCTGAAGGGGGAGGAGTTGTCGGTCCTGGCACTCACCGACGGAGAGCAGCTGCTCCTCCTCCCGGCGGCGCAGGACCACAAGCGGCTGGGCGAGGGCGACACGGGCCCGAACACCGGTGGCATGGGCGCGTATTGCCCGGTGAGCGTCGCCACTGCAGGGATGCTCGAGCGGGTGCGGCGCGAGGTGCTCGAGCCGGCGATCCGCGAGCTGGCGGCGCAGGGCGCCCCCTTCCAGGGCGTGCTGTACGCCGGACTGATGCTGGCGGCCGACGGCACGCTCGCTGTGCTCGAGTTCAACTGCCGCTTCGGCGACCCCGAGGCGCAGGCGTTGCTCCCGCTCCTCCCCGGCGTCTCCCGTCACCTGGCCGACATCGCCGGCGGAGGTTGGCGGCCTCGAGAGACGGCCCTCGCGGCGACGCGCGCAGCGGTGGCCACGGTGCTCGCGGCGCCCGGTTATCCCGACAAGCCCGAGCTGGGCGCCGCGATCATCGTGCCGCGCGATCTCGAACCCGGGACGCTGGTGTTCCACGCAGGCACGGAGCGCGACGCCGAGGGCGGGCTCCGGGTGCATGGCGGGCGGGTGCTCACGGTCACCGGGCTGGGTGATACGGTAGGCGAAGCCGCGAGACGCAGCACCGACGCGTGCGAGCTCATCACGTTTCCGGGGAAGACGTACCGGCGCGACGTTGGGTGGCGGGAAACCAGGGAGGCGCGTGCCGGAGCTGCCCGAGGTTGAGACGATCGTCCGGGAGCTCGCGCCCCGGCTCGAGGGGTTCAAGATCGCGCGGGTCCGCCTTGCAAAGACGGACGTGCTGCGCCGGGTGTCGAAGCCCCGCTTGCTCCGGACCCTCACAGGAAACGCCTTCGAGGAGGTCGGCCGGCGCGCCAAGCACGCGGTGTTCCGCCTCACGAGCGGCCACCGTCTGGTGGTTCAGCCACGCATGACGGGCTCGCTCGTCGTGTACGAGCGCCGGCTCTCGAAAGACGAACGGAAGTACGCCGTCCTCACGTGCACCCTCGAGGACGGACGGCTGTTCGTGTATCGCGACGTGCGCCGCCTCGGCACGGTGTGGCTGCTCGACGAGAGCGGGTGGGCGGCCTACTCCGGCCGCATCGGGCCGGAGCCCCTGGATGAGACGTTCACCCCGTTCGTGTTCGCCGAGCGCCTCAAGGGCACGCGGGCCGCGATCAAGAAGGCGATCATGGACCAGCGGCGCGTCGCCGGCGTCGGAAACATTTACGCGAACGAAGCCTTGTTTCAGGCGGGGATCGATCCCTCCAAGCCGACGAGCAAGCTGTCGCTCGATGAGTTCGCGCGCCTTCACGCCGCGGTGACCGACGTGCTGGAGCGTGCGGTGAGCTCGTCGGGCACGACCGTCCGGGACTACCGCACGGGGGTCGGCGAGCCGGGCCGGTTCCAGTTCGAGCTGAAGGTGTACGGCCGCGGCGGGGAAGCCTGCTTCACGTGCGGGAAAAAGCTCGTCACGACCCACACGGTCGACTTGCGCGCGACGACGTTCTGCCCGACGTGCCAGCACTAGGACGCCGCCCGGAAATGGACGTCGAGCAGCGCGGCCAGGCGCCGGACGGCCGGACCACGATACTGAAGATCCGGTATTACAATATCCAGCGAACCACTTCAGCTGGACCGCCGATCATTCGAGCGACGGCGGCGCTACCTGGGAGCGAGATTACCTGCGGATCGAAGCCACGCGCCGGGTGCCCACGCCCGCGCGCCCGTGAAGCAAGGCGAGGGCACAGCCGTAGTGTCGCATTCGAGGGGATCGGATCGTCGTAGTCGTATAGGTGGGTGGGAGGCGCCGACAGTCCACGATTTCCTGACAGCCGGCCCCCCTTCCCCAAACTGCAACCCATTCGGTTAATTTTCGGGCCCTATGAAGCTCTCAGAGACGTCTATCCGCCGTCCCGTCCTGGCCAGCATGATTTCGGCCGCCCTCGTGCTGTTCGGCGTCATCGGGTACACCCGGCTCTCGGTGCGCGAGCTCCCCGACATCGACCCTCCGATCATTTCGGTCTCGACCGTGCTGCCCGGCGCGCACGCGCAGGTGGTGGAGACGGCGGTCACCGACGTGCTCGAGGAGGAACTGTCCACGATCCAGGGACTGCGCACGCTTTCGAGCTCCTCTTCGGAGGAGAACAGCCAGATCATCCTGGAGTTCAACCTCAACCGGCCCGTCGACGTCGCCGCGCAGGACGTGCGCGACAAGGCGTCGCGGGTGCGCGGGC
>Ga0209056_10009300_pt1 | contig 10037 bp, 8 predicted proteins | sample GraSoiAngelo_114_FD_185876 | JGI IMG/M metagenome (GOLD analysis project Ga0209056, IMG submission 185876) | Grasslands soil microbial communities from the Angelo Coastal Reserve, California, USA - 14_0903_13_40cm (SPAdes) (version 2) | ecosystem: Environmental > Terrestrial > Soil > Grasslands ...
CAAATGTCTCGACTGCCGCGCCTGCGAAACCGCCTGCCCCTCCGGCGTCGAGTATGGAAAGCTCGTCGAGCACGCTCGCGCGCGCATTGAGCAGGACTGCGAGCGTTCCTGGATCTCTCGTGTCGCGCGGGACTACGTCTTCCGGCAGTTGCTGCCCAATCCCCTTCTCATCGTCGATCTCGCCCGCGTTCTCCGCCTCTACCAGCGCTCCGGCTTGCAGGCCGTCGCGCGCGCCATCGGCGTGCTGAAACTTCTCGGTCTCTCCGAACGCGAACGATTCCTCCCGCGCATTGACGATGACTTTTTCTATAGCCGACACGGCCGGACCTATCCTGCCGCGGGCCCGCGCCGCGCCCGCGTCGCTTTCTTCGCCGGATGCATCGCCAACGTCGCCTTTGCGCGGCTCAATGAATCCACCATCCGCGTCCTCACTTCTAATGGCTGCGAAGTCGTGGTGCCTAAAGGACAGCTTTGCTGCGGTGCGCTTTCCGCGCACGCCGGCATCCGCGATGTGGCCCGCGAACTCGCTGGAACAAATCTTGCCGTCTTCCTTCGCGAAGACTTTGACGCCATCGTCACCAACGCCGCCGGATGCGGTTCCGCGCTCAAGGAATATGATCATCTCTTTTCGCCCGAAGAGCCGGAGTTTGCCCGGGCTCGTGAATTCTCCGCAAAAGTCCGCGACGTCACCGAGTTTCTCGCCGCGCTCGGCCTCGCCGTAAAATTGAAACCGCTTCCCCTGCGCGTCACCTATCAGGATTCCTGCCATCTTCTCCATGGTCAAAAAATCCGCGAAGCTCCGCGCACGCTTCTCCGCGCCATCCCCGGACTCGAGTTTGTGGAATTGCCCGGCTCGGAAATCTGCTGCGGCTCCGCCGGAGTCTACAACGTCACGCAAACGGAAACGTCTCTCGAATTGCTGGCGGAAAAAATGCAACACGCCCAATCCACGCGCGCCCCGATCATCGCCACCGCCAATCCCGGATGCCTCTTGCAACTGCGTGCCGGAGCCGCGATTCACCATAGCAATCAACAAGTCCTCCACGTCGTCGAACTCCTCGACCGCGCCATCCCTTGAGCAACTCGTGAAAAACGAAATTTGTCATCGGCTGACGCCCTGCCGGCCGATGCAAGTTAGGAGAGAGCAGTTCAATAATCCGCCGCCAAGCGCCGGCTGACATTCGTTGATGTTCCTCTCTAGAAACGGCAGCGCCCTTTCCGCAGCTATGGAGGCTGCTGCGAAAAGGGCGTCGCGTCTTCAGGAGAGAAGACTGTTTCGACGGCGTTGCCGTCGCCGGGAATTGTTCCGTCACACTAATTTTCCGGCGGAGGCGGCCCCTGTTTAAACTTCATCACGTGCCGGCCCATGTGGCCTTCTTGCACGGTGTAGTCCGAAGGCACCGCGAAGAGCGACGCGGCCGGTTCGGCCCGCTGAATATTCGTCAGCGTATAGGTGGTCTCGCCGAACTGCGGGTCGCTTCTCTTGCTCATCACCGTCACTTGAAGATCGTTGGAGTACCAATGCTCGGAAACGATGGTGATCGGTTTTTCGTTTCCGATTTGTCCCGCCGGAATAATGCGCGTGTACCGCGTTCCTTGCGCGCTCACCCCCGCGATCGTTTGCGTCCCCAGATCTTCCTTCTTGAAATTTCCGCTCGCCGCTGCTTTTGCTTCCCAGGACTCAGCGTTGCCCTTCCACGCGCCGTGCCTCTCGCCGGGTGTCCCGCCTTTCATCCTGCCAAACGGCTGTCCCATCTTCTCCGCCGTTTTTTCCTCGGGATGCAGAATAAAATTCTGCTGCGCCACCGGATCGTTGATCATCACAAACGACCTCGGTCCCCCGGAAGTGGCCAGCGGTCCGATGGCGGGCAGCGTCACTTCTTTGCGGAATCGCCCGTGGCTGTCGCGGAAAAGATTCGTTTGCGTCTTGCGCGAAATATGATTTCCATCCGCCAGGGTTCGCGACGTCTCGGAAATGGCGACCGCGCTGAAGGGCGCTCCCGTCACGACTTTTCCGCCGTGTATTCCTTCGAAGCCCAGCAATTCAATCCGCTCGCCCATCGGCGGAGCCATGAAGTCATCGCCAGGTCCTACTCTGTGGAACATCACGTCCCCGCCAGGATGTGGCGGCGGCTCTTGTGCACGCGCCACTACAGCGCTCAGAAACAGTGCGGCACCCAAAATCTGGCTCATGCTTATTCTGCGATTCATTATTCCCTCTCCTCTTCTCTCCCGAACTGTTGCGAACTCTTCGCCGCAGCAATTCCCGCGATTCCGTTTTTCAATCGCCGCAGCACGATTACCAAAGCGTGCTCCTGCATTTCTTCACCAAAGTGGACCGCGGCTTTTACTTTCTCCCAAAGCGCCATCGCTTCCGTCATTCCGTGGACCTCCGTAAGGAGCCGACCTCTGTTCGCGCGATCACTGTTGCGGCAGCCTCACCGCTTGCGGCAGCCCGTCGTCTCCAACGAGCAAGTCCACCTGGATCCATTCGCCGGCGCGCTCTTCGTTCACCGGGAGGCCCAGCGCACCAAGCGCACCGCGCTGCATCCGCACACGCACAATCGCCGCATCGTCTGCTTCCGCAGACAAGGCTCCCGGCAGCAGAGTGAAGTTCCGCAATTCGTTGTCCGCCACGAGCGTCCCGGCCGAATCCGAGTTCGCGGAACCTTCCTGCGGCACATGGAGGTCATTCTTCAAATTTGCGTCGTTCGTCTTTGCGCCAGCATTCTGCGCCGGGGCCAGTGCCGAATCTTGCGGAGCAACCAGATGCCTTGCTGCCTCCTCTTGCTGGCTCTTCCGCCAGTTGCTCCAGGTGACCGCGCTGGCCAAAACTGCCGCGGCAGCCAGCGCCCACGCAGCGATTACGGCCACGCGCTGCGTTTTCATCGTGCCGTGTTGCGTTCGGAATTCCTGCCGCAAGCGCATCTCAACGCGCGCGGGAGTCTCCGCTGCAGCGGTCGAATCGGCAAAGGCATGCAGCTCGACGCGAGCCGCCTGCCAGGAATCCTGCAGCGCCGCGCAGCGCGAGCACACGCTCGCGTGCTCGCGAGCCGCGGCGCGCTCCAGTTCACTCAGCGATGCGTCGCGCTCTGCACCCAGTCCAATGGCGTCAAATTCTTCACACTTCATCGCGCACTTCCATTTCTCTTCGTCATCGCGCCACGCTCGCGCGCCGCGGCACGTCGCGCAACATCTCAAGCTTCGCCAGCAGCAGCGCGCGCCCGCGATGCAGCCGCGATCGAATCGTCCCGATCGGACATCCGGCCGCTTGCGCCGCTTCTTCGTAGCTCAACTCTTCCAATTCGCACAGCACCACCGCTTCGCGAAACTCCGCCGGCAATTCCAGCACCGCGGCGCGAACCTGCTTCATCCGCTCGCGCGTTTCCACCCAAGTTGCCGGAGTCGCCGGATCCCGCAATATAATTCCCGCGCCGCTTCCGTCCTCGTTTTTTTGTTCCAGAGGAACTTCCCGCGGCAATCGCTCCAGATGCTTCATCACGCGGTTTCGCGCAATTCCGTACAGGTATCCGCCAAGCGTTCCGCGGCTCGAATCGTATTTCTTCGGAGCGCGCATCAAAGTCATGAAAACGTCCTGCACAATTTCTTCCGCGGCCCACGCGCTTCCGGTCATGCGCAGCGCGAAGCGGTACATCGCCGCTTGGTGCCGCCGGTACAGGAGAGTAAACGCCTCTTCCTCGCCCTTGGCGGCCCGCCGCAACAGAACGTCGTCTCTCGCTGGCTCAGCGATCCTCATCTCTCCTGGTTAGACGTTCTGAAGCCTTTCAAAGGGTATATTCCCCGTCCCGCTGCAAAGAGTTCCCGCCGGCTCTGGCTGGCCGGCGGTTAAGCTTGGAAGTCTTTGATTTCACAACAGGTTGGACGATTGCGTGTCAGACAAAAAAAGTGCTCTACTCGATTTTGGGCTTGAACATCCCGGCGGCGATGCGGGTTACGAAACGGCGCGGCACGAGGCGTTCGCCATGCGCGCCGAGATAATTTCCGAGGCCGGAAATCACGTAACTTTTCCCCGCCGCGAGGGCTTTCAGTCCGGTGCGCGCAACCTTTTCCGCGGTCTCGGCATTTTTCTTGAATTTTTCCTGCCCGGCGACCGCGTGAAATTCAGATTCCGTTGAGCCAGGGCAAAGAGCGCACACGCGGATCCCGTACGGCTTCATCTCTTCGGCGAGGCCTTCCGCGAGCAAGAGATCGAATGCTTTTGTCGCAGCGTAAGCGGAAATATAAGGAACGGCCTGGAAGGAAGCGGTCGAAGCGAGGATGAGAACATCGCCGCGGCGCCGCGCGACCATCTCCGGCAAATACAGCCGAGTGAGATGCACGACGGCGCTGCAATTTACCTGCACCATGTCCAGCAGGCGTTGTTTCTCGACGGATGGAAATTCACCCAGCCGGCCGAAGCCGGCGTTATTAGCCAGCAGATCGATCTCGATTCCTTTTTCTTTCGTGAAGGCAAATATCTTTTCCGGTGCGCTCGGCTCCGCCAAATCCGCAGCGAAAACTTCAGTTTTCACTTTGTGCTTCGCCGTCAGCGCACGAGCCAGTTCGTCGAGGCGCTCCTTCCGCCGCGCGGTCAGCACGAGATGTGTTCCTCCACCCGCCAGCTCTTCCGCCAGCGCCGCGCCGATGCCCGCGCTCGCTCCCGTCACCAGAGCCCACTTCCCCCGCCAGTTGTCCATCCGGAACTCCCCGCCTCTCAACTCGCACTAATTCTTTACCGGCGGCAATCCCGCATCCTCCGCGGCCACGCGCCCGATCACCGACCAGTCCTTGTCCTGGTTCCCGCGCGCCATCGCGGTAACAAAGCGGTCTCGCAAAACGCTGGCGATGGGCATCGGCACGCTGGCCGCCTCCGCCGCCTGCAGCACCAGCCGCACGTCTTTCAATCCCAGCGGCAAAGCAAATCCTGCCGGCTCGTGCTTCCCCTGGACGATCAATTCGCCATAAGTTTTGTACACCGGCGCCGTGAACATCGTAGTGGTCAGAAATTCCAGGAGCAGCCCGGGATCCACCCCGGATTTTCGCGCAAACGCCAGCGTCTCGGCCAGCGATTCCAAAACCGTGGCAATCAGAAAATTTCCCGAGAGCTTCACGACATTGGCCATTGAGGACCGTTCGCCAACCACGAACAGTTTCGGTCCCATCGCTTCGAACAGCGGCTTGCAGCGCTGCACACTCGTTGCTGGACCCGCCACCACCACCGCGAGTTTGGCGGCTTCCGCTGCCTCCGGGCGTCCAAAGACCGGCGCGGCTACAAACTCTTGCCCTGCTTTCGAATGTTCCGCCGCCAAGCGGTCGCTCAGCGCCGTGCTGGTCGTACTCAGCGAAACGTGAATGCCACCTCGACGCAGCGACCCCAGAACCCCGCCCTCGCCAGCCACAACGGCTTCCAACGCCGCATCATCCGCGACCATCGTTAACACTGCTTCATCCCGGCATGCTTCCGCCACGGATCCCGCCACGGTCGCCCCGTCCGCGCGCAAGGCCTCGGCGCGAGCCCTCGTCCGGTTGAAAGCCGTAACACGGTGACCTGCCCGCAACAAACTTTTCGCGATCCCCGTTCCCATTTTTCCAAGCCCAATCAGACCAACTTCCATTTCAGATTCCTCCGTCAGCAAAGAGTTGGCTGCGCCCACTTAGAGCGCTATTCCTTTGGCGGGCCCATCACGGCGTCCTTCCATTTGCCGCCCTCGTGTTTGATACGGCCCATCAGGCGGCGCGCCCAGACAAATTCGGCCGCAAGCAAACCTAAACCGAGGAGAATCGCAGCAATGCCTGGCCCTGGGGTGACCAGCATAACGACGCCTGCCAGCAATAACGTGAATCCAGCAATGACGAGGAACACTCTGCGGACCTGTTCAACCGTGCGAAGGATCATCAACTCTTAGGATAACGGATTTCTGGCGGAGAGGGTGGGATTCGAACCCCGGAGGCGCTATGCATCCACGGAAGTTATTGATTCTTCAAACCGCAGGTGTCGCTAGAGGCGCAGGAATAGCCGCAGTCGGGTACAGTTTCGGTACACATAGGTTGGTTGGAAATACTGCTGCTTGAGGAGTTGAGCGCGTTCGGGCGGACCCATGGAATGCCCGCGCCAAGGGCAAACACTTGTGGCGTCCTCGAAAGATCGTGGACACGAATCAGATTGCCACGCTTCGAGCCCAAGGCGTTGGCTGGAAACGGATCGCGGCAGAGATGGGAGTCGGAGTCGGCACTGTGATTCGAGCTTCGCGGAGAGGACGCATGAGAAAAGAGCGAGAGCACTACACTGCGGAACAGAAGGTTGCCATCCTCGACTGATGCCTTCGGATGGTTGCGGGGGTCAGATTTGAACTGACGACCTTCGGGTTATGAGCCGAACGGTCATCGGTAAGTCTTATTGATTGTGCTGCCCTTACTCCCGCCAGCAGGCTGGTTTTCTCCCCAATTCACCCGGATTTTGGACCCATAGTGGACCCATGGCGATGTACGACTCAGAGGATACCGCCCGGGGACGGCGGAGTTCGGCGCCCGTCTCTTAAGAACTGATCACCACGGCAAATCCTTTGAAATCCCGTTATTCGAGTCAGAACCTGATATAAAGTCACCGTAATAGATCGCGGGAGAAGATGGCTGAATGACCGTTGGCGTCGCACCGATCATCGCCGTCCTTGCAGCCACGCTCGTTGCTACTCCGGAGACCTTGATGGTTACAGTGCCGTGCTCGAAGTCGTCAATACTAACACCCAGTCACTGTCTCCGTCGTGGTTCTTTCCCGGAGGCGTGAGCTGGATCGTCCCGGAATTTGGGAACGGAGACCCACTGATGGGGGTGAATATCCCGTTGCTCGGGTCGTACCACGCGGCTGTCACCGACTGGTTGAATTTCTGCAAGTTGACGGTCAGAGTATTTCCAGCGGGATCGTAGACGATTGCCAGCGATCCGTCCGTAATCCAAGCCGTTGTCACATAGTCAGCATTCGGCAAGTTGCCGTTGCTTCCATTGTATGTCCCATAGCCAGAGGTCACGATTTGATGACTTTGGTCGGGCACCAAATTCCACCACGGGATGGAGTTGAAAAGTTTAGTCCAGTACGCCAGTTCGAGCGTCCCCGGGGAATCCAGAAAGTTCTGCCAGCCGGGGAGGAACGTCCAGGTGTAATGGTTTCCGTAGAGCTGGCCGCACGCCCCGCTCGTCATCGTCCAGTACGCTTGTTCCCGCAGGATGAACACGCCGGTTAGGCCGGAGAAAAAGCTGCTGACGTTCTCGTACTCGTAGTTCGATTCCGTGAGGAAGGTGGGCAACGTCGGCGAGCTGTTGTACGCACTTAGGACCGCATCGTAGGTCTCGAAGTAGGTGTAGGCCGCATCGATCGCCAGAACGGAGCTAATTGGGCCTGTATCCTGGTTGGAGTAACTCAAGCGGTAGTCCAACTCGATCGTCTGGACATGATTCGGGTCAGCGGAAGCAATCCCAGCCATCACTTGATAGACCAGGTTGTTGTCCGTGCTGTCTCTCCATGTCTGAAAGTCGTTCCCGCTTTCCCACACGATATTCGGCGAGTTCTTGTAGCGGCTCCCGAGGAATGCTCCGTAATTGCGGGCTTGCATCGCACCGTTGTTTCTGAGAGTGGTCAGCCAGCCGCCCGTCTCAATTGGGTCAAGGAACACGACAAGACCATAGGACGCCGCAGTGCTAATTAGAGCGTCCAGGCGCTGGAAGTAGGCTGCATTAGGAGTGGACAGGTCATAATCAGAAGGGGACGTTCCGATGGTGAATGGAGCAATGCTATCGTACGTCGTGCCGAACGGATTTCCTGCTGTGTACGATTCGCATAAAACCATCACGAGAATTGAGTTGAACCCGTGCGCTTGCCGGTCGGCCATGTACGTCGCCATGTCGGATATGCTCAGATTGACCAGCATGGACTGCGGTGAGTCGCCCACGATCATGAACGGGTTATTATTCTGGTCGACCAAGTAGCGGCCCGTTGGTCCAACTTTCACAGGATAGGCCGGATTCACCGTCAGCGTGGCGACCGCGCTGGTCACCGTCCCCGCCGTGTTGCTCACCGCCACAGCGAACGTGGACCCGCTATCTGCGGTCGTTGTCGCCGGTGTGGTGTAGCTCGCCGCTGTGGCTCCAGTTACGCTCACTCCGTTCTTCTGCCACTGGTAGGCGAGCGGGGCTGTGCCCGTCGCGATGACCGTGAACGTGGCCGTCTGTCCGGCCGTCACCGTCTGATTCCCCGGCTGCGTGGTGATCGTGGGAGCTACCGGGGCCGGATTCACCGTCAGCGTGGCGACCGCGCTGGTCACCGTCCCCGCCGTGTTGCTCACCGCCACAGCGAACGTGGACCCGCTATCTGCGGTCGTTGTCGCCGGTGTGGTGTAGCTCGCCGCTGTGGCTCCAGTTACGCTCACTCCGTTCTTCTGCCACTGGTAGGCGAGCGGGGCTGTGCCCGTCGCGATGACCGTGAACGTGGCCGTCTGTCCGGCCGTCACCGTCTGATTCCCCGGCTGCGTGGTGATCGTGGGAGCTACCGGGGCCGGATTCACCGTCAGCGTGGCGACCGCGCTGGTCACCGTCCCCGCCGTGTTGCTCACCGCCACAGCGAACGTGGACCCGCTATCTGCGGTCGTTGTCGCCGGTGTGGTGTAGCTCGCCGCTGTGGCTCCAGTTACGCTCACTCCGTTCTTCTGCCACTGGTAGGCGAGCGGGGCTGTGCCCGTCGCGATGACCGTGAACGTGGCCGTCTGTCCGGCCGTCACCGTCTGATTCCCCGGCCGCGTGGTGATCGTGGGAGCCACCGGGCCCGGATTAGGCTGTCCTCCCGCACAACCTAACAAGATGAGTGCTGGAAGGAACAAGAGCGCGCGGAAAAGTAAAACGCAAGTCCAGAGGGGATGCGATCTTGGCGTACAGACGTGCTGCGAACGTATCGAGTTTTGTATAGACCCGACCAAGCCAATAGCCTAGGGCAAGGAGATGCCCTCACGATGCATTGTTCTTATGAGGCACTTAGAGGCCCAAGTTCAACCCAAGACTCGCTGAAGGACCAATCTAAGTGTTTTATTTGTAAGGGATTACAGCTCTGCCCAGAACGAATAGGGATCTCGTTCTTAGGCTGAACTTCGTCGGGGTAGAGACAGGCCAAATTTGGCCAAAAGATTTCCACAATTTGGCTCCGCCAGCCTAGGGGCGAAACTGCTGAACGGCAATCTTATGGGGGCGCCTTTGTACGCCCGACGGGTGGGTGTCAGCCAGTTTGCTTCTACGGGTAGATGCAACTGACCTGCCCGGTCACGGCGAAAAGGCAGAGATTGATCGGGATCTGGTCTGGTCCGAGGAAGAGGAGGACTCCAGGGGCAAAAGACTTTCTCACTCCGTCGAGTTCAAGTGGCGGACATCATGAGGGTGGCCTGCTCCCCTCAGTCCGCAGGGAAGTGTTGCGCGTGGCAGTATCGGTGGTGCCGGGGGCCTGGCATGGACGGAACGTCTGCCCGTACGCTTTGAGTGGTTGGCGGCTGCGTGACTCTCTGTGGTGACACCATCGCCATCGCTATGTCAGGTAAGTAGGCGATAACCCGCATGTCCAAACTTTGGACGTAAACTTTCTGCAAGGGTGGACCGAGACGATCTGCTTATTGCCCTTGACAATGCACCCGGTGGGTCGCTTAAGGTGAAAATTGGGTCGTGAAATGGGAAAGGGACAGCGAACTTCTGTCCGTTAGTAGAGTAGCTTCCTCCAGTGCTCTACTCATACTCCCCGAACTCGCGGGATGTCCATGAAACTGATGTAGGCAAACGAGGTTGGGAGATTAGCCAGGCTCTTGACCCTATCGTTCCCTCTCATCTCGATCCCTTTCAGCAGCAAGGGTCCAGATTTCGGCGCTGCCATCACGCCTACTTGTACTTCCATGTTGTCCGACGCCGAATTCCCGTGCCGGGTGACGCACTTCAGTATCAGGAGATCGAGATTAGGTGGGGCGTCCAGGAAATGGCCCGAGCGGTTGGCAAGTTTCGCGCCGCGTGGGCAC
>Ga0209056_10009302_pt1 | contig 10036 bp, 10 predicted proteins | sample GraSoiAngelo_114_FD_185876 | JGI IMG/M metagenome (GOLD analysis project Ga0209056, IMG submission 185876) | Grasslands soil microbial communities from the Angelo Coastal Reserve, California, USA - 14_0903_13_40cm (SPAdes) (version 2) | ecosystem: Environmental > Terrestrial > Soil > Grasslands...
GCTGATCGGCGGTTTCGTCCTGCTCTGGATAGGGCCGGGCACGCTGCAGAATCTCGTGGCGCGACTGGCGATACCGTCAATGTCGCCGGCGTCCGCATTCCCCTGATCGGGATCGACGACGTCATCGCAACCAAGCGCACCGGCCGGCTCCAGGATGCCGCCGATATCGAGGTTCTCGAGGAAATCAGAAAGCGCGGCAGCTAGGCCCCAGCACGACCTGTCCTGAGCGCAGCGAAGGGTTCCGCGCGCTGGCCCACGCGCCCATCAGCTCCGCGTTATCCCTACGATCCGAAACGGCCGGAGAACGACGCGAAAGCCCGCTACTTCTTCGCGGGCGCCGTTGCGGGCGGCTGAACCAGCTTGAGATCGAACGTTCCTTTGCCTTCGACAAAGAACACACACTCCGCGGCCGGATCGCAGCTCGTCGTGTGCCGGTAGTTGCCGCCCGGCTGCAGGAAATACGATCCGGGGCCGAGCCGGAATTCCGGCTTGCCCTCCGGAGTCTGGATGAAAGTCCCGGACACGATCACGACCTTCATGTCGTACGTGTGCGTGTGGAGCGGAGCGGCGAATCCGGCCGGGAACTTGAAGAACGCCCCGAATGCGCCCTTCGCGTGATTGCCCCACAGATCCGCAACCTTGACTCCGGGGGCGCGGGTCGTGTCGAGATCTGCCCACTTTAGGTCGCCGGCAGGCATAACGACGAGCCGGCTTGCCGCTGTTCTCGCGGAGCTCTTGCCTTTCGCCTGTCCAAGCAGTACCGCCGGCGAAGCGAGCGCGATCAGCAACGTCAGGAAGTTTCCCACTCTCATCGAGTCCCCCTCGTTAGGGCACACGGTCTGCGCGATTGGCCGACGGGCCTGAACCTATCGCCCCGTGCCGCAGCTCGCCATTGCGCCCAGCCTTCGCTCTATTATCTGCCGTCGTCTACCGTCCAGCGCCGATACGCCAACCAGGAGGATGTCGTGCGGATTCCATGCGGGGTCGTGTTGCTATCCATGATGACCACTGCCGCGGTCGCTCAGCAGGCCGACAAACCCGTAGCGCAAAACACGTCGCCCAATCAGTTCCAGAAAAATCCGGCTCTGCCCGACTGCCTCACGCTGGCGGTGCAACGGGGTGACCCATCGAGCGGGCCGTCGATCTTGTTGGTCAAGGGCACGAAAGGCTGTCGCGCGCCCTGGCACTTTCATTCCCCCAACGAACAAGTGATGATGGTGAGCGGCACGGGCCGGGTCGAAATGAAGGGCGAACGCGCAGTGAACCTGCATTCTGGTGGGTTTGCCTTTGCGCCCGTCAAACATGTGCACCAGTTCACCTGCGTCGGCGGCCCGTGTTCGTTCTTCCTGCATTCGGATGGACCGTTCGATATCCATTACGTGGATCAGAACGGCAGTGAGATTCCAGCCGACCAGGCGCTGCACGGGCAGCGCAAGGCGAGCTAGAGAGGCTCGCTTCCCGAAATACCGATGAACCTGCCTCTCGACTTCAATAGCGCCGAGCCCTGGACCCGGATCGTCAAGATCGCGTTGACCATCGCGGCAGTGTACGCGATCGCGGTGGTCGGTCTCTTCGGGAAGGGAAATTTCCTGGGCGGCGCCGTCCTGCTCGTGTTCGGGCTGGCATTCTACACCGTGCTGCGACGTGCTCGGCGCGTGGCGATGGGCGCGGCCGGACGTCGAGCGGTGAGTTTTCGCTCGATCGATTTTCAGCCGTCGGCTTGGCCGAGCGCATCGTCGTCGTACGGTCAGCGTCGATCCCGAAAAACACCGCGATCGTGCAGCTCGTGGGGCGCCCTGGAACCCCCAACATCGAAGTCATGATCGACGACATCGACACAGCGCGAGCGTTTGCAGAAGAATTGGGCGCAACCCTGAACCTGGAGCTCCAGTCTGTCGCTGTGCCGGGACAGACGATTCGGCGCTACACGGTGTGATACGATGGTTGAATCGCCAATCGCACCGCTACATCCTTGAAGCATGCAACGTGTGGTCATCCTCGGCCGTGCCGCATCGGGGAAATCGACGCTCGCGCGACGTTTGGGTGCAATCACTAGGCTTCCTGTGATGGAGTTGGACAAACTCTTTTGGCGGCCAGGCTTGCTTCCAACACCGCGGGAGGCATGGTCTGCTGCTCAGGAACGGCTTGCCGGTCAAGGACAATGGATCATGGATGGCGACTTGGGTCCTTACGACGCTGTGCAGGTTCGGCTTCGCAGGGCGGATACGGTCATTCTCTTGGACTTCTCGCTCGTCCGCTGCGCCTGCCAAGCAATAAAACGCTCGCGTGAGCGCGCGGACTTCTGGCGTTGGTTGCTCACATATCGCCGCAAATATCTGCCGCTCCTACTTCAGGCGATTGCGCAGCACGCGTCCACTGCCGATGTCCTGATATTTCGCGGTCCCCTGGCTGCTGAACGTTTCCTCGACACGATACGCGCGTAGAAACAACAAGGCGCGGCAGCTAACCACGCCACCGCGCCTCATTGCCGCCGCTTCACCTCGCCGCCGCCTTATCTACGGGCGATATGCTTCCACCGTGCCTAAGGGGGTGAAGCTGGTGGGGCCTGCCCCGCCGACGGCGTAGAGCAGCCCGTTGACCACTTCGATACCTAGAAATGCACGTGCGGTGGGCATCGCTGCCTTAGTGGTCCACAAGTCGCTGACTGGATCGTACGCTTCGACGCTGCCCACAATGGTGGGAGTGGGAATGTTACTTTCCCCCCCAACAGCATAAAGCTTTCCGTTGATAGCGCCCGAGGCTAGAAGATGTCGCGTAGCGGACATGGACGCTTTGGTTGTCCATGTGTCCGTAGCTGGGTCATACACTTCGAGCGTCGCATACTGCGCTCCACCCGGAGCATTCGAAGCCCCCCCTACGGCATAGAGCTTCCCGTTGATCGTCGCGACACCCAGGCCAAAGCGCGCGGTGGGCATCGACGCCTTCGTCGTCCACGTGTCGGTCGCTGGGTCATAGGCTTCGACGGTGGCAACGCCCTGCACAGCGCTCGAAATGCCGCCGATGGCGTAGAGAGTCCCGTTGGCAACAACGACAGCAAGGTCAAATCGCGCCGTGGGCATCGATGCTTTCGTCGTCCACGAATTGGTCGCTGGATCGTACGCTTCGACCGTCGCCAGCACGGCGGGCGGACTACCAAGGTTGCCCGAGCCGCCGACGGCGTAGAGGATGCCGTTCACCACGCCAACAGCCAGGCGATGGCGCGCGGTGGGCATCGATGCTTTCGTGGTCCACGTATTGCTGGCTGGATCATACGCTTCGACCGTCGCCGCGATGGTGGGGCCGACGGACTTGATGCCACCGACGGCATAGAGAACTCCGCCGATCTCGCCCACACCGAGCGCATAGCGCGCCGTGGGCATCGATGCTTTGGTGGTCCAACAGTCGCACTCCACAGTGATTGAGACCGTCGCCGAGACACCGGCGCTCGTAGCCGTCACCACCGCCGTACCGGGCGTCGTACCCGCCGTGAGGAGCGTCGTCGGCCCGCTCGTCGGCGCCAGGCTCGCCGCCACGCCCGGGGCCGCCGTCACGGTCCAGTCCACACTAGGGCCGACAAGGGGGGCACCGTGCAGGTCCTGTACCGTCGCCGTGAGCAGATCCGTGCCGCCTGTCGGGACGCTTGCGGTCGCGGCGCTGACGCTGACGCTCCCCGCGATGCCGCCCTCGATCCGGAAATGGATCGGTAGGGGCCGCCCGTCCTTCACCACGATGAGATCGCCGGGCGCGACGTGTTTCGCCTGCCCTGGCTTGGTCGTGAGCAACACGTCGGCAAGCCCCAGCTCGCGCCGCGCCCCGCCGGCCCCGGCTGTGACGTGCACACGATAGGTATGGTCGGCGTCGAAGCCAGCCGCTCGGGTGTCCCAGCTCACCCCATACTGCTCCGTTGTAGGATCGACAGTGATCGCTGGGGTGCTCGTCGTCGTGAACACGATGACAGCGGACGTCCCGCCTGCACCGCCGCAATCGTTATCGGGGCCATCGGTGATATCGCAGATCGCGATCTGTGGGTTGAGCGTTGTGATATCGGCATCGAAGCTGCCGCTGAACGTGGGCTGGGCGACGACTGGCGGGAGGAAGTAGAAACCCGGCGTCCCGCCCTCATGAACCCCATCCGAGATCGCGAACTCGGGCCCGGGCCGCGGGGCTGTCGGCCGGTCACCGGATGCGCACGCCTCCACGATCAGGAGAGCGGGTACGAGCCAAGCGACGCGCGAGGTCAGTGACGCAGGCATCTTTCACCCCCGGAACGTGCGAAATGATGGTCTACAATGTGGGTCGAAAGTGGGCGTTATCCTGCGGACTGTTATAGATCCGACGGAGGGAAAAGGGACCGACTCGTCTAGGTGGGAGGGACCAGACCTATCGGACCGCCCATCCGCGCGTAGGCCGCGATTTGCAGGCGCGTATGGAGCGCGAGCTTCTCCAAGATGTTGTGGACGTGCCCCTTCACCGTATTGGTGGCGAGGTCGAGGCGCTGCCCGATCTCCTTGTTGCTCAGCCCGTCCGCGATCAGATCGAACACCGCCCGCTCTCGCGCGGTCATGCGGATGGCCTCGGCCACCTCTGTCGGCTTGCGGCCGAGCGCGAGCTTCGCAATGTGAGAGAAGAGCGAGCTGGTGAACGCCGGTGGAAGAACGTCCGTCCCGCTCGCGACCCAGCGAACGGTGCTCACAAAGGCGTCCAGCGTTGCGTCCTTCGCGATGAACCCTGACGCACCTGCGTTGACAAAGTCGTGCAACTCCTCCGGTACGGGCAACACGTCCATCACGATCACCCGCACCTCGGGCGCCGCGCGCTTGATCGCCGCTACGAGGCGGTGACTATCGTGATCTCCCAGGGCAGCGTCGACGAGCACCACCTTCGGCTTGACCGCGCGCGCTTTCTCGAGCGCCGCGGGGGGACGGTCCACCGCCGCGACGACCGTGAGGTCCGGCTGCTCGGCCAGCATGGCGATGATGCCGTCGCGCACCAGCCGATTGTCCTCGACTACCAAGATCGAGATTCTTTTCGGCACGGCTGACCCTTTGGGAAAAGCAGCTCAGCAGTCTCAGATTCGGGGTGGCGTCTGGGAGGCGTCAGAGCGAAGGAGAGACGGACGCAGAACGGAGAGGAGTATGCGGCTCACCAACGTAGCCATCAACTGTTGCAAGTCTGCAACATGCGCGGACGAGCACGGCACGCGCGCGGGAGCGAAGGATCTACCGAAGAATTACTCTTTGGACGGATTGGAGCGGCGCCGCGCCTCGTCGCGCCGGATCTCGCGCAGAGCCACGAGGAAAGCAATGACACCCAGCAGGAGCACACCACCAAAGCCCACGGCAATGTTAATCCACATGGGACTTTCTCCTCTCGAGCCACAGCGATCCTGCGAAAAGGACCACGCCGATTAGCAGGAACGAGAATAATAATAGGACACGGGCTAGACTGTGACTCTCGGTCAACGCGGCATCCAATGGCGCGAACGTGATGAGCAGGGTTCCCACCTCTCGCATGGCGTCTTCAAGGCGCTCCTGTGCGGTCTTCACGGCTGCATCCTACCGGCATGCGATCAACAGTCGGTCATTTCGCCGCCCCTCGCCGCCGCTTTATCACGCCGCCGCTTCATGAGCGTTTTCTTGATACCATGACTCGCCGAGCCTACTATTCAACATGGTCGATGCGACGTATCGGGGAGATCTCCGAGACCTGAACGAGCTCAATTTCGCGCGTTTCGATGCGAAGCTCGAGCAGCGCGTGGAAGGATTGCAGGCCAAATTGGAAACGAAGATGGCCGAGCTCCAGGCGCGGTTCGAGCAACGGCTCGCCGAAATGGAGACCCGGCTTACTCGCCGCCTCTTCAACTTCTGGATCGCTCAAGCAGCCACGACGGCTGCCCTGGTGTTCGCAGTCGTGAAGCTCGTGCACTAGAGAAGGTGGACCCATGACGATCGGGACGCGACGCGAGTGGCTCAGAACAATAGCGGCGCTGGGCGCGGGCGCGCTGCTCCCCCGCTCGTTGATCAAAAGCAGGTCCTTCGCCCCTTCGGGGCTCAGGAGGCAGCCGGCGCAGGACCCGACGGCAGCGTTTCGGGCCCAGATCGGCGCCGTCCCGATCCAGGCGCGGCAGCTCGGTGAGAATCTCACCCTGCTCTCAGGGCCGGGCGGCAACGTGGTCGTGCTGCACGGCGCGGACGGACTGGTCGTGGTGGACACGTTCGTCGCGTCCGCGTGGCCCAAACTCCAGGAGTCGCTCGCGAGTCTGGGGGGGGGCGCCGGGGGCGGGGGGGGCGCGCCCCTGAAGTTCGTGATCAATACCCACTGGCACTTCGACCACACCGACAACAACGCGCCACTCCATGCCGCCGGCGCCACCGTGGTGGCGCACGCCAACACCAAGCGGCGGATGAGCGAGCCGCACCACCTCGCGGTGCTCGAGCTCGACTTCCCGCCCTCACCCGCGAGCGCCCTGCCCCAGCGCGTGTTCACGGACCGATACACGCTCGAGGCGAACGGCGAGCGGCTCGAGCTGTCGCACGTTCCGCCAGCGCACACCGACACCGACGTGACCGTGCGGTTCGAGCACGCCAACGTCCTGCACGCGGGCGATGTGTATTTCAACGGCCGGTATCCCTACATCGATGGCAACACCGGCGGCCGAGTGGACGGCATGATCGCGGCGTCGGACCGCCTGTTGAGCCGCGCCGACTCGGACACCAAGATCGTGCCGGGGCACGGCCCGCTCGCCACCAGGGCCGACCTGGTGAAGTACCGCGACATGCTTTCCATCGCGGCGGACCGGGTACGGAAGCTCAAGGCGTCCGGCAAATCATTGGAAGAATCGATCGCCGCCAAACCGTTCACCGATCTCGATGGCGACTGGGGCTCGGGGCGCTACAAGGGCGACGACTTCGTGAAGATCATCTATCTAACTCTGTAGGGGCCACCGCCCTTCGCCGCCGCTTCATCTCGCCGCCGTCTCACCTCGCTACGGTTTCCTCTCCCCCACGGCGGCCTGCAGCTGCCGCAGCACGTCCTCGAGCCGGCGCAGCTCCTCCCCATAACGCGCCCAGTCCCCGGCGCGCTGCGCTTCCACCGCCCGGCGGAACGACTCGTTCGCGCGGCGCGCGAGATCGGCGGCGCGGGCCGATAGCGCCGAGGCGGCACCCGGCGTCTCGGACACCCGTGCGGGCTCGCGCGTCGCCGCGCCGGCACCGCCGAAGAGCTGCGCCAAGCCAGCGTCCAGCGTCTCCTCCATCACGACCCGATTCTGATAGGCCACCACGACGCGCTTCAGCTCGGGGATACGGCCCCCCTGCGCCCGCAGATATAGCGGCATCACGTAGATCAGCGACTCCTCGATCGGAATCACCAGCAGGTTGCCGCGGATCACCTGCGAGCCGCCCTGATCCCACAACGCGATCTGGCGCGCGATCTCCGTGTCCTGATTGATGCGGTTGACGATCTGCGTGGGCCCGAACACGAGGCTCTGCTTGGGGAAGCGATACACGACCAGCTCGCCGTAATGCGCGCCGTCGTTCCGCGCCACCATCCACGACGCCAGGTTGTCCTTGCCGCGCGGCGTGAACGGCACCATGAGAATGAACTCCGCCTGCTTTTCCTCCGGCAGCCGCATCACCATGTGGCGCAGGAACGGATCGGGCCGCTCCGGCGCGATCGAGAGCACCGGCTTCTGCCACTGGTCCTCGCGATGATAGAAAATGTCCGGCTCCGCCATGTGATAGGTGCCGTACAGCTCGGTCTGGAGGTGAAACAGATCCTCGGGATAGCGCAAATGCGCCCGCAGATCGGCCGGCATGGAATCGAGCGGGTGGAAGATCCCGGGGAAGATCTTGGCAAAGGTGCGTACCAGCGGATCGGCCGCGTCGGCCTGATAGGCGGTCACGGAACCGTCGTACGCGTCGATCACGACCTTCACGCTGTTGCGCATGTAGTTCACGCCGTTGCTGACCGGCTGCGCGTACGGATAGCGAGTCGTCGCGGTGTAGGCATCGAGGATCCAGCGCAGCCGCCCGCCACCATCGATCACCATGTACGGGTCGGCGTCCCAGATCAAAAACGGCAGCGCCGTATGTGCGCGCTCGCGGATATCGCGGATGTACATCGCCCGGCTCGCGCTCGTGATGTCGCTCGAGAGCAGGACTTTCAGCGACCGAAAATACGCCGCGAATACCAGGCGGCGCAGCAGCCCGCCGACCCGCACGCCGCCGTCGCCCTTGTAGGTCCCGAAGATGTTCTCATCGCCCGAGGGATAGTCGAACTCCTGCTGTCCGGTGTTGGCGAACACCCAGTTGTCCGTCAGCTCGCCGAAGTAGATCTCCGGTCGCTTGACCGCGAGCGACACGGCCGAGGCCGGCGGCAGATCCTTGATGAACAGGACCGGCAGCCCCTCCTCGGTCACCTCGTTGACGGGTCCGAGCGTCAGCCCCATCCCATGGGTGAACGTGAGCCGCTCGTTGATGAAGGTGCGCGTCGGCAGCGACGCCGAATTGAGCTCGCGCGGTGACAGCATCACCTGGCGGTAGCGGCCGTCGACAACGTAGCGGTCGTCGTCCACCGACACGAAGTCGTAGTAGGTGCGGATTTCCTGGAGCTGCCCGAACGTCTGCAGCAGGGGGTCGCGATCCCACAACCGCACGTTGTCGATGGTGGGGCGATTCGCCTGGATGTCGCGCTCGGTGAGCCGGGCCTCGCCCGAGAGGTCGCGCACCAGCACGCTGTCGAGGCCCCAGGCCCGGCGCGTGGCGTCGATGTGACGGCGCAGCTGCGGCGTCTCTTTCGAAAGCTCGTTGGGCGCGACCACGAACTTCTGCACGATGGCGGGATAGATGCCGACGCCCAGCAGCGAGACCCCGAAATAGATCCCTACCGCGAGCAGCGCGGTGCGTCCCGGGCGCTTGCTGCGCAACCCGGCGAGCACCAGGACCGCGCCCAGGATCGCGGCCACCCCCGCGATGCGCAGGCCGGTGAGCCTGCCGTGCAGATCGGCGAAGCTCGCGCCGATCAGCGGACCGGTCGTCGAGTACAGCGTGTCCGGCAACCGCACGAAGTAGATCCGCAGCGCGGTCAGCACGAACATCGCGGCGATCAGCAGCCCCAGGTGCAGCCGGGCGGACGGCTCGATCGTCACGGTCCGGCGATAGACCACGACGTCGCCGCGCAGCGCGTACAGCGCGCCGCAGGCGAGCAGCGACACCGTGACGAGCACCGTCAGGATCGCGAGCACGCCGGTCACGATGGGCAGCGTGAAGACATAGTAGGCGAGGTCTCGGCCGAATACCGGATCCGTGACGCCGAACGGTGTCTGATGCAGGAACTGCAGCACCGGCATCCAGCCCGTCGAGACGGCGAGGGCGAGGAACAACGCGAACGCGAGCGCCGCGGGCAGCGCCAGCCGGCGCACGAGGCGGGTCACGTCGAGCGCCGGCGTCTGGGCGCTCGCTTGCAAGACCACGGGGTTGGGGACGATGCCCCGCTGGGCGAAGCGCAGATTGGCGTACAGAAACGCAAACGCCACGCCCCCGGCCAACACCCCCAGCGTGAACGATGCCACCAGCCGGGTCGCGAACACCCGTTGGTACCCGAGCGCGCTGAACCACGGCCACTCCGCCAGCAGCCCAACGAGGGGCGAGATAAAGAAGATCAGCAGGCCGAGGCCCACCACCAGCCACAGCAGCACGCGGCGCCGGCCGCGCCGGACAGGAAGTCGGAGCTCAGGCATTAGGGCAAGGTAACATCACCCTCCGGGATTGATAGCTCGCTGTGCCGCTGCCTCGCCTTCCATTTTGTCACGGCGATCGTGCTCCGTCTTCGGTCGCTCGGAATCGGCGCGAGTTCGATCGAGATCAACAACATCGATTGGCACGCCCGTACGTTCAGCGAAGGGACCTGCTTTTGACGCGCGGCACGCGCGCGTAGCGAAGGACCGGGGATGAGGACCCCGAACCCTAGGGCCCCCGCGGGTGTAACCCCTAACCATGCGCGCCACCACCCTCCTCGCCGCGGTCATCTTCGTCAT
>Ga0209056_10009304_pt1 | contig 10035 bp, 13 predicted proteins | sample GraSoiAngelo_114_FD_185876 | JGI IMG/M metagenome (GOLD analysis project Ga0209056, IMG submission 185876) | Grasslands soil microbial communities from the Angelo Coastal Reserve, California, USA - 14_0903_13_40cm (SPAdes) (version 2) | ecosystem: Environmental > Terrestrial > Soil > Grasslands...
GTTGAATGTGATGTAGTACGCGTCGGGCCAGACACCGACCTTCGGATAATCGTTGAAGTTCGGCTGGTCTGCGACATACCGGTAATAGGGTCCCGTCGCATCGGGGGTCGTGGAAATCGCGATGCACTGGTAATAGGGGGCGCCGCCACTGACGGCGAACTGTGTCATGATCCAGCGCTTGGCAGCCTTGTCGTACTGCACGATGGGATCGCCATCGTTGGTGGTTTGGCATTTGTGGCCGCCCATGTTCTGAAACAATGTATTGCCCGCGGCTGGGCCATAGAGGACCGCACCAGTCGCCTTGTCGAAGACGGCGAACGACTCGTTTACCCACTGCACATACTGGGTGTCGCCCACCGCGCCATTGGTGTCCGGCGGCGCCGCGTCCGGGCTGAAGGTGCCGCCGGGCCCCGAGAAACCGTTGCCCACGCCGTCAAAATTCTGCATAGTCGCCGGTGCCGCAGAGGCGCCCGCCTGGGTCTGCAAGGCAGGATCCGGCTGAGCCGGGCCCAGCGGATGGGGTATGTGATAGACCGGTTTCATGTGCTGACCGGCTTGCGGCGGCAAGGGCGGGATGTTGCGAAGCGGTTCGGAAGTCTCATGTTGCTCCAGGACAACGACGTCGGCTGGACCTCGGACCTGTGCAACAGCTACGGAAAGCGATGAAATCCAACAGATCAGGACTGCGCGCGACAAGAACTTTGCGCTCATTCGGACTCCTTTCAAGTCACACTCCTCCATCGATGCCCGATCTTCAGGGCAACCGGCCGTAGTGTCAACCGCGCAAAAGTGCTCAAGCCCCCGAGTGGTGGCGACTTTAAGCGGCTATCCGACGCTGCCGGGGCGCTGCCGGCCGCAACCAGGGAAGACTTGCTGGAATGGCCCGGTACTGACACAATTCGGGTTTGGAGAATTGAATGAAGCAGCGCTTCGTTGCCATTCTGTCTTTGATCTGCCTGTTGCTGTTACCAGCCGCTCAAGCGCAGGAAACTGTGAGGCCGATCGCGCCGGCGAAGCGGCCGCTTCCTCCGGAGGAAGCATCGGCATCGGTCACCCGGTTTTCCTACATTGTGTACGGTGATACCCGCGGCCGGAGGGACGGCATAGAGGTGCAATATGAGCACTCGCTGGTGGTAGGCGGAGTCCTTGAGGCCATCAAGCGGCTTGAGGCCACAGACTACCCGGTGCGATTCATCATGCAGACGGGTGACGCCGTATTTGATGGTGGCGACCCACGGCAGTGGAATGTGAGTTTCGTGGGCTTAATCAACCGGCTCACGACGGAAGGCGGAGTGCCGTATTTTTTAGCTCCAGGCAACCATGACGTCACGGTGGCTGAGGAACTGGATGATCCTGGACGACAACAAGGGCTGCGGAATTATCTCGCCGCGATGTCCCAGTTCATTCCTTCCGACGGCGCGCATCGCCGGTTGAGGGGCTATCCGACCTATGCGTTCGGGTACGGCAACACTTTTGTTGTGGCTCTCGATTCCAATATTGCCAATGATCCAACCCAATATCAGTGGGTGAAAGGTCAGTTCGAGGGCCTGGACCGCAAGCGGTACGTGAATGTTGTTGCGATATTTCACCATCCGGTGTTCTCTTCCGGTCCGCACGGCGGATCCAGGGTCGAAGCGCCATCAGCGGCGCTGAGAACCCGCTACATGCCCTTGTTTCGTGCTCACCACGTCAAGCTGCTGTTTGCTGGGCACGACCACCTTTTTGAACATTGGGTCGAATCCTATGTTGATAATGCGGGTCCTCATCGGATGGATCTCGTCGTAACGGGCGGTGGAGGCGCGCCGCTTTATAGCTACCAAGGGGAGCCCGATCTTACGCAATACCTCCAAAGCAACGCAGCCAGCAAAGTGCAACTCGATCATCTGGTCAAGCCTGGGCCGACCGGAGATAATCCTTTCCACTTCATCATCGTCCGTGTGGATGGAGATTGGATGGATATGGAAGTCATCGGTGTGGATTGGGGAAGCGGCTACCGGCCATATCGCAGCAATAAAGTCGAGTTAAGAGATGCTACGCGCTAGAAGACGTCCTAGCCGACTATGCTGAAAAGACTCCTTCACCGGAAAGCTATGGATCAGTTCGTTGCTGATCGGGAGGAGCCAGAGCATCGATTGAAGAAAACTCTGGGTCCCGTGGACGTGACCGCGATCGGAATTGGCGGAATCATCGGAGCGGGTATCTTCGCGACAATCGGCACGGCGGCTGCTGGCGATCCGACCAGACCTGGCGCCGGTCCCGGGCTGATCCTGTCGTTCATCGTCACCGGCATTGCATGCGGTTTTGCTGCGCTGTGCTATGCCGAGTTCGCGGCGATGATTCCAGTCTCGGGCAGCGCCTACACGTACGCCTACGCGACTCTGGGCGAGCTGGTCGCATGGATTATCGGCTGGGACCTGATCATCGAATATGCCGTGGGGAATGTCGCCGTCGCCATCAGTTGGAGCAACTACTTCAAGACCCTCGTTTCAGGTTTCGGCATTATCATCCCCGATTGGTTATCGACCGACTACCGCACCGCTGCGCGAATTCCAGGACTCTTCGATACTGCGCCCCATATTTTCGGCGTTCCCGTCGTCTTCAACGTTTTGGCCTTCGGGATCGTCGCACTCATCACCATCGTTCTGGTGATCGGGATTCGAGAGAGCGCTACGACGAATACCATGATGGTGCTGTTGAAGCTGGTCGTACTTGGATTTTTCGTGCTCGTCGGATGGAGTTACACGAAACTCGACAACTTCCATCCTTTCTTGCCAAATGGCTGGGCAGGAGTGCACACAGGCGCGGCGATCGTATTTTTTGCGTACATCGGGTTCGACGCCGTATCGACCGTTGCCGAGGAAACGCGCGACCCGGCGCGGAATATGCCGATCGGCATCATCGGATCACTCGTCATTTCAACGATCATCTACATTGTCGTTGCCGCAGTCTTCACCGGCATCGTTCCGTATAACGTTTTAAGGCAAAAGCTTGCCACCGAACAAGCCGAGCCGCTCACGATGGCGCTGCAATACGCGAACATCCAGAAATGGGGCAACCTTTTCGTGGGTATCGTCGCGTTCGGATCGGTAGTTGCACACACTGCCGTGCTGCTCGTATTTCAACTCGGCCAACCCAGAATCTTTTTCTCGATGGCCCGGGATGGACTACTTCCACGATCCTTCGCGAAGGTGCACCCTAGATTCCGCACACCGCACGTCACCACGATTCTGACCGGCGTCGCTGTCGGAGTATGCGCGATGCTTACGAGCATCGATGAGATGGTCAATCTGACGAACATTGGGACGCTGTTTGCGTTCATCCTCGTATGCATTGGGATTCTCATTCTGCGAAGGCGCGAACCCGAACGGCCTAGAGCGTTCAAGACACCGTGGGTTCCTCTCATCCCGATCCTGGGAGTGTTTTCCTGCCTGTATCTGATGCTTGGCCTGCCGTGGATCACTTGGGTGCGGTTTGGATTGTGGCTGGTTGCTGGAATGGTTGTGTACTTTTCCTACGGATTTCGGAGGAGCGGTTTAGTCCGAGGCCCGCGGGTGGAAAACACCGAAAGTAGCCGGAATATGAAGCGCTAGGTTGTTATAGAATTGCCGTCCGTGTCTGAAGAGAACTTCCGCACCGAGATCACCCGATTCTGTCATCTGGTCTATGAGAAGGGCTACGTTGCTTCGACGGATGGCAACGTCAGCGTACGTCTTCCGGATGGTCACATCATGTGCACGCCGACCATCTGCAATAAGGGCTTCGTCAAGCCGGAAGACATGGTGATCATCGACACAAAGGGAGAGAGGGTCCGAGGCGAGCGCAAGGCATCCAGCGAAATTGCCATGCATCTTCTGATATACGAAATGCGGCCGGATACCCACGCCGTTGTTCACGCGCATCCGCCCTGCGCTACTGCTTACGCGGCAGCGGGTATTCCGTTGAATAAAGCTCTCATATCGGAAGTCGTGTTGGCGCTGGGCTGCATTCCTCTGGCCGAGTATGGCACGCCGGGCACGCCCGAGTTGACGAAGCAATTGAGGCCGTTCGTTCAGAGCTATGACGCGTTGCTGATGGCCAACCACGGCGTTGTAACCTACGGCGCGAGTCTGGAAGATGCTTTCAATCGGATGGATACAGTGGAGCACTTCGCGAAAATTTCCATTTGTACGAAGATCCTTGGACGCGAGCGTCTGCTTTCATCGGAAGACGTCGAGAAATTGTGGGTTCAACGGCAGAAATACTACGGGCTGGAAGGTTCGGAAGCGAATACGAAGGACCCGATGTGTCCTGTAACAGACGGAGTATCAGAGACGATCTCCCTCACTCGCAGTGAGCTGATCGACTTGATCGAAAGAGTTGTTTCAAATTTGAAGTGACGGAATGGGAGCTAGCAATCCGCGGTTAGCTCCCCCCTAGAAAGGGAGTTTGCATGGCAAGAGAGGGAGATGGCGCACTTGGTGAAGCTTTGGGGATGATTGAAACGCGAGGGCTGGTCGCGATGATCGAAGCTGCCGACGCGATGGTGAAAGCCGCGAAAGTCAGTCTCGTCGGATGGGAAAAGATCGGTTCCGGCTATGTCACGGCCATCGTGCGCGGCGACGTCGCCGCTGTCAAAGCCGCGACCGACGCCGGCGCGGCCGCCGCACGGCGAGTGGGAGAATTGATCAGCGTACACGTCATTCCGAGACCGCATTCGAATCTGGAAGACGTTCTGCCGATCGGGAAGAGTTCGAGGTAAAAGGAGATTTCGAATTTCGCATTTCGAATTTGAGGCAGCGGCCAGGTCAAATTCGAAATTCGCAAATCGAAATTTTGCAAATGGTTCTGGCACGCATCATCGGGACAGTTGTCGCAACCCGCAAGGACCCGCGGCTGGAAGGCAAGAAACTTTTGATTTGCCGGCTGGTGGATCCCGATGGGAAGGACGAGAAGGGCTATATCGTGGCCGTCGATACCGTCCACGCCGGCTTTCGCGAGCAGGTCCTCATCGTACAGGGTAGCTCGGCTCGAATGGCATATGGTTGCAAGGACACGCCGGTGGACGCGGCTATTGTCGGAATCGTGGACCAGGTCTCACAGGATTAGCTGCTTTATGGTGTTCCCGAATTAAGTATGTATCTTGGCAAAGTCATCGGCTGCGTGGTTTCGAGCGTAAAGAACGAAGTGCTCGAGGGCAAGAAGCTGCTGCTGGTTCGCCGGCTTCCGAATGGACCTGTGGTCGTGGCCATTGACGCCGTCGGCGCCGGCGCCGGCGAAACCGTTTACGTTTGCCGCGGCCGGGAAGCGTCGTTCGCTTTCAAGCCGGAGGAAGTGCCGACCGAAGCCACCGTCGTAGCGATCGTCGATGCGATAGAAAGGCAATAGGTCACAAAAGGCAGATGATCATCGCTAGAGTCATCGGAAACGTCGTCGCGACACAAAAGCAAGAGAGTCATGAAGGGAAGAAGATCCTCCTTCTTCAACCCATCGATCTCGATGACCAGCCGATGGGCGATGTTGTTGTCGCGCTCGATGCCGCGGACGCCGGAGTCGGCGACCGCGTACTCGCGGTTCAGGAAGGCTTCTCGGCGATGACTTCCGTCGGGCACACAGAATCGCCGATTGATGCAGCCGTGATCGGGGTCATTGATGCTGTGACGCTAACGGAGGAGCTTCCGTGATCGCTCACTTGCGGGGGAAGTTAATGCAAAAAGATCCCGCACGCGTCATCGTCGATGTGAACGGTGTTGGATACGAAGTTTTCGTTCCTCTCACAACCTTCACCGCGCTTCCGGATACAGGTTCCGAAGTTGCCATCGACATCCACACCCACGTGCGTGAAGACATCATCGCGCTCTACGGTTTTTCAACCCGGCGCGAACGAATGATTTTCGAAAAGCTCATGACGATTTCCGGTATCGGCCCAAGGCTGGCGGTCATGATCCTTTCAGGCGGGTCGGTTGAAGACCTTGTCGGGGCGATCAAGCGGAGCGATCTGGCACGGCTCACCGCGATTCCAGGCGTTGGGAAAAAGACGGCGGAGCGAATTATTCTGGAACTGAAAGACAAGCTTCAGGACTTTGCCGGGCAGCCGCAGAAACCAGCGGTCGAAATGGATGTGGTGTCCGCGCTCGAAAATCTCGGCTACAGCCGGGCCCTTGCCGACAGCGCGTTACAGCGGGCGGGGGACGGGGATCGCGAGGCGGGCTTCGATGTGTTGTTCAAGCGCGCGCTTCAGATTTTGACAAAGGGGTAGCATGGCTGATCGAGTGATTGCGGGCTCCGTCGTCGAGGAGGAGGCGTCATTCGAGTTGTCGCTTCGCCCGCGCGTTCTGGCCGAGTACATCGGGCAGCGATCAGTTAAGGAGAACCTCGACGTCGCTATCCAGGCTGCGCGAAAGCGTGGTGAACCCCTGGATCACATCTTGTTATACGGCCCTCCGGGACTGGGCAAGACGACTCTTGCGTCCGTGATCTCGAACGAAATGAGAGCGCACTTCCGCGCCACGGCTGGGCCGCTGATCCAGATGAAAGGCGACCTGACCGCCATTCTGACGAATCTGGAATTCGGTGATGTGTTGTTTATCGATGAGATTCACCGGCTTCAGCCAACTATCGAAGAAATCCTCTACCCCGCGATGGAGGACTTCAAGCTCGACATCATTATTGGCCAAGGCCCGAGCGCCCGCACGCACCGTCTGGACCTGCGCCGTTTCACTTTGATCGGTGCGACCACGCGCGCCGGCCTGATCACGGCGCCGCTACGATCGCGCTTCGGCATGGTCCACCGGTTGGATTTCTACTCGGTTGCGGAGCTGGAACTCATCATCAGACGTTCGGCCGAAATTTTGAACGCGCCAATCACCGAGGAGGGCTGCCAGGAAATCGCGAAACGATGCCGGGGCACGCCGCGTGTTGCCAATCGCTTTCTGAAGCGAATTCGAGATTACGCTGACGTGAAAGGAACCGGGGAAATCACGGCCACCATGGCACGCGACGCTTTAAGACTGCTCGATGTGGACGAACACGGTTTCGACGAGATCGATCGTAAACTCCTCCGCGCCGTCATCGAGAAATTCGGAGGCGGCCCTGTCGGCGTGAACACGATTGCTGCGGTCTTGAGCGAAGAGGTCGACGCCATCGAAGATATCTACGAACCCTACCTCCTTCAAATCGGCTTTCTCCAACGCACGCCCCGCGGCCGCCTGGCCACCAGGCTGGCCTATGAACATCTCGGCATTCCATACCGTCCACCCCAGGCTGGCCTGTTCTGACGCGCTGCGCCTTTCCGCAAACGGGAAACGTAGCAGACGTATAAATCCGTGTGGTAGACTGCCCACAATCTTCGATGGAGAAAAGCTGTGAGACATAAGATTTACAGCGTTGCGATCGTAGTCACCGCGCTTCTTGCGACGACCTCCTTATGGGCCCATCACTCGCCTTCCGCGATATTCGATATGTCCAAGCGTTTTGCACTGACGGGTACGCTGACGAAGATCGATTGGATCAATCCTCACATCGTGGTCGCTATCGATGTGAAGAGTGAAGAGGGCAAAATTCAGACCTGGGTCTTTGAAAGCAATCCGCCTTCATGGTTTAGGAGAGTCGGTGTCGGCAGAAGCGAGTTCGCGAAGGCGATCGGCCAGAGCGTCATGGTCGAAGGCGTGCGCGCTAAAGATGGGTCCTCGTACGGATATCTGCAGAAGATCACGTTTGCGGGCGGGAATTCTTTGGAATTGGTCAGTCCATCCGAAGCGAACACGCGCTGAAAAGGAGAATCCAGCATGAACTACCGTTTCTTTTGCATCATTGCTGCCGTGGTCGTGCTTCCACTCGTCGCGGCTGCTCAAAAAACGGCCGGCCATCCTGATCTGAGCGGCATATGGACGTACGGCATCGATTTGCCTCCTACGGCTCTGAAGAAAGAGATCAATGGGACGGTTTCGGTCAAGGGAATCGATCGGAGCGCGAGCGCGCCGGCCCGGACTCCGATCCCAGGCGCGCTGCCATCGACTCCAGCTCCCTCCTACAAGCCGGAGTTTCAGGCCAAGGTGAAGCATCTATCCGATAACGAGAGCAAGCTCGATCAGGTGTTCTACTGCGGAAAGCCCGGCGTTCCACGCATCGGTCCTCCACGCCGGATCCTTCAATTGCCAAACGAGATGATCTTCCTTTATGAAGATATTTCCGGCGATCCGTACCGTATCATTCCTACCGATGGCCGCCCGCATCGCGCCGATGCGAACCCGTCCTACTACGGGGACTCCGTCGGCCGCTGGGAAGGCGACACGCTGGTTGTGGATGTGACCAATTTCGTCGAGGATACCTGGTTTGGCGAAGACGGCTATTTCCATACTGACGCCATGCACGTGACCGAACGCTTCTGGCGTGCCGGCGAGAACCTCGTGTACCAGGTGACAGTGGAGGATCCCAAGGTACTCACCGCTCCCTGGACGATGGCCCCTCGCGTGGTGAAGCCTTCCAACGAGCCGCTTGAGGAGTCGCCTGCCTGTGTGGAAAGCGATGGCTCCCGTCTGCTGAACAACGATCATCACGGGCAACGGTAGGCGCCGGTTTCGTTCGAGACCCGCCAAACGTATTCCCTCCTTTGCAAGGTTTGCAAGGAGAGGAATACATTCTTCGCGACGACAGTATAAGCGGACTAAATTCTCTTCAGCACCTCCCGCCCAGGGTATACCGCCTGGTCGCCGAGTTCTTCGTTGATACGGAGAAGTTGGTTGTACTTCGACACGCGATCCGTTCTCGACATGGACCCCGTTTTGATTTGGCCGGCGTTTGTTGCGACCGCCAGGTCGGCAATGAATGTGTCTTCGCTTTCGCCGGAGCGGTGTGAGATGACAATGCCGTAGGTAGCCTTGCGCGCCATGTTGATCGCGTCCAGGGTCTGGGTCAGGGTACCGATCTGGTTTACCTTGATCAGAATGGCGTTCCCAACGCTCGGTATTGGTGACAAACAGATCGTCGCCGACGAGCTGAACTTTTCTTCCCAACTCGCGCGTCAGGATCTGCCAGCCGTCCCAGTCATCTTCAGCGAGACCGTCTTCGATCGAGACAATGGGATATCGTTCCACCCAGCCGGCATAGAGTTTTACCATTTCCTCGGCTGTCTTTTCCGATCTATCGGACTTTTTGAAGACGTACTTGCCTTTCTTGTCGTAGAACTCACTGGATGCTGCGTCCAGAGCCAACGCGATCTGGTCGCCCGGCTTGTATCCCGCCGTTTCAATGGCCTTCAGGATGAGCTCGATCGCTTCCTGGTTGGATTTCAGGTTCGGCGCAAAACCACCTTCATCGCCGACGGCAGTTCCATGCCCGCTGTCATGCAGGATCTTTTTAAGGTGATGAAAGACCTCGGCGCCCATGCGCACTGCTTCAGGCAGACTTGGGGCGCCAACCGGCATGATCATGAATTCCTGGAGATCGACGTTGTTGTCCGCGTGGGCGCCACCGTTGACTATGTTCATCATTGGGACCGGAAGAACACTGGCCTTCACGCCACCGATGTAGCGATAGAGTGACAAGTCGTGCGCTTCTGCCGCGGCGCGAGCCACTGCCATCGAGACGCCGAGAATGGCGTTAGCGCCGAGTTTGCCTTTATTGCGCGTGCCGTCCAGCGCAATCATGATCTGGTCGATGCGCGATTGCAGCGTGGCATCCTGTCCGCGGAGTGCCGGCCCGATCACGTTGTTGACATTCGCGACGGCTTTCGTTACACCTTTACCGAGGTAGCGTTTCTTGTCGCCGTCGCGCAACTCCAACGCCTCGTGTTCGCCTGTGGAGGCGCCAGAAGGAACGATCGATCGTCCTCGGATTCCAGTCTCCAAAACAACATCCACTTCGACGGTCGGATTCCCACGAGAATCCAAAACCTCTCTTGCCTTGATTGTTTGAATTCGCATTCGTTGTGCCTTTGTGTCCTTGTGCCTCGTGTGATTAATTCGTGAGTATTACTCGCGACGGTGCTCCATCCGCATCCTGCAGATTCAGCGGCAGGGCAAAGAGCGTGTATTCACCTGCCGGCACTTTGCTCAAATT
>Ga0209056_10009309_pt1 | contig 10033 bp, 14 predicted proteins | sample GraSoiAngelo_114_FD_185876 | JGI IMG/M metagenome (GOLD analysis project Ga0209056, IMG submission 185876) | Grasslands soil microbial communities from the Angelo Coastal Reserve, California, USA - 14_0903_13_40cm (SPAdes) (version 2) | ecosystem: Environmental > Terrestrial > Soil > Grasslands...
CGGGAAGACCACGCTCTCCGACCGTTTGCTCCATCGTACGGGGACAATTTCTGACCGCGAGATGCAGGAGCAGTTGCTCGACTCGATGGATCTGGAACGGGAGCGCGGCATCACCATCAAGGCGCATCCGGTCACTATGCTCTACGCGGCAAAGGACCGTCAGACGTATGAGCTCAATTTGATCGATACGCCGGGGCATGTGGATTTTTCCTACGAGGTGTCGCGCAGCCTTAGCGCGTGCGAAGGGGCGTTGCTGATCGTCGATGCCGCGCAGGGCGTGGAAGCGCAAACTGTCGCCAACGTGCATTTGGCCATGAAGCAGAACCTGGCGATCATCCCGATCATCAACAAAATCGATTTGCCGCACGCCAATGTTGCGCTGGCGCGCCTGCAGTTGGAGGAGATTCTCGCCATTCCCGCCGACACAGCCATTCTCGCCAGCGCCAAGGAAGGGATTGGCATTGACGAGATCCTGGAGGCGATTGTGGCCCGGATTCCCGCGCCGCGATTAACGGGCGAGAAATCGTTGCAAGCGCTGTCCTTCGATTCTTACTTCGACACTTACAAAGGCGTGGTTACTCACGTGCGCGTGTTCAATGGCGAGTTGAAAGCGGGCATGCTGGTCAAACTGCTGCACTCGGGAAAAACGGTTGAAGTGAAGGAGGTCGGCAGTTTCAATCCCAGGCCATACGTGCGCGAACGGCTCGAAGCCGGCGAGACCGGCTACCTCACCGCCAACATCAAAAGTCCGTTGGATGTGAAGCTGGGCGACACTTTGACCGATTCACGAAGTCCGTCGCCGGCATTGCCGGGCTTCCTGGAAGTGCACCCGATGGTGTTCAGCGGCATTTACCCGATCAACACGGCCGATTACGAGCATCTGAAGGCCAATCTGGCGAAACTGCAACTCAACGACTCGGCGTTTGTTTACCAGTCGGAGAGTTCGGTTGCGCTGGGCTTCGGTTTTCGCTGCGGCTTTTTGGGTCTGCTGCATCTGGAGATCGTGCAGGAACGGTTGCGTCGCGAATACGGCATGGACATCATTGCGACCTATCCCAGCGTCGTCTATCGCGTCACGCTGACCGACAAAACACTCAAGGAAATCGACAATCCAGCCTATCTGCCGGAGTCGAATTACATTGAGAAGATCGAGGAACCGATGGTCAAAGCCTTTGTAATTTGTCCCAACGAATACATCGGCGACATGATGGCGTTGATTTCCGAAAAGCGCGGCGCCGTGCAACACACCGAAACGCTCGATCCGCGGCGAGTCATGCTGACCAGCCGCATTCCGCTAAACGAAATCCTGATCGACTTCCACGACCGCATTAAAAGTGTCACTCGCGGCTACGGTTCGATGGATTACGAACGCGACGAGGACCAGGAATCGGACATGGTCAAGCTCGACCTGCTCGTGAACGGCGAGCCCGTGGATGCGTTCTCCTGCATCGTTCATCGCAGCAAAGCGGAGGGCAGGGGACGGGCGCTGGCGGCGAAGCTCAAAGAAGTCATCCCCCGGCAGCAATTTCAGGTTGCCATCCAGGCGGCCATTGGTGGAAAAGTCGTCGCGCGCGAAAGCGTGAGCGCGTTGCGCAAGGATGTGACCGCGAAATGTTATGGCGGTGACATCACGCGCAAACGCAAGCTGTTGGAAAAACAAAAAGAAGGGAAGAAGCGGATGAAATCAATCGGCTCGGTGCACATTCCGCAGGAAGCCTTCATTGAAGTACTAAAGGCCTGAATGGGAACATTGATTCTTCGTTGGTTTGTCTCCAGGCGAGTCCGGCAAGCCGTCGATATGTGCCGGCAGGTCCGCAAACTCATCGGCGCGCAGCGCGATTTGCTGTCGCCCGAGGAGATTCAGGAAATCTCCAAAGCCGCTCGCGAACTGAGCAATGCGATTGCTGCCGGCGAGCGTCTTGAGGGTATCGAGAAGCTAATGCAGAACCTCGAAAAGGTCGCGAATGCGAATCTGAAACCCTACCCGAGTGCCTCGCTGCGCGAGAACATTGAGGTGTTTCTGGTAACCGGCGCGGTGGTGTTGGCATTGCGAACGTTTTTCTTTCAGCCAATGGTGATCCCATCCGGCTCGGCGCAGCCGACCCTGTGGGGCATCACGTCGGAGGACCTGCGCGGCAGATCGGAGGTGAAAATACCCCACGGCTTCGAGCGTTTGCTGCAGTCGTGCTGGTCCGGCGTTCATTATTTCCAGGCGGTCGCTCAAGCCGATGGCAGACTCAGAGTCGGTCCCACCGAAAAGTTCTTCAGATTCATCAATCGGCAGACCCTGTGGGTAGGCGACAAGCGGTACACGTTCTGGTTCACTCCCGATCCGCCCGATGCTCCGCAGGATCTTAGACAGAGGGCCGGATTAATGGACAGCCAAATGATTAAGAAAGGGGAGGAGTTCGTCAAACTCAAAGTCATTAGTGGCGATCATTTGTTCGTCAACCGGTTCATCTATAATTTCCGACAGCCACGTCGGGGGGAAATCATTGTCTTTTACTCGGATCATATTCCCGACCTGATCGAGGAAACCCATTACATCAAGCGGCTCATCGCTCGTGGCGGCGAACATGTGCGCATCGGCAACGACCGCCACGTTTATATCAACGGCGAACGGCTCGATGCCTCGACCCCCGGCTTCGAAAACGTTTACAGCTTCGATCGATTCGATCCGATACCTCCGCCGGAGCGAGACCACTATTCCGGTCACGTGAACAATACGATCGCCGAAAAGAATGGCGGGGGAAGCAATCTGGCCCCTTTGTTTCAGGATGAAACAACCGTGTTCGTCGTCCGCACCAACCACTACCTCGCCTTTGGCGACAACACAATGAACAGCAAAGACGGCCGCTCTTGGGGTGATTTTCCACAGGAATTGGTGATGGGCAGGGCCAGCTTTGTTTTCTGGCCGATTGGAGACCGGGACCATGCTCCCAGCCGCTTTGGGTGGGGCTATCGGTAAGGAACTGAATCATGCTTGGACAATGGCTTTTGTCGCGGGCCGTCCGGGACGCAACCAACCTTTGCAAGCACGTCCGCAAGATCGTCAATGAACAGCGCGACCTGCTTAGTCCGCAGGCAATTGACAACGTCTCTTGCGCGGTCGGTAAAATTCGAAATGCGATCGCACTGAAAGCTGACCCAGAGGCCCTGCGCGAGCGCATGTCGAACCTCGAACAGACCGCCGCAAAATGGCTCAAATCATACCCGCATGCGTCGGTTCGGGAAAATATCGAAGTAGTCCTGGTGGCCGTTGCGGTCGCCCTGGGAATTCGCACGTTTTTTTTGCAGCCGTTCAAGATTCCCACCGGATCCATGCAACCGACGCTTTACGGCATCATGTGCGAAGACCTGCGGGACGACCCCGGCGTTCCGATTCCCAGCGGCGGGCGACGCGCGCTGGACCTTGTCTGGAGTGGCGTTTCCTACCGTCACGTGGTCGCAGAAGCCGACGGAATGCTTGAGGAGATTGAGCCGGTGCAACAGATATTCCCATTCATAAGCAGACAGTCGTTCAGGCTCGGCGGCAAGTGGCATTCCGTTTGGTTTCCCGTGAAGAACTTGTCGCCCAGGCGGGCGGGCGCCAGTCCCGAGGAAGTCTTTCTCCTGGACTACGCGGGGATCCGGCCGGAACACCTTTACCACAAAGGTGACGACATCATCAAGTTGAAGATCAGCAATGGGGACCACCTTTTCGTTGATCGATTGACTTACAATTTCCGGCGGCCTGAACGCGGAGAAATCCTCGTGTTCAAGACCGCGGGCATTCGCAGTCCGTTCACAGGCTTGCCCGCAATGCCGCAAGACCAGTTTTATGTCAAGCGCATGGTGGCCATGGGAGGCGAGCGAGTTCAGATCGGCCAGGATCGCCATCTGGTCATCAATCATCGGCGCCTGGAACAAACGGCGCCGCATTTTGAATTCGTTTATTCGTTTGATCCCAATCAACCGGCCCGGGAAAACCGTTACTCCGGTCATTTGAACGACAAACAGGCTGCACGGTATGGCAGACCAGGGCTGGCGCCACTATTTCCGGATGAAAAAACCGAAGTCACCGTCCGGCCCAACCATTACATGGTGATGGGCGACAACACCATGAACAGTTCCGATTCCCGGACCTGGGGTGACTTCTCGCGCACCAACGTCATCGGAAAGTATTTCTTCGTTTACTGGCCATTCAGCAACCGATTCGGTTGGGCAGCGCGCTAAGAACAACGAGCCCAATCGACTTTAATTCGCACAATATTTGAATCGTTCAATTGTGATCTTGTCACTCTTTCCGGGCGCCGGCTTGCTGGACCGTGGTTTCGAGCAAGCCGGTTTCTGTGTAGTGAGAGAACCGGACACACTTCTTGGCCAGCGCATCGAAGACTTCCACGCGCCGGCTGGTCACTTTGTCGGCATTATCGGCGGGCCGCCCTGCCAGGACTTCAGCCGGGCACGTCGCGCGCCTCCAACGGGCTACGGCGTGCGAATGCTGGCCGAGTTTGCGCGCGTGGTCACTGAAGCGCAGCCGGCCTGGTGGCTGATGGAGAACGTGCATTGCCATCCGGTACGTCGGCAACGCGGCGCGTGAGGTTGGCGCCACGAGCGAAGCGTTGGCTCGTTTGGAGCGTGCGGCTGCTCTGTCGAAGGGTGACAAGGCTTTGATGGTGGAGATTTCACCGGACGTGGCCACGGCGCTAGGGGTCAACCCTCGGCACTTTCCAGTTGCAGTCTTCCTTGGCACGCTCGGGGCCTGGGCAACGGACTTGTGGCTGGCCGTGCAGGAAATCAAGGCGGTGAAGAAGGCGGCCCCAACGGGGAGAAAAAATGAAACCGAATACCAAATGCTGCGCAAACTGCAAATTCTGGCACGCCTTCAACTGGAAGCGGAAATTGGAGTTCAGCCAAGGCTACTGTTTACGCTTCCCTCCATTTGCGATGGTCCTCAACTTTCAATCGGGAGCGATTGACTACATCCAACCAATTACGCTCGGCTCTCGGACGTGTGGCGAGTTCAAATGGAGGAAGCGCTTCCGTGTTCCAAATCGAAAATAAGCGGAGCATCACGATCTGCGCGGGGATTTCGGGCACGGGCAAAAGCACCTTTGTCTTGCGTTACCTGGTCAACGCCGATCTGGCGGCCCGGTTCTGCTTCGATCCTGACGGAGAATTTGCCAGCCGGCTCCGGTTGAAGGCAGCCGGGGACATTTACCAGCTCTCTGTCGCTTTTCCTCAAGGCTGGGTTTTGTTTGATCCTCACGTTCTGTTCGCCGGCAGAGTCACGGAGGGCTTCGCCTTCTTCTGCGAGTGGGCTTTCGTCGTCTCTGAACGGATACCTGGCGCCAAAGTGCTGGTCGTTGACGAGGTATGGAGATACTGCACCCCCTCGACGATCCCGGAGGAGCTGGCGCTTGCCACTCAGACCGGACGCAAACGCGGCCTGGGCCTACTGGTCAACACACAACTGCCAAATAAAATCAACGGCTCGATCCTCAACGAATGTTCGGAGCTCGTCGCCTTCCGGCTGCAACACGAACGGGCTCTGGAGAAAACTGCCGAGTTCGGTTTCAATGCGGAAGAACTGAAGACGCTGCCCGATCTATCCTTTGTAGCAACCTGGACTCAGGCGGCGAGCTGCGCGGGCGGATCAAACTGTAGCGAGCTTCAAGCCCGGCACTCGGCTGAAATGCGCCTGATTGAAGGTGAGCAATTCCGCATCGTCCACCAGCGCAGTGGCGGCGATCTGGAAATCTGCGAAACCGATCTGAGAGAGCTTCAATTCGGCGGCCAATTTTGCAGCCTGGACGGCGTGAGAGCGCGTGAAGGGAATCACAGGCACAGTTCCTATAAGCAGCAGGTAACGATTACGCTTGGCGGCACGCATCGGTTCCCAGGCGAAAATGCCGAAGGTCAATTGCTGCCAAACGGTGGCTGGAAAGGCGATTGGCTCATCTGGATTTTGCCCGATCCAAATCAGCAAATCGAAGGTGCCCTTTTCCCACCGTGCGATAACGTCGGCGTCAATGTAAGTGCTCATCGGCCATTTGCCGGCGTGCTTTCTCGATCCCTTCCCCGATCTGCTTATGCTCGCTATCGCTCAACAGTTGGTGTGCCTGACGCAAGGCCGGCGCCAATTCTTTGGCGGGTTTGGGCTTCTCAGCGGAGGCTTGCTGTTCCAGCCAAGTCAACGTCTCCCCGTTAAGGCTGCGGCGATTGGCTTTGGCACTCTTCTTCAGTGTCTGATGCAGGCTGGAAGGGCATCCACGAACTGTTAAGGGCGTCCTTTTCATCAGCGTCAATATAGCCAAGTGGAGGCAAAGTGAAAGCATTTTCAACTGTTTTCCCCCTGTTTCCTTCCTGTCCACCTTTGTCCTGGCCTGTCCACCTTTGTCATCTCCCCAGACCCTCTGGCCTTGTGGTAAGGCATAAACGCGCTACGGCCAGGTCCCGGCCCGATGCAGGCGCCCGGAGCGGATTCCGGGGAGCATCCCCAGCCAGCCCAGGCTGCAACAAAAATTCAGTCACGCCCAATTCCGGGCCTTTTCCATGAACACACTCAAACCACTCCTCACGACGGTTGCCATCGTCGTCGGCACACTCTTCCTGGTTTTCCGAGTCCTGCCCGTCGCCATGCGCAAAGTCATCGTCGGGTAAACCCTCCAAAAAACCGTATGCTCCGAATCAAACAACTACCCACCTTCGACAGCGTGGCTGCTGGCAAAAAGGCGGTCGTCGATTTGCCCCTGGGTCTGCGTTACCACGCCATTTGGCTCGAACTGGGCAATAACGCGGTAGCCGCCAATGCAATCACCGATTTGGTCGAAGACATCGTGGTCAAGATCAACGGCAAACCTCAGCGGACGCACAGCGGGTTTCAGCTCAACGTCATCAACGGGATCAACGGCTCTTCCTATTTGTTGCAAGCTTCAGGCACAAACGGCCAGGCGGACCGACGCCTCTATCTGCCGATCTGGTTTGCTGAGCCGTGGCGCAAAAACCAGCAGGAAGTTTCTTCACTGGCGCTCCGCGCCAACGGCATTGAATCCTTCCAAGTGGAGGTTCAAGTCAAAGCGGGCCTGGCGGCGCCAATCGTTCAAGGTTGGTACGAGTTCGATTACGATAACCGGGACATCGGCCTGATCTCGAAGATGATTCGGCAGGATTACAGCGCAGTCGGTACCTCGCGTGACACCTGGCCGCATCCAACGGCCACTTTGTCCGAATTGCTCGAATCAGTCATCAAGCGGCCCAAGAGCTATACCTCGATTGGCACCTACTACGTTTCCGTGGACGAGAAGTATTGGTGCGGAGAGTTTCAGCCGGCTACTTCAGCAGCGCCGCCATCAGCCCCAAGAATGCCAGAAACACACCCGCCGCAGTGAGCCACAGAATCAGGAGCGTCTTGCGGTCGATTTCCTGATTGACATCCGGGCCGTCACAATCGCCTTCACGCGGTCCTCAAAGTGTTTGAGTTTCTCAAATTCTGGCTCGTCAATGTTGATGAGGAAGTCGTGAAGATCTTCGTCGGTTGCCTCCTTGAGCCTTGTGAGTTTGCGCTCCTCTTCGGCCATTTCGTTCACCTCGCGTAGGAAGCTTTTCACGCGGGCAGATTACCCGACTGCCAGCAGCAAGGAAAGCACTTCAGGAGGGTTGACAACTCAAAGCTAGATTTGATTAATCCGTTTCATGAAGATCGAAGTCGATGAGGATTTAATTAAATCTGTCCGCCGTCTGAACGCCAAGATCAATGGCGCGATCGGCGGGGCTGCCAAGTCAGTCCGAAAAACTCGCGCTGTAACGAAGAACGCGAAACGCGCAGTCCGAGCGCGTAAAATGCAGCTTGCCGCAGCGTAGTTAAACCCGGCGACGCGGCAGGACGCAAACGGCGCGTCGCCACAACCAAAGAGCCTTAGAAACGCCACGCCATGCTACGATTCACTGCCCAGCCGATTCTGCGCACAATGTTTGTTATATTTAATCGCCGGCAGGACCCCAGAGATGGTTTAACCGGGCGGTCGTCGTATGATTCCAGCCGCGGACAGTCACGCGGCCGCGTCACACCTGGTCTTGTCACTCTTTCCGGGCGCCGGCTTGTTGGACCGTGGTTTCGAGCAAGCCGGTTTCTGTGTAGTGAGAGGACCGGACACACTTCTTGGCCAACGCATCGAAGATTTTCACGCGCCAGCTGGTCACTTTGCCGGCGTTATCGGTGGGCCGCCCTGTCAGGACTTCAGCCGGGCACGGCGCGCGCCACCAACGGGCTACGGCGTGCGGATGTTGATCGAGTTCGCACGTGTGGTCACTGAAGCGCAGCCGCTCTGGTGGCTCATGGAGAATGTTCCGGGAGTTCCAGACGTTCACATTTCCGGCTACCTCGTTCAGCGGTTCAATCTGTTCGCCTGGGAATTTGGTTGCCGGCAGCGTCGCAATCGTTCGTTCCAATTTGGCAGCCGTGACGGCCTGCCATTGGTCATCGCAAGAGGGACTCAGTCACACTTCGGCCGCCTCGCTTCGGCCGTGTTGGCGAAGGACGGGCGTCGGAACTTTTCGGACTTGTGCGAGCTGCAAGGGCTGCCGCGCTGGTTCAATCTGCCAGGTCTGTCACGAACGGCCAAATACCGGGCCGTGGGCAACGGTGTGCCAGTTCCAATGGCGCGCGGAGTCGCGGAAGCCATCCGCGATCGAGTGGTCACAGATTTACGTCTGTGCGTCTGTGGCTGTGGCCGGCCACTTCACGGGCCGGCGCGCCAGAAAGCGGCCACAGCGGCCTGCCGGAAGCGCATCAAGCGGTCACGTCGGCAAAGTCACGTCCCGTCGGCTCTGTGTCCGTGTCCGGGGGTTGTCCGGGGAATCGGTGTCCGAATTGTCCGGGCTGAATTGTCCGGTTTGTCCGAGTTTGACAGCTAGATCTCAGGTGTGAGAATATGCTTTTGATATGAGTCGGGATCGCAAATACCCGCTCCGCTTACCTGCGAAGGAAGCCGAGGCGGTGGACACGTTGTGCGAGCAAGCCAGCGTCTCATTCAACCAAGTGGTAGTGTTATGCGTCCGCAAGGGTTTGCCGACTGTCCGGGAATTGCTCACGGGCACCGACCGGATCACGAACGTTGACCCTCTGTCGGACAAAGAACTGGCGCGGCTCTATACGGATCGCGAGGACGACGAGCGCTCAATCCGCCGGATCATCGCCGCTCAACCAAAGGGGGAATGAAGGCATGGGAAATTTGGACCGGGCCGCTATTTGGCCCAGCGCACCCCGTTCTGTTAATCTCGGCGCAGAAGCGCATCGACCTGAAAAAGTTCGTCGTTGTCCTCAAAGGCACTACGCAGCGCCCTGGGCAAACCTTCCAAGTGGACGCGCTCCAAGCTGTGCTGGATAAAGAGGACGGGCTGAACTGGGAAACGCGCTTCGATTGCGACTTGCTTTTCACCCTGGAGAAAAAGGACATCACCCTGCATCGAGGCGAAGTCCAGTCACTGGAACGGCGGCGCGACATCTCGCGCAAGATCATTCAAGGCTTGGCGCTGGCTGGCCTCTAAAACAGTTCCCCGCCAGTTTCCCCCCGCTCAGCCGGTTGTAGCTCACAAAACTTCCCAGCGGCAACGCTCCCACCAGGTCCGGATCGGCGCCCAGGTCTCTAATGCAATTCCAGGCTTTCGGCTCCTGGAGCCTGAAACAGACCAATTCGGCGGCCTGGCCGACGATGCTGCTGTTGACCCGGTGCGGTTCCTGCGTGCCCGTGAGCAGTTGGACGCCTCTCCCTCCCTGCCAGCCTGGGTGCAAAGACGCAGCGTGCGGGGAATGGCGCGCGAATCGGCCCATTGCCATAGTTCGTCAACAACCAAAACTTTCAGCCCCGGCCCACGCCCGGCGCAATCATAGACCCATTGGCAACAGGGAGAGGACTTTCACCATTGTCTGTCGGCGCCAGATAATCAGCCGGCGCTCGAGACAACGCGGCAGGCAGCGGCGGAGGCTCGCGCAACTGCGTTGCCACAGCCCGCGCTGCGGCTTTGCGGTCGGCATCGGCCTTGCGCCGTT
>Ga0209056_10009310_pt1 | contig 10033 bp, 9 predicted proteins | sample GraSoiAngelo_114_FD_185876 | JGI IMG/M metagenome (GOLD analysis project Ga0209056, IMG submission 185876) | Grasslands soil microbial communities from the Angelo Coastal Reserve, California, USA - 14_0903_13_40cm (SPAdes) (version 2) | ecosystem: Environmental > Terrestrial > Soil > Grasslands ...
GTTCTCCAACGAGTGACGGTCAAGGATCGGATTCATCCGGCCATGCTCGACGGCCCGATCTGTGGCCTCATCGAGTACGACGAGAAGGTCGATGTCCGACTCGGGATGCGCGTCGCCGCGCGCCCACGAGCCAAATAGAAGGATCTTCCGAAGCCGTTTCCCATAGATGACGCGCAGGTCGTCGGCCACCGCGCGTGCGATCGCTCGCGCGTCGAAGGGCCTGACGATCTCCGGTAATTCGGGATCGGGCCTCGCTTGCAGTGCGCGGTCAGCGGCCTCATCGCTGACGAGACCCTCGTCGCGGAGCCACTCGATCGCGCGCCGCTCGGTCCGCGAGTCGTGGAACTTGAACCAAGCGGCGCGAAGGTCGGGGAAGTCAACGAGCGTGTCCTTGAAACGGCGGAAGGCACCGCGACCGGCGATGGCCCGCTCGAGGAACTCGCGCGCCCTGGGATCGCGAACGGTGGCGGTGAAGTCTTCGAGGTCGCCATAACTCGTCCGCGAGTCGAGCGGCTCAACCCGACGGAAGCCTCGCGGTGGCTCGAAGTCCGCGTGCACCGCCTCGCCATCCCACATGGAGTCGCCGAAGGTGTGCAGCTTCCCGGACTTTGGATCGAGCCACCATGACAAGAGATCGCTGTGATCCTCGAGGGCCTGGCAGAGCTCGTCGAGGTTAATACGGTCAGGATCGAGCATCTTCATCTCCTTCATCCAGCTCGACCCAGCCATGCTATCGCGGTTGCGGATCCATGCGGTCGCTGCGATCCGCCCGGACTACGCCGCTCCCCGAACGCGTCGCCTCCGGCCTAGCGCGTGCGACCGCGGACGCGCATGCGTTCGCGGACGCTTCGGCACCGTGCGCGCGCCGCCGCGCGCGCTCGAGACTTGGCTCGCGGTCCGGGCGACGGTCCGACCGAGCGTCTCGATCTCAGACGAGGCGAGTCCGGCGCGCAGCCCGGCGACGCTGATCGCGGCCTCCGCGCGGCCATCCGCGCCGAGGATCGGGCTCCCGATGCAGACCACGCCTTCGGTCGTCTCCTCGAGATCCACGGCATAGCCCCGCCTGCGAATGGCGGCGAGCTCGCTCTTCAGACGCGCGACGGTCGTAATCGTGTTCTTCGTCCGCGACAGAAGCTGCCCGGCGCCGTAAAGCCGATCGATCTCGTCGTCGGGAAGGAACGCGAGCATCGCCTTCCCGAGCGAGGTGCAGTACGCGGGCAGCCGACTGCCGATGTCGGTGATCACGTGCGGCTCGCCGAGCCTCCGGCTCGAGTCCTGACGCTCGATGTACACGATGTCGCTGTGATCGAGCACGGCCATCTGTGTCGTGAGGCCGGTGCGACGCGAGAGCTCGCGCATCGCGGCTCGGCCGACCTCGCGAACCGAGAACTCATGGAGGTACGCGTTTCCGAGCTGCGCGACCCGGAAGTCCAGACGCCAGCCATGTCCTTCGGCCGTTGGCGCCACGAATCCTTTGTTTTCGAGGACTCTGAGTAGATCGGCGACGCTGGTGCGGGGAGCGCCGAGCATTTGCGCGAGCTCACGCGCTGTCAACCCGTTCTGCCCTCGCTCGACGAGAAACATCAGCAGGTCAAGAGCCCTTCCCGCGGTCCGAGCGATCGGACGAGCCGTCCCCACGGCGCGAGACGATAGCACGGCATCGCGACGGATATCCGGCCGACTTGACGGAATCCCGTCATAGGCAGAGCATCCCCCAGATCGCCTCGGGGGAGGTGCACCAGTCTCTGATCGTGCGCGCGTTTGGGAGAAGAACAGCAGTGGAGGAGAAGCATGAGAGGTAAGCCGATGCGCTGGTTCGGCGGTCTGGCGGGTGTAGTTCTGGTCGCCGCCGCTTGCGGCGGGACGCCGGCCAGCACGGCCAGCAGCAGTCCCAGCGCCAGTCCGAGCAGCAGTCCCAGCGCAGCAGCCAAGCTCTTCATCCCGATGATCTCGAAGGGCTTCCAGCACCAGTTCTGGCAGGCCGTGCGACAGGGCGCCGAGAAGGCCGCGGCGCAATACAACGTGACCATCACGTTCGAGGGACCTGAGAACGAATCGCAGGTCGACAAGCAGATCGAGATGCTGCAGGCCGCGATCAACAAGAAGCCGAACGCGCTCTGCTTCGCGGCGCTCGACAGCAAAGCGGCGATCCCGCTGCTCCAGAAACTGAAGGACGCGAACATCCCAGTCATCGGCTTCGACTCGGGCGTCGACAGCGACATCCCGGTCACGACCGCCGCGACCGACAACATCGCCGCCGCGGCGGCGGCGGCCGACAAGATGGCGACGCTCATCGGCGGGAGTGGCGACGTCGCGATCGTCGCGCACGATCAGACAAGCCGCACCGGCATCGACCGGGTGAAGGGCTTCACCGACCAGGTCAAGAACAAGTACCCGAACATCAAGATCGTCGCCACGCAGTACGGCGGCGGCGACCAGCTCAAGTCGACCGACATCACCAAGGCGATCCTGCAGGCCAACCCGAACCTCAAAGGCGTCTTCGGCGCGAACGAGGGATCGGCGATCGGCGTGCTCAACGGCGTGAAGGAGTCGAACAAGGTGGGCAAGGTCGTGGTCATCGGCTACGACTCGGGCCAGCAGCAGATGGACGCGATCCGAGCCGGGACCGAAGCAGGCGCGATCACCCAGGACCCGATCGGCATCGGCTTCAAGTCCGTCGAGGCGGCCTGGAAGGTGCTCAACAAGCAGTCGGTGCCGAAGAACATCGACACCGGCTTCCACTGGTACGACAAGACGAACATCGACGCGCCCGACATCGCCGCGCTGCTGTACAAGTAACGGGAACGATCTAGCGAGAACCGGACGGGGCCGTCGCGGATCGGCGACGGTCCCGTTCGTCCTCTGGGAGGGGTCGTGCCGGGAGCGGTCGGCGACCTGCTGGTCGAGATGGACGGGATCAGCAAGGACTTCCCCGGCGTCCATGCTCTCAAAGAATGCCGCTTCGACCTCCACAGAGGCGAGGTCCATGCGCTCGTGGGCGAGAACGGAGCCGGCAAGTCCACCCTCATGAAGATCCTCGCCGGCGTCTACCGAAGAGACGCAGGTCGCATCCGGCTCAACGGCGTCGACGTCGAGATCCCGACGCCGCGTGCGGCGCAACTGTTGGGCGTCAGCATCATCCACCAGGAGCTCAGCCTCATGCCCAACCTCACAGCGGCGCAGAACATCTTTATCGGCCGGGAGCCACGCCGCAGGCTCCCCTTCCTTCTCGACGAGCGCGCGCTCAACGAAAACGCGCGAAGGCTGTTCGAGGGGCTGCACATCAAGATCGAACCGGAGACGAAGGTCGCGAAGCTCGCCGTGGCGCAGCAGCAGATGGTGGAGATCGCGAAGGCACTGTCCCACCGTGCCGAGGTCGTGATCATGGACGAGCCGACCGCGGCGCTCACCGAAACGGAGATCGACGAGCTCTTCCGGATCATCCGCAAGCTGCGCGATGATGGCGTGGGCGTCGTGCACATCTCCCACCGCCTCGAGGAGCTAAAGCGGATCTCGGACCGCGTGACGGTCATGCGCGACGGTCAGTACGTCGCGACGGTCGATACGAGGGACGCCACGATCGACCAGATCATCAGGATGATGGTCGGCCGCACGATCTACGAGGCGGCTCCCGAGATCCCGGAGGTCGTTGATCCGAACGTGGTGCTCGAGGTCCAGGGTCTCTCCCGTGGCCGAGCGGTCCGCAACGTGAGCTTCAGCCTGCGGCGCGGCGAGATCCTCGGGTTCGCGGGTCTTGTTGGTGCGGGGCGGACCGAGGTCGCGCGCGCGGTGTTCGGGGCCGACCGCCCCGACACGGCTGACATCCGGGTGCACGGCAAGGCCGCGCGGATCAACAGCCCGGGCGACGCCGTGCGGCAAGGGATCGGGTACCTCTCGGAGGATCGCAAGCGCTACGGCCTCGCGCTTGGAATGGACGTCGAGGCGAACATCGTGCTCGCGACGCTCCGGAAATTCCTGCGCTCGTTCGGCCGCGTCGATGTGCGGCGAACGCACGCGGCGGCGCAGCAGCTGGTCGAGCGCCTCGCGATCAAGACGCCGAGCCTGCGGCAGAAGGTCCGCAATCTCTCGGGCGGCACCCAGCAGAAGGTCGTCGTCGCGAAGTGGCTCACCGCAAACACGGAGATCCTGATCTTCGACGAGCCGACGCGCGGCATCGACGTCGGCGCGAAGAGCGAGATCTACCACCTGCTCAACGAGCTCGCGCACCAGGGGAAGGCGATCATCATGATCTCGTCGGAGCTTCCCGAGATCCTGCGCATGAGCCACCGCATCGTCGTGATGTGCGAGGGGCGGATCACCGGCGAGCTCAGCGGCCGCGACGCGACGCAGGAGCAGATCATGACGTACGCGACCATGCGCCCGCCGGTGGCGAAGGCGAGCTAGATGCGGATCGGCTCGATCGAGCTGACGCCGGCGAGGCGCACGACGCTCATGCGCTCGGACGCGGTCCAGCGGCTGCTCGCGTTCGCGGCGCTCATCGTCATCGTCGTCATCTTCTCGCTGCTTTCGCCGAACTTTCTTCAGTTCGACAACGTCGTCGGGATCCTCCTCGCGACCGCGGTCAACGGCATCCTCGCGCTCGGCGTGACCTTTGTGATCATCAGCGGCAGCATCGACCTCTCGATCGGCACGGTGATGACGCTGTCGTCGGTGATGACCGCGGTGTTCATCACCGAGTGGCACATGCCGGTGCCGGTCGGGATCCTGGCCGGGGTCGCGACCGGAGCGCTCGCCGGCCTCGTCAACGGAACGCTCGTCGCGAAGCTCAAGATCCCGTCGTTCATCGCCACGCTCGGGATGCTGAACGTGGCCAAGGGCCTCGCCCTCGTGGTCTCCGGGCTCAAGCCGATCTACTTCAACGACACGCCGGAGTTCAATCGCGCCGCCATGGGATCGGTGGTCGGTGGGGTCATTCCCGGTCTCGACATCCCGAATCTCGTGCTCGTCCTCTTCGGCTGCGCGCTCGTCGCGGGACTAATCCTGACGACGACGGTCCTTGGCCGGTTCACGTTCGCCATGGGGAGCAACGAGGAGGCCGCGCGCCTCTCGGGCGTGAACGTCGACGCGTGGAAAATGGCGGTCTTCGCGCTCGCCGGCGTCTTCAGCGGCATCGCCGGCGTGCTCATCGGCGCCCGACTCAACTCGGCGCAGCCCTCGCTCGGTCAGGGCTACGAGCTCGACGCGATCGCCGCGGCGGTGATCGGTGGCACGTCGCTCTCGGGCGGCGAGGGCTCGATCCTCGGGACGGTTATCGGCGCCTTCATCATCAGCACGCTCACCAACGGGCTGCGCATTCTCTCGGTCCCGCAGGAGTGGCAGACCGTGGTGACCGGCGGGATCGTCATCATCGCGGTCTATCTCGACATCGTTCGCCGGCGGCAGCAGCAGTGAGCGGCTCGAAGATCACCGAGCTCCGGGCGCTCGACGTCCGCTTCCCCACCTCGCGCACGCTCGCGGGATCCGACGCGATGAACACCGCGCCGGACTACTCGGCGACGTACGTGATCCTCTCGACTGACCGCGGCGACGGGCTCGCCGGCCACGGCCTCACGTTCACTATCGGACGCGGCACCGAGGTGGTGGTCGCGGCGGCGAACGCGCTCCGGCCGCTCATCGTCGGGCAGACGCTCGAGGCGATCGCTCGGGACATGGGCGCGTTCTGGCGCCGCCTGACCGGCGACAGCCAGCTCCGCTGGATCGGCCCCGAGAAGGGCGCGATGCACCTCGCTACCGCGGCGGTCGTGAACGCGGTGTGGGACCTTTGGGCCAAGGCCGAGGGCAAGCCGGTGTGGAAGCTCCTCGTCGACATGAGCCCGACCGAGGTCGTCCGGTGCATCGACTTCCGCTACATCACCGACGCGATCACCCCCGACGAAGCGCTCGCGCTTCTCAAACGTCTCGAGCCGACGAAGCTCGAGCGCGAGGCCGAGATGCGGCGCGACGGCTTCCCCGCATACACGACGTCCGCCGGCTGGCTCGGGTATTCCGACGAAAAGCTCCGCGCGCTCTGCCGCGAGGCCGTGAACGCGGGCTGGACGCACGTGAAGATGAAGGTCGGCCGCGACATCCAGGACGACGTCCGCCGCGCGCGGATCGCGCGCGAGGAGCTGGGTACCGGCCGGCGGCTGATGATGGACGCGAACCAGGTCTGGGACGTCGGCGAGGCGATCGCGAACACCAAGCAGCTGGCGAAGTTCGATCCGTGGTGGATCGAGGAGCCCACGAGCCCTGACGATGTGCTCGGGCATGCGGCCATCGCAAAGGCGATCGCGCCCATCCGCGTCGCAACCGGCGAGCACTGCCAGAACCGCGTGATCTTCAAGCAGCTCCTGCAGGCGAAGGCGATCGGCTTCTGCCAGGTCGACGCCTGCCGCCTCGGCGGCGTGAACGAAGTGCTCGCGGTGCTGTTGATGGCCGCGAAATTCGGCGTGCCGGTCTGCCCGCACGCCGGCGGGGTCGGCCTCTGCGAGTACGTGCAGCACATCTCGATCTTCGATTACGTCGCCGTCTCGGGGTCACTCGAAGATCGCGTCCTCGAGTACGTCGACCACCTGCACGAGCACTTCGTCGACCCGGTGACGATCCGCGGCGGCCGGTACATGCCGCCGGCGAAGCCCGGATACAGCGTGCAGATGAAGCCTGAGTCGCTGCGCGAGTACGGGTTTCCTGGCGGCGCGGCGTGGCGGTCCGCACAGTGACGCTCGTCGTCGACGCTCACCACCACTTCTGGGACCCGGCGAAAGCGTCGTATCCCTGGATGACCGAGGCGCTCGCGCCAATACGCCGGCGCTTCGGCCCGGAGGACCTGCGCCCCCTGCTCGCCGCGAACGGCGTCGACCAGACGATCCTCGTGCAGACGATCTCGAGCCTCGACGAGACGCGCGAGTTCCTCGCGATCGCCGCGGAGCGCGACTTCATCGCCGGCGTCGTCGGCTGGGTGGACCTCACCGCGCCCGAGGTCGCCGAGCAGCTCGCACGGCTGCGCTCTAGTCCGGGCGGGACGAAGCTCGTCGGGATCCGGCACCAGGCGCACGACGAGGCGGACCCCGAGTGGCTCGGACGAAAGGAGGTCCGGCGCGGCGTCGCTGCGGTCGGCAAGGCCGGCCTCACGTACGACATCCTCGTCAAGACGCGCGAGCTGCCCGCGGCGCTCGCGATGGTGCGCGACCTCCCGGACATGAAATTCGTGATCGATCACCTCGCGAAGCCGCCGATCGCCTCGGGGGCGATCGACGAATGGGCCGCACGCCTCAAGCCGCTCGCCGCGTATCCCAACGTGTTCTGCAAGCTTTCGGGGATGGTCACCGAAGCCGACTGGAAGCGGTGGACCGTTCGAGACATCACGCCCTACGCGAGTCGCGTCCTCGAGTGGTTCGGACCCGAGCGTTGCGTGTTCGGATCCGACTGGCCGGTCTGTCTCGTCGCCGCGTCATACGCCCACGTCATCGACGTCTGCGGCCAAGTTGTCGGAGATCTCCCGAGCGCCGACCGCGAGCGGATCTTCGGCGGAAATGCCGTGGAGCTGTACGGGCTCTCGATGCCCGTGCCGGCCGCGGCCGAGCGGGGATCCTGAGGTGCAAGCCTACGGAATGGCGCTCGACCTGCGCGACGATCCAAAGCTCATCGCGCGGTACAAAAAGGAGCACGCCCAGGTGTGGCCCGCGGTGCTTGCGCGCTTGCGCGAGGTGGGCGTCACCGAGATGAAGATTTACCTCCTCGGCCGGCGCATGTTCATGTACTGCGAGACAAAGGACGGCTTCGACCCGTCGAAGGACTTCGCGCGCTCGAACGACGACCCGACGTACCGCAAGTGGGACGAGCTCATGCGCACGATGCAGGAACGGGTCGGGGAGGCGAAGCCCGGCGAGTGGTGGGCGATGATGGAGCTGGTCTTCGACCTCAACTGGCTGCCGCATCGCACCGGGCCGGTGCCCGGATGAGCAGTGTCGTCGTCACCGGTGCGGCGAAGGGCATCGGCGCCGGGATCGTGGAGGCCTTCGCTAGAGCCGGCTGGTCCGTGGTCGCGGTCGACCGGGACAAAGCGCCGCTCGAGCAGACCGCGTCGCGGATCGGCGGGACGATCGCGACCCTCGCCGGCGACGTCGCCCAGCGCGCGACAAACGACGCTGCGGTGAAGATGGCCGTCGATCGCTTCGGCGGGCTCGACGCCGCGGTCGGCAACGCGGGCGTCACGCTGCCCAAGCTCATCGACGAGACCACGCCCGAAGAGTTCGACCGGCTCTTCGCGATCAACGTGAAGGCGCTTATGTATCTCGCGCAGGCGGCGCACATAGCTCTCGCCAAGAGCAAGGGCAGCCTCACCGTCATCGCGTCGAAGACGGGCCTCGTAGCACAACGAAATTCGCCCATCTACGTCGCGACGAAGGGGGCGGCGGTGCAGCTCGCGCGGGCCCTCGCCCTCGACTGGGCGCCCGAGGGCATCCGCGTGAATGCGATTTGCCCGGGGATCGTTGACACGCCGATGCTGAAGCAGTTCATCGACGCGATGCCCGATCCCGCCGCGTCGCGCCGCGAGCACGAGCTTGCGCAGCCGCTCGGACGCCTCGCGACGCCGGCGGAGGTCGCCTCGGCCGTGCTCTTCCTGGCGACGCCGGCCGCCGCCTTCATCACGGGTGTCGCGCTCCCGGTCGACGGGGGGTTCACCGCGGAATGAGCACGGGACGCCTGGAGGGCAAGGTCTGCGTGATCACCGGCGCGGGTTCGGGCATCGGCCGCGCGAGCGCGCTCCTGTTCGCGCGCGAGGGCGGATGCGTGGTGGTCGCCGACGTGGACCGCGCCGGCGCGGATGAGACCGTGAAGCAGATCCGCGCGGACGGGGGCACCGCGAGCGCGGTGATCGCCGATGTCGTCGATCCCGCAGCGGCACAGCGCGTCGCCGACGAGGCGGTGAAGGCCGAGGGCCGTATCGACGTCCTCTTCAACAACGCCGGCATCAGCGGCGTCGGCACGGCTCACGAGACCTCGATCGAGCAGTGGGACAAGGTGATGGCGGTGAACGTCCGCGGCGTCTTTTTGATCAGCAAGTTCGTGGTGCCGTACATGATCGAGCGCAAGCGCGGCTCGATCATCAACATGTCGTCGACCATCGCCGAGATCGGCCTTGCGCAGCGGGCGAGCTACGCGGCCTCGAAGGGCGCGATCCTCGCGCTCACCCGCGCGATGCAGGTGGACTACGCACCGTTCGGCATCCGTGTGAACGCGCTGCTGCCCGGTACGATCCACACGCCGTTCGTGGAGAAGTACCTTCGCGAGTCGTACCCGAATCGTGAGGAGGGTCTGCAGGCGATCCGCAAGCGTCAGCTGACGAGCGAGCTCGGAAAGCCCGAGGACGTCGCGTCCGCGGCGCTCTTCCTGGCGTCAGACGAGTCGAGCTTCGTTATGGGCACCGGTCTTTTCGTCGACGGAGGGGTGCGCGGGGGGAAGTGAACCCGCTCGAGATCGCGAGCCCGGCGCTCGCGCGTGTGCGGACCGCGGATGGCGCGACGCACCTTTGCCTCTGGCGCGACGCCGAGCTTTGGGACCTTCACCCGCTCTCGCTCGACACGCTCTTGCGGCTGCCGCTCGCCGAGATGCGCGAGCTCCTCGAGCTGGAGACGCACCCACGGCAGCGCATCGATCCGGCCGAGGTCGAGCTCGCCGCGCCGGCCCAGTCACAGGAGGTCTGGGCGGCCGGCGTCACGTATCTCCGAAGCCGCGAGGCCCGTCTCGAGGAGGCGCGACAGAAGACGATCTACGAGCACGTCTACGAAAGCGACCGGCCGGAGCTCTTCTTCAAGGCCGCCGGGTGGCGTGTCGTTCCGGACGGCGGCGAGGTCGGCGTGCGTGAGGACTCGACCTGGGATGTCCCCGAGCCTGAGCTCGCCGTCCTTTCCAACTCGCGCGCCGAGGTCGTCGCCTACGCCTGCGGCAACGACATGAGCTCGCGGAGCATCGAGGGTGAGAACCCGCTCTTCCTGCCGCAGGCGAAGGTCTATGACCGCAGCTGCGCGAT
>Ga0209056_10009312_pt1 | contig 10033 bp, 14 predicted proteins | sample GraSoiAngelo_114_FD_185876 | JGI IMG/M metagenome (GOLD analysis project Ga0209056, IMG submission 185876) | Grasslands soil microbial communities from the Angelo Coastal Reserve, California, USA - 14_0903_13_40cm (SPAdes) (version 2) | ecosystem: Environmental > Terrestrial > Soil > Grasslands...
GGAGCTCATCATCGGCGTGGGCGGTCAGGCACCGGCGACCACCACCCCCCCGCCCCCGACGACACCCCCGCCGCCCGCCGCGGCGCCGGTCGGCACGATCGTGGCCGACACCTCCGTCCAGAACGACCTCCCGACGACCAACTTCGGCAGCAAGGCGCTGCTCTCGGTGGACGGCGGGGCCGCGACCAGCACGGGGGGCGTGCAGCGCACCCTCCTCCGCGTCAGCGTGAGCGGCGTCGGCGCGCGCCTCGTCACCGGCGCTCACCTGAAGCTCCAGGTGGCGAACGTGACGAATGCGGGGAGCGTGACGGGTGGCCGCATCCACGCGATCACCAGCTGCGCCTGGGACGAGCAGACGGTCACCTGGGCCACGCAGCCGGCGATCGACGGGCCGGCGCTGGCGACGCTGGGCGCGGTGGCCGCGGGTCAGGTCGTGGACTTCGACGTCAGCGCGGCCGTCCACCGCGACGGCGTCTACTGCTTCGCCATCGACACGACCTCCACCGACGGCGTGGACTACAACTCCCGCGAGGGGACCGGCCAGCATCCCGGCCTCGTGGTCCAGGTCGCGGCGGTCCCTTAGCGACGGGATGACGGTGCGGCGGAGCGGGACCTGAAGAGGCGGCATCGAACGCATCGGCGGAACGACTGCTGCCGCCGACGTCACGAGCCGCATCTAGCGATCAGACGACCGCGACCGTCCGCCTCCGCTCACGGCGAGCCCGTACAGCTGCGCCGCGTTCTCGCCGAGCAGCCGCGCGCCGCTCGCGGGGGGCAGCGCCGCGGCGAGCTCGCGCAGCTCCTCCATGTAGCCGGCGTCGTGGTCGCTGTGCGGGTAGTCGGTGGCCCACAGGAAGTGGTCGTCGCCCACGTAGCCGATGATCGGCGGCAAGGCCCGCTCGTCGGGATCGGCCGATATCCAGCACTGCCGGCGCACGTACGTGCTCGGCAGCTCGCTGAACGGCAACGTGACGCGCAGCGCCCCGCGTGCGAGCGCGTCCATGCGGTCGACCCAGAAGCCGAGCCAGCCTGCGCCCGACTCGAGGACGACCAGCTTGAGACGCGGGAAGCGGTCGAAGGTGCCGTAGAGAAAGAACGTCGAGAACGCCTGCTGCACGGCCTGTGGAAAGAGGAGCTCGAGGTACCAGATGCCGGCCGGCACGTCCTCGGGCCAGCTGAGGCCCGTGAAGCGGTGGTGCAGGCTCCGCCCGGGCGGATCGATGCCGGTGTGAATCGCGATCGGTACGTCCAGGGCCTGCGCCTCCGCCCAGAGCGGGTCGTGCGCGGGATGGCCGTGCGGCAGACCGCTCAGCGTGAAGGGCAGCACGAAGCCGCCGCGCGCCCCGGCGCCGACCGCGCGCCGGAGCTCACGGGCCGCCTCGTGCGGGTCGCCGAGCGAGAGGTGCGCGATCGGCACCAGCCGCCCGCCGCTCCCGGCCGCGAACTCCTCGATCCACCGGTTGTAGGCGCGGCAGTGGGCCAGCGCGTAGGCGGGATCGGCGACCTCGGCCTCCCACTGGAGCCCGAGGCTCGGGTAGAGGATCGCGGCGTCGATCCCGTCGCGGTCGAGGAGGGCCAGGCGCGCGGCCGGGTCGACGGCCGCCGCCGGCGCGCTCTCGGCGTAGCGTCCGGCGAGGCACGCGTGGGCCAGCTCCTCCATCGTCTTCCCCATGCCGCCGAAGCCGCCGAGCATCTCCGGGGTCGTCAGACTCGCAGGCCGCCCGTCGATCTCGAGCAGGTCGCGTCCGTCGGCGCCGCGGCGCACGCGGATCGCGCGCGCCCGATAGGCGGGATCGATGTAGCGCTCCCAGACGTCGGGCGGCTCGAGGACGTGACCGTCAGCGTCGATGACGAGCTCCTTCATGCCCGTGGGCTCCATAGCCTGCCCGCCGCGGCTAGGCCAGGTGCCTCTTCCCCTGCGGAGCCCCGATCCGTACTGTGTGCCCGCATGCCGGCCGACCCGCTCGTTCGCTTTCAGCGTTGGTTCGACGAGGCGCGCCGCGCCCGCGTGCCGCTCCCGGAGGCGATGGCGCTCGCGACCGCCGACGCTGCGGGAAGGCCCTCCGTGCGCTTCGTCCTCTTGAAGGGCGCCGACAAGCGCGGCTTCGTCTTCTTCACCGACGCACGGAGCCGCAAGGGCCGTGAGCTGCGGGAGAACCCGCGGGCATCGGTCGCCATCTACTGGAACGCGGTCGGCAAGCAGGTGCGGATCGAGGGGCGGACGGAGGGCGTCGCGCCGGCCGAGGTCGATCGCTACTGGCAGACGCGCCCGCGCGAGAGCCGCCTCGCCGCGCTCTCCTCCACGCAGAGCGCGCGGCTCGCCGGACGCTCCTCCCTCGTGGCTCTCTGGCGGAAGCTCGGCCGGCGGTATCCGGGCGACGAGGTGCCGCGTCCGTCGTACTGGACGGGTTTCCGCCTCGTGCCGGAGACAATCGAGTTCTGGCGCCACCGCGAGCACCGGCTGCACGACCGGGAGCTCTTCGTGCGGACCCGGCGGGGCTGGAGTCGGAAGCTCCTGCAGCCCTGAGTGAAGCCGGTGACCGGGTGTCTTTGACACCACGGAGCCCCCATGCCACCCTCATTGGCACCGGAGCTGGAGCAGCATGGCACGGTCGATCGAATCGACGACGAAACGGCCCCGGATCAGCGTTGACGTCGAGCCCGCTCTGCGCCGACGGCTGCGACTGGCCGCCGCCAAGCGGGACGTCACGGTCCAGCGCTACGTCCTGCAGGCCATTGAGGAACAGCTCAAAGAGGACCTCGGAGACGACGCCGAAGCGATGATGGCGCTCACCGCGAAGGCGGACCCGGTGTTGGCTGAGCTGTGGGACAACCCCAGAGACGCCGCGTATGACCGCCTATAGGCGAGGCGACGTCGTCCTGGTCAGCTTCGTCTTCGCGGACGAGTCGGGAAGAAAGCTCCGTCCGGCAGTCGTCGTCAGCGCACCCGCGTACCATCGCGCCCGGCGAGAAGTCATCGTCGCGGCGGTCACCAGCAACGTCCAGCGGCGGCTCTTCGGCGACCACCCGATCACCGACTGGAAGCGCGCCGGGCTGCTCTTCCCCTCCCTCGTCACGGCGATCGTGCGGACCATTGCCGGGACGATGATCGATCGAAGGCTCGGCTCGATGGCGAAGTCTGACATGCGAGGTGTCGACGGGGAGCTGCGGCGGTCGCTCGACCTCTGACCACGCTCGGCATCACCTCCGCTCGCCGCGCGGTTGACACGCGAATCGGGTCTGTCAGAAGGGTCCGCAGCGCGCGCGTTCGACGCGCGTGTCGGAGGAGCGATGAAGCGCACACTGGTTGCTGCGGTCCTGACTGCGATCGTGCTCGGCGTGAGCGCCGTGGGTTTCTCGGAGGACGAGCGGCGTCCGCCGGCCGTCACCCCGGAGGCGGTGGCACCGGCCGCGGACGCGAAGGCCGCCGAGCAAGGGGGATGCATGCCCGGAGGCGGCTGCTGCGGCGCCGCGGCGTGCAAGCAGGCCGCGGGCGCCGCGAGCGAGGGCACGAACGGCCAGATGCCCGCGGCCGGGGGCTGTCCCTGCGGCAAGGCGAAGAAGACGCAATAGGCCGCAATGCGGCTCAAGAAGGCGCTCGCGACGCTCATCGAGCAGGAGCGCGTCTGCCGCGTGGCCACCGCCAACCCTGCCGGCATTCCACACGTCGTGCCGGTGTGCCACGTCCTCGCCGACGGCAAGCTCTATTTCGGCTCGGCGGCCGACGCGAAGAAGGTCGTCAACCTGAAGGCCAACCCCCGTGCGGCGGTCACCGTCGACCTTTACTCCGACGCCTGGGCGCATCTGAAAGGCGTCATGGTGCAGGGAACCGCCCGGCTGCTCGAGCGCGGACCGCGCTTCCGCAAGGCGCGCGCGCTCCTGTACAGGAAGTATCCGCATTATCCGGACGAGGCCGCGCTCGAGGAGTCGGAATCGGTGATCGTCGAGGTCAGCCCGACTCGCGTCTTTTCCTGGGGCCTCGAGTAGCGCCTCGCGCTCTCCCCGCCTCCCGGAGCGTCGCGGGCGGTGGTATGAGATGGGCAGAGAGGAGGGAGAACGATGCCGATCCTCGGGAAGCTCAAGGAGTTCCTGGACGCCAACGGTGTGGCGTACGAGGTTCGCACCCACATCCCGGCGTTCACGGCCCAGGAGATCGCCGCGGCGCAACACGTGCCCGGCCGGGAGATGGCGAAGGTCGTCATCCTCTGCTCCGGCGGCGAGTTCCTGATGGCCGTCCTGCCGGCGCCGTACCTGGTGGACGTGCAGGCTCTCGCCAAGGCGGCCGGCAAGCCGGATCTGCAGCTCGCGTCCGAGAGCGAGTTCGCGGGGCTCTTCCCGCAGTGCGAGCGCGGCGCCATGCCGCCCTTCGGCAACCTCTACGGGCTGCCGGTCTGGGTGGACGGGTCGCTCGCCCGCGACAAGGAGATCTGGTTCAACGCCGGCACGCACGACCAGACGGTGCACATGGTGTACGACGACTTCGTCCGGCTGGTGCGGCCGAGGGTAGCGACGTTCGGCCGCCGCTCCGAGCGGGCCGCCTGACGGCGCGGCCCTGAGCGACCGACGCATCGTCCCCGGCCCGGGATGGGACCGGCTGCTCGGCCGCTTGGAGGGGCGCACCGTGATGGTGATCGGTGGCCCGGGAACGGGGAAGAGCCACCTTGCCAGCTATTTGGCGGAGAACTTCCGCGGCAGCCGGGGACGAGTCGGCCTCGTCAGCGCCGACCCGGGGCAACCGTCGCTCGGCGTCCCCACCTGCGCGGCGCTCGCGCTCGAGCCGCCGTGGAATACGCCCGAGGCCATGTGGTTCGTGGGAGACGTGTCGCCCAGGGGGCACCTCCTGCAGACGGTGGTCGGCACGGCGCGCCTCGCCGCCCGCGCCCGCGACGGCGGCGCTGCGACGGTCGTGATCGACCCGAGCGGCCTGGCCCAGGGCGCGCTCGGAAGCTTGCTCAAGTACCACAAGGCGGTGGCGGCAGGAGTGGACGAGGTGGTGGCCATCCAGCTCGACGCCGAGCTCGAGCCGCTGCTCGCGCTCCTATCCGGACCGTGCCGGGCGATTCACCGTCTCGCGCCCGTGGCAGAGGCCACAGACCGCAGCCGCGACGAGCGGCGGGCGTATCGCGATGCCCGCTTTCGCGCGCATCTCACGGGCGGGAGGACACACAGCCTCGCGCGGGACCGTTTGATCGACGTCGACTGGTCCCTCGGTGGTGAGCCGGCCGCCGGGACGGTCGTCGGCCTGATCGATCGCACCGGGTTCTGCCTCGGCATCGGCCTCCTCGAGCCGGTGCGCCGCGGGGCACTCGCCGTCTACGCGCGCTGGCGGCGGTGGAGCGCCGTCGAATGGGTGCAGGCGGGGAGGCCGCGGCTCACGCGCCGTGGGGAGATGCTCATGTGATCCCCGGTGCTATGAGCCCGCCCCCGAGCCGTCATCGCTTCGTCGCGCCCTTCTTCTTGCCCTTCGCGGGCATCGTCGACACGTGGCTCCGGGCACGCTCGATCCAGCGGCGAGCTTCGTCGTCGTCGGCCAGAAGCCGCGCAGGGAGGATGATCCAGCCTTTCATCGCGCGTCCCGGCATGGGCTCGAAGTCCTTGGCCCCGAACCGCTTCGCCTCGGCGAGAGCCCCGTCGTCGAGGCGCAGCACGAAGCGATCCTCGTGCAAGCCGGCGAACATGTTGCCGCCGACGAAGGCCGCCGGGTAGCCGAACATCTTTCGCCGCTCGACGCCGCGCGTGACCGGCACGAGGCGGTCGAAGGCGCTCACCAGCTCCGGCGGAGACTTCTTCCAGGCCATCTCACTTGCAGCTGAGCGTGCTCCCCGTCGTGTTGAAGCGGCAGCTCGGCGCGGGCGGCGGGCCGGGGAAGGTCGCCGCGCCGCACTGTCCCGCCGGCGAGTCGAGGACGAAGGTGGCGGTCACGGGGATGTTGGAGCGCGGGACGAGGTTCGCGACCTGCTGCTCCTCCGTCGTCCCGCCGCCCCAATCGCCGATCACCGTGAAGAACAGGTCGGTCGGGTCGATCGGCTCCCTGAGCGTCGTGAAGTAGGGGCCGGTGGGGCCCGTGTCCTGCACGACGACGCCGTTCGTCCGGAGCCGGTAGTAGTAGCGCGTGCCGGGGAAGAGTCCGCTGAGCGGTACGATGTGACAGGTGCCGGCCGAGCCCACCTCGCAGCTCCCGGCCTGCGGGACCGTGGCGGTGAAGCCGAGGGCGGGGGTCGGCCCGTACTCGACCGTGCTGTCGCCGGCCGCGTCGGTCCACCACTCCATCGTCATCGTGCTGGTCAGCGCGTCGGGGTTCTGGATGAGGGGCCCGCGCGTGATGGTCAACGCCCACGACCGCGGCGCCGCGACGGCAGCGGCGAGGAGCACGAGGCCCGTGAGGTGCCCGGCGGCCCGAGCGGGTCGGGCGCCGTCCCGCGTCGGCGGATTCACGCGCGGACCATATAATTGATGGCCGGCCGAGTGGAAGGAAAAAAAGGTGTCTCGGGGTCAGAGGTGGCCGGCGGCGAAGGCGCGTTCGGGGAACTCCGCGACCATGTCGTCCAGTCGGAACGGCTCGCGGAACCGCCGTCCGAGCTCGGCGCGGCCGAACAGCAGGACGATCTCGGGCATCTGCGCTGCGAAACGCAGCGCGCCGAGCCGGTAGAGGCCTCGCATCAGCACGCGCCCCGTCGGGCCGAGCCGCTCGGCGATGAAGCCCACGTGGCAGAGCTCGTCGGCGAGGATCTCGTCGTAGAGGAGCTGGATGCGAGCGGCGACGGTTGGCTCGGCGGCGAAGAGCTCGACGCCCCGGTCGCGGAGGGCGCGGAAGAGAGTGCAACCGACCATCTCCCCGAAGCCTGTGAGCGGCAGGAGCGAGTCCTCGGGCGCCGCGACAAGCACCTTGATGAGCGCGCGGGCGAGGAGCCGCGGCGGCCGAGCATGAACCGGCAGTCCGAAGATCGCAACCACGTCGGCCAGGATGCGCGTGTGGTACGTCTCCTGGAGGTGCACGTGGAGACGCACGGGGTCGCCGTCGGCGCCGATACGGCCGTAGAGCTCCGCGAGGCCCACGCCGAACCGTTCGGCCTGATTCGCCTTCGCCGTGGCGAGGAGCCACAGCATCCGCTCGTCGAGCCCCGGCTCGGGACGCGCGCGGGCGAGGTTGCGCAGGTAGGTCGCCCGGTCGAGGCGGACGCCGGAGCGCACCGGCGCGCACGCCAGCCGGGCGAAGAACTCCTCGCGGCGGGAGAGGCGATGGCGCTCGAGGTCGGGTTCGCCGTCGCGGGCAACCAGGAACGCCCGGTACCCGTCCATCACGGACGGCTCCGCCGATCCACGAGCACGATCACCAGCGCCGTCAGCGCCAGCAGGGCGAGTCCGATCGCCTCGATCGCGGTCCCGGCGGGGCCCGCCCCGATCGAGAGGGATGGGATGCCGCTGCCGGCCAGGCTACCGAGTGGAGTGATCACCATGGGGATCTCCCTTCGCGGCGGACGATACGGACGGGGCCGGACCACCCACAACCGGCCGGGCGCATCATTTTTCGAGGGCCGCGCGGACCGGTACGCCCGTGTGGGGGGGCTGGTACGAACGGGCTACTGGTCGGCGGGAGCGGCGGGAGCGATACTCGCGCGCCGTGGCGCGCGAGACGATCAAGGTGCTGCTCGTGGACGACCACCCGGTGTTCCGCGACGGGCTCCGGCAGTGTCTCGAGGCGCGCAAGGAGCTCAAGGTCCTCGCGGCCGTCGGCACCGGCGAGGAGATGTGGAAGGCCATCCGTACGCACGGACGGCCGCACATCGTGCTGATGGACGTGGAGATGCCGGGCGAGGGCGGCATCGAGCTCGCCAAGGCGCTGCACGAGAAGCACCCCGAGGTCCGCGTCGTCATGTTGACCGCATTCTCCGACTCCGAGCGCATCTTCGCGGCGCTCAAGGCCGGGGCCGTCGGCTACCTCCTGAAGAACGTCTCACCGGAGGAGATCCGGCGGACGGTCGAGCGGGCGGCAGGCGGGGAGCCGATGCTGTCCGGCGAGATCGCCGGGCGCGTGCTGCGCGAGTTCGAACGGGAGCGCGAGGAGGAGCGCGACCGCGAGCAGCTCGCGGGCCTCACGGCGCGCGAGGAGGAGATCCTGAAGCTGCTCGCCACCGGCGAGTCGAACCGCGAGATCGGCCGCCGCCTCTTCATCAGCGAGCAGACCGTGAAGAACCACGTCGCGAGCATCTTCCGGAAGCTCCAGGTGAACGACCGGACGAAGGCCGCGCTGCTGGCAGTCCGGCTGGGGCTCGGGGGCAAGGGGGCGACGTGAGTCCGCGCACGCGCTCGGTCCTTCGCGTGCTGGTGATCGCTGCCGGCGTCGTCGTCACGGCCGCGAGCATGTTCACGTTCCGGCGCGAGGACTGGCCGAGCTACGCGACCTTCGCGCTGCTCTCGCTGGCGCTCTACGGGCCGTGGGTCGAGGTGCTGCCGGAGCTCGGGATGCCGATGCCGGGGATCGCCCTGACGATCGGCTTCCTCTACATCGCCGGCCCTCCCGTCATCGTGCTCCGCGTCGTCATGCCGCTCGCCCTGCGTCTCGTGCGCGCGACGGTGCCGGAGCGGTGGGCCGCGTGGCTCCCCGACATGGTCGGCGGCGCGGGTGAGCTCGTCGCGGGGACGGCCGCGAAGTTCCCACCGCGTCCGCGCGCGGTCGTGGCGGCCGAGTATGCGGTGTTCGCCCTCGGGCTCGCCGCCCGGTGGGGGATCGTCTCGCTCCTCGTTCCGGAAGGCCGTCCGGCGGCGCGGCCGCTCGCGATGCTCCTCGGCGAGATCGGGGGCTACACCTGCTGGGGGGTGCTGTCCTTGCTCCCGCTCTATCGCTTCCAATCGGTGCCCTCCGTCCGCGCGGAGATGCGGCCCGTCATGGTCGACCTCGGGCTGATCACGGCGCTCGTCACGGCCTTCGTCTTCCTCATCACCTACGGCTACCAGGCACACGGGCTCCCGGCTGCGGCGATGTGGTCGCTCGCCGCGCTCGCGCTCCACTTCATGCTGAAGCGGCTCAACGAGCGCCGCCTCCTGGTCGAGGAGCAGAACCAGCGCCTGGCGGCGCTCAACCGCGAGCTCGAGCACCGCGAGCGGCTGTCGGCGATCGGCAAGATGTCCTCGGTGGTCTCGCACCAGATGCTGCAGCAGCTCGGCGTCATAGGCCTCTACGCCGACCTCATCCGGAGCGCCGAGGCCGGGGACGCTCCGGCGCCAGCGCACGTGCAGGCCAAGGCGAACGCGGCCGCGATCGAGGAGGCCCTCGGCGAGCTGAACCGCGTGCTGCGCGACCTCCTGGTGTTCAGCCGCGACCTCCGCCTCAACCTCTACCCGCACCCGCTGGCGACCGTCCTCGCCGAGACCATCGAGGAGTGCCATGCCGCGGCCGCCGCGCGCGGCGTGACGCTGGGGCTCGACTGTCCGACGCAGACCACCCTCCCGCTCGACAAGCTCAAGATCAGGCAGGCGCTCGGCAACGTGGTGCGCAACGCCATCGAGGCGTCGTCTCCGGGCCGCGCGGTTCACGTGCGCGCGGCGGCCCGGGACGGGTGGGCGGAAGTCGCCGTCACCGATCAGGGGCCCGGCGTGCCCGAGACGGACCGGGACGCCGTGTTCACGCCCTTCTTCACCACCAAGGACCAGGGCACGGGCCTCGGTCTGGCGATCGCCCGCGAGTTCATCCAGGCGCACGGGGGGACGCTCGCGGTCGATGCGCGGCCGGGGCCCGGCGCGACGTTCGTGATGCGGCTGCCGCTCTCGGGGTCTTGAGACGGAGCGAGCTCGTCAGGCTCCGCGAAGTCGGCTGATCACGCCGAGGCCCACGGCGACGAGCGCCCATGCCAGCACCAGCCGGCCGAGCCCGATCAGCACCGGCATCGCTCAGCGGCCTCCACCGCCCGACAGCCAGCGCGCGGCGTAGGCGACGCCCGCGGTCGCTCCGAGCGTGACGAAGACGGCTGCCGCGAAGGCGGCGAAGGCCATCCACACCTCCGCCGTCGCGACCGCGCGCCTCATCCACGCCTCA
>Ga0209056_10009317_pt1 | contig 10030 bp, 10 predicted proteins | sample GraSoiAngelo_114_FD_185876 | JGI IMG/M metagenome (GOLD analysis project Ga0209056, IMG submission 185876) | Grasslands soil microbial communities from the Angelo Coastal Reserve, California, USA - 14_0903_13_40cm (SPAdes) (version 2) | ecosystem: Environmental > Terrestrial > Soil > Grasslands...
TCAATGGGAAGCTCCGAAGCAAGGTGACAGTCCCCGCCGATTGGAGTGAGAGACAGATCGTCGATACGGCGAAGGCGGATGCGAAGGTCGTGGAATGGATCAAAGGGAAGACGATCAAGAACGTCGTGTATGTCGAGAAGCGGCTGGTGAACATCGTGGTGGAGTGATCGCAATGGAATGTTCTCAAGTAGCATGCGACACTGCCTGTCCTGTCGCGGGCGGCTCTGGGGCCCTGTCGGCGAGCAGCCCCGCTGAGCGGTGCCTTTCGCCGTCGAAGCCCCGCAGACTCGGCTGTAGGCACTCTAGCTCATCGGGGCGCCCAGCCCGCCGCCACCCCGCCGCCTCCGGCGACACAGGAGCCCCCCGCTGGACTGCAGGAGACACGAGAACATTCCAGTTGCCCAGGAGAGGGTGGTTACTGGCGATGGGCATCCTTGTAGTATTGGCCGGCTGCGGGTACGAGTTCGGATCGACCGTCAAGCCGGGGGCCGCACGGGGCCTGCACCTGGCGGTACCGGTCTTTCACAACGACACCTTCGAGCCAATCTTGGACAAGCGTGTCACGGAGTTCGTGCGGCGGCAGTTCCTGCAGGCCGACGGCCTGACCCTGGTCAACGACGTCGGCGCCTCGCCGTTTGTCATCAAAGGCCGCATTCGCGGCTACGGACTCCAGATCCTCTCGTTCCGGCAAGGCTTCGTCAATGAGCAACGGGTCAATCTCCTCGTGGAGGTGACTTTCGAGGATACGGCCGCCCGCACGGTGCTCTGGAAGGAGTCTTACCGGACATCGGCCGAATTCTTCCAGACCACCGACCTCGCCACGAACCGCGCGAGACAGGACCGGGCGACCGAAGAAGCCTGCCAGGCGATGGCAGAGCACATCGTGTCGCGGGTCCTGGAAACCTACCCGCGATGAAGGCCAAGCGCGAGGACATCGGCCTCTACGAGCTGGAGCGACAGCTTGCGGCAGGCGACTTCGCGCCTCTGTATTTGATCGTTGGGGAGGAAGCGGTCCTCCGGGACGACGCGGTGGCGGCGATCCGGGCCGCGGTCCTCGGGCTCGATGAGGCCAACATCGGGGTGTTTAACTCCGATGTGGTATACGGGGATGAGACCGAGGCGGCGGAGATCCTGACGTTCTGCGGGAGCCTTCCGCTGTTCGCGACGCGACGCCTGGTCGTGGTCAAGGAAGTCGGCGGGCTCAGAGCCCACGAGACCGAACGGCTGCTCCCGTATCTCAAAGAGCCGGTCGAGACCACCTGCCTCGTGCTGACCGGCGGGAAAGTAGACGGCCGCCTGAAATTTTTCCAGGCGCTCAAGCAGGTAGCCGTGACCGTGGCCTGCGCGCCGCTCGATGCACGCGCGCTGCCGGCCTGGGTGCAGGACCAAGCCGGCGTACTGGGGCTTCGCCTCGAGGAGGCGGCGCGGGCGTTGCTGATCGAGGCCAGCGGCGGCGACCTCGGCGTGTTGTGCCGTGAGATGGAGAAGCTGGCGGCCTATGTGGCCCCCAACACGCGCGTGACGGCGGCAGACGTCGAGGCCGTGCAGGGCGCGGACACAGGTGGCTCGGTGCACGACCTCATTGATGCCTTACAGCGCAGAGATCGCGCAGGCTCATTGCGGTTTTTGGGCAAGGTCTTGGACGCTGGGGAGCCTCCGCTTAGAGTGCTTGGCTTCCTCGTAGCCTGCTGGCGGAACATGTGGAGAGCACGGAAGTTCTCGGAGGAAATGCTCCGCGACTTCGAGTTGTTCCGAGAGACCGATTCTCGCTTGAAAGGCGGAGGCGGAGGGCGCCGGAAGGAACGGCTTGAGATGGAGCGCCTGGCTCTGAAGCTCTGCCGGGGCGCCGGGCGGGCTACGCCGTCACGCCCTTTCGCATCTGCGCGGTAAGGCGGGACAGTTTGCGGGAGGCGGCGTTGCGATGGATGACGCCTTTGGATGCGGCGCGTTGCAAGGCCCGCGAGGCTTCGCGGAGCAGTTCCGTCGCTTGGCCGGCCTGTTTCTGCTGGATGGCGGTCTGCAGCTTCTTGATCACGCCCTTGACGCCGGACAGCACGGCACGGTTCCGGGTCCGCCGTTTCAGGGCCTGGCGGGCGGCCTTCAGGACATTCCTATGGACAACCGGCATGGTATGGCTCCTTTGTAAGACGGAGCATGACTGCTACCACGGCGTTTGCTCCGAAGTCAAGGAACGCGCATGGCGATTGAGCCCCGAGAGCGGTTGATCCTCGCGCTGGACGTACCGTCGGCCGATGAGGCCAAGCGCCTGCTCGACCGCGTGAGGGACGCGGTGGCGTGCGTGAAGATCGGCCTGGAGCTCTTCACAGCGGCCGGGCCCGACATCGTGCGCTGGGCCCTCGCGCAGCGCAAGCGGGTCTTCCTAGACCTCAAACTGCTCGACATTGGAGAAACGGTGAAGCGGGCCACAGCAGCGGCCGCCGAGCTCGGCGTGACGTTTCTCACCGTCCACGCCGCCGGCCAGACCGTGCGGGCTGCCGTCGAGGGCCGCGGCCGGAGCGCGATGAAGGTCCTGGCCGTGACGGTGCTGACGAGCTTTGATAACGCGGACTTGCTGGAGATGGGCATCGTGGAATCCGTCCATGACACGGTCATCCGGCGCGCGCGCCTGGCGATCTCGTTGGGCGCCGACGGCGTCGTGGCCTCCGGCGTCGAGGCGGCGATGATCCGGAGGGAACTGGGTAAGGATCCGATCGTCGTGATCCCCGGGATCCGTCCCGTCGGCGCCTCGCATGACGACCAGGCCCACGTCACGACGCCGGCCGATGCCATTGCCGCCGGCGGAGACTACCTCGTCGTCGGGCGGCCCATTCGCGATGCCGTCGACCCCGCGGCGGCCGCCCGGGCCATTCAGGCCGAAATCGAAGTCGCCCTGACGCGCCGAGGATAAGTTGCGGGGCGCCCGCCGTGTTTGCTAGGATGCGGCTCTCTTCCTGATTAGATCCGCCACGATTCTTCGACAGGTGGTGGGTGTAGCTCAATGGCTAGAGCGCCGGACTGTGGCTCCGGAGGTTGGGGGTTCGAAACCCCTCATCCACCCCATTCAGTTTTTCCCGATGTCTGAGTCAGGCACTGTCCGGCAGCAGATCGTGCAGGCGATCACCGGCACGCGCTGCTCAGCCCGAGACCTTGCGCATCGCCTCGGCGTCTCCGAGCGGAGCGTGGAAGAACATCTCGCGCACATCGTCAAGTCGGTGGCCGCGGCCCGACAGGGCCGGTTTCGTCTTGAGCCGTCCACCTGTCAGGACTGCGGTTACGTCTTTCGCGGGCGCACCCGCCTGACCAGGCCCAGCCGGTGCCCGAAATGCCGCAGTGAAGCGATCCTCGAGCCACGGTTCGGCATAGACCCCTAGTCCGCATTCGTATATGATTGCCTTGTTTGGAGGCGCAGGGAGGAAAGCGCATGCGAAAGGCTGCACGATCCAATTCACCAACAAAGGGAAAAGCGAACCCGCCAACACGCCAGGAGGGGGCCCATCACCCGTTGCATTCGAAGGAGCAACGGGTACCCGCGCCCCTCCCGCACCCGCTGGTCGGCGTGATCATGGGCTCCAAATCCGACTGGGAGACGATGGCCCATACAGCCGAGACGCTGGAGAAGCTGGACATTCCGTTCGAGGTGCGCGTGGTCTCGGCCCACCGCACGCCGGACCAGCTCTTCGAGTATGCCGGTTCGGCCGAGCGGCGCGGGCTGGAAGTGATCATTGCGGCCGCGGGGGGCGCGGCCCACCTCCCGGGGGTCACGGCGGCGAAGACGGCCTTGCCGGTCCTGGGAGTTCCGATGGAGTCTCAGGCGTTGAAGGGACTCGACTCGCTGCTCTCCATGGTGCAGATGCCGGCCGGCGTCCCGGTGGGCACCTTGGCGATCGGGCGAGCCGGAGCGGTAAACGCCGCGCTGTTTGCGGCGGCGATCCTGGCGAATAAATATCCGAAGGTCCGCGAGGCGCTGTCCCGCTATCGCAAGGTCCAAGCGGAGGCGGTGCTCGCCCAGCACGACCCGCGCAAGGCTGGCTGAGCTATCGGCTGAGGGCCCACAGCATGCCGGTGAGGCCGTCCACGACACGGGCCAGCGCGTCGTAGTTCACTTTCTCCGGCGTGTCCTGCTCCGTGTGGTATTGCGGGTACCGATACAGCGCCGTATCGGTGACCATGAGGGCGGGATAGCCTTCTACCCAGAAAGAGCCGTGGTCGCTCCAGTCCACCCCCGGCACCCACTCGAACGTCGCGATCGATTCGGCCGGAAAGGGCGTTACCTGTCGAAACGACTCGACGGCCTGACGCAGGAACGGTCGCGAGCCGAAATTTGACACGAACAGGACGAAGTTCCCCCGGTCTGGATAGAAGAGCCGGTACAGGGCAGACGGGAACGGGAAGGCCTGGCTACCGGGCGCCTCGCTGTAATAGCCGAGGGTTTCGAGCGAGAGCATGGCGCGAATCCGGTCCCCGTGGGCGCGCGCCTGCCTTGCGTACACGCGGCTCCCCATCAGGGCCGTCTGGAAGTGCGGCGGCTCCTCGTTCACGAAGGCGACGAAGCGTACGGTCTTGCCAAGGCCCCTGACGGCCGACAGCCTGGACAGCTCCAGCAGCGCCGCGATGCCCGTCGCGTTGTCGTTGGCGCCGGGGCTCCCGATCACCGAATCATAGTGGGCGCCGATGAGGATGATGTCGTCCGGATGCTCTCGCCCGCGGCGGGTAATTTCCAAGTTCGCCCACGTGTCCCGGCCCATGGCGTACTCCTGCCGCGTCACGGCGTACCCCTGGTCGCGCCAGGCCTGTTCGATGTAGGCGGCCGCGCGGCGCAGGGCCTGGGGGCGAAACGTGTTCCGCTCGCCGATCTCGCCGGCCAGCACCTGGACGTGCGCTCTAAGCGTGTCGGTGGGGATCGTCACCGGCGCCCTCGCCTCTTGGCTGGAAGTGCTCATTCCCAACGCTGTCGCGAGCAGCACGATCACAAGCGCCGGCCTTGCTAGCACGGAGGGCACCTGCACGCGTCGCGGCACAGGCGCAGTGTAGGCCTGACCAGGCGGCCCATTCAAGGTGGCGGTTCGAATTGACAGAGGCGGCGCTCTGGAGGTAACGTGCCGCGAATTCCCTGACTACCGCGTGAGCACCCTACCAACTGCCGCTTCCTGGCGTCACGGCGTCACGCCCTACCAGTGGCTGGTCCTGTTCGTGGCCTGGCTTGGCTGGGTCTTCGATTCCATGGACGCGACGATCTACGCGCTGGTCCTCCATCCGGCGTTACACGATCTGCTCCAGGTTGCGTCGGGCGGCGCGCCAGTCAGCGACAGCGACATCGGCTGGTACGGCGGCATTGTCTTCTCTATCTTTCTGGTCGGCTGGGCGATCGGCGGGGTGCTGTTCGGCGTCGTGGCCGACTACGTCGGGCGGACCAGGACCTTGATCGTCACAATCCTGATCTACGCCGTGTTCACAGGTATGGCGGCCCTGTCGCAGGACTGGTGGCATCTGGCGATCTATCGGTTCCTGACGGCGCTGGGGACCGGCGGGGAGTGGGCGGCTGGCGCGTCGCTGGTGGCCGAGGTCTGGCCGGAGGAGAAGCGCGCCAAGGCGGCCGGCATCTTGCAGTCAGCCTGGGCAGCGGGGTTCTTTCTCGCGGCCCTCTTCAACCTGCTCCTGCGCGGATACGGCTGGCGGGTCCTGTTCGTGGTGGGCGTCGTGCCGGCCATCGTGGCCTTCTTCGTTCGTCTGTGGGTCAAGGAACCGGAGCGCTGGGTGACGGCGCGCAAGCAGGAACTGGCCTCAGGGACCGGTCACCGGCTCAAGATCGTCGAGCTGTTCCAGGGCAGCCTGCGCCGTCCGACGCTCGTCGGATCGGTCTTGGCGTTTGTGGCCGTCTTCGGACTCTGGGGCGCGACGAATTGGACGCCCACCTTGATCGGGGCCCTACCTGACATGCGGGGCTTGGACGCCAGGGCGCTGGAGCAGTACAAGAGCTATGCCATCATGGCGCTCAATGTGGGTGCGCTGATCGGCTATCTCAGTTTCGGGGTGCTGGCGGATCGCTTCGGGCGGAGACCCGTCTTCGCGCTGATGTGTGCGGGTAGCCTCGTGATGGTGCCGGTGACGTTTCTGACGCCGCACGCATACGTGCACGTGCTGCTGCTGCTGCCCCTGCTCGGCTTTTTCAACAACGGGATCTTCAGCGGGTTCCCCATTTATTTTCCGGAGCTCTACCCGACCCGCATCCGTGCGACCGGTGCGGGCTTTTGCTTCAACGCCGGGCGCGTGCTCGCCTCGGGCGGTCCGTTCCTCACAGGCTATTTGGTGACGTCGTTGGGCAGCTTCGGCCGCGCGGCCAGCGCCGTCGCCCTGATCTATCTCGTGGGTCTGCTGATCTTGCCGTTGGCGCCTGAGACGAAGGGGCAGCCCCTGCCGGAGTGAAGGTCAGGGGTTATCCCCTGGCGGTGCGCTCGTACACCTTGGCGTCGATGAAGAGATGAAGCAAGGCGGAGTCCACCTTGCCCTCCTTCACTTCGTCCCTGAGGATGTCGAGGGCCTTCGAGGCCGGGACGGCCTTTTTGTACGGGCGGTCGGAGGCGGTCAGCGCGTCGTAGATGTCGCTAATGGTCATCATCCGGGTCTGAACCGGGATCTCCGGGGCGGTGATCTGCCGCGGGTAGCCTTTCCCGTCCAGCTTCTCATGGTGGCCGTAGGCGATCTCCGGAATGCGCCGCAGTTTGCTGGTCCACGGGATGGTCGCGAGGAAGCGGTACGTATGCGTAACGTGGCTCTCGATCTCCTGGCGGTCCTCGCTGGTCAGGCTCCCCTTGGGGATGGAGAGGCTCACGAGCTCGGGAGCCGTGAGATACGCTTTGGGGCCGTCGAACGAGTGGAACGTCCTGGCGGCGATCTCGTTGAGCCGCTCGAATCCGCCCTTCGCCAGCACCGTCGGGACATTGCACGCCAGCAGGAAACGCAGGATCTCGTCGGTGTCGTCGAGCCGGTGGCCGAGCTCCTTGTCGAGCTTCGCCAGCAACTCGGCAGTCTCGCCGGGATTGGAAAACTGGTACACAGAGACCTTGCGTTCCAGCGCCTCCTTCTCCAGCGTCCGCTTGATGAACTCGAAGCGGGCCTTGAGGAGCGCCACCTCGTTGGGGTAGAGCTTCTCGGCCTTGACGAGCACGTGCTCGCGCACGCCCACCTTGCCGAAGTCGTGCAGGAGGGCGGCGTAGCGGATCTCCTTCATCTGGTCGTAGTCGAAGGTGACCTTGGCGTAGGGGCCAGTGTCGACCCGGTCCACGACTTCGGCAAGGCCACACGTCAGGGTGGCGACACGGCCGGAGTGGCCGGAGGTCGTGGGATCGCGGGACTCGATGGCCACCACGCTGGCCGCGATGAAGCCTTCGAACAGTTTGTTGATCTCGTCGTAGAGGATCGCGTTTTCGATGGCCGAGGCGGCCTGCCCGCCCAGCGCGAGGAGCATCTCCTCGTCTTCCGCATCGAAGGGAGGCCCAGGGGCGCCTTTCTCGACTTCGGCCCAGTGTTCCCCAGGGTTTTTATTGAGCACCTGGAGCACCCCGACCACTTCATCCTTGGTGGAGAGCATCGGAACGGTAAGCATGTTCCGGGTGTGAAATCCTGTCGCCTTGTCCACCGCGGGGTTGAACCGGGGGTCTGCATAGGCATCGGGAATGTTCAGGGGTTTTTTCGTTTGGGCGACGTGGCCCGCGATGCCCTTGTCGGCGGGAAACCGGATTTCCCGGGCGCCCTGGGCCACCTTGCTCCAGAGCTCGTTCTTGTCCTTATCGAGGAGGAAGATGCTGCCGCGCGTGGCGTCGACCACCGAGCGGGCGTGTTCCACGATCTCTTCGAGCAGGACGCCGAGGTCCCGCTCCGTGGACATGGCCTTGGCCACATCCAGGATAATCTCGAGCTTTTGAATGCGCCGCTCTTTTGGATCGAGTTGTGCCACGCCGCGCCCTCATTGAGCGTTCATAGGGTACACCTTCCGATCGGTGGGATCAACGAAGTACGCTATAATGCAGGTCTCCATGCGGATCTGTCCCCAATGCCGTCTCATCGCCTCGGATGATCCGGTGTGCCCGGAATGTGGATGGAACGTCGCGACGGGCGGCGTCACCGGGCCGGCCTCTGAGCGTGCGGCGCGTTACGCAGAACACTTACAGTACATGGTCCTCTTCACCGCCCTGATGTTCGGCGCCTCGCTGATCGTCTCCTTCGCGACGACGCGTGGCAACCAGTTTCTCCCTGCTGTCTCGATGGGCTTGCTCGTCACCGGACTCATCGCCGACGTCTTCCTGTTGCTGCTCATCTACAAGACGGCAGCCATGTTCGCCGAGGCCAGCCGCTGGATGGTGGGCGCGGTCCTCACCTTCCCGTTCGGCACCCTCATCTTCGCCTGGGTGCTCGCGCGGCGGGCCCGCTTGGGCGGCCCCGTCGTCCCCCCTGCTTCCGGGACCGGGGACTGACCGGCCCCTGGCGCTTGCGCGGCTCTTTCGTGATCGGCTAAGCTCGACCCATCGGTCGAACTGTTTCCATGAGCGAATCTCTAGCGGAGGGAGGAACGGCGGTGAGACACGGTGTGTGGTCGGTGGCGCCGGCGATGCTAGCGCTTGCGGTGGTGGGATGCGGGGGGCCCGGTCAGACGGTTCCCCTCTCGGTCAACATGGACGCGGTACCCGCTCCGGCGAAGGTCACCGCTCCGTTGCGGGTGGCGGTGGTCCCGTTTGAGGACGTGCGGACTGACAAGTCCGGGATCGGACGTTACCAGCATTACGTGGAGTCGACCGTGGACAGGTTGGTGCCGGCCGGCGGGTCGGCGGCCGATCAGATCACGAACTTCGTCGTGGAGTACCTGAAGCGCGCGGGCTTTCCGGTCACCCGCGTGCAGCCGGGGCAGACGGTCGTCCCCGGCTCGGCCGATGTGGTGCTGTCTGGGCAGATCGAGTCGTACTGGAGCGAGGCCGTGACCCGGTTTGCCCGGACCGAACTGGCGGCCAAGAACCGGCTCGTTCTCAAGGGTGTCAACGTGGGCGATGGCAGCACGGTCCGCACCACGGTGGTCGGCGAGGAGACCAAGACGGTGGTCTTCTTCGATCTCGGAGATCTGGAAAGGCTCAACAGCGAGGCGTTGGGCCAGACCCTCGCGCGGTTCCTGGCCGACGTGGTCGTGGCGGACCGGACGTTCAAGCCAAAGCAGTAAGGGTGCGCGGAAAAGGTAGCGACGATGGCCACAACCCCGGTCCCCGATGACCGCCTGCGACAGCAATTCGAGGCGTTACTTGCGCTGCCGGAGGCCGATCCGCACGCGGCGATCCTGAAGGAGCTGGTCGGCGCGGTCTTCCGGCTGAACGAGAACCGGCTGGAGACGCTGGACCTGAAGATCCTGAATCGCGCTCTCAAGGAGATGCGCTATGCCTTCCGGCTCTTCAGGCAGTACCGGAATCGGCGGAAGGTCGCCATCTTCGGTTCCGCACGGATGCCTTCGGAGAATCCCCTGTACGATCTCGCCCGGCGCTTCGCCCGCCGCCTGGCCGAACATGGGTACATGGTCATCACGGGGGCGGGAGGGGGGATCATGCGGGCGGCGAACGAGGGGGCCGGCCGGGAGAACAGCTTCGGGGTGAACATCCTGCTCCCTTTTGAGCAGGAGCCCAATCCGGCGATCGCGGACGATCCCAAGCTCATCCACTTCAAGTACTTCTTCACCCGCAAGCTCTTCTTCGTGCGGGAGTCCCACGCCTGCGCGGTGTTCCCCGGCGGGTTCGGTACCCACGACGAGCTCTTCGAGATCCTCACCCTGCTGCAGACCGGCAAGAACAATCCCCATCCGATCGTGCTGGTGGACCTGCCGGGGGGCACCTACTGGCGGGGATGGGTGCGGTTTGTGCAAGAGAAGATGCTGGCGACCCACATGATCGCGGCGGAGGATCTGGGGCTCTTCCGGGTGGTCTACTCGGCCGAGGATGCTGTGGCCGAGATCGAGGGCTTCTATCGGAACTACCATTCCAGCCGGTTCGTGAAAGGG
>Ga0209056_10009324_pt1 | contig 10026 bp, 6 predicted proteins | sample GraSoiAngelo_114_FD_185876 | JGI IMG/M metagenome (GOLD analysis project Ga0209056, IMG submission 185876) | Grasslands soil microbial communities from the Angelo Coastal Reserve, California, USA - 14_0903_13_40cm (SPAdes) (version 2) | ecosystem: Environmental > Terrestrial > Soil > Grasslands ...
GGACCGGCTGCGGCCTGAACCCCCCGCGGGGCGAAGACCACTTCCCGTTCCTCTCCTTCACAACGATCACGGGGAACGCCTCGCGGTGCGCCAACCTGCTGCCCGGCTCCTCGAACGAAGTGATCTCCGCCTTCAACGCGGGCACGAATTTCATCTGGCTCACGCCGAACGACTGCCACAACATGCACTCCTGCTCCGTCGCCCAGGGCGATGCTTGGATCGCGAGCTGGGTCCCTGCCCTCCTGGCTGCAATGGCGGGAAAGAAGGCGGCACTCCTCATCACGTTCGACGAAGGCTACACGACCCCTCCATACATCTTCACCGCGTTCATCGGCACCGCCGCGAACTTGGCCCACAAGTCCTCGGCCGCCTATTCTCATTATTCTTTCAGCAAGCTCCTCGAGGACGTCTGGGGTGGCGGGAACCTGGGCCAGAACGATGTCACTGCGCCTTCTCCGGTCGAGTTCTTCCAACCCGGTGGGCCGGATTTCGGAATCTCCGCGAGCCCGACGAGCGTGTCGTTTGGAATCGGACAATCCGCGAGCTCGACGATCTCCCTTTCGTCGACCGGAGGTTTCGCGGGCACCGTCAACTTGACCGCCGCGTCCGTACCCTCGGGCATCACGACCTCGTGCGTCCCGTCCAGCCTCACCGGGAATGGGACCTCCACTTGCACGCTCACCGCGAACAAGACCGGCACGTATACGGTGACGATCAGCGGAACGAGCGGGACCCTCGTCCACTCCGCCACGATCGACATCCTCGTGTTGGAACCTGACTTCTCCTTGACCGCGAGCCCGAACAGCGTCTCGTTCGTGGTGAACAATTCGGCGACCTCCACGATCGCGCTCCATTCGATCGGCGGTTTCTCGGGGAATGTCAGCCTGAACGCGACGTCTTCGCCGGCAGGCCTGTCGACGTCCTGCTCCCCCACGATCTTGGTCGGGAGTCAGTCGTCCATCTGCACGGTGAACTCGACGACGATCTCCTCGTACACGGTCACGATCACGGGCACGAGCGGGAACCTCAGCCACAACGCGTCATTCGACGTCACGGTGACCCCGGCGCCACAACCGGACTTCTCCCTCGACGCGAATCCGTCCGCCCTCTCCCTCACGGCGGGTGATTCCGGATCGACGACGATCTCATTGCAATCCACGGGAGGCTTCGCGGGGACCGTCGACCTGACGACCGCGTCTTCGCCCGATGGGTTGACTATCTCCTGCGCGCGGTCGAGCATCACGGGAAGCCAGACCTCCACGTGTACGCTGGGCAGCTCGACGGCCGGATCCTACGCGGTCACGATCGCAGGCACGAGCGGAAATCTGGTCCATACCGCCTCCGTGTCCGTTGAAGTCACCCCGCCGGTGGTCCTGCCCGATTTCTCCCTCGCGGCGGATCCCGCCGCCGTCTCCTTCAACGCCGGCGAGTCAGACTCCTCCACGATCTCGGTCATGGCGACGGGGGACTTCTCCGCCACCGTGGGTCTGACCGCCACCTCGGACCCCGCGGGAGTGACCACCGTCTGCTCGCCGACGAGCATCCCGGGTTCCGGGACCGCAATCTGCGTCCTGAGCGGGAGGACGCCCGGCCTGTTCAAGGTCGACGTCACCGGAACGAGCGGATCGCTGACCCGGTCCGTCCCGATCCTGGTGACCCTATTCCCGGGCGAACCGAAGATAGATACGATCCCGCCGCAGATTGCCATCACGTTCCCCTCGAACTCGACCGTCCTCCCGTACGCGAACGTCACGGTGACGGGGAACGCCTCCGACAACGTCGGGGTCCAGACGGTGGAGCTGAGCACGGACAACGTGACCTGGATCCCAACGAACGGGACCGCGTTGTGGACCGCGAACCTGACGATCCCACCGGGGACGACCACGATTTACGCCCGCGCGACGGATATGGCGGGGAATCGACAGACGGTCGAGGTCCATGTATACATCCCGTCCGCGGGAGGGCTGCCAGCCCGGCCGCCCACGGAGGGATCCCAACTCGTCTCGGGGACGCCCGTGCCCCTCCACCTGGCGGCGATCCTGTTCGGCGTCGCGTCGGCGGTGGAGGCCTTGCTGATCGTCTGGGCACGGCGAAAGGACGACGGCGCGATCGAGGTGGGGAAACCCATGGACCACACCGCCCGACCGCCCCAGCGCACCTGAGTTTCTCTTCCGACTCTTCCGGTGAGCCTTCGAGTGGAATCAATCCCGGGAACGGACCGGATCTCGTCGACGTCCGAGTTCGAGATGTGTTCAATTCGCTTCAAGTGCGAAGACGGGAACGTCTGAGGTCGACGCGGCGACCCGTGAGAGGGCGGGAAAACGCGGGGGGAGACCTTTGCAGCAGATGCGAGAGACGGTGCAGAGCGAACACGCGTCGGTGTGCGGGGTCGGTCTCGGCACCGTCGGGGCACCCACGGCTGAATTTTTGTAGGCCGCGGGATCCCGACGTATGGATGCGACCTCGACCCGATCGCCCTCGGGCGGCTCTCGCCGCGTCTCATCGGATGGGAGACCGCCCATTCAATGCTCGAGCTGTCGCTATGGGCAGTTCCTCCATCCGTTCTGATTCCCGCGCCGGAAGGTCCAAATGGTCGAGAGTCGAAGGAACGCCTCTCATGAGCTTCCCCCGGTTCGGACGACCTTCGAAGTCCACAGGCCAGATGTCCGGGTCGACTCGCAAATCCGGCGTTGTTAGTGGACCATGTCACTCTCTCGCAAGTTTGAAATATAGCTTCCGGGCTCCGGTCCGATACGGCCCAATGGCCGGCCGGACATTGGTGGGGGGATTCCGTCACGTCATCCAGAGCAAAGGCGGAACCCCTCTATCCGTTCCGACTCGTTGGACGGTTGAGAATGGCGGCCGGGAAACCATGAACCTCGGGACCAACGCCATGTCGTGGGGAGGAGTTAGACCGGGGGGATCGGATGAGAATCGCTCAGGTTAGCCCCTTCCTGCCGTCCCGGGCGGGCGGTTCCGTCATCTACTCGACGAATTTGGCCCTCCAACTCAAGATCCGGGGCCATGACGTCGAGTTCTATGCTGCTCGGACGACCGCGGAAGACGGAGAGATTTTGAAGGAAAAGAACGTGGCCGTCCACACCCGTCCCACGTTCGGGGTCGCCTTCGGCGTGAACCCGATGGCCTTCGTCCTTCCCGACCTCCTCAAAAGCGACGCGGAGGTCATCCATGCCCACTCTTACATCTACGCCACGTCGAACCAGGCCGCCATCGCGGCCCGGGTCCTCCGCAGGCCGTTCGTGCTCCACATGCACGGCGCGACCTACCAAGGCGGCGGGATCATGGACCGGAGGATTTCCAGCGCTCTGTTCCTGAAGGAGAAGGTGTACGACAAGACAATCGGCCGTTGGACGATCGGATGCGCCGATGCGATCGCCGCCGTCTCCGCGTTCGACATGCAGCAATGCCGAGAGGCGTTCGACGTCAGTCTCGACAAGCTCCACCTCATTCCGAACGCCGTCGACGTCGGGAAGTTCCGCCCGGCGGCCAATGGGACCGAAGCGCCCCTCACCGTCACGTTCGTAGGTCGGCTCGAGGAATGGAAGGGCCCGCATTCGTTCGTCCAGATTGCCCGCCGCGTCCGTGCCGAGGTCCCCGAAGCAACCTTCAAGGTGGCCGGTGCCGGTCCGCTCCAACCGCAGCTCATGGCCGACTCACGGGACCTCGACGGTCACATTTCGTTCCTGGGCGAGGTAGGCCACAGCCGGATTCCGGATCTCATGCGGGAGACGTCCGTCCTCGTCCTGCCCTCCTTCATCGAAGGGCTCTCCACGGTGTGCCTGGAGGCCCTGGCCTGTGGGATTCCGGTCGTCGCCTCCGATACAGGCGGCACGTCTGAGATTATTCGGGATGGCGAGACCGGATACCTGTGCCCCACCGGGGACTTGGACCGGTTCGCGGGCTATGTGGTGCGTCTACTGCGGGATCCCGAGTTGCGGGACCGTCTCGGGCGGAATGGCCGCGCCCTCGTGGAGCATGAGTACTCGTGGACTCGGGTCGCCGAGATGACCGAAAGGCTCTACGAGCGCCTCATTTGAACGCTTTGGATAGTTGATTGGTGGTCTTTCCCGCCTCGTCCGGACTATTCGGGATTCTTCGGTTTCAGCTGGGGATCAATTCGAACGCGTCGAGCGCAACCTCGACGCCGTACCCGGGCAACGTGGACTTGACGCTGATGCGATGGAGACCCGCCGCCAGCGGACCCGTTGGCGCCGTGAGTTCGATTGCCCCCGCCCCTTGGTACGAGTGACTGAGCACTGGATTCCCGTCGAGGTAGAACTCGATTGGGGCGAGCGATACGTAGCCGCCTCCGATTGCTGGGACGCGATCCGGAAAGTCCCAGAACGAGAATCGGAGGTTCCCGCCAGACCAGTTGCGTACGAGACTGACGACGTAACTCGCTCCGAAGGCAGACGAGTTCGAGAGATCGAGATAGCCCAGGACGATTGGCGCATGAGACCATGTATTGGGGGTCGCAATCCCACCGCCGCAGTCAAAACAGTCGATAGCGGCGTAAACTTGCCAGGTATCGATTTCGAGCGGTGAGAGCGCTCCCGCGGGAATCACGTAAATGCCAGGTGCCTTTGCAAATCTCCCCAGGAACGTTTCCGAAGGAAAAGCGTCGTACGTATCGCCCCCTGCAATCACAATTGGATGGGATGTGATTCCCGATTTGCCGACCGTGGCCAGGAGTTCGTTTTGGAAGTTCATTGCGTAGTTCATCTCCGTCCGGCTGTCATACTTCCAGCTGTACGCAAGGGCGGGATTGGGAAGGCTCAATAGGAATTGCATTTTCCCGTAATACGCGAGATTATTGGGAACGGTCATTCCGAAGTACGCCCGGTACAGCGATGCGAAGAGAGAAGCCTGTTTTCCATAAAGTACGATAATTGGATCTGGATACCGAATGGCCAGCGCAAAAGTGCCAACTCGCGTCAATCGCTGCACGGCGTCCTCACTCACAAACGGCCGGAGCTGGTCCTTGTGCACGGCCGTGGTGAAAACGACCGGCGTCGCTACCAAGGCAACGGCGACGAGAATGACGACCGGCCAACCTGCCCTCGGGTGCCTTAGACGACGGTCTCGAGTCGCTCGGAGACCGGAACCTCGGGTCCGCATCGTGCTCTGAAGTCGGACAAACCTCCACACGCGCTCGAGCCAATGGGCAATGTCGGGGACGGCAATCGCAAGCAGCACCGGCAGCGGTACGAAGAAGATCAACCGCGTCGGCGGGGCTCCAATGGCAATGGCCAGAGGGAGAAGAAGCACGAGCGCAGCTAGCCAGACCAGCAGATAGCGTGCCGTCGGATTTTGCTTGCGGACGGCTAGGTACAGGGAGCCGAAGCCAACAAACATCAATGGAATTGCGAATCCGCTAAAGTAGAGCAGGGACCAGGCGAGAATCTCAGGCGGACCAAAGGGCAGCAACTTCGAATTTTGTGACACGTATTCCGTAAGATAGCTGCTCATGACGGGGAGGAGGAGACCGATAGGTATGACCAACAGGATGAGTAACTCGAAGAATCGACGCAGTTTCCAGAAAGAAAGACAGGCGAACAGCAGTGCGACGGCCAGGACGACATACGTCTCGAAGTGAGTGGCGGCGATGACCAAAAAGAGCGGGAGCCAAACAGCGAGAGCTCGATTCCGTAATATCTTAGCGGGAGGAACGGCGACGAAGAGACTCATGTAGATGCTGGCCCCGAGCGGAAGGGCGATGCTGAGGGCGAGCAAGTTGCGGTGAAGGTCAGACACCATCTCGATCGTCGCCATCGAAACGCCCCCAAGAAAGGCAGCGAAAAGTCCGAGTCCCCGGTTGTTTGTTATCCGGAGAGTCAGGGCGTAATATGAATAGCCGAGCGGTAAGGAAACGATCAACGGCAACACGTGCTCCGCAAAGCTCACGCTCCCAACGAGCGATCCGAACCCGCTTAGAATGAGGATGTATAGGTTTGGGTACCTCCATTCCACAACTGTCGGCAGTACTCCATTCTGTTGGACTTGAGTCGCCCACCACGCGTAGGTCGAGCTGTCCCAACCGAGGAGCAAGCCGTAGCCAAACTCCTGAAACTGAATCAGGACGATTGCAACAAGCGGCCCCATGAAAGCGATCATCGGAACCAAAACGTCCCGGATGAACGGTGAACCGACCAATCTACGAAAAGCAAAGATTCGATTCAGTAAGGACCCGGAAGGCTCTTCGACCGGTAGGGCTCGTTCGAGCGACACGTCTTAATCGACCATGAGAGGGCGGACAGCTTCAATAAAGCCTTCGCAAGTTGTAAGCCATCAACGATACGAAAGTCAGTCAACAATCGCAATCGGAATGACACTCCGTGGCACGAACCGGACTCGCACCGTTTAGGGCGACTTTCAAACTCAACCCATTGATCGTGGCACGGAATTCGCGGGTGCCGGGAACCCCGGCACCTAGTACGGGCTCGCCTCGCGTCAGGTCCGATCCAGGGGCCCAAAAGTCGTCTTCCAAACAGCATCCTCCGGTATTTTGACCATCCATCCGGTTAAGGTAAGAGTACATGACCGCATGCCATCTTCGCGGACTACACGTGACAGGCTGGGCGATGCCAACGGTCAATGCGTACCGACCCCAGAAGGGAGTGACCCGATCAGACCTTGACGGGGTATGTCTTGGAGAGCTGGTCCCAAGTAGGAGGCTAAGTTCATGAAACCCGCAGAAGCAACAAACGAGGTAGGCGTGGTAGTCCTGAACTACAATTGTCATGACTTTCTAGAGACATGCATTCAGTCGGTCCTGGATCAGACTTACAAGGGGATTGCCATCTGGATCGTCGACAATGGGTCAACAGACGACTCGGTAGAGCTGGTCAGGAACCGATTCGCAGACCTGCCGCTAATCGAGATTAAGGCAAATCGCGGATTCGCGGCCATGAACATAGGTACGAAAGCAGCGCTGCAAAATGGCTGTAAATACGTCTTTTATCTGGACAGCGACGCCAAACTGGAGCCTGAGGCGGTGGAGAGACTCGTCGGGCATCTGGAGCGCCAAGGAAATTGTGGTATCGTCGGCCCTCAGCAATTCCGGTATCCGGGAGGCAAACCGTATTTCATCGGCGGCTGCGTAGATGTGAGGACAGCTTGGGCGACCTGGGTGGGCACTGCGAGCGGGCCAACGGACTTCGACTTCGTAGGAAATGCTCTTGTTCGACGAGAAGTCCTCGAACAAATCGAATTCGATGAACAGTTCTTTACGTATTATGCGGATGTGGACTTCTGCGTGAGAGCGAAGGCGCTTGGCTACAAGGTGACGGGAGTCCCGAGCGCGCGAATGCATTCCTTCCAGGGCCTCAGCTCTTCAACCATTCCTGGATTGCGTGGATACGTCAACGGACGAAATCGCCTGATTTTTGTGGCCAAGCACACTCCCAGACATTTTGTCCTGGTCGCTATAGTCCTGATGGCGCTCGTTTCTGGCCTTCGGTTTGGTTCTTGGGCTCTCAAGAGACAGATCCGGGAAGCCGCTTTTGTCCTCATCGGTTTCACCTCCGGGTTCCTGATGCTTGTGGCGAAAAAGGAGCCGAGCACTTGGCGCGATCTAGCGATTCGAGGATTGGGAAACCGAATCCAGATCTCCGACCCGTCCAATGGGTGAGCGGAGCTTTATCGTCGATGACGACGTCCCGGCGGGATGGACAGAAACGAAAATCTAGGAGGTTAAGAGATTGACCGGCGTGGACTTGGCGGGCAAGAATATCCTCGTGACTGGCGGGGCTGGCTTCATTGGCAGCCACCTCGTCGATCGAATCGCCCATGAGCAACCCGAGAGAGTCGTCGTGGTCGACAACCTATTCCTGGGTCGGCCCGAGAACCTGGAGAGCGCGAAGAAGGTCCTGGGGGACCGTCTTAGGATCTACATCCGCGATGCCTCCATCCCTCCCGTAATCGAACAAATCATCCGGGAGGAACATGTCTCCCTGGTCTACGACCTCGCGACGATCCCGCTCCCCGCCTCCTATGGACAACCCCGGTGGACATTCGAGAACAATATCGGCATTGTCATGGCCTTCCTCGAGCTACTTCGGCGAGACCAGTTCGAACTGTACGTGCATTGCTCTTCGTCAGAGGCGTACGGGACAGCCCAATTTGTCCCCATGTCCGAGGAACATCCCCTCCACCCGACGACGACGTACGGGGCAAGCAAAGCCGCACAAGACCTGCTCATTCAAGCATACGATCGGATGTACGGCCTGAACTACTTCATCTTCCGTCCCTTCAACAACTTCGGGGAAAGGCAGAACGACCAGGCCTACGCCGGCGTCATCCCTACCACGATCAAACGGATTCTTTCGGGCCAGCCTCCCGTTCAACACGGCGACGGAACCCAGACGCGTGACTTCATCTACGTGCGGGACACGGTCGATGCCGTCGTCCGCTTGACGGAAGCGGGATACAGAAAGGGCATCTTGAACGTCTGCCGCGGACGAGAAATCGCGATCCACGATCTCCTCCAACTAATCGCTACCGTCATGGGATGGAAGGGTGAGATCCAGGTATCGCCGAATCCTCGGGGGACGGATGTGAAACGGCACTTCGCAGACAACTCAAAGCTGCGAGCGGTAATTGATTTCCATCCCACCGATCTGGAACAGGCCATCGGGAGGGTCGTGGACTATTATCGGAGCAAAGATCGATGAAGGTTCTCGTCGTCGGCGCCTCTGGGTTCATTGGCCGAAACCTGCTCTTGGGAGTCCCCCGGTCCTGGGAAGTCTATGGTACCTGCCGGAATCCGGTCGACTTTTCGAGGTTCCTATCCGCGTTCGGACTTGATCACGTTCGCCCCCTTCAATTGGACCTCCGAGACGAGGCGACGGTGGAGAAAGCCCTCGCCTCCATCTCGCGACCTGACGCATGTGTGTTCCTAGCTTCCGACACCGCCGTCCGCGCCCTCGTCTCCGACCCGCCATTGGACGTCACGAACAACATCTTGACCGTGGCGAATTTCCTGAAGAGCTATCGAGGCGGAAAGATCCTGTTCATGTCATCCGGAGCGGTTTACATGGGACTCGATGGCCCCGTCTCCCCGACGGCCCGCTTACGACCCACCATCCCCTACGCGATTAGCAAACATGCTTCCGAGCTTTATGTCCAGTTCGCTGCGGAACGGGGCTGGGCGGAGGGCTATGTGATCCTCCGATTCTTCGGCGCCTACGGTCCCTTCGAGCCGCCGCGAAAAATCACGACGAAACTCGTGCAGTCGGCCCTCGCACGTGCGCGGGAGTTTACGATTTTCGGGGACGGTAGAAATCTAATCGACGTGATGCACATTGACGACGCGGTGGCGGGCCTGGTTGCGGTGCTTCAATCCGACAGAATAAACCTGACCGTCGACTTTTGTGCAGGAAATGCCTTCGACCTCAATGAATTCACGGAGCGCGTGGCCACCATATTCGGACATCAGTTCACACTGAACCACGAAGGAGAATCGCCGGAGTACATTCGATTCCACGCTTCGCCGCATGCCATGGAAGAAGTCTTCGGCTTCCAGCCAAAGATTGCGTTGCCGACGGGGATGCGTCGGTTCGCCACGTGGATTCAGACACAATCTCGGATTTCCGCCTAAGCCAAATCGACCTCAATGGATCGTCTCCGGATGACCGCCGCGAGGAAAGGTCTCCCCTGCGACCCGGCAAAGGCCCGTCACCGCAACCTCCCAACGGCATCGACGCCATCAAACCCGGGTTGACTCGACTTTCTCCCACCGAACGTCTCTGCGGCCGAGGACGTAGTCTCTCCAGGCTACCAAGACCGCCCACTGAAACGCGAAGAAGGTCCGTATCCACACCACTGGCTTCACTAACGAGCCGGGCCGACTCCCTGATTCTCGCCGAATCTCGACGGATACGAGCGATGCGCTGACGACCGAGATCACAATCCAGCTCAGAAAACTGGCGATTAGCGGAAGATCGTAAGCACCCGTGAGGACGACTCCCAGGAGGCCCGCGGCCGCCAGCAAGAGTAGAAACGGCT
>Ga0209056_10009325_pt1 | contig 10026 bp, 11 predicted proteins | sample GraSoiAngelo_114_FD_185876 | JGI IMG/M metagenome (GOLD analysis project Ga0209056, IMG submission 185876) | Grasslands soil microbial communities from the Angelo Coastal Reserve, California, USA - 14_0903_13_40cm (SPAdes) (version 2) | ecosystem: Environmental > Terrestrial > Soil > Grasslands...
CGATGCGTTTGAATTTCAAATGCTCTACGGCATCCGCCGCGACTTGCAGCGGCGCCTGGCGCGAGAAGGCTGGCGCATGCGCGTCTACATTCCATTCGGGACCGCGTGGTATCCCTACTTTATGCGCCGGCTGGCCGAGAGACCAGCCAACGTGCTGTTCGTGGCAAGAAATTTGTTGCGGCGATAAGCAATGCCATTTTGCCTGACATCACTGCTGTGATGAAGATTCTTCTATGCGGCCCTGGCCTTTGTCTGCAACGGCAGCCCTGCGTTCCGCCACGCGTCAAGTCCGCCCCGGAGCGCCCAGACGTCCTGATATCCGCGTTGTTGTAATTTCTGCGCCAAACTGGCGCTGGATCCTTCAGTCGGTCAAGTGCAGTACGTGACAATGGGCTTTCCTGAGGGGATCTTGGGGAGGCTCTCTTCTAGTTCCTCCACTGGAACGCGGATCGCCTCCGGCAACATCACGTCCGATTGAGCCCAGGCTTGTGGATTGCGAACGTCAATGATGGTGAAGTCTTCTCCGGCTTCCATCCTGCTGCGCAACTCTTCGATTGTGATCCGTAGAGCGTCAGCCATATCACACCTCAATATATGCGGATTGCTAGAGTAGATGCCGATTTTGGCAGTCGCGGTGGTCTAAGTGCTGGCCTTACATTGGGTGTGACGCTATTCTTCTGGCCCCTGTTCGTTCTGACTCTCAGCTGGCGCGAGAGGCAGCCGGCTGGCATTCGTCAGTAGATCGCGTTCCTGCGGCGAGAACATGCTCTTGAAGCGCTCGGACTCAATTACTTCCTGGCGCTGTTCGGGAGGCATGGCTCGAAGATCGCGGATGGCAGTGCCCACCATGCGGCGCCGGTCAGGAGGAAGCTGCTGTAGCTGGCCAAAGACTTGCCGCGCTTGCTGCTTCTGCCCAGGAGTCAGGTGCTCCCAAGTTTCCATCCGGTTGAGAATGCGGTCCTGACGTTGCGGCGGCAGGCTATTAAAGCGCTGCAAGCGATCACGCAATCGTTGCTGCCGCTCCGGCGGTAAGTTGCGGAACTGAGGATCACTTTCCAGAGCTTTCTGCTGTTGATCGGGAGGCACGCCTTTGTGTTGCCGGAGCCATTCCCCTGCATGATGAGCCGGCGGTTGCGGCGGTCTGGCGGCCTGCCGCTCTTCACGTCGTTCAGCCCGCTGCTGCGCTCGCGGTGGCTGATGCTTCTGGGCGGCCACCGGCGTCGCGAGAGCAAGGCTCACGATGAGCAGCCGTGCAGTGGTGGAATTTCGTGTACCCATTTCCCCGGTCTTCCTGGCGAAGGATAGAGAATCGTTCTACGGATTCGCGGTCACATCCTGCTGCAATGTCAGATCATCGAGCACATCGAAGTCCGAGTACAAGTCATGATTCTTATCCAAGGCCTGTAAGTCGCCCACAGCCGTGCCCGGCTCTGCAGGAACGCTCGCTATTTGCTGAGGACCATGCTTGGAGCCGGATCCGGTAAACCGCACCAGCGTCACGCTAACCACCATCAGCACGGCAAACGAAATGGCCAGCGCAGGCCGCCGCAACCACTGCAGGAATCCGCTCGCCTGCTTTTGCAACTCTTCACGCAAGCGCGCGCGCAGGCGTACGTCGAAATAAGGAGACGGTGCCGGTGCTTGCCACTCATCGAGCAGCGACATGGTTTGGCGGAATGCCTCCAGCTTCCCCGCGCATTCGGCACAGGAGTCAAGATGGATTTTCATCTCCGACGTGGTCGTACTCAGTCCGGCGGCCAGGTCCGGCATCAGTTCGCGAATTTCATTGCACTTCATGATTGCATCCTCTTACCACTGTGGCGCGGGCGCCTTCGCCCGCGTCTTTAAATAAACTCCTTCAACTGCTCGCGCAGTGTCTCATATGCGCGAAACAGCAATGACTTGGTGGCAGACTCGCTCAACTTCAACACATCGGCAATCTGCCGATAATCCATCTGCTGATACTTGTGCATGATGACTGCAAGTCTCTGCCGCTCCGGTAAAGCTTCGACGCGCTGCCGAATTGCGGCCAGCCGTTCTCGCCGCACCAGATTCTCTTCTGCGGTTGGCGCAGCGTCGGGCACATCAAGAGTGCGTCCGCTTTCCTCATCCGGCTCGTCGATGCTGACCGTGTTCTCCGGCCGTTCCTGCCGCGTGTCGCGGGCATGGTTCACTGCCAGATTCGTGGCAATGCGATACAGCCAAGTGGTGAACTTGGCGCTGGCTTCGTAGTTCTCGCGCGAGCGATAGACGCGCAGAAAAACCTCCTGCGCCAGATCCTCCGCCACCGCCGCGTTATGCGCCATGCGGTACATGAAACTCATCATCGGCCGGCGGTATTTCTGCACCAGGTAATCAAAAGCCGAATCATCACCGGCCTTCACTTTCAGCATCACCTGCGCGTCGCTGATTTCGCCAGACACGCCCGCCTCGACCGCAAGCTGGGGCTGGCGAGGTCCGCCCCCCATCGCGAGCACCCCGCGATCGATGGCGATGCTGCTCACATCAGAATCAACCCTGCCAGAGGGAAAAAGTTGCGCATCCTGAGGGTCAGAAGTCCCTTTCTCTGAAGGGAGTACAGGTGTCTTGGCAGGTTTGGAATCGAACGCCATCGGGTGACCGGCGCGGCAGGTAAAGGCGGGCTCGCCCGGCACGCCGCGAGAACTAGGCTATCACGGCGCGAACCAAGCAGAAACGTTTCCTTTGCTAGACTATAGCCTCTGTTGAGTGGGCGCTTAACTCAGATTAGATGAGCTAACTCGTGTTGATTCGGCTGCATTTACGCTCTCGGAAAGAGCAAATTGACTCGGATTTGGCAGGGTTCTTTGCGCAAGTTTTGCCTATGTTTCTAGCTGCACTTTGCACAGAACTTTCCCGGCCAGTCCGCAACTTTTTACGTGTTCTTGTGTTCTCAGCTAGGCTGTGCGACTGCGACATTTGATTTTCTCGATGTTCGCACTCATTGTCGCGTCTTCGACAGGTGCTTCCGCCCAAGACGCGGGAGTGCTGCCAAATGCTGTCGCTCCTCTGACCATACCCACTCCTGACGGTTCCGGCCAAGTCACCGAACCGTCAATTGTTCAATTCTCGCCTCCATGGCGTGGATTTACATACTGGATGGTAGTGGCACCGTATCCCCATAGCGATGCGGAAGACGAGAATCCCTCAATCTTCGTTTCTGATGACGGGCAGCATTGGTCACTTCCTCCCGGAGGAACCAATCCAATACAGAAACCGACTCCCCATTCTCATTTGGCAGATTCAAGTCTTTTTTACGACCGCATTTCCGACCAGCTTTGGCTCTATTACATCTCCGAAGACCAATTTCACTTTACTGATGTAATACGGACGATATCAATCGATGGGTTGCACTGGAGCACGCCGGAGCGTGTGATTCACGCACCAGACTACCAGGTAGTCATGCCGACGGTCGCCAAAATTGGCGATCAATACTGGTTATGGTCGGTGAATGCAGGCGGGGCGGGCTGCTCAGCCTCTTCGACCTTCGTGCAGTATCGAACATCTTGGGACGGCGTGCATTGGTCTGCACCACGCCTCACCGACATTGTCCAGCCTGGTTATCGAATCTGGCACATCGGGGTGACTGAACTGTTTGAGCTGCGCCCGCGCATATCCATGCCGGTCAGGAGGGACAGATTTGTGAATGACGGCAGCATTCGGCGCGACTTCGATGATGATGTACAAACCGAAGATCAGTTAGTCTTTACGCGCGGTGTTTACGCGATGCTGGCATCAGCATATGACAGTGATTGCGGACATGACGATCTTTTCTTGGCCCTATCGGATGACGGCATCCATTGGACACATTTTTCCAGACCACTATTAACACCTGATCGCGGTCATTGGGACGGCAGCGCAATTTACAAATCCACTCTGGCGTTCGACTCGAAAACGGACGTAATTACCGTCTGGTATTCGGCCCTAGCTGGGGATTCTTGGCACCTTGGAGTGACCCAAGGAGACTTGCGGCACACACTCCAAGAACTCCGAGTGCCGGATCGGAGACCGTTCTGACCATAGGCTTATCTCTAAATCATCGCCGCAATCTGTGAAGGCTCCAGGAACACTCCACTGGCCGATAACGCGGGAATCACAACACAATTGAGTGAGGCCGGATACTCGGCTTTCCGGATTGCCTCGACCTTTCTGTCAAAGCATTCCACCGAGCCTTTAACAGAACCGCGCCACCGCGCTCAAAGTGCTCCTCTATGCGAAAGGCAACCGCCGGATCATTGTTATTAACGTGCCCTGGTATCTGCGATCGTAACGAAAAGGGCCGCGAGTTGACGATTTCCGCTCCGAACTGATTGAATGAGGCCAGTGGGCGCTTAACTCAGCGGTAGAGTGCCATCTTCACACGGTGGAAGTCATAGGTTCGAATCCTATAGCGCCCACCATCCAAGTCACTGAAGCAACTCAGATTGTGTGAGTCCCGCTCCCGAACCGGCTTTCGAACTCGTCACCATTCGTCACCAATCCGGAAAGCTTCTCTACCGATTCCCGCTGATGCGCCGGAACAGGCAGGGTGTAAATGCCAAGGGTGGTTGTAATCTGCGCATGCCCGAGCTGTGCCTGGGCGTCTTTCGCGGAACCACCGGCTAGTTGCAGAAGAGTGGCGTGGGTGCGGCGAAAGCTGTGCCAACTCACCCACGGAAGACCAATCTTGCGAGCCGCCGGTTTGATTTGCCGCAGTAGCAGATTGGTATCGCTGAAGGCAGTTCCTTTGCGCGTCGGAAAGACGAGCTCCTGCCCCTTTGGAGCCCCTGGATTTTCGGCAGTTGTTTGCAATGCGAGTACCAGCGCGTGAGGAAGGGGAAGTGTTCTCTTGCTTCCCTTCGTTTTGGGAGTACCGAGGCTTCCACGATAGACGGCTTGCTCCACGCGGAGCTCGCCTCTTTCGAGGTCCAGGTCCTGCCAACGCAAGCCCAGGATCTCCCCTACTCGTAGGCCGGTCAGAACTGCCAGCATGACCATCGTTCGAACCGGTTCCTGCAAATGACTGAGCAGGAGAGCAACTTGCTTTGGCATGAGCACTCGTTTTTCGCGCGCGGGTCGTTTTTCTGGAAGCTCGACTCCCGAAGCAGGACTTCCTCCGCCGAAATGTCCCCACTTCTTGGCACAGGCGAAGATTTTCGACAGAAGATTGCGCAGGTGATTGCAGGTTTCCCAGCCTAATCCATTGTTGAATTTTTGAAGAATGAAACGCTGCACTTCGACAGTTGAAATGTCGCACAGACGTTTCCCGCCAAATGCAGGCAAAAGGTGAAGATTCAAAGTTGACTGATAACGCTTGCGAGTGGAAGGTTTCAATATGGGGAAAGCCAGTGGCACAAAGAATTGCTCCACAAAGGCTTCTAGACTCAGGGTGGAGTATGGGAGGGCTTTTCCTTCGTTCGTTGGCCGAAGTATTTCTTCGGCTGCCTTTCGCGCTTGCCGCAGAGTCATATCGCACACACGGCCCAAAATGCGGGACTCGCGTGCGCGTCCGATGGCACCGTCCGGCAAAATGCAGTCGACCCACCATTGAACCTCCCAGACCGGGTTGCGTTTACCTCGCTTGCGAATACTTCCTTTCTGATAGCGTCGGCGAGCCATTTTCGTGGGCAGCCAGCCTCCTGTCTGGCATAGCCCGCCTTGCTTTTCCGCGTTGAGAAGTATATTCATCACTGGAAAGACTGCAAGTGCTTTATGGGGCAGCTACCGTGGGCGATGCCTTTTCTGCCAAAGCACGCCTCACGCGTGATACCGGCACAGCAAGAGCTCGAGCCACCTTGCGTAGTGATTGGCCCTGACTTCTCAAATGCCTGGCCTCGTCGACATCGATATCCGCGCGCGGTCGACCAATTCGCTTACCCATAGCGCGAGCGTGCGCGATTCCGGCACGGACTCTTTCGGCGATCAGGTCGCGTTCAAACTGCGCCACGGCACCCATGATGTGGAACAGAAGTTCGCCGCTCGGCGTAGTGGTGTCGACGCCTTCCGTGAAGCTGATGAAATCAATTCCGAGCGCCCGGAACTCTTCGAGGCTGTCGACCAGGTGCTTTACAGAGCGGGCGAAGCGATCGAATTTCCAAACCAGGACCACGTCAAACCGCCGCTTACGAGCATCCTTCATCAGGGCATCAAGTTGGGGGCGGCGGCGTTGCGCCCCGCTCACACCAATTTCCACGTATTCGCAGGATCGTCCGAAACGCGCGACGTATCGTCTCAGGTCTTCGAGCTGCATCTCACAGCTCTGGTCCAATGTGCTGACGCGCGCATAGAGTGCAACTGTCTTCTTGCTCCAGTCCTTCATTGACGCTCCGATGTGTTGCCAATATTGGGTACAGCGCTGTCATCTCCAGACATGTTTTGAGACTAACGATTGACCATGTCTTAACAAGCTGGCCGTTCTGGCGCGCTAAGCGCCAAAAGCCACCCGGGATATGGCATTGCCTTTAGGAGAGGATCATCGTGAAAAAGCAACTCTGTGATCAGCTCATCACTGAGACTGAGCAAAGCTTCCAAAAAATGGGCTTAGATTTGTACGAGATTATGCAAAGAGCTCCCGCTGTAGTGGAGAAGTGGAAGCGATATTACGGGCATTTCCAGCAGGTTTGGAATCATGCCGGTAGTCGCGAAGAACTCACTGCGTTCTTACTTAGCGGACCTGACCCCAGTCCGGAAGAAATGGAAACCGTACTCACCTTAATAAGGACCGTTCCATATCTTTTGCGGAGATCCTTGCAGGCTGCGACGCAAAGCCTGCCGCCATCTCCCGGCGGACGGCCACAGGAACTGCGTCCCGAGCAGCGCAAGGAGATTTGTCTCCAGATCGGCCAGCTGTACGGGCAAGGCATAGAGCTGCGCGATGCGCAGAAGCGTATGGCACAGCGTTACGGCGTCAGCCTTCGAACTATACAAAGAGCCTGGCAAGAGAGAGGCAAGTGGAATTCCACTGCCTATCAAGAAAAATCTTGAATTGAAATGCATAAAAGCGCAATTTGTAACCCGAGTAGTCTAAAAACGAACGTTCGTGCTAATATGCACCGAACGGAGGTTGCTTGGACAAGAAGGGCAGTAAAGGATCCGCACCTGGTTTCGCCAAAGGAAAGAAGACTCAAGACGAGATTATCGGCCGTGCGATGCGGATTGCCGCGGTCGAAGGATTGGGGGCGCTCTCTATTGGACGCTTAGCGAAAGAACTTAGGATGAGCAAGAGCGGCTTGTTTGTTCACTTTGGTTCCAAAGAAAAACTGGAGATGGCGGTCGTCGAACGCGCTTACGATATCTTTTCTGGCCGCATCCTGCTCCCGGCTGAGGAAGAGATCCCGTCAGGAATCGAGCAGGTCTGGGCCCTCTGTGACCTTTGGCTAAAAATCGTCGAAAACCCGCTTTTACCGGGTGCCTATTTCTTCACCGGGGCATTCTGGGAGCGCGCACCACAACATGGAGCCATTGCCCGACGGATCAGGCAGATTATTGAGGAGTGGCTCACGGCTCTGAGACGCGCTGTTGACGGAGCACGTAGGCGAGGCGAAATCCGCAGGGAAGTCAATGCCGAGCGTACCGCGTTCGAGCTGAACAGTCTTTTAATCGGCGCCCAGTGGTCGTATCTTCTAGCTGACGAGGATCACAGCAAGGCACGCTCAGCTATTCTTCGAAAACTCGGCGCTCTGGCAACGGAGGATATACCGGCCGCGGCACTTGATTCTGTAGGGGATTGGAAGCGATATCTGAAGAGTCGGCATGAGTGACTGTGCCGAAATCCTACAGAGGGCTTTTGACCCGCACTAACCTGCCCGCTCTTGCAAGTATGCCAATCGCTCCCTGCCTCTTTCGGTCAGACGATACGCCAATTGCCCTCGTCTACGATGGGGATCTGGCTCCAAGAGGCCCTGTCTCCGTAGCCGTCCCAGATAGCTGTAGAAGGAACGCCGGTCTAGATCGGATCGTAATTTTTCTATGACCTCGTCCGGTTTCAGAAAATCGCCAGACTTGGCAAAGATTGCAAGAACTTCAACTTTGGTCACCGGAAAATGATTATTGAGAAAACATTATTGAGAAAACATTCATTGAAAGAATCATCGTTCTAAAAAGCCACGTTCTAAAAATCATCGTTGTTAAAATCATCGTTAAGTTAAAAATCATTGTTGTTTAAAGTTCCTCCCCTCAGGTCATCGTTGACGAACCGTATGGATTGTAGAAGCATGAACATATGCTAGTGTATGATACCTTTTTTTCGATGTAACTTGAGTGATAACAAGAAAAATCAAATAAATCAATTCCAACCGGTTTGACTTGTTTGTTAAACAATTTCCAACTCGAAAGAATGCAAGAACTCAACCATGTGCTTTTGGTTTGCTGTGCCGGAAAGCAATTATTTTCGCCCGAGTAGGGCTCACAATGGAAGCCCTGTAAATCCGCTCCGTGCGTCCTAGTTTTCAGTGGGAGAATTTTAGCTCGCGCGGGGAACCGCAGTGTGGACACCTGAACGTCCCGGTTGCACGTCCTTCGCTTCTGCCTCATAGTTCTGGTGTGACTCCCCAAGATGTAAGCCAGTTATTGAGCACTATCTCCTCCAAACCTTATGAGGAATGCGAGGATGACTGGAAAAACTTCCTCCGATTCGTCCGGTTGCAGATGTCCTTAATCCCGGCTGTGCAAATGATCCTCCGCCAAGGTCGCTGGAGAGGGCAGCCCAATCCAGTCGCCTACATCCGGAAAGGCGCAATCCGCTGCGCCATTCGAGAGCGAATGATTGACCTTTCGCGGTCACGGGAGGTGCTCCAAGTGATTTAACCTACCGCGATGCAGACGGCAACCTCTTGCCGCATGACGAACGGCTCGATATGGCAACCGTCGAATACGAGGAAAAGTTCGGCGGAGACGACGAAGACTACTACTCGTCACCGCTAGACCGGGTCTCAGAGGTCTTGGTGGCCGACGATATCGCCGGAGTCGATTGGGATCGGGCGGCGGATTTGGCGGGGTTAGATGCCGGGGAACGGCTGGTTCTAGACGTGCGGCTTGTGCTGGGGTGCAGTCGGGAACAGGCCCTTTCGCTCTGTTACACGGAAGGCGCTCGAAAGCTGCTGCAGGCCGCTTGGAAGCGTTTCGAACGCCACCAGGAGGCACTGAAGAAAGTCCTGCTTTCAGGTGTGGCTCATAAATCCCGCAGAATCAGACGTGTGTGCCCAGAGGAGGAATTGGAGCTAGTTTTTGTTGAGATGCAGGATCATAGTTTGAAAATTTCTTTCCAAAAAGTTGTCCCGGAAAATGACGATTGATGCATTAAAGGTATTAGAGGGACAAACTCCGCGAACCGGGCGAACATGCCCGGTTTTAACTTTTCACAGCAAATTCAAGTCCTATGCGCTGCCTCCCTGGGCGGCTTTTCGTTTAATACCACCAAGCCACAATGGAACATATCTTCGTGGCAGCCGTGGTCGCAATCGTGAAATATGTGGTTGCACCTGTGGCTGTCCCGTTCCTAAAGCGTCGGCTAAAACCGAAGCGAAACCGCACTCGTAAACCCTAACCAGCAACTCACTCCGCCGATCGGGTGGGCTTGTCGGCTCACCCGCTACACGTGTGCGCGGCGATCGGAGCGGAGTTTTGCCACCCACCAGAATGTACTCCTTAGAGGCATGAAAAGAATCCAGGTTGGATGTGCAGTGGTCTCCGCATCGGTACGCTACTCAGATCACCAGACCTACGTCAAAGTCAAGCAAGAAAGCTGAAGTGCTGCAGAGAAACAACCAGATATTTCGCAACGGTCTTCCTCGCGGAACTAGGCTAAGGGATGGTTCCCGTAAACTGAGCTTTGGCTTGTGGACGATGCGCTTTCCGCATGGTCGTGCCGTAAGTCAAAGGTTTCCGCACAACACAAGTTTGCCGGATTACTGGATCGCGGTAGGGATACCAGTTGCCCGGTACCCCCCGCCCGGACCCGGACGGGCGCTCATTAGCGCATCCGGTTCTTATCTCAGATGACTGGCGGCGAAGCGATCAGCGGGATATGGA
>Ga0209056_10009328_pt1 | contig 10023 bp, 11 predicted proteins | sample GraSoiAngelo_114_FD_185876 | JGI IMG/M metagenome (GOLD analysis project Ga0209056, IMG submission 185876) | Grasslands soil microbial communities from the Angelo Coastal Reserve, California, USA - 14_0903_13_40cm (SPAdes) (version 2) | ecosystem: Environmental > Terrestrial > Soil > Grasslands...
TCAACGGGATCTGGAGGGGGATGCCGTGGGGCACGGTGATCAAAGAGGTTTTCGATGGACTGGCGTATTCCTTGCTGACGGCCGGGACCTTCGGGTGGCTGTGGCCGAAGTAGTGACCAGGGCCTAGCTAGTTTCCGTGGCGAAACGGCAATTTTCAAAACCTGCAACTGAATTTTCAAGGACTTAGCGGCGTCAGGTTGGCTTCCGACGACATGCGACAGCAGAGGATTGCGGCCGTGGATTACGGCATCGAGCGGAACACTGCGGTTCAGGAAAACACTAACGTTGCGTTACTCGGCAGGAAGAAAAAAGAAGCGGAACGGTTGGGTTACGCTGCTTTGCGTTTGCGACGCGTTCGTTTGGATAGCAAGGCAGCAATTCTCATCAAGTTGTTGGCGAGCACGGCCGCGCCTACCCATAACTCAAAGCGCTCGCGCCCCTCGGCAAGACAACGCTTCATGCCCCGACCGCGGAACAGCACGGAGATGCGCCCCTCGATGCCGGCGCGAAAGCGCTGTCCTTTCTTAAAATCGGGACTCTTCTCGTACGCTTCGCGCTTGGCCGTCCTCTTCCCGCCGCACTGCGGGATGCATACCACTTTGACACCATCTTGCTTGCACGATTTCACATTCTGCTCACTGAAGAAGCCCCGATCCGAACCATACAGTTGTGGGGCGTGCCCGAAGCTCTCCTTGTGGCGTTGCAGGGAAGGTGCCACGTGTTGCTCGTCGTTCGGGTTTCCCTCGAGCACTTCATATTGCGTGATCAGCCCTTGGGCACTCTCGGCGAGAAAAACTTTGTGGCCGAACTCCACTGGCGTTTGCACCTTGCCGCGCTTGATGAGATCGGTGTGGGGTTCAAAGATGGAATAGATCTTTTCCGCGTTGGGAACTTGCTCTCCTTCGAGCACCCGACGGCGCGCCTGGTGGATCACCCGGTCTCCCAGTTTGCAGTAGTGGTTGATCTCCTTGCGGAGTTCGCAGATGGCCATATCCTTGCCGCGTGCTTTGCTGGTCTGCTCCACTACCTTTCGTGCACAGTTCACCACTTCTTCGGTCACGCCAATGAGTTCGCGATATTTCTTGGTTTGTCGTTCCTGCCGTTCCTTGGCCGTCATCCGTTGGATTTCTTGCATCCGGCGCCGCGCTACCCGCGTGCGATTAGAAAAGGCCTGAATACGCTGCGGAACCGCTTCCCGCAGGCGGCCGACCAAGCGCGTGACCACGCGTACGACGTCCCACAACAAGGTGTTATCCGTCGGGTGATGAATGTCGCTCTGTACAACAGTTGTATCCACCCTGAGTCGGTTGCCATCTTCCAGACCCAACTTCACCGCCGCCTGCACCACCAGCTCATTGACCGCTTTCAGCGTCTTCGGAGTCAGTCGAATAAAGGCTCGGTGGAAGGCGTGATGCTTCGGCACTGCCTGGCAGTAGAAAGTCGTGAACTGGCGCAGCGTGTATCCGTCGGCGATGCGTTCCCGCAGTTCGCGATAATGCCAGTTCTTGACGCGCATCAGTATGAAGGCGCGCAGAACCTGCGGCGGAGTTAACCCGTTGCGACCCGTCTCCGGCTTTTTCAAACCTCGTTGCAGATCGCGTCGTACTGCTTCGATCATCTCTTTTTGGTCGTCCAGAAAATCGGAGATGGCCTGCAGCAGCGGCTCCAGGGTGAGGCCTTGCTGGAGCAACTCCCAATCGGCGAAACTGATCTGGGACATCGCAGTTCTCGGCACTTTTCAGTTCTCCTTTTTTTTCGACGCCTGGTCCCTCTCGCGCTTCAAAGCTTTGACATAGCGTGGTGCGGCCTGGAAGAGCAGTTCCTGCAAGGCCCGCCCGTTGTCCAAACAACGGCGCACCTCGGGGACCAGTTCTTCCGGAACGTACACGGCAAAGCGGCGCCCTTTCAGGCGCCCATAGAGGACGTAGCTGGGGTGCTGCTCGCCGGATTGACAAGCGCGGCAGTTTTCGCGCACGCAAGGGCTGCGGCGCAGGCTAAGCGAGCCCAGAACGGCGGGCCAGAGGTCGGCCGTTTGGCTTTGGAGCCAGCGCAGTACCTCGGAAGGAGATTCGGATTTAGATGGCATGTATTATGTGTGCCACAACACACATATACTTGTCAAGGGAAAAATGAAAAAGGATGAAAAAAATGAAGAAAAAAAACGCATGAACCCCTGGTTTTATGCGATATTTTGGCTTTCAAGACAGAAACTAGCTAGGGGTTTGCGTTTCTGGCAAACGACTCTGTCGTTCCTCAAAGTGCCCCGCACAGTCGCATCTCCGCACCCAAGCATTCTGCCGAACACCGACCTCATTAAGGCGACGCTTTCGAGTTTTGCGAAAGTACCGTAACAACGAACCTGCGCTCCCGCTGAAAGTCGGCCTCGTCCTTTGATGTCGCCGCTCGCTGACTTTCGCGAATGTCGCCGATCGCTAACTTTTCTACTTGTCGCCGATCGCTGACTTTGTTACAATGTCGTCGAACGCTGACATTTTAGCAAAAGGGGTAAATCGTGCGAGTCAGAACACCATCCGAGTTGGGGGCGCTCATCCGGGACTACCGCATGCGCCATAACCTCGACCAGAAGTCTCTTGCCGCATCCGTAGGCGTGAGCCGCCAGTGGATCGTCGAGATCGAAAAGGGCAAAGCCGGAGCGCCGCTTGGCCTGGTCCTGCGGACCCTGGGAGCGATCGGAATCGTTCTCGACGCTCAGCAGGAAACTCCGCCAAGTCCCAAAGGGAAGAACGAATCGCACGGAGTCGACGCTTACGTCGACATTAATACCATAGTGGCCGGTGCGCGGAAGAAAAAGAAATGATCAAAGAACTGATCGCACTGCTCGACGGAAGGGAAACTGGCCGCGTCGTCCGCGACAACCGCGGCAAGCTAACCTTTATCTACAACGAGCAATGGCGAAACGCTGCCGATGCCTATCCGCTTTCGCTCTCGATGCCGATTACACTAGCCGAACATCCCAACGCCAAGATTGACCCGTTCCTGTGGGGTCTTCTGCCAGACAACGAAATCATCCTCGGTAACTGGGCGCGCAAATTCCATGTCTCCGCGAGGAACGCCTTCAGCCTGATCGCCTACGTCGGCGAGGATTGTGCCGGAGCTGTGCAGTTTGTCCAGCCGGCAAGGCTCAATGCCATCTTGGGTGCGGCCGCTCCTCCCATCGAATGGCTCGACGAAAAAGAAATCGCCAAGCGCCTGCGAGCCCTGCGTGAAGACCAGTCCGCCTGGCGCGCTCCCCGCGATACCGGCCAGTTCAGCCTGGCGGGCGCCCAGCCGAAAACGGCCCTGCTCTTCGAGAACAAGAAATGGGGCGTGCCTTCCGGCCGCATTCCCACGACACATATTCTCAAACCGCCGTCCGGCGAATTTGAAGGCCACGCCGAAAATGAACATTTCTGCCTGGAGCTCGCTCGCGCGCTCGGCCTGCCCGTCGTGGATTCGCGCATCATGCATTTCAAAGACGAGATTGCGATTGTCATCGAGCGGTATGACCGCGCCCGCGTCGCCGCGAGCCTTCATCGTGTTCATCAAGAGGATATGTGCCAGGCTTTCGCCATCCCGCCGACCCACAAATACCAGAATGAGGGAGGTCCCGGCATCCGGGATATCGTCGGATTGCTCGGCGAGAATTCGAGCCTGCCAAGAGAGGATATCGCGACTTTTCTCGATTCAGTCGTCTACAACTGGCTCATCGCCGGAACGGATGCCCACGCAAAGAACTATGCACTCCTGATCGGTGCAGGCGGGCGTATTCGCCTAGCACCCCTCTATGACGTGGCCAGCGTTCTTCCATACCCGGACATCAACATCGAAAAGGCGAAAGTATCGATGAAGATCGGTGGTGAGTACCGGCTTCGTAACATCCAGCCCCGGCACTGGCGCAAGCTTGCAGCGGAGCTGAAACTCGACCCGGACAAAACGCTTCGCCGCGTTTCCGAACTTGCTGGCCAGCTCGCGGACCACGTTTCTACCGTTAAGCAGCAGATGGTGAGCGAAGGCCTGAAACATCCAATCATCCCCCGTCTTGCCGAGGCTGTCGCAAAACGCGCGGCCGCCAGCCGCAAAATGATCCAGCGCAGATGAATATTCCGAAATTTCGGGAAAATCCTTTCCAGCGAGCTTCAATGAGGCCGCGCTCAGATGAGCGCGGAAATGTGATTACCGCTGCAGCTATAAGCGCTGCTTCGATGCTTCAATGAGGCCGCGCTCAGATGAGCGCGGAAATAAAAGACCTTCGGTACTTCTCTATTTTCAAAGGCGAGCTTCAATGAGGCCGCGAGCGCGAAAGAAAGCGAATGCGGCGCTGTAATAGCGCAGATAGACGTTGCGTCGCCTGTTCGGGACAACATCACGTCGCCGGAAACGGAGCAGACTTTTCGCCGGTGCTCGCACTCGAGACGGTTTATGGAACCGATGCAGGAAGCAAAGCAAATGACGACGGCGCAAGCCGTTGGTGCGGCTTCCCACACGCCTGGTGAATTTCCCATCGCCGTGTGAATCGGCTGTAAGCCCAGTATCGAGTAGGTCTTATCTTAATTGCACTTGAATAAGACTGCGTCCTCGTTCGTTAAGGGGGCGTTGTTGAGTGCTCGAGCCGTGTAACGCGAAAGTGTTACGCACGGTTCTTAGAGGGCTGGGCGCGAGTAATCGCGCCTGGCTACTCGGCGTACTACGTGCTGTTTTTCATTCATTTGGAGAGCCGGAGGATATGCTTGGCCGGAGTCACACGTCATCCGAATCAAGAGTGGATGGAACAGATGGCGCGTAATGTGACGATGGAAGATTCTGGTTTTCTGATCCATCGCAAGTACCTGCTGCATGATCACGACAGCAAATACTGCTCGTCGTTTCGTCAGGTGATCGAAGCAGGAAGCGTGAAGACCCTTGCCTTGCCGCCCCGAAGTCCGAATGTGAACGCCTATGCGGAACGCTGGGTAAGGTCGGTTAGGGAGGAATGCCTGGCGAAGCTGATCTTGTTGGGCGAAGGCTCATTGCGGCGCGCGCTGCGCCACTACGAAACCCACTATCATGAGGAGAGAAATCACCAAGGCAAAAACAACGTATTGCTATTCCCTTTGCCAACTCCAGCAGTCCGTGGAGAACAGGAAAAGGTGCGGTGTCGGGAGCGGCTGGGCGGCCTGCTGAAATATTATGAGCGTGAGGCGGCATGAGCAGCAAACAAGAACATCCGATTCAGGCCATGGGGTTCTGGGTGTTTGGCTTCCTTTCTGTGGTGCTGGCAGTTTTGAAACTTACGGTGGCGGGATACTGGTCGTGGTGGAGGGTGATGCTGCCATTCCTGGCCTTTCTGGGCCACAATGCGGTGTATCTGGCTGGCTTCCTATGCTTCTGTTGGCTGAAGCAGGAAGCAGGAAGAAGATGAGGAGGAGCTTACCACCGTGCAGAAGCATTCGAGGGCGGGGTACAACATAGCGGCGCTGTTATTTTTCTTCCTGTTTTTGGACAACCTGTTGCGACGCGCCGAAGGACAAGGCTGGAAGGGATTCTGGCCGTGCTCGGGGAGATTCGAAGTGGTGGTCCTGTTTGGGATGTTGAGTCTGGTGGCACCGTTTGTGTACTGGTCGCGGATTGCCAGCGGGCCTCAATCAAGAGCACGCCTGAAACCCTGACGGTGACCTTTGACTTCAGCCCTACGCACGACTTTTTTGACCATAAGAGATCGAGACGGCCCCCGAACTACAAAGTCCCGTGGATTGATGATTGATGGCCGCTCGACCACTAAGCAGGGGAGCTTCACGGAGTCGGTGAGTTGGCCATTGCAGCGATGGCTCTTCTGGCATGTTGCAACTCTTTACGATTTGAATTCCTCCCCTGGTTGCAGTTCCGAAGGAGCTGCTTGTAGCAAGCTGTCGCGACACTGGTTTGGTGGGCGAGCTCCGCAGAGAGGCCCGCGCCGTAAAGTGAGTTGAAGCGGTTTGGGTCCGACTTCAATGTAAGACGGTACTGCTCAAGAGCTTCGACGGGTCGACCAAGTGCAAGTAGCATGTCGGCATACATCTCCCGGGCGGGCAGTTCGGCCTCGCCTTTACCTACGTGGTCTTGGAACTGAATTACCTGCTGTAGCAGATCAAAAGCCGCCGAGCTATTTCCTTCTGCGAAAGCAAGCCAAGCATGCGCCTCATTCTTATTTGCATCCACGGGTGGGACCATTAGTTCGGGGTGGCTTTCCTCAATAAATGGGAGTGCTTCGTCCAGGTTACGAACAGCCTCCCTGGCCATGATGACGTCCCCGATGTGACCAGCACCTATGGCCCGAGCCCGATAGATTATTGCTTTAGATCCGCGGTCGGCATTAGGGGCGGGCTGCAATGATTCCGCCGCTTTCCAGTTTTTTGTCTCCAACAACAGCAGCGCAGGAAAGTGAGACTGGCTGTAGTAGTAATACAGCTCCATACCTCTAGTGAACCCCTCATTCTTCAGGGCCACTGCTTCACCTTCGATTGCCTTGGCTTCGCTGTCTTGAGCAGTCTGCAAGTAGGCATACTCCAGAAAATCCATAGCGTGAAGCCGGCTCTCAGTTCCAGAAGCAGCGCGCTTTGCTGCAGCTAGCGAAGCAAGGTTGGACGCTATATCTTCCTGCCACATTCCCAGCCGCGCGAAGATGTGGGAGGGCATGTGCAGTGCATGGGGCGACGAAGGAGCAATGCTCGCGTAACGCCTTGCCACCGCCAATCCTGCCCCCGCCATGCCGGGATTATCGCAAGCGTGAATAAGGTAGTGCATTGCGCCCGGATGATTGGGATGTTTAGCAAGAACATGGTTCAGAATACTGGTTGCCTGCTTCGCGTATGCAAACGAAGGATCATTAGGCGGCTGGATTGCAATTAGGGAGAGAGAGTAGAAAACAGATGCCTCTTCGTCAGAGGGGTAGGCTTTGTGAAGTTTCTCCATTTCTCGCGAATAAGCAACATTTCGTTCTTCGATGTCCTGCTTTCCCGGCTTATAGAACGTCGAAATGGCCCGAATGTATGCTTCCTCACGAGGACTCTTCTTGCGCTGCGATTCTGCTTTCTGAACAAGTTGCCAGCCATCCACCAAATAAGTGTCCGACGATTGAGGCCACAGCGGATGGTTAAGGGACATCGCTTCGCCCCAATACGCCATTGCACACCCACGGTCTTGCTGCAGAACTTCACGGAACTGTCTCGACGCCTGGTCGTACTCGAAGGAATGCAGTAGGGAGACTCCCAGATCGAACTGCTTTTGAACCACGATCGAACAGGAGGTCGGAAAAGAGACTTCGCCAAATCGTGAAGTGTCCGACCCGTGTCGAATCTGCGGTGAAACCCTGCTCAAGGCAATCAACAAAAAGGCTGCAATGAAAAATTTTGGTATTCGATGTTGCTCATACATCTCGGGAATCACTGACGTTAATTCCAGAAGATTTGACCTCGTATTTCTCACAGGATTTAAGTGCCGTCGCGTTGAAAATTGAAGCGTACCGCCGCACGAAAGATATTGTGAGCGGCTGCCCGAGTGCAGGCTATCGGTCCGTGGCCTAATTGCCCGGCGGAGGGCCATTTCTTGCTCGAAGCTCGAAAAATCCCGCTCAGAAGCCCGTGGCCACTTTTCTCTAAGTCCTCATCGTTCTGGTGATTGTTTCGTGGGCTCGGAGAGTTCCACTTGCGACTTGGCCTCCAGCTCCCGCATTTGAGGATATGACTGTGGCGCAAGAGGCGGTCCAGCATGGCGGTGACGGCCACCGCGTTGTTCAGTGACGAACAAGCCGGCTGGATTCCGGGCTACTATCTTCGCTCCGAAGAGATCACCGAAATTTGCCTGCGCTCCCAGTTGCAGGAGCCTTTTGCCTATAGATGAGTTTGCCCCTCAGGGGAATTGAGACGATGACGCCAGCCACACTACCGACGAGTGCCCCTCCAAGAGTCAACACGGTCGCTCTACCGCCTCGCGGGGGCGTACCTGTGGTCGCCCCGGCGATAGCCCCGGCGCCACCGCCTATTCCTGCTCCAATCAACGCATGCTTAGTTACGTTGGGCTCCCGGCGAATTTCACGGACACTCTGTTTGTCGAATGTACCATTGCGGGAGCCCAGGCTGAGAAAACGAAGGGGCTTACAAACGAGTTCATTGTCGGTGGCGGACTGAAAGAGGCAGAGGACATTGTGCTGGGCCTTCACTGTGATGTGGGTGCCTGGCTTGAGGTTCCGGACGGCCTGCCAGTCCCCCGCTTGGGCTTGAGCATTCGACCCAAGCAGGAGAACACCAAGTATGGTCGAAGCCATAGGCCGCTTATAGTTGGAAGTCATAGTCTGCTCGCTTTTTAGTGGTTTGCCATTTCTCTTAGTAGACGCGGGCGAGCCAGGTTTGGTTGTTGCCGTTCGACTGAAGCTTTCCCGGCCAGTTCGGGGCGTTCGAGATGAAAACGGCGTAGTGGCCATCTGGCGTAATGGCAGGGTAGTCGGAGTAAGAACTATTGCCCTGGATTCCCGTGTTGCCATCAAAGGACAGCAGATACGTAGTGGGAATGCAGCCTGCCAAGCCATTAGCGCAGGTCACGCGCACATAAACGGCGCTGGAACGGTATGCATAAGACAAGAGATTGTCAGCAATCGACACGAAGACCACATAGTTACCGTCGTTGCTGGCTACAGCTGCCCCGCTACCGCTATCAGGTTGGCCACCATTGTAAGTTAAGGAGACTTGATCGGTGTGTGGGATGCAGCCGACGGGAGCAGCGACGCAGTCGTCATAAACGAAGGCCCCGACGATCTGGCCGGTACCGCCAGGGACAAGATTGTTTGTTTCCGCGTCGAAGGCTGAAAAACGCCCGTTTGCACTAAGGCGCCACCAACTGATGCCTGCCGTCAGGGAATTACCAGCATAGCCAACAAAGAGGCTTCGGTTGCTTGGCGCACAGCCAGTGGCTGCGCCAAAACACGTGTCATGGAGGACTACCGTGGCTTTCGGGTCGTTGGGCACAAGATTGGTGGCACCAGTTACGAATGTCATATAGCGGGCGTCTGCACTAATGGAGGCAATGCCGCTCGGGCCGTTGGCCTGGCTCCCGTCGTTGGCGACAGATACGCGTGTGGTCGTCGGAATGCAACTAGGGGCGCCGAGGCAGGTGTCGCGCAGAAAGGTTTCTTCGAATCCGTTATTGGTGTCGTTAGGCACCAGATTCGTGGCACTTGACACAAACGCGACGAAGCGGCCATCGCTGCTAATCGCGGCGCCACGCGAATCATTATTGGCTTGAGTCCCGTCACTAGCGACTGAAATAAGTGAGGTACTCGGGATGCAGCTAGCAGGCGCACCAATGCAAGTATCCCGGAGAAAAACGTGAGCGTAGCCGTTGGTCTGCGTGCTTCCCGGAAAAAGGTTGCTGGCGCTGGAGTCGAAAGCGACGTAGCGACCGTTGGCACTGATGGCTGGAGATCGGCTATTGCCGTTGGGCAGTGAGCCGTCATTTGCCACAGACACTCGCATTGTCGTGGCTGCGCATCCTGTCGGCGCGCCCAGGCAGGTATCACGAATGTAAATGTCCGTGAAACCGCTGGCAGTGCCAGCTACAAGATTCGTGGAATCGGACTGAAAAGCGACGTAGCGTCCGTCCGCGCTAAGGGCGGGAGGGGTATAAGTGTTGCCATTCCCCGGCGTTCCATCCGGCCCGGCCGAAACCAATTGAATCACGCCAATTCCTTGCGGCGGTGCTGGAGCTGTTCCCACGAGGACGGACATCGCGTTGGACGTGCCTCCGCCAGGTACAGGGTTGAAGACAGTGACAGTCGGAGAGCCGGAAGTGCTCCGATAGCCGCCTGGGACGATGACGAAGACTTGTGTACTATTCACGAAAGTGGTAGAGAGCTTCAGGCCGTTCCACTGGATGGAGGATGAGGAGGAAAATCCGCTTCCGTAAGCCGTCAGGTAGAAATCCGGCCCACCAGCCGCGGCCGAGTTAGGGTCGAGGAAGGCAATGCTGGGCGTAGGGTTTGAGCCACCACCCCCTCCGCCTCCCCCAGCGTCTCCC
>Ga0209056_10009332_pt1 | contig 10021 bp, 8 predicted proteins | sample GraSoiAngelo_114_FD_185876 | JGI IMG/M metagenome (GOLD analysis project Ga0209056, IMG submission 185876) | Grasslands soil microbial communities from the Angelo Coastal Reserve, California, USA - 14_0903_13_40cm (SPAdes) (version 2) | ecosystem: Environmental > Terrestrial > Soil > Grasslands ...
GCGGGGCTGACGTTTGGGCAAAAAAGAAGGTTGAGGTTCTCATTCACACCCGGCTTCAGCCGGGTGATCGGGAATCAAGCGAATAGGAAACCGTTTGAAACGGTTTCCAGTCTTAGCTTGGCGCAGTTCACCTGGCTAAAGCCAGGTGTGAATAAGATTAGCTTGGCCGAAAGAATTCGATAGCCTGCGGTGGTGCGAACGATTTTTTGTGCAAAGTACGAGAGCACCCGACAAATTCTCGGCAGATAGCCTAGCGCTTCTGCGATCTCTTGTATTCTCTTGTGCGTCTATCCTGCGTGAATTGGATGACGAAGAAGCATATGGCGGAGACTAGAGCGAAGTGGATGGGGCCGCCTTTGTGCAGCAGAAAGGTTCCGACCAACCAAACAACGAATGAAATAGCGCTGACGATCCAAAGCATTTTGAGGACTCTCAGTGTATAGGTTGCCCCGAACTCTTGAGCAGCTCGACCGCACGCAAACCGCTGCGAGACGCATCGCCGGAGATCAGCAGCGCGGCCCTTCCGAAAGGTATTGCGACAATCGAGCGAGGCGCCAGCGAAGTTGCATGATTCGCCACCAGACCTGCGCCTTCGCTGTCCTTCCAGACGATCGAGCCATCGCGACCCGATATCACCAAAGCGAAGACTTGACTGGTCCCAACAATGACGTCCATCACGCCATCGCCATTGACGTCGGCGAACGTCATACCGTCCACTTCGCTGCCCGCGTCAGCATTCCAAAGTATCCGACCGTCAGCAGCGTTAACCGCGATGACTCGCCCGTGCTCGGTTACCATCAACACTTCAGCGGCGCCATCACCATTAAGGTCTTCAGCGGCAAGAGCGCCACGGGGCACATCATCCTTGATTGCGACTCTCCCCAACGGGCGCAGGTCGTCGGCGTTCAGTGCTGTCAATCCATTCTTCGTGCCTACCATGACGAACGGAGCATGCGACCCCTTTACAAATAATGGAGACGTTGTGACCGCGCCACCTGCATCTCCCGACCGCACAACCGCGCCGGTTTCGTCTCGGACTTCGATGCGGCCATTGGCGAACGCCAGTAATATCCGTTGAGAACTCTGGTCAATGAAAGTCGTTGGCCCACCTACGACGCGCTGTGGAAGTTTAATTTGCGACCCGATGTTTCCGTCGACGCCATCCAGCAGGAACACGCGCTGCAACGAATTATCCACTATGAAAATCGAAGCACCGCGCGCAGTTTCCACTACCGCGCCACTCGACGCCGCGGCCGGCAGCGCAGCGCGCCAGACTTCGCGACCGGTCGCGCCTTCAAACGTCGTTACCGTCGCGCCGGATATAGCGATGACGTTATCGAGACCGGACCGTGCGCGAACAATAAGCGGCGGAATCGGGACACTGTTGCCCCTCATCGAGGTTCGTTGCGTTCGTCTGGCACTCCACAGCGATACGCCGCTTCCCGAATCAAGCGCAAACGTTACGCCTTCGCTGTTGACGGCGACGATGTCGAATCGATCGCGCCAGCGTAAATGCGCCGGCACCGGATAGCTAATGTCGCCAATCGCCGTCCGCCAGCCACCGGCAGCGGCTACGAAATTCGCGGGCGGCGGTCTGCTGCCCACAGGCTGGTTGTCGCGATTGTCTGTTTGCCGAGTTTTGTCCGGCAGCGTTTGTCGGCGAACTTCGATTACTCTCGCCGACGAAAATTCACCGAGCGTCCTCGTCAAAGGCGCGATGCGCCAGAAATATTTGCCCGGTGGCAATTCGGTAATCTGGCGTTCATTCCCGGTAACCACTCGATCAAGTACGATGTCTGCGAATCCAACGTCAAGCGCGAGTTGCAAGCGATAACGTGAAACGCCGGGCCGCGGATCCCAGCGGAGATTTGCGGTAGTGCCAGGACTATCGGTTTGAGCATTAAACTGTCGGGAGATCAGCCCCGGAACCTGGGCCCTCGTAGAGAAGCCGGACGAAAGTGCTGTCGCAATCAGAATCAGCACGCGAAGGTGGCTTGAGCAGTACATCGTCACCTAGCAATAAACGACGAATTGCGTCTCGTTCCCTTTCGCCGCCGGCGGCTTCACGGATTCTCGTTAAGTTTGTATCCGACCCCGCGGACGGTGAGCACATAATGAGGATTCTTGGGATCGTTCTCCAGCTTCTTTCGCAGTCGATTGATGTGGGGATCGATATTCCGCTGATAGCCTTCGTACTCAGTGCTCCAGACCCGATCGAGCAGATCATTTCGCGACCAGGCACGGCCAGGTTCTGAGGCAAGTAACTCCAATATCTGAAATTCAAGCGGTGTCAGATCGATTCTGCTTCCGGCTCGCGAGACTTCGTGTCGCCGTTTGTCAACCACCAGGTCGCCTATTTCTAAACGCTCTCCGTCACCGGTCGGCTGCGTCGCCAGCTGTCCGCGTCTCAGCAGGGCTTCGACTCGTTTTTCCAATTCGCGCGGGCTGAAAGGTTTCGCGAGATAATCGTCCGCTCCCGCCTCGAAACCAGCGACTTTGTCATCAAGCAAGTCATGGGCGGTAAGAAAGAGCGCGGGCGCATGAATGCCGCGAGCACGGAGCTTCTTCAACAATTCGAGGCCCGACATTTCGGGCATGGCGACATCGAGAATAAAACAATCGAACTGATTTGTAACGGTTGCTTGTAGCGCCGCCTGTCCGCCCTCTTTTTCCGAAACGTCATACCCGAGACGCCGAAAGTATTCCGCTAACAGCGTACGCATCTCGACATCATCATCGACAATCATCAATTTTTTTGCATTTGCTTTCGCTGGTTCGGGATCCACTGTATTTTTCCTTGTGCTCGCTTTAATCGATCCGATTATAACGCAGTCGCCGCTGGCAAAGGCCAGCCGCGACTCGAACTTTGAACATTAGGGGTTTCAGCTTAGTATGGATACTCTCTGCCTTGACGTCAAACGTTTGGCGTCAGTATATTGCGGGACCGGTGCAATCAGAACTGAGAGTAGCCGTTGGAGATACCACCGACTTCCAGTCGTGTGGTGTTTCAATTTCAGCCTAAAAGACGGCGAGATCCATTCTGCAGGTTTTCCTTCTCTCAATTCGGCCTCACCTTGGTGGGGTGAGGCCGAATTGAGAGAAAGAAAGACACGCTCGAAAAGGTCAGTTCCCATGTATGCTGAGACTTAAGTACCACCGATTGAAATCGGTGGTATATTCAACACATAAATGCGCGATCTGCGGCGGCTTCTAAGATACCTTCTGCCTCACACCGGCACGTTCGCTATAGCTACCTTGGCAATGATCATCGTGGCCGTGCTGGAGACCGCAACCAGCGCGTTGATAGTCCCGATCTTCGATCAAGCATTCGCCCACGGGAATGCGCGCCCCACTCCGACGCCCTTTGCACTGCAACGTCTCATTCCGGCCTCGGGCCTTCACGCCTGGCGGATGATTGCGTTACTCCTGATCGTTTTTACGGTAGTCAAGGGCATTGCCGAATACTTCTCTACTTATTGGATGGCCTACATCGGCCAGTCGTCGATTCTTAGTCTTCGACAGGAGCTTTACAGTCATATCCTTGCACAATCGGCGTCGTTCTTCGAACGGCACCGCACAAACTATTTAGTCTCGCGCTTGATTTCAAGTGCGGCGGCGATCGAAGCGGCCGTGACTCACACTCTGCGCGATATGCTGCGCGAAGGATTTACTTTGATCGCGTTTATAGCAGCGTCGTTTTATGTGAGTTGGCGGCTCACCCTGGGTTCGTTGCTTATTGCTCCGCCGGTCGCCGGTTTGACGATGCGCTTTGGCAGGTCCCTGCGCAAACTGGCCCGCGAATCCTTCGAAGGCAGCAAGTATCTGACCGATACTGCGCAGGAAGCCCTGGCCAATCAAAGTATCGTCAAGGCCTATCGAGGCGAAGCGCGCGAACGAAGCCGGTTTACGGCGGTCGCGCAGCGCGTGCGACGGGCCAACCTGCGCTCTGCCAGCATCGCGGGCATGTCGCCGCCAATAATCGAATTGATTGGCGTCCTTTTCATCGCCGTGTTGCTCTTCTTCGGCGAACGCGAAATCAGACTGGGCCGGATGGACATGGCACAGTTCCTACTCTTCATCGTCCTTTTGTTTCGCAGTTACGATCCAATGCGGAAACTCTCGCGACTTCAAAACTCAATGTCACAGGCGCTGGCGGCGGCGCGGCACGTCTGGGAAGTTTTGGATGAGCATGTCGAAATTCCGGAAGCGACGAATGCCATCAATTTGGCTCCGCTGCGCCGCCAGATCGAGTTTTCCGAAGTGCATTTTGGTTATGCAAATGAAGCGCGCCCGGTATTGCGCGGGGTCAGCTTGACAGTTCCCGCAGGAAGAATGGTGGCGCTGGTAGGAGAATCCGGCGGCGGAAAGTCGACCCTGACGAAACTCTTGCCGCGGTTTCACGATCCGACTTCGGGCGCTGTGTTCTGGGACGAAATAGATCTGCGTGAGGTGAGCGTGGCCAGTCTTCGCCGCCAGTTGGCGTTAGTAACGCAGGAAACCGTGCTTTTTAATGACACAGTTCGTTATAACATTTCGTATGGCCGCCCCGACGCTACCCACGAGCAGATCGAAGATGCAGCGCGCACGGCACTGGCGCACGATTTCATCGTTGAATTGCCGAACGGATATGACACGGTGATCGGCGAGCGCGGAATTTTTCTCTCCGGCGGACAACGTCAACGCCTGGCGATTGCACGGGCGGTTCTGATTGATGCGCCCGTGCTTGTGCTTGACGAAGCGACTTCGGCACTGGATGCTGAGTCGGAACAATTGGTGCAGCGCGCAATCGCTAATCTGATTCGCGATCGGACGACGATCGTAATCGCGCACCGACTCTCCACCGTTCGTCGCGCCGATCTAATTGTCGTAATGGAGCGCGGCCAAATTATCGAGCAAGGCACGCACGCCGAGCTGCTCGCGCGTGGAGGTCAGTACCAGCGGCTCTACGAGTTGCAATTTGCCGATGAAGAAGAGGAGTTGTCAGTGGTCAGTGGATAGTTGTCAGTTGATCTTTGGCCTTTGGTCTTTGACCTTTGCCTTTTGACATAGCCTGCGGCCAAGAAAGAACCAAGACCCAAGATCAAAGACCCAAAATCAAGAACCAACCACTGACAACTGACTACTAACAATTATTATGAAATCAATGACCGGATTTGGCCGCGGCCGCGGCACCGTCAGCGGCGAAGACTTCACGGTTGCGGTTGAGATCAAGACCGTCAATAACCGCTATCTCGATATTCATCTGCGGATGGGTCAGGAGTTATCCGCCGTTGAAAACAGCATCCGGCGACGTATCGGCGCACGTCTTTCGCGCGGCCGCGTCGACCTCAATATCAATTTCGAGCGTACTGGTGCGATCGCGTACGAAGTCAATCGACCCTTGATTGCGGGCTATATTAGCGCGATTCGCGAGATTCAAGAGCAGTTCAAACTGGGAGGCGAGATTGACATTAACGCCGTAGCACGCGTCCCCGGGGCATTAACGCCGGCGCGTGATGGCATTAACGACGAGACCATCGCTGGACTCGAGGGCGCGCTCGACCAGGCCCTCGACGACCTCGAACAGATGCGCGAGAGCGAAGGCGCCGTGCTGGCCGAGGAAATGCGCGTGCGCGTAGCCAAGATCGAAGCCGAGGTCCCGATCATCGAAGCGGCGACAGCGACCCTGGTTGATGCATATCGGGAGAGGCTGCAAAAACGCATCACGGAATTGATTGCGCGCGGCGGACAAGCAATCGAACTCGACGCGGGGCGACTGGCGCAAGAAGTTGCTTATCTCGCCGATCGCAGCGACATCAGCGAAGAGTTGGTCCGGTTGCGAAGCCACCTGGAACAATTTCGCGCGGCGCTCGAATCGGAAGGCGAAGTCGGGAAGCGGCTCGATTTTCTGTTGCAGGAACTGAATCGCGAGGCGAACACGGTGCTGGCCAAATCAACTGAAGTCTCGATAAAGGATGCAGGCCTCGTGATCAAGGCTGAGGTTGAGAAACTACGCGAACAAGTGCAGAATGTTGAATGAGTTAAATAAAACCGAAAAGCAGGACGCCGCGAGCGCGGAGTGTGGACGGGGAATGCTGATCGTGGTCAGCTCTCCATCGGGAGGCGGCAAGGGCACTCTGATCGATCGTGTTTTGCAAACCGTGGCCGGGGTCAGCTATTCAGTTTCGTACACGACCCGCGCGCCGCGGGGAGCGGAGCAAGACGGCCGCGAATATTTTTTCGTTTCGACCGTGACGTTCGAAGGCCTGATTCGGCAGGGCGAGTACCTCGAATGGGCGGATGTTTATGGACATCTTTACGGAACCAGCAAGGCGCAGGTTGAACGGGAGCGCGCCGCCGGAAAAGACATTATTCTGGAAATCGACGTCCAGGGCGCGGCCAGCATTCGCGAACTGATCGACGATGCGGTCAGTATTTTCATTTTGCCGCCGTCGTTTGAATTGCTGCGCAACAGGTTAGCGGCCCGCGGCACCGATTCGCCGACGGATCTCGAAAGGCGACTGCGCGGCGCCCCGCTTGAGGTTGAGCAATATAGATATTTCCAGTACGTAATTCTTAACGATGATATCAATCGCGCGTCGGCGCAACTGGCATCTGTGATTTACGCTGAGCGTGCTCGAAGGGAACGCCAGGAGATAAGACTCAAAGAGACATTGGCCGACTTCGCTTCGCTGCTGGAATCCTGAGTAGTGACCGAATCGAAGAGCGCTGAGCAATTAAGGATTTTTGAAAAGTTAGTTTTGGAGGTTCACACATACACCCTATGGCCTTAACACCCGAAGAACTTGACGAAGCAATAGACGACCCGCAATCCCCGGAGATCGATTCCAAATATCGGCTGATCATTCTGGCGGCAAAGCGCAGCAAGCAGCTTCAGCGCGGCGCGCGGCCCCGTATCGACATCGATCCCACCAAACACAAAGCAACCCGCATCGCCCTGGAGGAAGTCGTCAGCGGCAAGATCAAATTCCACTGGAAAACCGACGGCAAGGAGGAGCCGACGGAAGAGAGTTAACAAAGTACGACCTGGAAGAGATAATTTTCTATTTATCATTTGACATTTTTCATTTGCCATTTCTGATGGAGCGCGGGCATTGGAGACGAGGAGCTTTTCAAACCAAATGTGAAATGAAAGATGTCAAATGACAAATGAAAAATAATCCGCCCGCCCTAACGCATTCTTACATCCCCTTGTAATCCGGCCCGCCGCCACCTTCGGGCGTAACCCAATTAATAATCTGATACGGATCCATGATGTCGCACGTTTTGCAATGGACGCAGTTTGAGAAGTTGATCTGCAGATGACGATGGTCATCGGCGTTACCCACCATTTCGTAGACGGCTGCGGGACAGAAGCGCTGACACGGATTGCCATACTCTTCTGCACACCGCGTCGCGCACACGTTCGTGTCAAGCACGTGCAGGTGTGCCGGTTGATCTTCATCATGAGCCACGGCTGCGTGATATACGTCGGTAACTTTGTTGAAGGTGAGCGTGCCGTCAAATCGAAGATCCTTGTAACGTTGGGCCGCTTTGTCTCCGCGATAACCGTAGGCCGAAAGTTTCTGCATCGCTTCGTGGCCCGCTTCCTGATGGTCACGATCAAAAATTCCCCACGCTCGACCGCCGGTTATGTACTGCAGGCCGGCGTTGGCCATTCCCAGCCAACGACCATGTCGAAATCCTGCATGAAAATTTCGATACTGGCGCAACTCGGGAGTAATCCAACTATCTTTCACACAACGCTCGTAACTTTGCAGTTTCTCTGCTGAAAAGTCTTCAGCCAGCAAGGCCTCGAAGATTGTTTCCGCGGCCAGCATCCCACTCTTGATTGCTGAATGAATTCCCTTCAGACGCGCGGCATTCAAAAAGCCACCACTGTCGCCAACAATCAACGCACCGTCAGCGTAAAGCCGTGGCATGGCGTGCAGACCACCAGCTGCAATCGCCTTCGCGCCGTAACGAATCAGCTTGCCGCCCGCGAGCAACTTAGCCACGAATTGATGCGTTTTATAGCGCTGAAATTCCGCGTGCGGATCGAGGAGCGGATCGCGATAATCCAGACCAGTAACGTAACCGATGTTGAGCACGCGGTTCTGCATTCCATAGATCCAGCCGCCGCCATACGTCCATTGGTCCGAAGGAAAACCGAGCGTGTGCGTGACGCGCCCGGTGGGATATCGGTCGTCGGGCAATTCCCAAAGCTCTTTTACTCCCAGACTGTAAACCTGCGGCTCTCGACCTTCGTCGAGACCAAGACGCTGAATCAACTTCTTTGTTAGCGAGCCGCGCACGCCCTCCCCCAGCACTGTGACCTTCGCCATCAAATCAACGCCCGGCTCGAAGTTCGGCTTGCGCTTCCCTTCTTTATCGATACCCTTGTCACCAGTGCGCACGCCGACCACGCGATCTTCTCTGTCGTACAGCATCTCAGCGCCGGGAAACTCCGGAAAGATATTGACGCCGGCCTGTTCGCATTTCTCGCCCAGCCAGGCTGTCAGACGATTCAGCGAAACAATGTAGTAGCCGTGATTTTTGAGCGGCGGCGGCGTAATCGGAGATCGAATCGCGTGTTTCCTGGTCAGATAAAGAAAATGATCTTCCTTTACTGGTGACTCAAGGGGCGCGCCTTGCTCCACAAAGTCAGGCATCAACTCGGCCAACCCGCGCGGATCCATCACGGCGCCGGAGAGCATGTGCGCGCCGACTGACGAACCCTTCTCAATGACTGCGATCTGAATCTCGCCAAGCGACTTCCCTTCCCGGTTCCCACTGTTAACCGCTTCGTTGTGCTCATTGACCAACCGCGCGAGATGCAACGCGCCACTCAGATTCGCCGGCCCCGCTCCCACGAAGACCACATCCATCTCCAAGCTTTCGCGTTCCATAAGCAATAGGTCGAATAAGTCAGATAGGTCCTATTCTTTTCTCCTCGCGGTGGTTCGTGCTCTGTAAAGGCGTTCAGTGAAACCGCCCTCCTGGAGAAACGCTTTTTCAAGCTGTCGCAGTTGTTGATCGAGAAGGTAATTTGTCTGATGGATCAGCTTCAACTCGAATTTCTTCGAAGTGCCAGAAGCTTGGCTGCCCTCGGCAATGTTCTGACGCCCGCTGCGCGCAGCTTGCACCATCTGATCGTGAGTTCGAGACCGAGGATCGATGAACCGATCACAGAACTTTACCGTGCAATCATAGACCAGTTCGGCGTGCTGAAATGATTTGAGTTCGCGGTAACCGCCATGCGGCGGAATGAGGCTGCTGTTCATGGTGAAAAACGGCTATATGTTCTATGAGTCGTATAGTATCATGTCTCGAATCCGCGTTGCTTCATGAAGACTGCATTTTCGACCAAAAACATTACTGCCTTCATTGCCGTAACGCTAGTGGCCGGTTCGATCACTTTCGGCGTCACGAAAGGTCGATCCTTTTTTAGAGAACACAGGCCAAACAAACTCGCCGCGTATTCGAACACACGCCCGTCATTGGTTCTGTGGGCCTGGGAACGGCCAACCGACCTGACCTTCATAGATCCTGGTCAAACCGCTGTTGCATTTCTGGCGCGCACGATTCACCTGCGAGGCGATGAAGTTGTCACTCGACCACGGCTTCAACCACTGAAACTGCCGGAACGAGTCACGGTAGTTGCCGTTGCCCGCGTTGAATCGGATGCGACAAAGAAACCGAGACTCTCTAACGAACAGGAGAGCAAATTAGTGGCCTCGATCACGGAGATGGCTTCGCTGGCGAACGTCTCGGGCATTCAGATCGACTTTGACGCGACGAAGTCTGAACGGAGTTTCTATCGCGAGGTAATCATTGGCGTCCGCCGCCGCTTGCCGGAGCGCATCGGTTTGTCGATCACCGCCCTGGCTTCATGGTGCATGGACGACGACTGGCTTTCAGACTTGCCAATCGACGAAGCCGTGCCGATGTTGTTTCGAATGGCGACTGACGGGAAGCAGATCGCCAACCGGCTGGATGACGGCGAGGATTTCACTTCCCCGGTCTGTCGCCAAAGCTACGG
>Ga0209056_10009333_pt1 | contig 10021 bp, 8 predicted proteins | sample GraSoiAngelo_114_FD_185876 | JGI IMG/M metagenome (GOLD analysis project Ga0209056, IMG submission 185876) | Grasslands soil microbial communities from the Angelo Coastal Reserve, California, USA - 14_0903_13_40cm (SPAdes) (version 2) | ecosystem: Environmental > Terrestrial > Soil > Grasslands ...
GCGGTCGCCGCGGCACCGGCAACTCGCTCGTCGGAAGATCCCTCCACCGTCACGGCCAAGCTGTCGGAGTGGAAGGTGGAGCTGTCGGCGGCAACCGTCACCGCGGGCGCCGTCACGTTCACGGTCACCAACACGGGCACCATACCTCACGCGCTCGAAGTCGAAGGGCGCGGCGTGGAGCGCGAAACCGACGTCATCCAGCCGGGATCGACCTCCACCCTGACCCTGACGCTCGCGCCGGGGACGTACGACGTGTACTGCCCCGTGGGCGAGGACTCGCACAAGAAGCTCGGTATGGAAACGCACCTCACGGTCCTGAAGGCGGGGAGCGCGGGGGCGACGGGCTACAGAAGCTCGGCCGCGAGCGGGTCGAGTGCGCTCACGAACGTCCAGGCGATCCGGGTGACGGGCGGCGGGCCCGTCATCCAGATCCTGCCAGGGCCGTTCCCCTTCCCGGACAGCGCGGCTCCGATCCTCCAAGCGTTCGGCCCCGAGCGGGAGGGACTCGAGTCACAGGTGAAGAATGGCCCGTACTCAAACAACGTGACGCCGATTTCTGGCACGTTCACGTTCAGCGCGTGGGACAAGGGCGCGACGCGAGACTCGGTGGACGGCGTGGCCGAGTTTACGACTCAGGACGGCGCTCGCTGGAAGCTCGTGATGGACCGCGTCCAGACCAAGGACGTCCCGCACCACCCCCGCTTCGGGGGCGTGATCATGGGGCTCTACTATCACGGCGTGACCCAGGTGCACACGCCGCTCGTGCCGACGATCAACAGCGCCGTCGCCCTCTGGGCGTTCGCGCACCTCTACAAGAACGACGCGCTCGTCACCGACAACGCGATGGTGCACGTCATGCTCTTGTCGCGCACGCGCCGTGACGGCGACTACGCGCTCGCCTGCTGGAACTGCTCCAAGAACAAGATCGAAGAGCTCCAGCTGCAGATTCTGCCCGGGCCCGGTGAGCCCCCGTTCGACGCGCCGGGCGGGTTCCTGTTCGTCAACTGGGAAAAGTCCAGCTCCCGCAAGCCGGCGAGCTGAGGAGGATAATTCAATGCGCTTACGCATCGGAGTAATGGGCATCATGGCGCTCGCGGCGCTCGCAGGGTGTGGCGGCTACACCGGTACCTATGGCGGCGGTGGCGGCGGTGGTGGCGGCGGGGGAGGAGGCCTGGTCGGCTCCGTGACGATCGGCCCCGGAATCGAATTCGTGAGCGGCCACAATGGGAGCACGAACGCGGCCGTGGACACGGTCCCGGTGGGCGGCACCGTCACCTGGACCTGGACCGGCTCTCTGCCGCACAGCGTCCAATCCCTCGGCTCGGCGAGCTTCGCGAGCCGCGCCACGATGACCGGCAGCGGGACGTATGCGGTCACGTTTACCGTGCCCGGCACGTACGAATACGACTGCGCGGTCCACGGCCAGCTCATGACGGGCAGAGTCGTCGTTCGGTGATGATCTCGATTGATGCCTGACGCGCTGCTCGCGTGGTGGCTCGCGTGAGCGGTGCGCTCGCATCCCGACCCCTTGCAGGAGGACTACGATGGTGTCGATCACAGTATCACAGCTCCTGGCGCGATGGGCGCATCTCTACGGCCACACGCCTGTGAGCGCTACAGTCACCTATTTCCATCTTGTCGGCATCCTGGTGGGGGGTGGCGTAGCTGTCGCCGCGGATCGAGCATCGCTACGCCTGTCGCCCGCGACCCGGCCCGACTGGCGCACGGAGCTCGATCGCCTTGCCGCCGTTCACCGCTGGGTGGTCGGCGGCCTCGCCCTCATTTTCGCGAGCGGCGTGCTCATGGCGCTGGCCCAAGTCGGCACCTTTGGCACCTCGGTCGTCTTCTGGACCAAGATGGGGTTCGTCGCCCTGCTGATCGGCAACGGCTACGCGCGGTTGCGCACCGAGATGGCCCTGCGACGGGGTTCGGTGGCCGCATGGGGTTGGTTCCGCCGGACGTCAACGGCGAGCCTCGTGCTGTGGTTCCTCATCCTCTTCGCCGGCGCGCTGCTCCACTCTACAAGCTGATATTCAACCACGACCGTGAACACTAGAACAGGAATCCCGCGCGCAGGTACGCCGCCGTGCGCTCGGGACTCCGCGCGGCCACGATGGACAGAATGTTGGCGCGGCGGTGTTGCCAGGCCAGCCACACGCCGCCGCCGGCGGCCGCGTGCCAGCGGTCGGACACCTCACCTGGGACCCACACCCGCCCTCCGTCAGCCAATCCGAAGAGGCCGACGTCCCCGAATGGTAGGCGACCGGCGGCGAGCCGCAGCTCGACGTTGGCATAGGCGCCGCGCCGCCCGGTGAAGCGCTGCTCGGCATACCCGCGGACCGTCGTCTCACCACCTACGTACACGAACTCCTGGAACGGCACCGTCCCAGCGACCGCGGCACCACCCGCGCGGAGCGCGAGCGTCACGGAGGCCGGATCGTCCGCGGAGAAGTAGGTCGCCGCCTCCGCGGAGCAAGACCCGAAGGGGCTCACGACGTGCCACAGGGCTGGATGCCACTGCCCGCCCGCGGTCAGGTGCACGCCGCGCGCCGGAGCGGTGGGCGAGTCGCGTGTGTCGAAGTCGAGTATCGCGTGCAGCCCGAGCTGACCGAAGGCGCCCGCGCCGTAGTACGGCCCCGTGGTCGCGAGGAGCGAGCCGGGATCCGCTGAGGTCCGCGTGTACTCGAGCAGGGGTCCCGCGGTGAGCCGCACTCGCGGGGCGACCGGCACCGTCACGCTCGGCGCGAGCTGAATCTGCTTTGCCCGGACGCGATAGGCGCTGTCAGCCCGCGATCCGTTGGTCTGGTTGCCGATTCCATAGAACCGGATGAGCTCGAGTCCGGAGGCCCGGAACGCGACGTTGAACGTCGTCGGTGGCCCCCGGGGCCGGAATTCCGCGGCGACGTTCACGCGGTAGCTGCGCGCGGCCGTGGCGTACTGCGCCTCGGCGAGGGCGCGTGTCGTCGGAGGCAGGGCGTGGAAGCCGTATCGCGTGTGGATGATCCCTGCACCGAGGAGCAGGCCGATATCGGGAGCATAGCTAGCGCCGAACGCCGGTACCGTCCGCGGCCGCCAGGGGTCGGGCGGCCCCTGGGCACACGAGCGGGTGACGACGGCGAGGCCCGTCAGCAACAACACGCCTCGGGTGAGTGGGGGCACCGTACACGGTAACCCCGGCTGTGGCGAAGGAGCAAGGTTAGTATTGAGGAGGCCTCAACAGGAGCCGCCTCCGATGACCACCACCCGCCTATTGGTCGTGATCGGCCTCGCGACCGCGCCACTCGCGGCCCAGCACCGCCCACTCGCGGCCCAGCACCGCCCGGCGCCGACGGGCCGGATGATGGGCGACCCGATGGAAATGCAGGAAATGATGGCGCCCATCGCGCAGGTGATGCTGTACACGCCACAGCACCTCCTCCCCCGCAAAGAGGCGCTGGGACTCACCGCGGACCAGGTCGCGCGGCTCACCGCGCTGCGCGACGCGACGACCGCGGCGCAGGACGCCGCCATGTCCGAGGCCGAGACCCACCTCGGAGAGCTGCAGCTCGCTGCCGACGCCGCTTCCCCGGACTCGGGGGTACTGAAGACTCATTTCCAGGCGGCCCACGCCGCCATGGGCCGGGCGCGCTGGCTGTCGATCCGCTCCGCGATGGAGGCCAAAGCCCTGCTGACCGACGCGCAGCGAGCCGAGCTCAAAGCCTGGGCGGATTCGCTGCAGACCTGGATGCAGCAGCACCGCCAGATGATGAAGCCCAGCCCGTCTCGCTGAGCCTGCCGGTTAGCGTGCTGCGCGTAGCATGATTTTCTCTGTCTTATCGGCCGGCGTCGCGCAGTTGCCGCAGCACGTACTCGAGGATGCCCCCATGCCGGTAGTACTGCAGCTCCTGCGGGGTGTCGATCCGGACGTTTGCTTTGAACCGGACACCCGAGCCATCGGGCCGCGTTGCCTTGACCTCGACGTCTTTGCCGCGCGGGAATCCCTCGGCGAGGACGCCGGCGAGTCCCACGATGTCGAACGATTCCTTCCCGCTGAGCCCCAGGCTCGCGGGCGTGTCGTTCGCGAGAAACTGAAGCGGCAGGATCCCCATCCCGACCAGGTTCGACCGGTGGATCCGCTCGTAGCTCTGCGCGATCACGGCGCGCACGCCGAGCAGGCGCGGCCCTTTGGCGGCCCAGTCGCGCGACGAGCCTGAGCCGTACTCCTGACCCGCGATCACGATGAGCGGGACGCCCTCGCGCAGGTATTTGACGGACGCGTCATAGATGGTCATCTGCTCGCCGTCCGGGAGGTGTACGGTGACCGGCCCTTCCGTCCCCGGGGCGAGAAGGTTCTTGAGTCGCACGTTGGCGAACGTGCCGCGCACCATCACCTCGTGGTTGCCGCGGCGCGAGCCGTAGGAGTTGAAGTCGACGGGCTGAACGGCGTGAGCCACCAGGTACTGACCGGCGGGGCTGGTCTTGCGGATGGAGCCCGCGGGAGAGATGTGGTCCGTGGTGATGCTGTCTCCCAGGAGGCAGAGTACACGGCCGGCGCGGATGTCCGCGATGGGCTCGGGCGTCTTCGGCATGCCGTCGAAGTACGGCGCCCGGCGGATATAGGTCGACTCGGGCTCCCAGGCGAACCGGTCGCCGGCGGGCACGGGGAGACCACGCCAGCGTTCGTCCCCGGTGAACACCTCGTCGTATTCCTTGTGGAACATCGCCGACTTGACGGACGAGCGGACCACCTCGTTCACTTCCTTGGCGGTGGGCCAGATGTCGCGCAGATACACCGGCTTCCCGTCTTTTCCAGTTCCCAGGGCCTCCGTCTGGAGATCGAGATCGATCCGCCCGGCCAGAGCGTACGCGACCACCAGCGGCGGCGACGCGAGGTAATTGGCGCGCACCTCCTGCTGGATGCGCCCCTCGAAATTGCGGTTGCCGGACAACACGGAGCACACCACGAGCTCTCCTTCGGCCACCGCGGCCGACACGGCCTCCGGGAGCGGGCCCGAGTTCCCGATACATGTCGTGCATCCGTAGCCCACGAGGTGAAATCGCAGCTGCTCGAGGTAGCGCATCAGGCCGGCCTGCCGGAGGTAGTCGGTCACCACCTTGGAGCCCGGCGCGAGACTGGTCTTGACCCAGGGCTGCGATTTGAGGCCCCGCTCGACCGCCTTCTTCGCGGCCAGGCCGGCAGCCACCATCACGGAGGGGTTCGAGGTGTTGGTGCAGCTCGTGATGGCGGCGATGACGACGGAGCCATGTTCCAGCTTGCAGTCCGTGCCATCGATCGTGACGTCCACGTGGGTGCGGCGTCGCGGTGGCGCTTCTACCGCGGTGGCGACGTGGCCGCCCTCGCCTTCCCAGCGACCGGCGTTCGGGGCGGGCGCGGCGGGGTCCACGTGGGTGCGGCGTTGTGGTGGCGCTTCCACCGCGGTGGCGACGTGGCCGCCCTCGCCTTCCCAGCGACCGGCGTTCGGGGCTGGCGCGGCGGGCTTGACCAGCGCCGGAAGCGCGAGCTGGAAGTTGCGGGGCACATCCCGCAGGGACACGCGGTCCTGCGGGCGTCGGGGACCGGCCAGGCTCGGCTCTACAGTCGAGAGGTCGAGTGAAAGGGTGTCCGAGTAGATGGGCTCCGGCGCACCCGCGGAGTGGAACAGGCCCTGCTCCTTCATGTAGGCTTCGACGAGCTGCACCTGCTCCTTGGGGCGCCCGGTGAACTCCAGGTAGCGGAGCGTCTCCTGATCCACGGGGAAGATTCCCACCGTGGCGCCGTACTCGGGCGCCATATTACCGATGGTAGCGCGGTCGGCCAGCGGCAGGGACGCGATCCCGGGGCCGTAGAACTCGACGAACTTGCCGACCACACCCTTCTTGCGCAGCATCTCCGTCACGGTGAGCACCAGATCGGTGGCGGTGGCACCCTCGGCGAGCTTGCCGGTGAGCCGGAAGCCCACGACTTGAGGGATCAGCATCGACACCGGCTGCCCCAGCATCGCGGCTTCCGCCTCGATCCCGCCCACGCCCCATCCGAGCACGCCGAGCCCGTTGATCATCGTGGTGTGAGAGTCGGTGCCCACCAGGGTATCGGGATACGCTTGCGGCTTGGGACTTTCGGCTGTGAACACGACTCGTGCGAGGTACTCGAGGTTTACCTGGTGCACGATGCCGGTGTCGGGCGGCACGACGCGGAATCCCTGGAACACCTGCTGCGCCCAGCGGAGCAGGGCATAGCGCTCGCGGTTGCGTTGGAACTCGAGGTCGGCGTTCACCTGGAATGCGGTGGGCGTGCCGAACTCGTCCACGATCACCGAGTGGTCGATCACCAGCTCGGCGGGCAGGAGCGGGTTGACTTTCTTGGGGTCGCCGCCCATCGCCTGCATCGCGTCGCGCATAGCGGCGAGGTCGACGACCGCGGGGACGCCGGTAAAGTCCTGCATCAAGACGCGCGCCGGCATGAACGCGATTTCATCCGTCGGGATCCGCTTCGGATCCCATCGCGCGAGCGCCTCGGCGTCCCGGGCCGCGACGATGCGCCCGTCCTCCCGGCGCAGCAGGTTTTCGAGCAGGATGCGGAGGGAATACGGGAGGCGTGACACCGAAAGCCCGCGTCGCTCGAGGGCGTCCAGCTTGAAAATCTCGAACGTGCGATTCCCGACCTTGAGTTGCGCCCGCGCTCCAAAGCTGTTTCCGGTCGTCATTCCACCACCTTCACATCCGTCACGAAGTACTCGGTATCCCCGAAGCAGCTGGTCGGGATCCCGACGTGCTGCTTGTAGGTCAGCGCGACGCGCTTGCCCAGCGTGTCGTTGATGCGGGCAGCGACGGCATCGTTCTTCACGGTGAAGTAGAATTTTTCCTGCATCGTCGCCGCCGTGGTAATCACGGCCATCTCGCCTTCCCAGGTCTTACACAACCAGCCCTTCCTGGAAAACTTCTGCACGTACCCCGCGCGGTCTCCGGACGAATACGTGTACGACAGCGTCGCCCAGGTATACAGCGTGAAGAGGATCAGCGGCAGGATCACCACGCCCGCGATGATGAGTTTCTGCGTCCTGGAAATCGTGAAGTTCACGACGGGAAGTTAACCTCGTACGTCTCCGTCTTGTACGGCGCGAAGCCCCGCTTCTGGTAGTTCGGGAGTGCGGCGGGATGATCGAGCGTGCACGTGTGCAGCCACACACGTGCGGGCTCGAGCGCCCAGGCGTCCCGTACCGCGCACGACAAGATGTGCTTGCCGAGGCCCTGACCGATGGCGTCCGGAAACAGGCCGAAGTATGCGATCTCGACCGAGCGGTCCTCGGGCACGCGGCGCAACTCGTACCAACCCGCCAATGCGTCGCCCCGCCGGGCCACATGGAGCGTGATCTCGCGCCGGGACAGATGCGCACGGATCTCGTCGTCAGTCCAATCCCAGCGGTCGCGCCAATGATAGGCCTCGCCCACCGTCCGGTAGCACCGGCGGTACAGCGCTGGCGTTGGACGGGAGACGTGCTCGATGACCAGATCGGGAAACTGGCCGAACGCTGCGCGAAACTGGTCCCGCGTCGTGAGCTGGAGGTAGGTTCGTGTGGCCTGCACGGGGGGGAATTAAAGAGGTGCTACGTGTTGGGGGCTAGGTGCTAGAGTTCGACAACGTAGCCCTCCATACCTAGCCCCCAATACCCAGCCCCTTATCTTTTCTCCATGACTTTCAATCGCATGGGTACCGTCCCGCTCCCGCTCGCGCTCCACCTCGCGAGCTACACGGTCCTCGGGTTGTTCTGCTTCTTCGCCGGTGTGCTGAACCTGATCGACCCGGGCAAAATCCCGCACGGCCTCGGGTTCCTCGCGGTGTGCGGGTTCAGCTGGGGTTACGTCTTCGGCATCCTGATGGCGCGGAAGGAAGTCATCATGCTGGGCTTCCTTGCGAGTGTGGCCTGGCTCCTGGCCGCCATCGTGGGCGCCATGCGGTTTGGCTTCGACTGGCGGCTCACCGCGCTGCTCGCCGGCCTCGGCGCCTACGGTCTCCTCACGCTGGGCCTGTACCGCACGCGCATCCTGGAGCACTGACTCCCGCTCACCCGATCGACGTCACCTCGACATGCTCCGGCGCCGCGGGTAGCTCGACCACGAAGCGCGCGCCCCCGAGCTCCGAGTCTTCGATCCAGATCTTGCCGCCGACCTCGGTCACGACGCGCTGGCAGATGGCGAGGCCGAGTCCGGTTCCCTCGTCGGGGCTCTTGGTGGTGAAGAACGGGTCGAAGATGCGACCTCGGATGTCCCGGGGCACGCCCGGTCCGGAATCGTCCACCGTGAATCGGACCCATCCCTCGCGCGCTTGCGTGCGGAGCTGAATGATGGCGGGATGCCGCCCGCGCACGACGTACTCCGCGTTGGTCACCAGATTGATGACGACCTGCTGCAGCTCCTGACCCAGGCCGAGCACGGCGGGGGCGGACTGATCGAGCGTCGTGCGGAACTCGACACTTTCCGCGCGCAGCACGCGCCGCCGGATCTCGGCGACATCGTGGACCAGGTCGTTCATCTGCACGCGCGTCGGGGTCGTGTCGGCGCGGCGGGCGAGCCGCAACAGGCTCCGGACGATGCGCGCCGCGCGGTCCACCTCGCGCGTGATCGTCGCCGCGGTCGTGCTCGTCTCCGGATCCTTACTCGCACGGCCGAGGAGCTCCGCTTCCATCCGGATCGCGGCGAGCGGATTGTTCACTTCGTGGGCCACGCCGCTCGCGATCTCACCGACGGTGGCGAGCTTTTCCCGCGCGATCAGCTCGCGCTGCGCCCGGAGCTCGTCCGTCCGATCGTAGAGCGCCACGAGCAAGCTGTCCGGCCCGACGCCGGAGAGCCCGGTCACGGTGCAGTCGCAGATGCGACGGTCGCCGGACGGTTGAGTCACGAGCACACGGCCATGCCACGGCTCGCCCGGGCGGGGACGTGCCAGTACCAAATGCAGCGAGATCTCGCTGGGGGAGAGGCCCAGGGCCTCGAGGTGAGTGCCGAGGGCCTGCCCCTCTGACGGGATGCCCAGCAGTCGACAACCCGCCTGGTTCAGCTGCTGGACGCGACCTTCACGGTCGACGAGTGCCATCGGGAGAGGGCTCCCGTCCACCATCGCGTGGGCCCGCTCGGCCGCCGCCCGCGCCCCGCTGACGGCTTCCGACAGCTCGAGCCCGCCCGCGATGTAGGCGGCTACCGCGGTGAGGTACTGCAGCTCCATCAGGGCGAACGGCAGCGACTGGTCGGCACCGGAGCGTTGGTAGCGTACCACGCCCACCGTGCCCACGACTCCGCTCGACGTGCGGAGCGGCGCGATCATCGCCGCCCGGGCCGTGCCCGAGGGCGAGAGCGATTGCTGCGCGCCCTCTTCTGAAAGGATGTCGTCGGTGAGAAACGGCTCGCCCGTACGGACCACACGTCCGTTGACGCTGGCGTTAATCATGATCCGGGCGCCGTCGAACTCCGCGCATTGACCCACCGTTGCCGCGACCCGCAGCGAGTCCGGATCAGAGCCGCGTAGCGCCACGTACGCGCCTTGCGCCTCCACGAGGCTCGTCACGCTCTGCAGCGTGTAGCGCAGCAGCAGCTCGCGCTCGGGCGCTGCGAGGAGCCAGCGCGAAAGCTCGACCAGAAAAGTCCCGAGCCGTCGCTCGCGCTCGAGACCGCTGCGACGCGCGACCATCACCGCGAGATGCGTCGCGATCTCGATGCCCGAGCGCAACGCATCACCGGGGAATCCGGAAGGCAGGCCCTGGAACCGGGCACTGACGTGGCGGCCCTCGGCGTCGTGGTAGTCCGTGAGATACGGCTCACCCTGTTTGCCGGGGGGGCCCGCCTCGACGCTGCCAGACTCGGTCAGGCCCTTATACGTGAGCTCGACTCGCGCGCCGCCCGCCCACTCGCTCAGGATGTCGGTGGCGGCCTGCCAGAAGGCGCGCGTCTGTTTGGCGCGCCCCGCTTCGGTTAGAAGTTTCCGAATTGGGTCTAGCATGGCGGCGAACGACGTAAACAAAAGGCGTAGAGAAAAGACGTGGAGGGAAAACGT
>Ga0209056_10009335_pt1 | contig 10021 bp, 8 predicted proteins | sample GraSoiAngelo_114_FD_185876 | JGI IMG/M metagenome (GOLD analysis project Ga0209056, IMG submission 185876) | Grasslands soil microbial communities from the Angelo Coastal Reserve, California, USA - 14_0903_13_40cm (SPAdes) (version 2) | ecosystem: Environmental > Terrestrial > Soil > Grasslands ...
GGACCGGTGCGCAATCAATTCGCAAACTGGGTACACACGCATACAGGTTCTCCACTTCGGAAATCGCACGAGTTTGGGAGCACAGCCTGGCCTGCCAGGAGGGAGAGGATGACAGTTTACATCAAGCGAGATGCCCTGGACGAAGCAATAAATATGGGGTTCCAAGGCGAAACCCGAAACGTTGTATGCAAAACATTTCAGCTTTGTTGAAACGGCTTGGCAGCGAAGATGCATCGGAGGTGTGTCTGTTAGGCTTTGTGGCAGAGGTGCGCCAGGCAAGTGACCTGATGGTATGGACCCGGCCTGGCGAGTAGCAGTCTGCTACCGTCGAGGCAGGAGGGTTCCATGGCCATCGAGATGAGAGTGGTTGGGTTGGACATCGCAAAGAATGTGTTCCAGGTCCACGGCGTCGATCGTCGAGGTGAGACAGTTCTGCGTAAGCGGCTTCGGCGATCTCAAGTTGGAGATTTCTTCCGGCAACAGATTCCATGTTTGATCGGCATCGAGGCCACACAGGGTGCTCACTACTGGGCTCGTGTGCTCAGAACCTTCGGGCACGAGGTTCGGTTGGTGGCTCCGCAGTTTGTCAAGCCCTATCTGAAGTCACAAAAGAACGATGCCAACGATGCCGAGGCGATCTGCGAAGCGCTAAGCCGTCCGAGCATGCGTTTCGTGCCGAGTAAATCCATCGAGCAGCAAGACCTGCAAGCTTTGCACCGGATACGGAGCCGCATGATCGGTTCCCGCACGCAGCTGGGAAACCAGATTCGCGGCCTGCTCGCCGAGTACGGCATTGTGCTTCCTCTTCATCTCAGCCAGGTGCGCAGATCACTCCCCCGGTTGATCGAGGAAGACAACCCGCTGTTGAGTGGATTCGGCCGACAGCTTCTGGCCGCTCTATACGAGGAACTATGCACGTTGGAACAGCGCATCGCGAAGGTGGAAGAGCAAGTTCAGCAGATTCATCGGGGCAATGCCCTCTGTCAGAAGATCGCTGCTGTGGAAGGCGTTGGGCCAGTCACTGCAACTGCGGTGGTGGCGGCAATTGCGGATGGGCGGACCTTCCACAACGGCCGGCAGTTTGCGGCATGGGTCGGACTCGTCCCAAGACAACATTCCAGCGAGGACGGCGTAGCCAGCAGAGCGGAGCCGGCCTCAGCCGCCCTCATCGCTGTAGCAAACTCCTTCGGCGTCCGATAAGGAAATCGGCTTAAGGAGAACGTCATTGTGCAATATCTTGCACACGACCGCGTACCAATGAAGCCATAACAGTGATGTATTCCTTATTTGCTTGCACCTAGCGATCTGTACCACGCCGTCGAAGGAAAGGAAATTGCAACTTATTCGCACGGTCCGAGCGGGAAGAACTCTCTCTCGAAACGGCAGGGTTTTTACCCAGCAAATTTGGCGGCACAATTACGCCCTCAAAATTCCAAGAAGCCGTTCTTTTAAGTAAATTATCCTATGAGGCATTGGGGAACGCGAACCAACGTCGGGGTAGAATTGCAACTGCTAGAATCGAGACACGGCTGGTTGCTACGTGAGTCATGCATTCGCCACCTCGCTCTAAAAGTGGTGAACTGTCTGAGCCGCGCCCGCCCTGAGCAACACACGCCGCGCTCGACGTAAACTGTTTGCGCTTGCGGGAGGATCAAGCTACTTGACTGCCTCATCTCATCATGGCAAGAATGTGCCGGGCGCTGCTGCTCCTTCTACCACGGCGGGCGCACGCTTCTTTGAAACCGTCACAGATCAGAATTCTGTGCTCGTCAGTGTTGTCATTCCTGCCTACGAGTCCGCTCGTTATATTTCTCAGGCTCTGGATTCGGTTTTCGCACAGACTTTCACCAACTACGAGATCATTGTGGTAAATGACGACTCCCCAGATACCCACGCCCTCGAACAAGCGTTGCATCCATATCGGGATCGAATTTGTTACCTCAAGCAGCAGAATGGCGGTCCCAGCCGAGCTCGAAACGCGGCCATCCGGCAGGCGCACGGCAAGTATGTCGCTTTCCTAGATAGTGACGACTTTTGGTTGCCGGACCACCTCAACAACCTATCGACAATGCTGCAGGACGACCCGTCTTTAGACCTAGTCTACTCCGACTCTATATTGCTTAGAGATGACGTGATCGTCGGCAACGTTTTTGAGCAGCAACCACAGTCTTCCCCCGTAACTTTCGAAGCGATCCTGGTCGAGGGTTCTACTATCACCACGTCTTCTACCGTGGTGAGGCGCCAAGCTGTGCTGGACGCGGGACTTTTTGACGAGCGTTTTAAGCGCTGCGAAGACTTCGACCTCTGGTTACGCCTCTCTTTCGCCGGCGCGCGCATGAATTACGATTGCCGCCCCAGCCTATATCATCGTGCTTCCAATGGATTGGCCGCGGATGGATATCTGCTCAAACGTGCGCGCGGCGAAATCTACGACAAGGTCGTCCGCAGCTTACCCCTTTCCCCATCGCAGCGGAATTTAATCTCGGAGTTGATGGCAAAGAATGAAGCGGACTGCCAGGTCGATCTAGCCAAGCGATTTCTGCAGACTGGTGAGTATGACAAAGCGCTGGAGGCCATAACACGTGCGAGCACGGTTATTCGTACGCGGAAATTGCGTCTTGCCATGTTCGGATTACGCATTTTCCCGAGGTTTTTCCGATATCAGCACCATGCCTACCAGCGTATCTTCACCCTGTTAAACTTTTGGGCGAGGGCACGTTCGGGTCGTAAACTGAAAGCTATTCCCCAAATCACAGGAGCGAAGTCATCATCTTCCGGGAAGTAGTACATATAGTCGGTGTGCTCGCTAATTGTTTCGTTCAACCCTTTCGTGGCTAAGGGCGCCTGAATATGCAGGATTGGTTAGAGATGATGCGATGCGTATCATAACCGGGTTCAAACGTGCTCTGGACTTGCACTCGCCAGGACGTAATCTGGATGTGTTTCCCGATGACGTTTTTGTCGTCTCGTATCCAAAATCTGGCAACACTTGGACACGCTTCCTAATCTCCAATTTGGTTCACCCGGACGAGCCTGCCAATTTCGGCAACATCAATCGACTCGTTCCGGATCCAGAAGCGCTCCCAAAGCGGGTGCTCAATCAGATACCGCGTCCGCGCTTAGTCAAGAGCCATCAGTACTTCGATCCTCGCTACCAGAAGGTGGTCTACGTAGTTCGTGACCCGCGCGATGTTGCCGTATCTGAGTATCATTTTCACCGCAAGCGCAGGCTCATCCCGGACGGCTATCCCGTCGATCAGTTTGTGAGGCAATTCATCGCAGGGACGACTACGCAATATGCGTCGTGGGGAGAGAACGTGGGCAGCTGGCTGGTCACACGGCATCACCGCCCGGGGTTTCTGTTGTTGCGATATGAAGACATGATGCAGGGTACGGTTGGGGAATTGGCCAAGGTCGCTTCGTTTCTCGGAATCGAAGCCTCGCAAGACCGACTCATCCAGGCAGTGGAGAGGAGTTCCAAAGAGAAGATGCGAGAGCTTGAAAAAGAACAGGGCCACCTCTGGTCGTCTATCAAGGATACACGCCAGGATGTTCCATTCGTTCGCAAAGCCATGGCGGGGGGGTGGAGGTCGGATTTGCCCCCACAATCAGTTGCACAGATCGAAGCTGCGTGGTCATTCTTGATTCTGTATCTCGGGTACGAACTGGCGAGCGAAGCTACGAAAGATAAGACTGAAATGAGGGTGCGGGAACTTCTACTGGGGGGACCCGTTCGATGATCTACGGGATCAGATTTGTCGTCAAATATCTCCTTGGCAAGGATACGGCTGAACGAAACTTTGCCGTGTACCCGGATGACACATTCATCATTTCCTATCCGCGCTCGGGCAGCACCTGGAGCAGATTCCTTGTCTCTAATCTGCTTCACCCGGACATCGAAGTTTCCTTCGCCAACATTGATGAATTGCTTCCCGCGACCTCCTCTCGATCCAGGCGTGCTCTTAAACGCATGCCCCGACCGCGGATTATCAAAAGTCACAACTATTTTGATCACCGATATAGAAACGTCATTTACATCGTTCGCGACCCGCGGGACGTTGTCCTTTCCGAGTATCGTTTCATTCTTAAGGGCAGAGGCATTGAAGACAACTATCCGATCGACGCTTTCGTGGCACGGTTCCTTAAAGGCGAAGTCAGTACTTACGGATCCTGGAAACAGAATGTTGGCACCTGGATAGCTGCTCGAGGTGGCAGCGAGCGATTCTTGCTGCTCCGCTACGAGGACCTGGTTGCCAAAACAGCCATTGAACTCAGCAAAATTGCGATCTTTCTAGGGATCGAGACCACACCCGAGCGCCTCACCCAAGCCACCGAACGAAGTTCGGCTGAAAATATGCGCTCCTTGGAAAAGACTCAAGGTGATGCTTGGGTTGTCACCAAAGGCCGCCGAAAAGACGTTCCGTTTGTCGGCCGCGCTACATCCGGGGTTTGGAAATCAACTTTGTCCGAGGCGTGCATCGCCCAAATTGAGAAGGTCTGGGGACCGTTGATGAGTAGCCTCGGGTATGAGCTGGTGAACGCCGAGTTCGGCAATGCAGTGGCACCTGACGTGTCTCTCTCCAAGCGGCTGTACAAGGTGCAGTTTTGACAGATGAACCAATTCGACTCGCTATCCTCGGCTGTGGCACAATCACCCGTATTGAGCACTTTCCCTCAGTACTTGCTCACCCGGACGTTCGGCTTGCCGCGCTCGTCGATTTAGATTTGAACCGAGCCAAGATATTAGCTAAAAGCCGGCAAGTCGATTGCGAAATTGTAACCGACTACCGCTCCCTTGTAGGTAAGGTGGACGCACTGATCAATGCTCTGCCCAACAGCCTTCATGCTCCCCTTACCTTAGAGGCTCTGGATACGGGAATTCACGTTCTTTGTGAGAAGCCGCTTGCAACCTCCTCTGCGGATGCGACAGCTTGCGCTGAAATAGCCAAGCGCAAGAACCTTGTTCTGGCCGTCGGCATGAGTCGACGTTTTGTCGCCAGCCACACTCTGTTGCGCCTCGTTCTAGATGAGGGGTTGCTCGGTTCCTTGCAGGACTACGACTTTCAGTATGGAGGCGCTTTCGACTGGAGAAGTGCTTCCGGTTTCTATTTTTCCAAACAGCTAGCTGGAGGCGGTGCTCTGCTTGATTTCGGTGTTCACCTGCTGGATAGCCTGATGGATTGGTTCGGCCCGGTATCCGCTTTCGATTATCAGGATGACAACTGGGGCAGCGGCATAGAAGCGAATGCATTCGTTGACCTTAGGCATTTGGGAACTTACGGCGACATCAATGGCCGCGTCCGTGTAAGCCGAACTTATCCTCTGAAAAATCGGCTTCTTGTCCGCGGCACCAAAGGGCAAGCCGAAATCTCGCTTCACGACCTTGAAGCCGTAGTCATACACCGAATTTTCCAGGGGCGTCCTGTCACTGAAACCGTGCGGATCGCGAAACAAGGAGGTGCCGGTAGTTTCTTCAGGCAATTGGATAACTTTGTCGAAAGCATCAGGGGACGGCAGAAACCCGAAGTTGATGGTTTTCAGGCCGCCCGAGTTCTGCAACTGATTGAGGACTGTTACGCCCATGCACATCGCATCCCGGAGCCGTGGTCCGACGTTCAGGCGCTCGGGAAAGAGGCCTCCATATGAAGCTGCCCAATTGGCGGGACAAGACAATCTTTGTAACCGGTGCCACCGGCTTCATTGGGGGGAGAGTCTGTGAGCGCCTCGTGATGGCAGGCGCCCGCCATGTTCGCGCCCTAGTGCACAGCATGCATCGCGCTGCTCGCATCGGCCGCCTTCCCATCGAACTCTGCCCGGGAGATCTGCTCGATCTCGCTTCGCTGCGGTCCGCACTAGGCGACAGCAAAATCGTGATTCATTGCGGCCTGGGCAACGCGCGCGCCATCGTTCGGGGTACGGAAAACGTGCTCGGGGTAGCGGCTGCCCGTAGCGTCGATCGTTTCGTGCACATGAGCACGACCGCAGTATACGGCATTTCCCCGCCCCCGGGTTGCGAAACGGAACAGGCGCCGCTTCGCCGCTCCGGCGATGGCTATTGCGACAATAAGGCCAAAGCAGAGGGTGCCGTCTTCAAGTTCGCCCGGCGTGGCCTGCCAGCTGTTATCCTTCGTCCGGCGATCGTCTACGGACCTTACTCAGCGTGGTCAACCCGACTGATTCCTGCACTTCGAGAAGGCCGTGTCGCTCTGATCGACGGCGGTAGGGGTGCATGCAATACGACTTATGTCGATAATCTGATCGACGCCGTCTTCCTTGCCATCGAGAACCAGTGCGCGCTCGGCAAAACTTTTTTCATTACCGATGGAGAAACAATCACCTGGGGAGACTTTATACAGGCTCATGTTGCCATGCTGGGGCAAAGTTCTGACCTCCCGCAAGTGTCCAAAGAGGAAGCCATTGCGTATTACAAGAACCGCCCCGGCCTCGTGCTGGGGTCGATGAAGGCGGCAGGCTCCGTATTGCGGAGCAAGGAGTTTCGTCGACTGCTCATGCAAATTCCGGTTTCGCAGCGAATCCTCGCGGGAGCATGGCGCTGGTTGGAGTCCCTCCCCGAGGGAAAGCGCGCGCGTATTCGTTCCCGCGTTGGAGTGCGCCGCCAAGTGCTTAGCGTCCAAAACGGCCGCTTCATGCCCGATGAAATCACGGTTGCAACCCAGACCAGCACCGTTTTTTTTCGAATTGATAAGGCTCGAGAGATTCTGGGTTACTCGCCGCGCGTACCATTCGCTCAAGGCATTCGCCTGGTCGAACGATGGTTGCGTTTCGCAAATTATATTTAGGTTCAATTTGGATTGGGGGAAATTAGAAGCTATCTGAGCTATCTCGTCAATGGTCATGACTAAGCTCTAGCGTCAGGAACGAAGTTGAAGCAAAGCAGGGCATGGATGATGTCACAGATGTGCAGTGGGAACGAGTTAGGCCCGGTGGAGTGGAAGGAGCAGCGAAGGACGCGGTGGTCGCTGGCGGAAAGCACGGCAAGTCCCGGACAGTGTGTTTTGGGTGTTGCGAACGGCCGCACAGTGGAAAGACTTGCCCCCCGCGGTACGGGCCATAGCACGACCTGTCCCAACGTTTCCAGCAGTGTCAGCGCGAAGGCGTTATGGGCGGCATTTTGTGGGCGGTCGTGCTAACACTCTAGGCGACAGCTTTCTAATTCGAACAAAACGCTTGTTGCACGGATAAGATCGGTTTGTGCTGCTGCCCAATAAAGTTGGCCCCATCTATGGTTGGCGCTTTGCAGGGTTAGGTAATGCCCTACCGATTACCGTCGAGTGTGAAAAAAGTTTCCCTTTTATGCCCTTTGAGGTAGGTTAGACGCGACGGGATGACGCAACCGCTCGTCGGTGGCGGCTCGCGGGTCTAAGAAGCAACTGAAAACAGAGCTCAATCGATTGAAATGCGGAGATGTTAGGGAACCGTCATGGATGGCAGCAGCCGTGCTGTTGCGGCTTATGCCGCCAGTCCGAGGCCGCATTTCTTCCGAGCAATGAAGAGTCGATGAGGGAAGAACGACGTTTTCGTAAGTTAGAGAGACAAACACCGTGGACACCGTGCCTAATTCGGATCACGGCCAGGCCAGGTTTCTGCAGGGCGTGAGCGCCGGCATGAAGGCGGTCGAGGCTGTAATCCGCGAATTGGCTCAGAGCGACGTAACCGTGCTGCTGCTGGCCGAGGCGGGTGCAGGCAAGCGAACAGTTGCGCGTTATATCCACGAAAGCTCAGTCCGTAGCGCAGAGCCGTTCTGTTTTGCCGCTTGCGCCGGAGTGACTCCGCAAGACTTCAGCGGCATGTCACGGAACGGAACGGTATTCCTAGAGGAAATAGGCGACTTAAGTTCCGGTTGCCAGGCGGGGCTATTGGATTTGTTGCCGGATTTGGAGACGAACGGGAATGGATCGCGGCGCGCACGTTTTATTTGTGGAAGCGCGCGAAATCTAGAAGCCGATGTCAAGCAAGGGCGCTTCCGGGAAGATCTTTATTACCGGATCAGTGGGGTGTGCTTGCGACTGCCGCCTCTGCGCCAACGCAAAGAGGATATTCCTTGCTTCGTGAATTTGTTTCTGGCCAAGTACGCCCAGGACTTCGGCCGCCCCGCACCGGTTCTGAGCGCAGCCACTCAGAAGCTGTTTAACGAGTACTCCTGGCCCGGCAATATCCGCGAATTGGAAGATGCTGCCAAGGCTATCGTGGTGCTGGGAGATGAGTCGGTTGCCATGGATGGCTTGCGCGCCATGCTGATGAAATCAGATCGCTCCGACAACGGCGAGCAAGTTTCTCTGAAGCAGGCTTCGCGCGCAGCTTCGCGGCAGGCTGAAAAGGAATTGATACTGAGGGTGCTGAATCGCACTCGCTGGAACCGCCGGCGCGCCGCCCAGGAGCTCCAGATCAGCTACAAGGCATTGCTGTACAAGTTGAAACAAATTGGATACGGGGAGTTAGGAACGTCGTAGTCATCTAGGAGAGAGAATGAAGACGACCGCACTGACAATCGCATTGCTGCTCGGGCTTGTTACAGGTTCTGCCTGGGCGCAGAGCAACGGTGCCAAGCCAAAAGACAAAGCGGGCTCCGTGCCTGAGGCTTCGAGGACAACCTCGGCCGCTGGCCCCACCTACGTGATCGGCGCCGATGACACACTCCATATCGATGTTTGGAAAGAGCCGGATCTCACTGCGACATTGCCCGTGCGCCCCGATGGCATGATTTCCTTGCCCCTATTGAACGATGTGCAGGCGGCGGGGCTGACGCCGATGCAATTGGCGTCCTCGATCACGGAAAAGCTAAAGAAATATCTCGCCGATCCGCGTGTGACCGTGGTGGTTACACAGATGAACAGCCAGCGAATTTATGTGACCGGGGAAGTGTTGCACACGGGCGCCATGCCTCTGCTGCCCAACATGACGATATTACAAGCCTTGGCCAGCGCCGGATTCAGCCAGTTCGCCAACACCAAGGGCATTTACGTGCTGCGCGTCGAAAACGGAAGACAGCAGAAGATTCCGATTAATTACAAGCAGCTCGTGAAGGGCGAAGCGATGGGGCAAAACATACTTATGAAACCGGGAGACACGATTGTCGTACCGTAAGGGAAACGTAATAAAGAATCGGGCTTACATGCTTGCTTTGGGCACAGCGCTGGCGCTTGGAACTGGCTGGGCACAGAGCGACAGCTCCCAGCAGCAGCCGGGAAGCAGTCAGCAGCCTGCCGACAACACGCAACAGCAAGGTACAGGGGCAGCGCCGGCATTCGGTCAGGACAACGCCGCCCCGGTTTCGAACGATAATCCACCGCTTTCGGGATTAGATCAACCTTCTCTTGAGCCGCGCGCGGCGGCCCGCAGCTTCCTTATTCCTGGCGCGCATGTCAGTCAATCACTGGACACGAATGTTGGCAGTGGCGGTCCCCACATCAACGGAATCACGCGCGCTTTGGGAAGCTTGACTTTGCAAAGACTCTGGAGCCGCTATGACGTAGGTCTGGATTATGTCGGAGGTGGTGCGTTCTATCCTCGCTCTTCCGTCGGTGCTGCCCAGGTGCATCAACTGGATGCGGATCAGCGCATCCTCTGGCGCACCGGCCAGCTCGGCATCAGGGATTCATTTAGCTATCTGCCGGAAGGGATGTTCGGATTCGGGTCCTTTGGCGGCGCCGGAGCGCTTCCAGGACTTGGGATCGGGGGCGGCCTTTTTGGCGGTGGTTCCGGGAACTTCTTCGGTCCCGGACAGTTCGCTTCACTTCAACAACAGCCTCGCCTCACTAATGTTTCGTTGGCCGACATCACGCAGGCGCTGAGCCCGCGTTCGACGGTGACGCTTGCTGGCTCCTATGGCTTGGTTCACTTCATTGACAACAGCTTCGGATTCATTAACAGCCGCCAGGTAGCCGCGCAAGGGGGCTACAACTACCTGGTCAGCCGTAGAGACCAGGTTGGAATTGCTTACGGATATCAGGCATTCCGCTATCCCGGCATCAGTGGGACGAATTTCAACACTCAGTTGGTG
>Ga0209056_10009337_pt1 | contig 10019 bp, 13 predicted proteins | sample GraSoiAngelo_114_FD_185876 | JGI IMG/M metagenome (GOLD analysis project Ga0209056, IMG submission 185876) | Grasslands soil microbial communities from the Angelo Coastal Reserve, California, USA - 14_0903_13_40cm (SPAdes) (version 2) | ecosystem: Environmental > Terrestrial > Soil > Grasslands...
CCGGTTCCATGTATATGAGATGGCCGAGGCGTCCGCCAGAGTCTCCGCCTCCATTGTTCATTTCGGTCTGCGGCGGCGTCCCGTGAAGCGCGCCCCGCGCCCGGCCACCCTCGACGAAAGGGCTCGCAATGCTGTTTTACCTGCCGATCGCCCTCACGGCACTCGCCACCACGCTGTATCACATCGCCCAGAAGTCGATCGTGCCCGGCGTGCATCCTATGGTGTCGCTCGTAATCACGTACGCGACGCAGCCTCGCCTCGGTGGTCGCGAACGTGACGACCGCGCTGCTGCTCGTGTTGGTCGGCGTCGTCGCCTATCGGGAGCACCTGGCGGCGCGACACGTGGCGGGGTTGCTCAGGTGCCTGGTGGGACTGGTCCTCGCAGGCCGGCCGTAGCGAGCGCCAGCGCTTCGTGCACCGCCTGGTCCACCGCCCGCCGCAGCTCGGGACCGGGCTTCCCGTCCGGAAACTGCGAGCTCGTCGCGTACACGCCGCTCGCCACCACCGTGGCGCCCAGACTCGCGAACAGCGGCCGCAGGCCGTGGTCCACCGCCAGGGAATGGGCGGCCCCATGCCCCGTCACGATCGGCACGCCGACCTTGCCCACCAGGCTGTCCTGCGGTAGCAGATCGAAGAAGAGTTTGAGCAGCCCGCTGTAGGTGGCGCGGTACACCGGCGTCCCCGCGACGACGATCCCCGCGCGGCTCGCCGCCTCGAGCGCCGCCGTCACCGGGGGACTCGTTCCCCGGCCGAGCAACGGCTCGGCGGGGAGGGTCGCCAGATCCACCAGCTGGGTCGTTGCGCCCCGCGACGCTAGCCGGGCCAGCGCGTATTCCACCAGCATGCGCGACTTGGATGTGCTGGACGGGCTGCCGGAGATCCCCACCGCGGCCAACCCCTTGGTCGAATCGCTCACGCCGGCAAGATCCTCCTCGCCGACGGGGCCGGCAAGCCCTTGGCGGCGCCTTGGCGGCGTTGCATCGTTGTGGCGCCGTGACGCCTCCTGCCCCCGCCCGCCTCGCCCTGCGGCTCTCGCCGAGCGCCCTGGTGCTCGTGGCGGCGAATCTCGTCCCGCTGGCGGGCGTTCTGTTCTTCGGCTGGACGGTGTTCGCGACCCTGCTGCTTTTCTGGCTCGAGAACGTGATCGTGGGCGCGTTCAATGTCTTGCGCATGCTCGTGGCTCAGCCGCAGATCGGACCGATGTGGGCGGCGAAGCTCTTCATGATCCCGTTCTTCACGTTCCACTACGGCATGTTCGTCACCGTGCACGGAGTCTTCGTGCTCACCCTGTTCGGGGGCGGGGGCGGGTTTGCGGGGAGAGGATTTCCCACGCCGGCGACATACGTGCACGCGGTTCAGGTCGCGGGGGTCGCCCCGGCAGCCTGGGGTCTCGCGCTGAGCCACGCCGTGTCGTTCGCGTTTAACTACATCGGCACCGGGGAGTACAAATCGGCGCTCGTTCCGGCACTGATGTTCCGTCCCTATGGTCGGGTCATGGTGCTGCACGTCGTGATCCTGGGCGGCGGCTTCCTCGTCGCGACGCTCGGCTCACCGCTGATCCCGCTCGCCCTGCTCGTCGTCCTGAAGACCGGGCTGGACCTGTTCGGCCATCTGCGCGAGCACGCCGCCGTTGGGTACGCAGCCGCCGGCGCGTGAACGAAGGCGCGTGAGGTCCGACATGAAGACCGTCCGGATTGATTTCTGCGACTTCTGGCCCGGGTTCCGCAAGGACGACAATCGGATTTACAACCTGCTGAAAACGCGATATGCCGTGGAGCTTCACGACCGGCCGGACTTCGTGATCTACTCCAGCTTCGGAGACCATCACCGGCTGCATTCCTGCACCCGCATTTTCTTTACAGGCGAATCCCACCGCCCGGACTTTACGACGTGCGATTACGCGTTCACCTGTCATTACCTGGACGATCCGCGCCACCTGCGCTGGCCACTATACGCCTTTTATTACCAGCCGGACATGCTCCTGAGAGAAGACGATGATGTCGACGAGATCATGGCGGCAAAGACTCACTTCTGCTCTTTCATTGCCAGCAACACGCGTCACCCGAGAACCACGCGCAAACGGAACGCCTTCTTTCACCGCCTGAGCCGGTACAAGAAAGTGGATTCCGGCGGCCGCGCGTTCAATAACATCGGGTACCAGGTGCCGGGGGGACCGTGCGGCAAGATTGAGTTCTTGAGACCGTACAAGTTCAACATCGCCTTCGAGAACGCGTCCCTTCCGGGGTACACGACTGAAAAGATCGTCGAGGCCATGGCGGCGCGCTGCCTGCCGATTTACTGGGGCAATCCGGTGATCCACCGCGAATTCAACCCGAAGAGCTTTCTGAATTACTTCGATTTCCAAGACGAGGAGGCGCTGATCGAAAGGATCATCGAGCTCGACGAGAGCGATTCGCTGTATCGCCAACACTTGGCCGAACCGTACTTCCACCACAACCGGCCCAATGAGTTCTTCAGCCTGGACCGGGTGCTGGACCATTTTGAAATGATCTTCTCGGCCTCGATCCGCCCGGTGGCCCGGCGACGACGCCTGTTTTCATTCGGACGATGGACCCTGGCAAGAAGGGATCCCACCTGAGACCCTGGGGGCCCCTCGTCAGATTCTTCGTGCTGACCTACGCCCTGATGTGGGCCTGCTTTATCACGGTCGCGGCGGCGGGGATTCCCGTGTACGCCCCCCTCGGTGGTGTCCTGGTGCTGCTGGGCACCTTCGCCCCCTCCCTGGTGGCTCTCTGGCTAACCGCGCGGACCGAGGGAGAGGGAGGCGTGCGGGCCCTGCTGGGTGGCGTCCTCCGGTGGCGAGTGGCTACGCGATGGTACGTGTTCGCCCTGGCCTACATTCCCGCCATCAAGCTCACCGTCGCGCTCGTCCATCGCCTGGCCACGGGCGCGTGGCCGCGCTTTGGCGACGAGCCGTGGTATGCCATCCTGGCGGCAATCTCGTTCTCGACTCCGTTTCAGGCGGGAGAGGAGATCGGCTGGCGCGGCTACGCGCTCCCCCGCCTGGCGGCGCGCTTCGGACTCGGGCGCGCGAGTATCCTGCTCGGGCTCATCTGGGCCTGCTGGCACCTGCCTCAGTTCTTCATTCCGGAAGCAGACACGTACGGGCAGTCATTCCTCGTGTACGTGTTGCAGGTGACCGCGCTGTCCGTGGCCATGGCGTGGCTGTATGCGCGCACCAACGGAAGCCTGCTGCTCGTCATGCTGCTGCACGCGGCGGTGAACAATGCCAAGGACATCGTCCCATCGGCCCTGCTGGGGGCCACGAACACGTTCGGGTTGAGCGCGTCCCTGGTGGCATGGCTCACGGTCGCGCTGCTGTGGATGTGCGCTGCCTACTTCCTGGCAACCATGAGACGGCAGGCAGAGACGTCACGCACAATCGTCTAGCAAAAACGTCGAACGGAACCGTAGGACAGGTGCCCACGATTCCGTTCGCGTGTTCGTGACGTTTTCGCGACGCTTTCGTGTGACGTCTTTGCGCGACGCCTTTGCTCGACGTCTTTTTTCTGTTATGGGCCTGAGTGGAGTTGAACCACTGACCTCACGCTTATCAGGCGTGCGCTCTAACCACCTGAGCTACAGGCCCGCGTTGTAGCACAACGGGTTACGCGATCCTCCGGTCTTGCTGCTCTAATTTCGGTTGACGTTGGAATGGCAACCGGCCCCACTGCAAGCGGCTGATATGCCTCCGTAAAGTAAGGCGATGCTGCTCCACGCGGAACTCCACGGCCGCGCTCCGATGCCGCACCGTGCCCAGATGACCATACACGCGCCTGACCAGGGCGTCGCCACCGTGCCCCATCTCCTTGCCGACCGTGTAGGCCGAGACCGGCACCCGCCGTCGAGTGTCTGCAAGCGCGCGGCACAGTAGGCGTGCCGGAAGATGTAAGGGTGTATCTCTCCCGCCTTCCAGACCCCCGTACTGTCTACGATGCCGTCGAGCATCTTCCGAAGGTCCTTTGAGCGGCCGCCCGGAATCCTTGGGCGTCGGGAAGAGCAGCGTTTCCGGGGGCTTCCCTGCGATGTACGGCCGAGGATCGCGGCGAGCTGTGGCCAGAGCGGCACTACGCGCACGGCGTTCGCGGTTTTCGTGCCGCGGATGGTCACGAGATCGCGGGAGAGGTTCACGTCGCCTACGGTGAGCGCGGTCACTTCCGACGGCCGCCCGCCTGTCAACAGCATCGTGGCGATCAGCTCGTAGGCGAACGGCACCGCCATGTCGGGCCGGCGGCGTGCAGTTCTGCGGGGAGGCAACGGGCTACATCGAGTACGACGGCGCGGCGCCGGTCGTGGACACCAGCACCACAACTGTGGGCGTCGACGACAGCGTCGCTCGCTTGGATGGGGCGGAGCTGCCTGAGCGGTCAACCGATCTGGTTCCTGTCGATGTCATCGGTCGTGGCGGGGCCCAAGCTCAGCACGACGCGGCGCAAGGTCCTTGATGCGCTGGCACCGGGCATGACGTGGGGCGAGTGGCGCACGGCGGTCGGCGGATCAAAGGACACGTTCAACGGCGCGGTGCGGTGGCTCCGAGAACGGGGACTCACGGCCCTAGATGACGCGACCGGCACGTACACGCGGAATGAGTTCGAGATCAGCCAAGCCGCCTGAGACTCCTGAAACACTGTTGGTGTGTCACCGGTGGTGTGTGAGATGTTTCTAACTACACCTCACACCCCTTACACACCGGTGTTTGAGGTGTGTAGACGGTGTGCGGCACACCCGCACACCCGACTAGCTACATCATCGTGACACTTAGGTAGTCCCGACGACCCGCTGCCTACCTCTGAAAATGTATGGAAAATGCATGGTCCGCCGGGCCGAAGCGTACATGACGATGCGGGAGGCCTTCCAGGCGGGTGCTGCGGCGATTCCGCCAAATGCCGAGCTATTCGCCGAACTCCTTGCCGTGAAGTATGAGGTAAAGAACGGCGGCCGGACGTACATCGAGCGAAAGGACAACGTCCGCGACCGTCTCGGCCACAGTCCCGACTTGGCCGACGTCTGCGCCATGGCGTTCGGTGGCGCGGCCGAAACGTGCAGCATCGGCGGCTATGTCGGCAATCTCGGCTTTTGAAGCGAAAACGTCGCGTTACAATCCCCGTAGCGCGACGATCTCCCTTCCCTCCGTATCCTAGTTGACCCCCGGATTGAGCACGGGGCGTCACTCCTCCCGCAGTAACCGCGTGACCTTCACACCGAACGCTTGAGCGAGCTTCGCCAACGTATCGACCCAAGGTCCGTCCATGTCATTGCTTAGCTGACCTGGTCCGAATAGCACCACGCATTGCTACAGTGTCCCAGAGTACGGCCAGCGAGCGCCTGAGTTCAGGCGGTAAGTAGACTAGGGAATCGAGTAAGACACGCGTGTGTTGTCGCTGGATGGAGTCTGCTTCCTCATTGGTTGCGAGATGCGCTGTATGGTTGAAAGCGACCGACGTGTCACGGCGCATGACCTGACAATAGCGTGCTGTTGACAAGGCGGATCGTGTTATGATAACTGATTCTTCAACGCGATTGATTTGCAGGACGCTTCGCTGACAGGCGTTGTCGACGGGTTTCGACCGCAGCTCCACCCTCTCCCAACTCTGGATATCGTAATACTCGATGACCGGCACCAGTTGTTCGCCATACTCTGCTTCGGCAACAATGCATTGTGTACGATCTCGAAAGCATTCGATCTTTGCTGCAGCCGGATTCTCGACACCCGCCGCTATCCACGGGCCTTCGGCAGAGACGTATCCGTCATTCCAGGTACCGCCCAGGAAGTACCGCTTACCGATGAGCGTGCTCGTTCCTGGCTCAGCAGTAGCGAGTCTATCTGCACGACTTGCCTGTGAGGTCAGGAGGCCAAACGTAGTTGCCGCAAACGGATTTGCCGTGATTGGAAGTCCGCGCGCCGCCTCAAAGCGTCGAGTAGCCTCTTCGGTAGCGGCGTCAATCTGTCCCGTATACTCGACGGGACCAAAGCCGAGGCGACTCAGACTGTATTGAACGCCTATCACCACCAACGCTCTGAGAGCAGGGTACAATCGGGGCTGTGAGTCTTTGAGTATTTCAAGAGATGCGATAGTTGAGTCGAGTGCCACCACCTGATGACTCGATTCGGTCGGTCGCGGTTGACACGCGGCCAGCAATACGAACCAGAACGGCACGCGAGGGTTCATATGGCTCTGCCCCCGTAGCTGGAACGCCCCTGACCGGATATCATGACCCTAGACAGTAGCCTTCAAATACAGCAAGCGAAAGCGCACCGCGTGTGAAGAACTTTCCGACCGTGGTCGCCAATCTCGCAGGAGACATTGGCCTCGCTGTCCTCCAGTTTGACGGCGCCGATCCAATCCCCAACCGGGATGCCACCGGCTACTACTACAATGTTCGGTTAACACCTGACGTTCGCGAGACCCGCGTTGCGGTGCTGTTCAGCGGAACGGTGTTCTACGTGAACACCGATGCGTTTGGGTTGCCCGCGATACCGGACAAACAAACTCGATTTACAGTATTCGGGGAGGCCGCAATCGGCGACTACGTGAACGAGCACGGTTTACCCGAGTCCACGCCGAGTGGCACCGCGGCCGTCAAGATAGAGTGCTTCTCACCCCATTTTCAAAGCTGGCGCGACCGGCCACCTGCCACGGACGAACAGGTTGAGGCATACCTCAATGCTCATGTCTTCTGGTCCTGGAAATTTGCGCAAGAAGGCTGGGAACTTGGACCGCCCGATTTTCTCCGCCTGCATAGGCCGTTCGAGTTCATCAAACGCATTGTCGCGCTCGGCGATGGCAAGGACTGGACCGTCCAGCCACGGCCGCCTCACGGGCTCTGGCTGATCCCAACACCCGAGTTTCTGCGTCGGAGACGCGACGGCCTACGTCACGCCGACACCTCTCAAGCGAGCACTCAGGTGAACGCAACCGCGCCTCCATCAGGTCCGCCGGAGTATGTCTATGTGGACGAAATCCGAATCGGAGACCTGCGGCGCAGCTCAACAACAAAGTTCGACCTGCGTAAGCTCATCTCAATCTGCGAAGAGTTGAACGTCGCTTATCGGAGCCAGTGTTATCACGCCGTCGCTGCCCTCAATCGAGCCCTGCTCGATCACGTGCCTCCAATCTTTGGGTTTCGCACGTTTGTTGAAGCCGCGAACAATTACGCGGGAACTAAGTCGGTCAGGGAATGCATGAAGCGCCTTGAAGAGTCTGCTCGTGATATCGCCGACATGCATTTGCACACGGCGATCCGCGCGAAGGAAGCGCTCCCCTCGCGAACGCAAGTGAATTTCTCGAATGACATCGACGTATTACTCGCGGAGATCGTGCGGCTGTTGTAGGACTAATGTCCTCCTCTTCGCAGAGATGCGAAACGAAACGCCTCTTGACGGGCTCCGTCCCTGGAGCACCCGTTACGCGATCTCGCCACGTGGCTCAAGAAAGCAGGGGCCTGACCATGAAGACGGTATTCGCCGCCTTGGCGCTCTTGTCTGTTACCGTGGTGTCACAGTTGGTCGGACAGGGGGAAGAGACACTCGCAGGCCTGAAGGGCGTTTCTGTCTACGTGGAGCGCATCAAGGACGAAGTGCAACGCGATGGACTAGAGGAAGGCCAGATTTTGACGGACGTGGAGGTGAGACTCCGGCAAGCGGGCGTTCCCGTTCTCACGAAGCAGCAGTCGTTTGATTCGGCTGGCTCGTCTATCCTCGACATCGACGTCCACGCCGTCAAGGCGACGGCCGAAGGCGTCGCTGGCTTCTACGCGTACCATGTCCACATCGAGCTGAGTCAGGAGGTTAGACTGGTTCGGAAGTCATCCCTGAAAGTGCATGCGACCACTTGGTCAGCGGGCAGCACCGTTGGTGTAGTCGCAGCGGACCGGCTTCGTTCGGGACGGGACATTGTCCGCGATCAGACGGACCGGTTCATCAACGCCTACTTGGCTGCGAATCCCAAGCGGTAGCGGCGTGTCCTAGGGAGAGGGGGCTCACATGAGCAAGACATTCGGGGGCCTCATGCTGCTTGTCCTTACGGCGACGTCAACGAGAGCCCAAGACTGGCGGGCCCAACTCAAAGCCGACGCCGTCGTCATTCGTGGCGGCAAGATGATCTATGACGAGGTGGGTCTCTACAAGCTCAAAGTGGAGGGGTACGAGCCGTCACAGGTTCAGGTCAAGGTCCATAGTGAAGCGCCGCAGGGAGGCTTAGTAAGTCGAGACAACTTCGTGTCCCTGACGACTCTCATGTTCTCGACGACGTTCATCGCCGCTCTCTCGGAATCGTATAAGGTCTCGGCGAGCCAGTTCCTGCAGGGGCTCGACTACACCCAACTCAAGACCGCCATTGGCACACCGGACTTAGAGCTGAACCTCGTCATGACGAACGAAGGGATACAGCTTGAGGTGGTCAACACGTCATCCGGGCAAAAGACCCGGCAGACGATGACGTGGGAGCAAGTATTCGCGAAGTGAGGAACTATGCCTTTCTACGCCCAGAGGGGCCGGCGGTCCACACGACGCGGCCCTCTTCGTGTCCCATCACAAACCCGGCGCGAGGGTTCGGGGTAGCGCGACACGGTACTTCACGACCTCCGAGCGGTGGCGCAAGTTGCGCGTCAGTTCCAGAAGTCCTGACCGCCATGAGTCGCAGGTCGCCCGCCGGCTCTCTGGCGGCGGCGCCATGGTGTCCGCACCAGAGGTCTTGCCGCCGCACCAGACTCTCTCCACCGGACCCTCCCTTGTCCGGGGATGGTGGTTCACCCTCGTGAGGCGCGGCCGGCGATATCTCCCGCTGGCACCGCCACCTCCCCACCCCGCCGAAGGCTGCGCCGTTCGCTCGCATGGCCCTCACCGGTCGGGGACGGTGGTCTTGAGCCCGCGTGCAGACTGAATGGTTGATGGTACGCAGCATGCACCCACTTCCGGCCGTCGATTCGGGGACGCATCAACTCGCTCAAACTTCTCCGGAAGGGGGAAACGAACCATGCCCGCGCATTGCACTCGCCCCACGGTCGTCAGGCGGCTGACGACACCCACTCTCCTCTCGGCGGCTGCGCTGATCGCAGCGTGCGACCAACCCGCCAGTCCGTCGCGGCCAGACACCCGCATCTTGGCTGACGCACAAGGAGGAACCGTATCAGCGCATGGGTCAGGAACGGTAACAGGTACCTCCTGCAGTTTCACCCCCTCACTTTCCTGCAGCTTCGGCGGCAGAGGTCTGAAGTTCAACTTCGACTTCAGCGGAAGCAACACTGTCAGCCCTGTGCCGGTCACGGGCACCTGGAGCGCAAGCGATCCGGAGACGAATATCCAGCTCAACTACAGGTCGGGGTCGGGTCCTGCCTTCGTGGAGCCGACCAACCACCGACTCGAAGTGAGTGGACTTTGCGACCTCACGGCACCTGACGGAACGACATTGCCAGGCGGCTGCATGTTATGCGCATTCGATGGGGCGTCCAATGGAGCGACTGATCTGATTACCTTCTTTGGTGGCAACGCCGGTATCTCCGCAATTATCCAGACGACTGACCCATCCTCTTGCCTTGAAAACCAGCTGGCGAGTGGGAACATCAATATCGACTGACACGTACACACGGCTGCTACCAAACAAAGGCGCGGACACAACGGCCGCGGTCCCCACGACGCGGCCCTTCCTCGGTTGCCACTGGTTGCCGGTCGATGTCGAGGGTGGGTCAACCCAAGCTCGATGAAGCACGAAGCAGGAGCATGACGTCATGCTCCCGCTCGGCGTTTTGTGCTTATCAGGCGTGCGCTCTAACCACCTGAGCTACAGGCCCTCACCGCCACCCCCCCCCTCACTGTTGCGCGACGCTACGACGCCACGTCGTAAGCGAGGCAACACGCCCTTGCGTACAACTTGGCGTCGTGGCGTCGTATAACGGTCTTCACTCCCAATCCCGGCGCGGTCCCTTCTTCGGCCGGAACTCATCGTCTTCCTCGTCGTCGAACTCATCATCCAGGTCGTCGTACTCGTCGAGATCGTCCA
>Ga0209056_10009340_pt1 | contig 10016 bp, 12 predicted proteins | sample GraSoiAngelo_114_FD_185876 | JGI IMG/M metagenome (GOLD analysis project Ga0209056, IMG submission 185876) | Grasslands soil microbial communities from the Angelo Coastal Reserve, California, USA - 14_0903_13_40cm (SPAdes) (version 2) | ecosystem: Environmental > Terrestrial > Soil > Grasslands...
ACATCGGCAACGTAGGTGTTGCTGGCGAATCCAATACGATCCGGATCGGCACGCAGGGAACGCAGACCAAAACGTTTATCGCCGGTGTTAGCGCAACAGGAGTTAACGGCTCGGCTGTTAAGATAAATGGCAGCGGTCAACTCGGAGTGGCGCCTTCCTCAGCTCGTTTCAACAGGAGATTCAGAGCATGGACAAAGCGAGCGACGCGCTACTAGCGCTTCGACCAGTGACTTTCCGTTATAAGAAAGAGATCGACCCCGAAGGTATCCAGCAGTTTGGCCTAGTTGCTGAGCAGGTGGAAAAGATCAATCCGGATCTCGTCGCGCACGATGCCGACGGCAAGCCGTACACTGTTCGTTACGAAGCGGTGAACGCCATGTTGCTCAACGAGTTCCTCAAAGAACACCGGGCAGTGCAAGAACAACAAAAAGAAATTGATGCCCTCCGAGGAGAACTAAAAGAGCAAAGAGCGTTCATTCAAAAAGTGAACGACAAAGTGGAACTGAGCAAACCCTCGCCGCAAACGGTGGCTAACATGGTTCCGTGAACCCCGGCCCGACATGCACGTGTACGGCTAAAGTCCCATATCCACCAAGCTACGATCCAACCTAAAATCAGAAACAAAATAAGTATGAAATCACTAACAACTATCATCGCCATCACATTATTTAACCTGTTGCCGCTTACAGCCGTTCATGCGCAGGGGACACCTAAGTCCCCAGCAAGTGAAAAAAGTGCTGCGCCCGCTGGAGCTGGCAAACGCACCGACGTTTATCATGTCCACTTCACCAAGGCTGCTCTCGGGAAAGCGGCTCAATTGGGCGATTGGCTAAAGACGCCAAATCCCAATGAGCCAATGCCAGACCATTTCATTGTTCTTCGCCATCAGGATGGCGACGCATGGGATTACGCGGTCATTACGCATCTGGGACCAAAGGCGACTGTGGAAGCTGCTGGTACTGCTGTGCCTCCGGACAAACGTGACCTGAGCGCTTGGCATAACGATACCTTTGTGAACGGTCCGTCCTGGGAGGAGTTCACTAAGGCTATGGGTATTGATGGTGACTCCGCGTCGAAGAGTTCAGGCTCGGTTTATTCTGTCTCCTACTATCGCCCTGCTCCCGGTCATCGTGAGCAGTTGGAAAAAATGCTGAGCGAGGTGCCCAGCGCACCAAGTGACACAACGACGGGCAACGTGTTGATGCAACACCTGGAAGGCGGGCCCTGGACGTTCCTGACTATCGCTCGCTACAATTCATGGGACGACTTTGCCACCGGTGAAAAAAACAGTGTCGCGCAGACTACCAAGAAGGACAGTCCCTGGTCCCGTTTGCGTGACCACACCGATTTTCATACAGACACGCTCACGGACCGCATCGCGCCGTAATCGCAAGGTAGGGGCGATTGACCTCAATCGCATAGGCGGTTCAGCCTTGCCGTTGGACTGTGCCGACGCCGGACGATCAGCACAGCTGCCGGGCCGGTAGGCTGGTCACTCGACTCTCATTGTCGTCAGGGGATTGAGATTGCAGACCGCCCACACACCAGGCCGTGTGCAAACGGTCATTCGCGGACAATGGCCGGCTTGCTCGCGCGCCGATGACTTGCCCTACGTCGCGTTTGTTTTCGGCCCGTTCTGATCCGCGGGTGGGCGGCGCGCCATTCCCGCTGTTTCCGCGTGTAATACTCACGCCAGTATTGAGCCGTGCGTATTCGGGGTCGGCCACGCTTTTTAATCCTAATCATTAGATCAAATAACCGACCGCGTGACACAAACAGTTGGTCGAGGCTCTTCGGAGCGCCTCTAATTTCTAACCCGCGTAATCAGGGGCATTGCCGATTACGTCCGCCTCGCCATGACCAAATGGTCCGGGACCACCGCGATCGTAAACCTGCGCTTTTAGCGAAAGTATTCGTCCTATGACGTTTCTACGGAAGTTGCGGAGCGAAGTTCTCGGAAAAAGGGTAAATTCCAACCGCTTGATCGTTGCTTCACTGCTGGCCGGGGTCAACGACCTCGGCTACAACAAACCCCCAAGGTCCTAGCTTATGCGATTGCCTCCGAAAGCTTCGCGAGTTGAGAGCTTGCCCTAAGCGAATCCGAACGAGTCAATCGCCACTACCTGCGTTCTCATCCTTCGCCCAACAACGGGATAGGGCGTCGTATCCTGCGCCTGCGGGATTTGAGACCGAATGGTTCTATCGCTTTGTTACGAATGTGCGCGATTGCTTCATCGACCGAATCGGTCGCGTAGATCAGTTTGAGATCGGAGGCAGCGATCATTCCTCGCTCCGCCATGGTTTCGATGAAATGGAGCAGCTCTTTCCAATAATCGGTTCCCATAATCACGATAGGAAAATTTTTAATCTTTCCGGTTTGAATCAGAGTGAGCGCTTCGAACAACTCATCGAGGGTGCCTGCGCCGCCGGGCATGACAACAAAGGCGTAGGAATATTTAACCAGGAGAGTTTTGCGGGCGAAAAAGTAATGCAGCCGCACACAGCGGTCGAGATAAGCGTTCGTCGGCTGCTCAGACGGCAGTTCGATAGTGCAGCCAACAGAACGGCCGCCAGCTTCCCTGGCGCCGCGGTTTGCAGCTTCCATTATGCCCGGGCCACCGCCAGTGATGACAGTGAAGCCAAGCCGCGCAATGGCTGCCCCCATTTTTCTGGTTAGCTCATAATGCGGATCGTCGCGTTTGATCCGGGCCGAGCCAAAAACCGTCACGCATGGACCAACGAAATGAAGGGTGCGAAATCCGCGCAAGAAATCGCGCATCACTCGCAAGAGCGTGAAGAATTCAGCGAAACGCGAACGCGGTCCTTCCAGGAAAATTTCATCCTCGGGTTCCGAACCCGCTGGTGGCGAACTCGCGGGTGGTTCGGTGACGGAACGGTCCTTGTCCTCCACAACCCTCACCTCAGTCCTCTCCCTCGCCAAGGGAGAGGCGGATCACGCTACGATGCATATGGATGGTCATTGCAAGAGGCCTTACGGGTCGCAACGGGGCTAAACAAGTTTTGATTAACTCCTGCTAGAGCGGACGTAAAGCTAAACGGCAGAATCTTCCGGGGCCGTGCGGCTGCGGCCGCCAACAACATCGCTCGCCATTCGACGAACTTTTTTTAGCCACCGCCGCGCCCACGCGTACTCAGTGGCAAGAATAGCCAGTCCGACCGGAATGACGATGAACGCAGGCCCCGGCAAAATCAGGAACGCAACGCCGATAAGGAGAACCGTTGCTCCGACCACTGAGACAATTACGCGTTTAACAATCTTGATATTTTCAAGATTCCAAACGCTGAAGAGACGTTTCATCCATGATGCGGAGCCGATCGACTGTCCATTCTGAGCACGAGATCTCATTGTTATTAAGATCGTCACATATAACCAGAGCGGATCGGTGTCCGGCAAGGAACGCACTGTTTGCTTTAAACGCCTAAAACCAATCTCGTAACCAAATTTGTGCGACTTGGTAGGGCGCGACCGCCGGGCGCGCCGAGGGGAGGACGGCCCAGCGGTCCGTCCCTACCATGATGAGTTCCGATATTGTCTGCCGATCAGCCTTTTATCGCGGCGCGCAAGCGGTCAAGAAGAGGCACCTGCGCCGGCTTAAGTTTTCGTCTGGCGACTTCTTCCGAAAAGAAGCACGCCTGATCGACTTCTGGAAATTTCTGGTATTTGGCTGAGCGCGGTGGCCATTCCATTTCGAACAGATTTGACCTGCACTCGAACGATTCTGGTAAATCGCCTTCGAACGCCCAGGCGTGCACAGTTTTGCCACCCTTTTGTATAATTGAGCCGAGCTCAATCCAACCGTGAGAGCTTTCGGGGCGAAATCCGACCTCTTCTTCAAATTCGATCTGAGCACGCGTCAGGAGATCTTCTCCCAGAGCCGCTTCACCCTTTGGGATTGTCCATGCGCCGTCGTCTTTGTGGACGTGGAAGGGTCCGCCGGGGTGCGCCAGCAGAACTTCCAATTTGTCGCTCCTGCGCCGGAACATGAGCAGGCCGGCGCTAATGCGACTTCTTGGAGATTTTGAGTTTTCCGGCACTCAATCACCATAGGGCCGCAACGTGCTCAACGCATTTTGTTAAAAGCCGGGCTCTTTTCTTTTTTCGCGACTCCAGAGATGAAACGTGTACGTGAAAACTATGTAGCCAAACAGATCGTGCTTTGAACCATTGTTAATGTAGAGCGCGGGATTGAACTGGAAGTCTGGTGTGATGTTGCAGGTGAAGCCGATCGTCGATGAGTTTTCGGAACCGCTCTGCCAGTCGACCTGCACCCGCCATCTTTCATTAAAGTCGTAGGCATAGCCCAGAATTGCTTCGTTTTTGTAGTCGGCATGAATCGCTCCGGCGATGATCTTATGATGCTCGGTGTAGTAGCCGGCTTCGATAAAGGGCTGAGGATCTACATTCAGGTGAGGCGACCAATTGATGAACCCAACGGAAAGAAGATAAGGCTCTTTCCTCAGTAATCCGATCTCTGTTCCAAAGATCCACTCGTCCGGTTGAAATCCGCGAAACACGGCTGCCTCCGCCCATTTCGTCAGGCCCAGCTCGGCTTGCAATTGATACGGGTTCGCAATCCGCTTGTCTTGAATTTGCAGACTTAGAGAGAGATCTCCTTCTCCTTGCAAATCCGGCGTTACGATTTGACTCAAGCCTTTCGTCGTAGCGAATAACGAAGGCGCGGTGGAAAGAGCAACGATCATGATCACGATGATCGTAAGGGAGCTGATTAACTCTTTGCTCGCCGTTCGTGTATGCACTGCGTTCCACATTTTGCCGGGAGTAAAGCGGTTGCGGAGGAACTTGTCGATTCCATGTTGAACCCGGACCGGGTGATTTTAAGATTAACAGTAATGCGCGTGCTCGCCGTTGACGCTTCTCTGCGCAACACCGGTGTTGCGATTGTCGATGCAAACAATGGCAAACCGCGCTCCATCTATTTCGGGACAATCCACAATGCCAGCTCGATGCGGTCTTCTTCCTGTCTGGTTGCGATTCGCGATCGGTTGGTAGAACTGATTCGGGAACACCAACCGGACTGTTGCGCGCTGGAATCGGTCATTTATGTGCAAAGCCATAAGACCGCGATTCTTCTTGGAGCCGCGCGAGGCGCTGCCATCCTGGCGGCCGCAGAAAACGGATTGCCAGTTTTTGAATATTCTCCGAAACGAATCAAACAATCCGCCGTTGGGCGCGGCGCGGCCGGAAAAGATCAGGTAGCGTTCATGGTGCGCGCTCTTCTCGGTTTAACTGAAACGCCAGGCGCTGATGCCGCCGATGCACTCGCAATCGGACTGACGCATCTGCGCTCGCAGGAAGCGGTCGCCGTAGGCCTTCCAGGGGGGATGCAAATATGAATGGAGGCGCGAGCTCCTGCGAGCCTGGCATCCGAGCGGAGTTGTACTCAGCAAAGACGGCGTCGGAGGAGCTCCGCCCTCCAGATCTTCACGTGCGCTGGCTCGGCCGGGTAGAGTTCACACGCGCACTCGCGTTGCAGGAAGAAATTGTGTTGAAGAAGCGTGACGATTCGTCAGTAGAAGATCAATTGCTTTTACTCGAGCATGAACCGGTTTACACGATCGGACGGACGCCGGATCGATCGAGTTTGTCCGCCCCAGGACGGATTCGCCGTGGCGAACTGGACGCCGGCCATTTGCCGCATCCCGTTTTCGCCATCAATCGTGGCGGCCAGGCCACTTATCACGGGCCGGGACAGCTCATGGGTTATCCGATTATCGATTTGCGCGGATGCGGTCAGGATTTGCATAAATATTTGCGCTGGCTCGAACAATTGCTCATTGATCTTCTCGCTGAATTCGAAGTTGCTTCTTCCCGGCGTGAATCGCTTACCGGAGTTTGGGTCGGCGACCGCAAGATCGCTTCCATCGGCGTAGGCGTTCGCCATTGGATCACCATGCACGGCTTTGCGTTGAATGTTTCAGGCGATCTTTCGCCCTTTAATCACATCGTTCCGTGCGGCATCAATAACGTTGCAATGACTTCCATGGAAAAAGAAACGGGCGCGGCATTTTCCGTTACCCGCGTTGCCGCTTCGATTGAAAAATTGGTACTAAATCGGATTGGTGATTTGCGCGTTATTCGAGAGGCACAACCGATTAACGTTTAAGCAATAGAATCCACAGAATATGATCTCTCTCGAAGACAACGTTGGTGATATCATCGGAAAGGCGCAACGCGGTTTGGGCATTTCTGATTCCGAGCTGGAAAAAAAAGCGGGCGTCGATTTGCAAACGATCCGCAAACTACGCGAAGGCGATGTCGATGAGCAGGCCCTGCAGCGCGTTGCGCCAGTCCTGGGTCTTTCCGCGGGCCCGCTTTGCGAGCTCGCGAAGGGCGAATGGCGTCCCGAAAGAATCGATGAGCGCGCCGGTTTCGCGCAATTCAACACGAGGTATCACGATATGACCGTGAACGCCTATCTCGTCTGGGATCCGGCAAGCCGCGTTGCCGCGGCCTTCGATACTGGAGCCGATTGCAGCGAAATGCTGCGATTTGCCAACCGCCACAAATTAAACGTGCAATTGATTCTTCTTACCCATGCGCATCCGGATCATGTCGCGGACTTGCCGCGTCTGCGCGAGGAGACCGGTGCGGATGTTTTTGTCCCTGCCCGCGAACCTGTCTCCGGCGCCGAGGCCATCGACGAAGGAAAGCACTTCCACCTCGGAAATCTGGAAATTGATACACGGCTGACCTGGGGTCATTCCCAAGGCGGCATGACATATCTGGTGACTGGGCTCGCACGCCCCATCGCGATCGTGGGCGACTCGCTTTTTGCCGGATCGATGGGTGGTGGAAACGTTTCCTATCGGGACGCGCTACGGACTAACCTCGAGAAAATTCTCACATTGCCGGATCAAACAATCATTTGTCCGGGTCACGGCCCCATGACAACGGTGGGCGAAGAGAAAGAGCACAATCCTTTCTTCGCGGAACGGATTTAAAAGATGTTTGATGGTTGATGTTTGAGGTTTGATTGTTCGCGAATGAGCACAACGAGCGAGGAATTAAAGCAACGTGCGAAGCAGTTTGGCCTGCGAATTCTCATTCTGTTAAACAATCTGCCAAATACGATCGGACGGCGCGCGGTTACGAACCAGCTGGTGCGAAGTGCCACGTCAGTCGGCGCGAATTATCGTGCAGCGTGCCGCGCACGTTCGCGAGCTGAATTCGCTTCGAAGATAGGAACTGTGGCAGAGGAAGCTGACGAGAGTCTTTATTGGCTCGAGGTTATTGACGAAGGGAAATTAGTTCCTCACCAGAAGGTCGCCTCGCTGTTAAAGGAGGCTGACGAACTCACCGCTATCTTTACGTCGGCGCGACGTTCAGCCTCGCAACCTCAACCTTCAACCATCAAAAATCAAAAATCTCATTCATGAACATCGGTTTTGTTGGAGTGGGCCGGATGGGCGCAAACATGGCCCGCAGACTGAGGGATCGACAGTTTCACATCACGGCTGTTTACGACACCAATCGCGCGACCGCTACGTCGCTTGCCGCGGAGCTTGGCTGCGCCGCCGCTCAAGACCTGTCGGAAGTAACCGCAGAATCTGACGTGATCTTCACTGTCGTGACCGACGACAACGCGATGCGAAACATCTTCGCAGGAAGCGGCGACAATCTGCTGGTGAATGCTCGCGGCAAGCTGTTCATTAATTGCGCGACAATCTCACCACAGGTGCATGTCGAGATTGAAAAACTGGCGCATCAAGCAGGGGCACAAACGCTCGAAGCCTGCATGGCATCGAGTATTCCCCAGGCGCGTGAAGGCAGGCTTTATTTGATGTGTGGCGGAACGGAAGATGCGTTCCGCAAAGCCGAACCGATTTTGAAGGAGCTTGGTTCAGACGTGCGTTTTATCGGCAAGGCTGGCGAAGCTGCAAAGGTGAAGGCGCTCGTCAACATGGTGATGAACATCAACACCGCAGGGTTGGCGGAGGGACTTGCCCTCGGCGCGGCGCTCGACCTCGATTTGGAAATGTTGAGGAAGGTTTTTTCCCAGACAGGCGCGGCATCCCGCGTACTGGAAACCGATGGCGAAGATATGCAAAATCGCGAGCACAGCTGCTTTTTCTCCGCTGCGCACGCGGCCAAAGATAGCGGGATTGCTCTCGAGCTCGGGCGCAGTCTCGGCCTCGATTTACCACTCGCGCGCGCGACCAAGGAACAATACGACCGCATGGTGACGGAAGGCTTGGGCGAGCTCGATAAATCAGGAGTCGCGGAGCTTACCTTCAAAGATCGACACAAACACTCCGGCAATCACGTTTAAGCCAAGCTCCTCGAGCGTCATCTCGCGCCGACCGGATTGGTTCAGCATCGCCGCCCAAAGTTTCGGGGCCGATCCAACAGGCCCACGAGGGTGAAAAGATTCTCCCCTCGGCATACGATCGCCATAAAAGAGGCGGCCGAACGCGCTTCTTGCACAAGATTCTGTCGTTCCGTGAAACGGCGGTTTCTGGAAAACTTTACACTTTTCAAAAACTCTATCCCGCCTTTTCCGGAGAAGGAGGTGACAAGATATTAAAGGGGCGGGAACGAATCTTTGTTCCTGCCTAACAAATCAAAGGCGCGGCTAAGTGCCGGTGAAAAGGTTCCCCTGCCTGAGGCGGGAGGAACAGCCTTGAGCAACCTCGGGAAAAAAATGAAAACTAACAGCATAATCCTATTAACGATATTAACGCTTGGCAGCTTGGTGATGAACCCAGCTGCTTTTTCGGCACAACTGCCTCACCGGCCTATCCCAGTGCCTGCAGTCAGGTCAACACCGGTGCCGCGTCCGGGCCAGCCACCTAGCCCTGCTCCGGCTCCCACAATCCAGCCTGTCACAATTTCCTATGAAACATCAGCAGCCTCGAATATCGCGATAAGCGTTACAGCTGGAGACACCGGAGCGCCGGCCGGCTTTACAATCCAATGGATGACACTGGCCGACTACGTGGCCTTGGGAAACCAATGGCCCGGAACTTCAGAGGTTCCCAACGCGCAGGCTCCAAGCTTCTGCAAGGCAAACTTTAGTGGCATCGTTCGATCGTCGGGTTGCATTCCTTACAACCTTCACCCCGCGCAAAACGTTACCGTCGTCATCGGCGACGACAGCCTGTATGACAACTGCGCCGCATCCAGCCCTTGTTCGGGAGCTCCGCTACTGTGCAATACGGCGTACGTATTTCGTGCCTCCGCACTTGATGCCACCGGCCACCTCAGGATTAGCGACACCATTACGTGCGCCACGTTGCCGTGTGTTGGACCAGGCTCATGCACCTATTCGCAAGGCTACTGGCGTAACCATCCAGACGCATGGCCGGTAACCAGCCTTACTCTGGGAACAGCGACCTATCAGGCTGCGGAACTCATGGCGATCCTGGATGATCCCGCGCGGGGCAACGGCCTCGTCATATTGGTCCACCAATTGATCGCCGCGAAGCTGAATGTGGCCAACGGAGCGGATCCGTCAGCTATTCAGCAAACCATGACCGATGCCGACAACATGATCGGAGCCCTGGTGGTCCCGCCGATTGGCAATGGCTACCTGGCACCCGGACAGACTGGCGAATTGGTTGAAACCCTTACTCAATATAACGAGGGAACCATTGGTCCTGGTCACTGTAATGATTAAGATGGCCTGATAATACAAGGTACAGTTTAATAAAAAGGCGACTGGTGGAATACCGGTCGCTTTTTTTATTTACAGGATCCATCGACACCTGGCAGGTCAGGTGCCTCACGCAACAGGCCATCCCTCCCAAACGAGACCGAAACATCTCGCCGCATCCTCGAAAGCAAATCTTTCTCGGGAACTTCTCCCTGCCGTTTCCGGATAAAGACCTAGGACGTGGTCCAGTCCCGCATAGGACTATTAAGTCTGCGCAGTAGGGCTATGCCTGCAAACATAGCTTAGATAGCTATGCCATCTTTGTGACTGCCCCGGGGTCACTGCGGCGAATAGTGGTGGAATGCCAAGTTCGTAGCGCGG
>Ga0209056_10009342_pt1 | contig 10012 bp, 6 predicted proteins | sample GraSoiAngelo_114_FD_185876 | JGI IMG/M metagenome (GOLD analysis project Ga0209056, IMG submission 185876) | Grasslands soil microbial communities from the Angelo Coastal Reserve, California, USA - 14_0903_13_40cm (SPAdes) (version 2) | ecosystem: Environmental > Terrestrial > Soil > Grasslands ...
TGGTTCTCCCGCTTTGCCAGGGGGACCGGGATACGGAAACGGCACGGGCGGCGATAAAGGAATTCGCGGCACGGTGGCGAGCACCGGCTTCGGCAATGGTACGGCGAACCCACCGCCAAGCGCCAAGCACGCCACGCTGCAGTCCAGTGGCTTTGCGGATCAGAGCGCCGCGAGCGGCGCGCCGAAAAAGAAAGCGTCGGCGGGCGAAAGCCCCACGACGCCTGTTGACATCCTGGACAAACCTCGTCCAGAGTACACCGCAGAAGGGCGTAGCCTGAAAATTGAAGGCGACGTTGTTCTCGATATCGTATTTCTTTCCAACGGCAGCATCCAAGTGATCCGAGTGATAAGTGGTCTGGGCCATGGTCTCGATGAAGCAGCATCTCGCGCGGCGCAGCAGATCAAGTTCAAGCCGGCCAGACGCGAAGGCCAGCCGGTGGATTTCCCGGCTCGTGTGCGAATTGAATTCCGTTTGGCTTACTAAGGGGAGAGAGACAATGCGTAAGGCAGCAACGGCTATTTTTGTCCTTATTTTGAGCGGGCTGGGGGCGATGGCGGCCACCGAGGCCCCCAAGCCGGCCGATCAAGCGCGGACCATGAGCGACGTGATCGACCGCGTGATCACCAATGAAAACCGGGCCAACCAGCAGATCAAACAATACACGCCGCTGGTAGAGACCTACATCCAGAACTTGAAGCCCGATAAGGATCTTGGCTACACGCCCGCCGGCGACAAGTATTTCCTCGGCCGCGCGGACTTCTCGAAGGGTGTGTCGCTGGTTTCCTTGACGGACGTCAACGGCAAGGGCAAGAAGATTTTTGGTTCCATTGGCAACTTCTTCTCTTTCGCCATGCAGTTCCTGCCGGACGGCTTCCTGCAGATGATCTTCATCGATACGAATGGCTTCGACAAGCAGCACTACAAGTTCGATTACGTGCGCCGCGAATTCCTCGGCGAAGTGCGTTGCCTGGTGTTCGACGTGACGCCTCAGGATAAGGCCGGCAAGGGCCGGTTCCTTGGCCGCATCTGGGTCGAAGATCAGGACTACAACATTGTTCGATTTAACGGCGCTTACGGTGGCGGCGGGCACTCCAGCTGGTACTTCCACTTCGACAGCTGGCGCACCAATGTGCAGCCGGGCCAATGGATGCCTTCGTTCGTGTACAGCGAGGAAAGAGATTTGCACTACGCGCTGGCCAAGAAACTGGACTTCAAAGCGCAGACCCGGCTGTGGGGCTACAACGTCGGTCACTCCAGCCAGGAACAGGAATTGAGCAAGATCCTGGTGGAGACCCCGGTGCAGGACGATACCAAGACGGCCAATGACCTTTCCCCCATTCAGGCCCAGCGCTCCTGGGACCGCCAGGCGGAAGATAACGTTGTCGATCGCCTGGAGCGCATCGGCCTGATGGCGCCGCGCGGCGAAGTCGACAAGGTCCTGGAGACGGTGGTCAACAACCTGGAGGTCACCAACAACATTGATGTTGACCCGGAAGTACGCTGCCGCGTGATGATGACCTCTACGCTGGAGTCCTTCACCGTCGGTCACACCGTCGTCCTCAGCCGCGGGTTGATCGACGTGCTGCCGGATGAGGCCAGCCTGGCAACCATGATCGCACACGAACTCGGCCACGTCGTTCTCGGCCACCGTCTCGATTCCAGCTATGCTTTCTTCGATCAATTGCTGATCGACGACAAGGAAACTTTCCGCCATTTCGGATTTGCGCGGACTCCCGACGAGGAGAGGGCCGCCAACACGAGAGCGATGCAAATCCTGAACAATTCCCCTTATAAGAACCAGCTCGGAAACGCCGGGCTCTTTCTGGCTGCGCTCACTACACGCGAAAAGGAAATTCCCAACCTGATCAGCCCGCACCTCGGCGACCGAGTGCCGGTCATCGGTGATCTCAGGTCCTCCATGCCGGTGGACCAGAAGCAGAACCCGCAGGCCATCGTGGCGCTTCCGATCGGCGGACGAGTGAAGCTGGATTCGTGGAACGATAAGCTGGATCTCATCAAAAGCAAGCCGGTGGGCACAGTGGCGGAACGTGAAAAGATGCCATTTGAAGTCACCCCATTTATGCCTTACCTGATGCGCTACGGCACCGAGACCTCCAAACCCATCGCCGCCAGCGCGGCCGCGCCGAGCGATCCGAAGACCGGCGAAGCCGCGCCCGGTAAGCCATAGTTAGACAATTTCGCCTTTGCCGATACCACGGCCCGGAGAAGTTCTGTTCTCCGGGCCGTGGTATTTTGCTGGCCAGGTCTTATTTCTTGGGCGGGTTTCTCATCGCCGGCGAAGACAGCTCCTTTATCAGCCGGTAATTGAAGTCCACCCCATTGTAAAAGTCCTGGACGCCGACACGCTCGTCTTTCCCATGCTCGCGATTGTCGTTGATGTCAAAAAACATGCAGGAGATGCCGAAGGTCGGGATGCCGGCGATGCGCGTGTACTTGCCGTCGGTGGCCCCGGTGGACATGGTGGCAACCAGAGGCACACCCGGCCAGGTGATGCTCAAGACTTTCTCCATGGCCTCGGTCACCTCAGGGAGAAGCGGCGAGGGAGGCACGGGCACTACCTTTCCGTCCGGACCAGGCTGTGAAACAGTGGTGATCCTGACTTGCGGGTCGCTGGCCACCCGCTCGAGCGTCCGGCGAACTTCCTCCGGGTCTTCCCCCGGAAAAATCCGGCAATTGACGTTGGCGCGCGCGGTTTGCGGGAGTGCATTGCGGGCATGCCCGCCGGAGAGCATGGTGGCGACACAGGTGGTGTGCAAAAGAGAATTGAAATAAGGCGCTTCCGAGAGCCGCTCCACTGCTCCAGGATCGGGGGGTTGCTGGGCCACGGCTTTCATATCCGCGGCGACCTGTCCGGTCGTCAGCACGGCGTTCCGTTCGAAATAACTCCGCGTGATTTCGTTGATCCTTGCGGAGAAGGAATACTTTTGCAAACGGGACAGCGCACCGGCCAAGTGGTAGATGGCGTTGTCCGGGCTAGGGACGGAGCTATGCCCGCCGGGATTCAGCGATTCGAATTGAAAATCCACATAAACTTTTTCGCTGGCTTGAATTCCCGCGAGCAGGCGTTTGTCTTTGTCCTTTTCGAATTCGCCGCCGTCCAGATTGATGCAGTATTCCGCATCAATCCAGTCGCGATGTTCCTTGAGCAGCCAGTCCACACCGTTCGAAGAGCCGCCCTCCTCATCGGCGGTCAGCGCCAAAATCACATCGCGGTCAGGCAGATATCCCTCCATTTTCAAGCGCATGAAATTGGTAATCAGGATGGCGTCGCCTTCTTTCATGTCTTCCGTGCCGCGGCCGTAGAAGTAGCCGTCTTTCTCGATGAATTCGAAGGGATCGGTGCTCCAGTCCGCTCGGAGCGCCTCGACGACATCAAGATGCCCGATGAAGAGTATGGGCTTGCGTTTTCCGGTTCCGCGAAAACGCGCCACGAGATTTTTTTTGCGTTCGCTCGGCCCGGCTACCTGGATATCCCCCGTCTCGAAGCCCCCGTCGCGCAAACGCTTGGCCATCGCTTCGGCGGCGGTGGTCACGTTGCCAACGGAGTCGGTGGTGTTGATCTCAATGAGCTGCTTGAAAATGTCGTGCGCCAACTGCTTGATTTGCTCCTGACCTTCGGAGTGTCCACGAGGTGCCCAGCCCGCGATCAGGCAAAATAACAATAAGATCCAGCGCATCGGTCTTGGCATGTACGCTCCTAGAGAAGGAATGATCAGGAAAAAGGCAGCTGCCCCGCGGGCAATGCCGGCCGCGCCGCCAGCGCATGACGCAAGCACCGCGACAGATACGATGCCGCAGAGAACAGCAGCACCATACCCAGCCCGCGGTCCAGCACAAGAAACACGGCAAAGGCGATAAATACCGCCGACCCCGTTCGATCAGGTCTCATGAGCGGGGCTTCGAGACGGCTATTCACATAGCGGGCCAGATCCCGCGGCCACTTGAAAACCCAGTACAAGCCATAGATGGGAATCAGATGAAACCACGCCGCACGCAAAGGCTTAATGGGATACGCCCCGGCGGTGGCCTCGGCGAGGACGACATGATATTCATAGACGCAGACAAGCCAATAGACCAGGCTGATGAAATTCGCGAGAAACAGATACAAAGGCGGTATGAGCAGCGGTTCTTTGGCTAGTTCCGGATGCCGCGTGACCGCGATCATTTCCGCAATCAGCGTCCCGAGGCCCACTAGATAGCCAATCCAGATACGCGGAAACGGGGGCAAGGCCCGAGGTTCGGCCTGCTGTTGTGATTCTCTGCCGGACCAATCCATTCCGTCCTCCATGCGAGCGTAACGGCCTGCCGCTGGTCCGTCAAACCCTTTCCAGGGAGCGACCGCACTGGCGTGGTGGCCGCGACTTGCCTGGTCGTGCCGGCCTTGCATAGACTGGCAGGGTTCGGATTGTGGAGGAGAAGATGACGTCACTCATGAAACGCGCCTCGCAGATGGCCTGGGGCGCCGCGATATTCGTTGCGGGAATCACGGCCGGCTCGCTGTACGCACGCAGCGCGGCCGTACAGAACCGCTTTGGCCAGCCGAAAACGGTGCTGCACGTAGTGGTGTACAAATTCAGAGACACTGTCTCGAATGATGACCGGGAAAAAGCCATCAATGGCATCAAGGAAATGGCCGGAAAAATTCCCGGCATCAAGAATGTCTGGCTGAAAACCGAACGCAACCAGATCAAGGACTTCAGCGGCGTTTACGCCATCGAATTCACAAGCGCCGAAGCCGCGGCCGACTATGCCGAAAGCCCCGTTCATGAGGGGTGGTCCAAGATGTGGCAGGAACAGAGAGAAAACAGCCTCTCCTTCCAGGTTTCGAACCCCTAGCCGCCAGGTTTCCTCTGGCCTGGGGATCCTGACGGTCCGAACCCAGCTTATTCTTCGCGCTTGACGCCATATCTTCTGCGGATCAATGCGTCCAGGGCGCTGTCCGGCAGCAGACGTTTCGCCCACTGGATGGCGGTGGTCAGCGGCGTAACCGCATAGCGGGCCTTGGGCTTGGGCGCTTCGATGGCCCTCAGAATGACCCGCGCGCAATCTTCCGGCGTGGTCTTCGACTTGGCCCTGCTGCGGTTCGCACCGGCCCAGCATCCTCGGTACACTTTGGCATAGGCCCCCTTCTGAATTTTCTCCTGGTACGGCTGTGCCAGTTCCACGGCGGTCTGCTGGATGTTTGTCACGATGTATCCCGGCTCGATCAAGATGGTCTTGACTCTGAAGGGATACAATTCGTGTCGCAAGGCGTTGCTCAATCCCTCCATGGCGTGCTTGCTGGCGCTATAGGCGCCTTGCGCCGGCGGGGTCACCAGACCGGAGACCGAACTGATCATGATGATGCGGCCGGAGCGCCGCTCCCGCATTTTCCCCAGCGCCGCCCGGGTCACGCGTACGACACCGAAAAAATTGGTCTCGAACTGCCGCCGCCAATCTTCCATGTTCATGTCTTCGACGGTTGCGAAATAGGCCAGTCCCGCGTTGTTGATGAGCACATCAATCTGGCCTGTTTTCTGGTGCACCACGGCAACCGCCCGCTCGACGGAGCGGTCATCCGAGACATCCATTTCCAGGGTTTCCAGTGGCAGTCTCTTTTCCTTCGCCAAGGTATCCAGCTGCGCGCGCTTCTCCGCCGAGCGCCCGGCGGCGAAAACGCGGTAGCCCCGTTCGGCCAGCAACAGTGCGGCGGCCCTCCCCAATCCATCGCTAGCCCCGGTAATCAAGATGGTCTCTGTTCCGCGCTCGGCGTTCATCTGGCTCCCCTTGGCGGAAGCCATGGTATCGCGAATTTGCGTGTGCCGCGCCGGATGCCTGGACGTCTCGTTTTCAGCACAGCGCAGCGCGGCAGAGCCGCTCGGAGTCCGCTAGGATTGCTAGACTAATTGCCATTCGTGCGTTCTAATCCGAACGCTTGGGTGAGCCTCGATGGCAGCTGACGAAAACGTTTCTATCCCTCGGCCCGAACAAAACTGGCGGCTCGGCTTTTGGAGCCTGATCGCCACGCAGTTCCAAGGCGCCTTCAATGACAACGGATTGAAATTTTTTGTCATCTTCCTAATCCTGGGCACCCATCCGACGGATTCGCAAAAAGATTTCCTGGTTTTTGTCATTGGCAATCTCTTTGCTCTCCCGTTCCTCTTGTTTTCGATGGCCGGCGGATTCCTGGCCGACCGTTTTAGCAAACGAAACGTGGCCATAGCCACCAAGATCTTCGAGGTTGGCGCCATGCTTTTCGCCATGTACGCCTTCACGCAGGGTAATTCGCGCATGGCATTTGCGGTGATTTTCCTGGCCAGTACGCAAGCGGCCTTCTTCGGCCCCGCCAAATACGGCTTGCTGCCCGAGCTCCTGCCGGACAAGCTGCTCTCCTGGGGCAACGGCATCCTCGAACTCACAACCTTCCTGGCCATTATTGCCGGCGCGGTCATCGGCCCATTGCTGGCTCAGACTTTTCACGGACGTGAAGCGATCGCTGGCCTGATCTTCGGCGCATGTTCTTTCTTTGGTCTGACGGCCAGCTTGGGGATTTCCCGCGTTCCTCCCGCTGACCGCTCCAGGAGATTCCGGTTCAATATTTTCGGTGACCTCAGAAAGCAGGTCCAGCTGGTGCGGCCGGACCGGGCCCTGCACCTCGCCATTGTTGGCAATACCTACTTCTGGTTTCTCGGTGCGCTACTGCAGTTCGTCATCGTTTTTTACGGCCGCGAAATTCTGCACCTCGACGAGACGCACAGCGGCTATTTACAGGCGGCGCTGGCCATCGGGATCGGCATGGGGAGCTACGCCGCCGGGTTACTTTCGGCGGGTAAGATCGAGTACGGCCTCATCCCTCTCGGGGCCATGGGGATGTCGCTGTTTGCGCTGGCCATATCCTTCCACGGATTGACGTTCCTTCAAGTGCTCCTGCTCTTGGGGGCATTGGGCTTTGCCGGGGGATTCTTCGTCGTTCCCATCAACGCCCTGATTCAACGCCGGCCCGAGGAAAACCACAAAGGCAGCGTCATTGCATTCGCCAATTTTCTCTCTTTTGTCGGGGTCATCGGCGCATCCGCCATTTATTCCGGATTTACGCACTATCTGCATGTGGGACTGGCGTCTTTCTTCCTCTGGACCGCAGCCATGTCTCTCGCGGCCACCGGGTATGTCCTCTATCTGCTTCCCGATTCCCTGCTGCGATTGCTGCTGTGGATTTCGACCAACACGCTCTACCGCCTGGACGTCCAAGGGCGGGAAAACGTGCCGGCGCGTGGCGGTGCGTTGCTGACCCCCAATCACGTCTCCATGGCTGACGCCGTGCTGCTCATCGCCTCCCTCGATCGTCCCATCCGGTTTCTGATGTTCAGAGGTTCCTACGAACACCCGCTGGTCAAACCCTTCGCAAAGATCATGGGGGTGATTCCCATCGCAGCGGATCAAGGCCCTCGCGAAATGATCCATTCTTTGCGCCTGGCCACCGAGGCCTTGAAAAACGGCGAAATTGTTTGCATCTTCCCGGAAGGCCAGATGACGCGAATTGGCCAGATGCTACCCTTCCGCCGCGGTATGGAACGCATCATCAAAGGCGTCGACGTCCCCATCATCCCCGTGAATCTGGACGGCGTATGGGGTTCCATCTTCAGTTTCGCTGGCGGGCGATTTCTTTGGAAATTTCCGCGGAAAATCCCTTATCCCGTGCGAGTCACCTTTGGAAAGCCGCTGCCTCCGACGGCCTCTTCGCAGGAAGTCCGCCGCGCGGTGCAGGATCTCGGCGCGGAAGCCTTCGCGCGCCGCAAGAAGCACATGCACACGTTGCCCGAATCATTCATCTACTCGGCGCGGAGGCATCCCTTCCGCTTCGCCATGGCCGACGGGCAGAGGCCGAAACTGAGTTGGTTTTCGGCGTTGGTGGGAGCTCTGGTCCTCGCGCGACGCTTGCGAAAGCAATGGCATGGCCAGGAAATGGTCGGCATCCTGTTGCCGCCATCGGTTCCCGGCGCGCTTGTGAATTACGCCGCCATGTTAATGGGCAAGGTGCCGGTAAACCTGAACTACACCGTTTCGAATGAAACGCTGGCCTCCTGTGCGCAACAGTGCAACTTGAAAACGGTCGTCACCGCGCGGGTCTTTTTGGAAAGGGTCAAGATCCAGCCTCCCGGAGAAACGATTTTCATCGAGGACGTGGCCCAGGGTGCCGGCTTCGGTGAACGTGTCGCGGCCGCATTGGCCGCAAGCTTCTTGCCGGCGAAAGCCGTCGCGAAATGTGCAGGCTGCGACCGCCCCGCGTCGCTCGATGACATCGCCACGATTATTTTTTCCAGCGGCTCGACCGGTGACCCCAAGGGCGTCATCCTCACGCACTACAATATTGCTTCAAATGTGGAGCAGCTCAACCAGGGTTTCATGCTGCACGCCCACGATCGCATCATGGGCATCCTTCCGTTCTTTCACTCGTTTGGTTTTACGGGCACGCTTTGCCTGCCCGCCGCCACCGGCATCGGCGTGGTCTTCCATCCGAATCCGCTCGATTCGCGCGTCATCGGCGCTCTTGTCAACAAGTACGCGGTCACCATGCTGCTTGCGACGCCTACCTTCTTGAACGCTTACACGCGCCGCTGCACGCCGGAAGATTTCGGCAGCTTGCGCTTTGTTATGGCCGGCGCGGAAAAATTGCCGGACCGCATTTCGCAAGCTTTCGAAGATCACTTCGGTATTCGCCCGCACGAAGGTTACGGCTGCACGGAATGTTCGCCAGCGGTTACGGTGAACACCATCGATTTTCGTGCGGCGTCGTTCCGCCAGGTAGGGGCGAAGCGCGGCAGTATCGGCCATCCCTTGCCGGGAATCACTGTGAAAATCGTGGACCCCGACACCTTCGAGCCTGTAGGCGTGGATGAGCCGGGACTGTTGCTTGTCCGCGGACCGAACATCATGCGCGGCTACCTCAACAAGCCGGAAAAAACCGCCGAGGTCCTCCGCGACGGCTGGTACAACACCGGGGACGTCGCGAGGATGGATGAAGACGGTTTTCTGCGCATCACCGACCGCCTGAGCCGCTTCAGCAAAATTGGTGGCGAGATGGTGCCGCACATCAAAGTCGAGGACATCCTGCAGGAACTGGCCGGCGCCACGGAGCAGACCTTTGTGGTCACCGCCGTGCCCGATGAGAAGAAAGGCGAGCGCCTGGTCGTGCTGCACACGCTGGATGAGCGTCAGCTGGAAGAATGCCTCGAGAAACTGGGAAAGAGCGACCTGCCCGCGCTGTGGCGGCCGCGGAAGGACCAGTTCCTGCGCATCGAGACGCTTCCCTATCTCGGCACCGGAAAGCTCGACCTGCGCAAAGCGCGCGGATTGGCGCTGGAGATGATCGAACGCGCGCTTCGCGACTAGCGGAACGCCGGCTGAGGATGAAAAACTCTCTATGACGCAAACCGCAAACTTGGGGCACCGGCGCGGCCTGCTCCTGAAGCTCCTTGTGTCCGGAATGGTCCTGGCGCTGTGGTTCTGGACGCAATCACTGATCGGCGCGCGGACCGCTCCTGCATCCGGTATCGGCGACGCGCTCCACAACCTGACTGCCGGACTTAACTCCTACTTCGCTCAAAACACGAGAGCGGCCGATGCACTCCTCATAGTAAGCTCCGCGCTGATCGACGCCCTGGGCCTGTTCCTACTGGGACGCTGGCTCTTCGGCGGAAGCGTTCGCCCATTCCTCGGATTATTCTTGCTGATGACCCTGCGCCAGCTGATCGAAGCCATCTGCGCGTTGCCTCCGCCACCGAACATGATCTGGCACTACCCGGGGTTCCCCTCGCTGTTGGTGACCTATCACGTGGCCAATGACTTTTTCTTCTCCGGACATACCGCTATCGCGGTTTTCGGGGCGATCGAGCTATCTCGCCTGCGCCGAAATTGGCTCACGGCCGCCACTGTCCTGCTCGTGGTTTTCGAAATCGCAACCGTTCTCATCCTGCGCGCGCACTACACCATGGACGTTTTTGCCGGGATCCT
>Ga0209056_10009346_pt1 | contig 10011 bp, 9 predicted proteins | sample GraSoiAngelo_114_FD_185876 | JGI IMG/M metagenome (GOLD analysis project Ga0209056, IMG submission 185876) | Grasslands soil microbial communities from the Angelo Coastal Reserve, California, USA - 14_0903_13_40cm (SPAdes) (version 2) | ecosystem: Environmental > Terrestrial > Soil > Grasslands ...
GATCACGCCCTGGGTATTCTTGTTTTTGAAAGCGTTCTGCAGGGACTCGGTGACGCGGTCGGCGCTGGCGTCACCTTTGGGGTCGATTACGCCCACCACGTCGACCAGCGCCGTATGTTTGCCCGAAGTGAGGCCGTCGTGTCCGCGCCAGTCGAGCGCGAGCAGCACCAGCAGCGTGAGATAGGCAAAGCCGAGCAACTTGAAGAAAATGCCCCAGCGGCGGGCACGGCGCTGCTCCTTGAGAGCGGCGGTCGCCAGCGTCTCGATCACATCCCGTTCCCAGTTACCTTCGGCCACGCGGATCACCCGTCACGATTACACGGCCGTCCCGCTCCTCGACGGGGACCGGAATGAGTCCCTCCTCGAAGCAGGGGCCGCGAAGACATCGGCCTGTATCCGGCGCGTAAGTCGCACCGTGCGTCGAGCATATCAAATGCAGGCCCCAGACATCAAAAAACTTTCCGGGTTTCCAGTCGAGCTCCATCGGCATGTGCGCGCAGCGGTTGACGTAGGCATAGACCCGGCCCCGGTAGCGCACCGCGAACGCCCCCTCAGGCCTCCCGTCCACTTCGAGCTCGAAGCGTACTCCGTCGCCTGAATCCGTGAGATCGGCGCTCGAGCAAATTACGCGTTCCGAGCGAGCCATCGCGTCAGCTCCTCGATATTCTCCAGGCAGGCAAGGGGCGCGAGCGCGACCAACTCGCCCCTGGGGTGCGCCCCGTGACTCACCGCGACCGCCTGCACCCCGGCGTGTGCCGCCATCTGAAGATCGTGCACCGTGTCTCCGATCATAAGGGTATTGACCGCGTCCGTGCCGAGTTCCTCCATGAGCTCGAAAAGCATGTCGGGCGCAGGCTTCGATGCGCATTGGTCGGCGCAGCGCGAGGCCGCAAACAAAGGCCGCAACGCCGTATTGTCCAGGGCTCGCGTCAGGCCCGCGCGGCTCTTTCCGGTGGCGATGGCGAGAGTGTGACCGCGAGCTTTGAGACCTGCAAGCATCGCCTGGGCCCCCGGAAACAGCGGGATCTCGGGGTCGCGCGCGCGAAAATGCCTGCGATACGATTCCACCATCCTGCCGTAGTCGTCTGCGGGCAAGCCCGGAATTGCGTACGAAAGTGCGTCCTTCAATCCCAGACCTATGACGTGGCTCGCGCGCGCGTCCTCGGGCACCGGCAGTCCGAGATCGCGGCAGGCGGCCTGAATGCAGGCGACGATCGCAGGCGCGGAATCGATCAGCGTTCCGTCCCAGTCGAACACCAGCAAGGGATAGCGCATCAGCTTCCCAGGAAATCGAGAAAGCGCGCCAAGTCCTCGGGAAGCGGCGCATGCAGTTTCATCGCTTCCCCGGAAAGCGGATGCGCGAACTCCAGTTCCCCGGCGTGCAGGAACATGCGCCTCAGGCCCTGCTTCGCCAATCCCCGGTTGAGCTCGAAGTCGCCGTACTTGTCATCGCCCGCGATCGGAAATCCGAGATGGGTGAGATGGACGCGGATTTGATGGGTGCGGCCGGTCAGGAGCTCCGCCGACAGCAGCGTGTAATCGCGGATTCCCCTCCGCTTCCGGAAAACCGTTTGCGACTCTCTGCCCTCGCGATCGACGCTGACGCGCCGCTCTCCGGAACGGGTGAGGAATTTTTTCAGCGGAAGGCTGACATGCTGCTTGTCGTTGCGCCAGCGTCCCTTCACCAGGGTCAGGTATTCCTTCCTCACGCGGCCTTCGCGCAGCGCGGCGTGCAGCGCGGTCAGCGCCGAGCGTTTCTTGGCGAGGATGAGCAGTCCCGAGGTCTCGCGATCGAGCCGGTGCGCAAGCTCCAGGAACTTGAGCTGTGGCCGCGCAGCCCGCATCCGCTCGATGACCCCGAAGCTGATGCCGCTCCCGCCGTGCACTGCGGTGCCGGCCGGCTTGTCCACGACCAGCAGCGCGTCGTCCTCGTAGATCACCGGCAGATCGAGCGGCGGCGCGGTCTTCTCCGCGCGCCGGGCCAGGCGCATCGGCGGAATCCGCACCCGATCCCCCGGCTGCAGGCGGTAGGTCGCATCGACGCGGCGGCTGTTGACCCTCACTTCGCCGCTGCGCAGGATGCGGTAGACATGGCTGCGCGGCACCCCCTTACAGATGCGGAGCAGAAAGTTATCCACGCGCTGGCCTTCGCTCGTGTTATCGACCTCGACCGTCAGGGCGTTGCTTAAATCCTTCATTTTGTTTATGATCTGCGCGCTGCTTCCGTTGCGGGACGGCTGCTTGTACATGCGACGGTGCGAATTTTCGCCCCCAGACAAGACTAGCTACCCTGTCCCCGGTTCCGCCGCTGCTCGAGGCTTAGGCCGGATTTGCGAGCGCACGAACCCGAAGCGAGCAAAGGCGGTTGGTTATCCAACCAGTGATAGTAATTGAACAGCGCGCCAACAGCATATCGGCAGAATTTACGGTCCTGCAATGCAGCGACTGGAACCCGACAAGCCAAATTACCGCGTTCTCATGATCCCAGGATCGATGATGCGAGACCAGCCTTCACAATAAGGCTCTTGGTTTGTCCTGCCCGTGCGCGCGGGAGAATGGAACAATGAAGCGCATGCTTTTCAATGCGACACAGGCCGAGGAACTCCGTGTCGCGATCGTCGAAGGCCAGAAACTCATTGACCTCGACATCGAATCGGCCGCGAAGGAACAAAGAAAAAGCAACATCTACAAGGGTGTCATCACCCGGGTCGAGCCCAGCCTCGAAGCCGCGTTCGTGGACTACGGCACCGAGCGCCACGGATTTCTTCCCTTCAAGGAGGTCGCGCGCCAGTTTTTCAAACCCGGCATCGACGTCGGGCGCGCGCGCATCCAGGACGCGCTTTCCGAAGGCCAGGAGCTGATCGTCCAGGTCGAGAAGGACGAGCGCGGCAACAAGGGCGCGGCGCTCACGACCTTCATCAGTCTCGCCGGACGCTACCTCGTATTGATGCCGAACAATCCGCGCGGCGGCGGTGTGTCGCGCCGCGTGGAGGGCGAGGATCGCGACGAGCTGCGCGAGATCATGGACAAGCTCGACGTTCCGGCCGGAATGAGCATCATCGGCCGCACCGCCGGCATCAGCCGCTCGTACGAAGAGCTGCAATGGGACTTGACCTACCTGCTCAAGCTCTGGAGCAAGATCGTCGAGGCGACCGAGCCGGCGCGCGACTCAGACGGCAAGCTGCTCAACCCGGCGCCTTTCCTCATCTACCAGGAAGGCAGCCTCGTCATCCGCGCGATCCGCGACTACTTCCAGCCCGACATCGGCGAGATCCTGATCGACACCGATCCGATCTTCGAGCAGACGATGGCGTTCATGAGCAACGTCATGCCCGACAACGTCGGGCGGGTGAAGCGTTACCGCGACGACGTGCCGCTGTTCTCGCGCTTCCAGATCGAACATCAGATCGAGACCGCCTACTCGCGCCAGGTGTCGCTACCTTCGGGCGGCGCGGTCGTGATCGACCATACCGAAGCGCTCGTTTCGATCGACGTCAATTCGGCGCGTGCGACGCGCGGCCACGACATCGAGCAGACGGCGTTTAACACCAATGCCGAGGCGGCCGACGAGATCGCCCGCCAGCTGCGGCTGCGCGACCTCGGGGGTCTCATCGTCATCGACTTCATCGACATGGAGAATCAGCGCAACCAGCGCGAAGTGGAGACTCGACTGCGCGACGCGCTGCGCTACGACCGCGCGCGGGTGCAGATGGGCAAGATCTCGCGTTTCGGCCTGATGGAGCTGTCGCGCCAGCGCCTTCGTCCCTCGCTCGGAGAGGGCAGCAACATCACCTGCCCGCGCTGCAACGGCACCGGCCACATCCGCGGCACCGAATCCACCGCGCTGCATATCCTGCGCATCATCCAGGAAGAGGCCATGAAGGAAAACAGCGCCGCGGTGCACGCCCAGGTGCCGGTGGACGTCGCCACGTTCCTGCTCAACGAAAAGCGCGCCGACATCCATTCGATCGAAGCGCGGCTGAAGGTCAACGTGGTGCTGATCCCGAACACGAATCTTGAGACTCCCAACTACAAGGTCGAACGCCTTCGTCACGACGACCTAAATCAGGCTGATGCGCTGCCCGCGAGCTACAACCTCGTCACCGCGCCGGTCGAAGAAGAGGCCAAGGAACCTGCGGCGCAGGAAGCGCGTCCGCTGCGCCAGCAAGCCGCGGTGCAAGGCGTCACGCCGGAACGGCCTGCGCCGGTGAGCGCGCAGCAGCCCAGATCCCAGGTGCCGCGTCCGGCCGAACGGCATCCCGGCATCGTCGATCGCATCCTCGGTTGGTTCAAGCGCGACAGCGCTCCCGCCAGCCCCCAACCGGCGGCAGCCCCACACCGCGAGCCGCCCCGGCCGGAACGTGGAGATCGCGATCGCGGCAACCGCGACCGCGGCGACCGCGACCGCTTTCGCGGGCGCAACGAGAAGCGAGATCACCGAGGTGAACGACCGCAACGACAGGACCGTCAAGACCGCAACTCGCGCCCCGAACGCCAATTCGGGGACCAAAGGCCGCCTCGCGGCGAGCGTCCCGGGGGGCAGGATCGCGCGGAACGGCCCGATTCGCGGGAGCAGCGTCAACAGGAACGCGGGCGCCCGCCTGCACCTCAGGCAGGCGCGCCTGATCTGCGGGAAGGCGATCATGAGCGCAAGCGCCGCCGTCGCGGTGGCCGCGACCGCGGCGAAAGGGGTGAACGCCACGGGAATCCACCGCTCGCGCCTCGGAGCGAGGAAATCCGAGTTGCAGCCGGTCCCGCTCCGATCGAAGGATCGGCACCGGCGCCTGCCGCACAAGAATTCATAGCGCAGCCGGCCCCAGCCGAGCGCGAGCAGGCGCAGGAGCTTGTGACGGCTGCGAAACTTCAACCGGAATACAGGCCAACTCCCCCGGCTTCGGAGGCGACAGCGCTTTCGTCCACACCTCGCGAGCCGGACCCCGCAGAGATCGAGCGCGCGCTCAAGGAAAGCGGCCTGGAGCTGGTCCAGACACGTTCGGGCGCGACGGTCGAGTCGGCTATGGAGCCGGAGCCGAAATTCGTGCCAGCCAAGCGGGACCGCCGTCCGCCTCCTCCCGATCTCGACGAACCCTTGGTCCAGGTAGAAACCGGGCGCGAGCCCCCGACTCCGAAGGCTTAAAGCCCGGGGCCCTTTCGCAAGGATTCCAGCAGGCCTCGCGCGGCGTCCTCGAGCATGTCGAGCACGCGCTCGAACCCCTGCGACCCCCCGTAGTAGGGATCCGGCACTTCCTCGTCGGCAAAGCGCCGCGCGTAGGACATCATCAGCTTCAGTTTGTGGCCGGCGGAGTGCCGCGCCATGTTCGAGAGAATCGAGTAGTGATCCCTGTCCATGGCAAGGATCAGGTCGAAGCGCTGGAAATCGGCCTGCTCGAACCTTCGCGCGCGCAGAGCGCTGAGATCGTAGCCCCGCTTGGCCGCCGCTTCCTGAGCCCGGGGGTCGGGCGGCTCTCCGACATGGTAACCGTGCGTGCCGGCCGAATCGGCCGTCACCGACTCCGCGATGCCCGCATCGGCAGCCAGCTTTTGAAAGATCGCCTCAGCGGTCGGCGAGCGGCAGATGTTTCCCGTGCAGACGAACAAAACGCCGAACTTGTTGCCGGGCATCGGTCTTCCCAATATAGAATCCGCTCGTGAGACAGATTTTGGCACTCCTAGGCGCCGGGCTGCTTGCTCTTCAGCCCGCGATCAGCCTCGCCCAGGACTGGCCCAGCAAGCCCATTCGCGTGGTCATTCCATTTGCCGCGGGAAGCGTTTCGGAGGCCATATTCCGGACCATAGCCCCCGGAGTCGAAACGAAGCTGGGCCAGCGCTTTATCGTGGAAAGCAAGCCGGGCGCCGACGGCGCCATAGGCACGGGCGAAGTCGTGCGCGCCGCGCCGGACGGCTATACGCTGCTGCTCGGGCCGACGGCCGTCTATGCGGTGACGCCTCACATGTTCAAGAACCTGGGTTTCGATCCGCTGACCGCGCTCGATCCGATCTGCCTGCTCGCCGACGCCCCGCTGCTCGCGGTGATCGGCGCGAACGTACCGGCGAATTCGCTCAAGGAGCTGGCTGAATATGTGAGTGCCCATCCGGGCAAGTTCAATTACGGTTCTCCAGGCTCGGGCTCGCCCGCGCATCTCACCGGCGCCGCATTTTCACAGCAGGCCGGAAACTCGATGGTCTACGTTCCGTACAAGGGCACGCCCCCCATGGTCCAGGCGCTGCTCGCCGGCGACATCCAGGTCGCCTTCCCGACTTTGACCGGCATCATCGGCCCCGTAAAGGCAGGCAAGCTCAGGGTGCTCGCGGTGATGGCGCGAGCGCGCATGGCCGAGCTGCCCGATGTCCCGACGACGGTCGAAGCGGGGTTTTCGCAGCTGGTCGCCGGCAATTGGTGGGTGCTCGCCGCGCCCCGCGGCACGAATTCACGCATCATCGAGCGCCTGGCTGCTGAGTTCCGGACGGCCTTGGCGGAACCGAGCGTGCGCAAGCGCGTGAGTGACTTCGGGCACGTCGCGATCGGACTTGCGCCTGCCGAGACAGCGGGCTTCCTCAAGTCGGAATCGGCGCGCTACAAGTTCATCGTCGAACTGGGCGGTATCAAGCCGGAGTGAGCGGGATTTCCGGAAACGCGCGCGCTGAGAGGCGCGTCCGGCTCGCCGCAGCGATGGCGGATGAAGGGATCGACATCCTCGTGGTCGCCGGGAATCCGTGGCGCTGCGACTATCTGCGTTTCGCGGCCGACGTCACCCCGGTTGAAGGGCACGCTTTTGCGTTCATCGATCGCGAGGGGCCGGTGCGGATCATCACCGAACACCCGGCCGAGGCGAGGCGCCTCCGTTGGGAGCGGGCGGAACTCGATGTGACATGGTCCATTTCTGCGATCGAGGAGACCGAGACTGCGATCCGCGAGCTCGGCAAGCGGCGGATCGCGCTCGCGCCGCGCGCCGCAGTACCCTATCGCCTTGCGATGGGGCCGCTAGCCGCCAGCATCGCGCCGGCGACGGCCTTGCTCGATCGCCTGATGCTGCGGAAGTCGCCGTCCGAGATCGAGGCATTTCGCCGCGCCGCAGTCCTCGCCGACGAAGGCTACGCCGTTTTTCGCGACGCGGCGCGCGTCGGGCGGCCGGAATATGCGCTCGTCGCAGAAGTCGAAGCTTTCTTCCGCTCCCGCGGCTGCCCGGAAAATTTTCAAATCCTCGGCTCCGGCGGCCGGGAGGTGCGCGGAATGCATCCGCCGACGGAACGGCGCCTCGCGCCCGGCGATCTGGTGACGACCGAGCTGACCCCGTGCGTGGACGGTTATTACGCGCAGATCTGCCGCACCCTAGTGCTCGGAGAACCGAGCAAAACGCAAGAACGCGCCTTCGCAGTCTACAACGAGGCTCTCGAAGCCGGCATCGCAGCGATTCGCCCCGGCGCCAAGGCAAGAGACGTCGCGCGAGCGCAAAACGAGGTATTTCGCGACCATGGGCTCGGCGACTACGTGACATCGGAGTACACCCGCGTACGCGGCCACGGTCTGGGCCTTTATGTAGACGGGCAACCCGCCGTGCTCGAGGACGTCGATCTGGACCTCGAGCCCGACATGACGCTCGTTGTCCATCCGAACACCTATCATCCGGAGGTCGGGTACTTCGTGCACGGCGATTCCGTGCGCGTGATACCCGATGGTTGCGAGGTCCTGACCCGGACTCCACGGCGCTTGTTTTCTGTGCCCCTAGTCTAAAGCCATGCGGCGCGGATTGATCAGCTGGTCGCGCGACGAAGTGCCGCCCTCGGTCCTCGAGGCGCGCGTAGCGCGCCTGCAAGAGCAGATGCGCGCCGCGGAACTGGGCGTCGTGCTCATCTACACGTCCTTCGCGCGCCCGAGCGCCGTGGCTTGGCTTACCCATTTCGTACCGTACTGGAACGAGGCACTGCTCGTTGTCCAGCCGAGCGGAGCGCCGGTGCTTCTCGCGGCGTTTTCCAAGCGCATGCACGACTGGATTCGCAGCGTGAGTCACGTGGGCGAAGTGCGGTCTGCGCCCGACTTGGGCCGGGCCGCAGCCGCGTTCTTGAAGGAACGTCCTCCAGAGCCCTCGCGCATCGGCGTGCTCGAACTCGATGCCCTGCCCTGGTCTGTCGCCGAACCTCTAGTGAAATCCGAATATGGCCGCGCGCTGGTGGACGCAACGGGTTTGTTCACCGCGATCCGCCAGCCGGCGGATGAAGTGGAAATTCGGCTAGCACGGCGTGCGGCAACGATCGCCGTGCAAGCCTTCAAAGCGATTCCCACAGCAGCGAAGAGCGCGTCGGAACTGCTTTCGGTGCTGGAACGCTCGGCGCGGCTCGACGGTGCGGAAGAAGTGCTGCCTCGGCTTGCACCGGACCTTCGCGCGGACGCGACACTGCGCAGACTCGAAGGTGACGCCCTCCTCGGCGAACGCTACGCGGTCGAGCTGTCGGTCGCTTACAAGGCCACCTGGGTACGCATCACCCGGTGCGTTTCCACCCACGCGGTTCCGCCGTCCTGGCGCGGCGCCGCGGATCGCTTTGTCGAAACCGTCGAGCGTCTGAACGAGGCGAATCTTTCCCTCGAGCCCCAAGTCGCAGGTAGCGTGCGACCGGGGAAAACCGCCGCTTGGACCCTCGAGACTTGCCGCGGCAGTCCGCCGCTTTCCATCGTGGCAACCGGGGAAGTACCGTCGCCATCGGCACTGCCGGGCGGTTCGCTTGCCTGCCTCTCCATGCAGCAAGATCTTAACGATGGCCCCTGGCTTGGCGGTGCGCCGCTTATCCTCGGGAGCGGCGGGCAGCCGAGTCGACTTTTGATCTGACAGGCTGGTGAAAAAACGCTTTCTGCAGTACAACTCACGCCCGTGCGCGGTTTCACGCCGAGGAAATTCAGACATTTAGCCCTCCGCGCGCAATCTATCAAGAGTTGAAATCCTAAGTCGCACTCAGACAGTCGTGATTTGGAGGAACATTTCCGACAAGCGTAGACTGAGGCGCCAGAATAGGCTGGTCTTAGGAAGATGATTGAGCGTTGGGCGTCATGTGACAAGATCTCGTTTGCCCGTAGTGGAGCATCGCCGTCCGCTGTGCGCGGCAGCTGCCCCGGGATAGAGCGCACAGCCTCAGCCTGAGGGATTGAAATCATGCGCATCCGCAACAGCTTCGCCGTCTTGGCTTTTGCCGTCCTGTCGGCCCTAGTTCTGCCCGCAATCGCGCAAGACAAGCCATACAAAGAGGGCCCCGTCTGGGCACTCACATTTATCAAGGTCAAGCCAGGAATGTTCGACGTCTATATGCGCGACGTCGGGCCTCTACGCAAGCAAATCATGGACGAGGCCAAGAAGCAAGGCTTGGTCTTGTCGTACAAGGTGTTTGGCGGTATCTCGGCTAACCACGCGGACTGGGATGTACTGTTCATGGACGAATACAAGAACTGGGCAGCCTTCGACGGACTGACTCAGAAGTTTGAGGCCATTCTGGCCAAGCTCATCGGCAATGAAGAGAAGCGAACGCAGCTCATGACCAAGCGAACCGATGTTCGTGAAATCGTCGGCGAAAAGGTAATGCAGGAAGTTATCCTCAAGTAGTCGCCACGCGTCGCGAGGTGACGCCCGACCCTTCATCGAGCGGACATCCAACGGCGGGGATAACGGCAGCGTAGCATCGACCACCACTAAGAGCCCAGAAATCGTCGCACAACAGGCGGCCTGCTATGAAGGCATTCGTCGTCGAGAAATATGGCAAAAGCGGCCTCCGCGCCGCCCAAGTGCCAGATCCCACCATCGGGCCCCGTGACGTCCTAGTCCGGGTGAGTGCTGCCAGCATCAACCCGCTGGACAAGATGGTACGCAATGGCGAGTTCAAGCTGCTCCTGAAGTACAAGACGCCGTTCGTGCTCGGACACGACGTCGCGGGCGTCGTGACGCGGGTCGGGGCCGACGTGCGGGACTACAAGGTCGGCGACGCGGTCTACGCCCGACCCCGCGACCTGCGTATCGGGGCCTTCGCGGA
>Ga0209056_10009347_pt1 | contig 10011 bp, 9 predicted proteins | sample GraSoiAngelo_114_FD_185876 | JGI IMG/M metagenome (GOLD analysis project Ga0209056, IMG submission 185876) | Grasslands soil microbial communities from the Angelo Coastal Reserve, California, USA - 14_0903_13_40cm (SPAdes) (version 2) | ecosystem: Environmental > Terrestrial > Soil > Grasslands ...
TTGGATTGAGCACTCGACCCAAGGAACTTTGGTCAGCAACGACGGTATCCTTGCCAGTGAGGTCTTCCTAGTTTCGGGCCACCCGTATCTGCCAGTTGGAGGTGCGACGACTGCCTTCCAAAGTCCCGAACTGCTGATCTTCGGTTTCGTCAATACCTCAAGAGCCCAGATAACCCCGCTTCCGTTTAGGGATCTGACACTGGAATCGGATTCTCCCTTCGTCCTCTTGGACGTTCAAGCGGAGGCGGACTGGGCGAGCATTCTCGACCATCATCTGGACAACACTCCATCTAGGATTCTTGAAACCTACAACCCTACATATCTTCTGGAAAACACGCACCTAGGCGGGGGATATTCCGCATACGGAAACAGGTATCCATCCGTTTTCATTGCAGATGTGCATTCGCGATGTTACAAGGTTTTCGAGATCCCGGGCCAGGCCCTCTGGTATTTCGGAGGTTGAACGTGGCCAAAGTGGCCCTGCTTACACCCTATGCGACGCCTGTTCCGGGCGGGATTTCCAGCTTTGTGTCCGGCCTCGGGCGCGTCCTCACAGATCACGGCCATACGGTCACGGTTCTGGCTGGCGAAGGCGAAGGAGACACTCTTGAGCACTCTGAACTGGGTCATGGCCGACGGTATGTTGCAAAGGCTTTTCGCGATCTCGTGAACACTCGACCCGATGTGGTTCACTGTCATTCACACTGGTACACAATCGCGGCGGCTGCGCGGTATGCTCGGGAGGCAGCGAGACCCCGAATCGTCTTTTCCTTCCACACGACCGCCATGCCGACGGCCCGTGTCCTCTTTGCCAGGTTGCTTCGCGAGGCGGACACAGTTACTTTTGTCAGTGCCGCTCAGCTGGCTGAGGTCAGAGAGGGCCTGAGACTCGGTGGCGAACTTCGAATCCTGCGTCCTGCGACCGACCTTCGCGTGCCCGACGCTATCGCAGTGGAAAGATTCGCACGGGAGTTCCGCCTCACCGGTGCGTTCCCCGTGCTAGCTTTCGTGGGGCCTCTCGAGTATCGCGGCAAAGTTGACGGAGTCATCGACTTGATTCGAGGAGTCCGCCACGTTCGCGAGAGGTTTCCGAAGGTTCGACTCCTCATCATTGGAGACGGTGCCCTGCGCCGCAAGGTGGAGGAGGCCGCCGAAGGTTTGGGGGGAGATACGGTCACCATCACGGGATTTCTTTCTGATCCCAAGGTTGGTCTCGCGAATACACACCTTTACTGTCACATCTCTCGAAAAGAAGGCCTCCCAATCGCCCTGCTTGAGGCGATGTCAGTCGGTCGGTGCGCGATTGCTTCTCGAACCGGCGGGATTCCGGAGGTCATCGATGGCTCGAACGGAGTCCTGGTTGAGGACGATCCAAAACTAATCGCAGAGGCAATTTACGATCTTGTGGTGGACGCAGACAAACGGGAACGTCTCGGCTCCGAGGGACGAAAGACAATCGAACGACACTTTACCTGGGGCGCGAGATGGCCGCTTGTCTCGGCGGTGTACGGTCTCGGTGGATAGATGTCTGACCAAGTTCCAACGCCGAGTTTCTGCATTTCTGTGGATGTTGAACGCGACTACAGGCTAGACGGCAAGATCACGGTCCGTGGCATCGAGGAAGGGTTACCCGTATTTCTTGATGCCCTCCGATCTCGGTCGGTTCCTTTCGATTTGTTCGTCTCCGGGGAAATCGTTCCGTATCTGCCTTCTGATTTTCCGAAGGACGGAGACGCCCTCGTGAGTCTTGGATGTCACGGGCTAACCCACTCAGCTGGTCTCAATGGGTACCTGCGTCGAAAATCCGACAGGCAACTCAGAGATGACATCGAAGTCGCCACCCGGACAGTCGAGGCGAAGTTCGGCCGAATTCCTCGATATTTCCGCGCCCCAAACTTCAGTATCACCGCGGAAGCTCTTCACATTCTTGAGTCGCTTGGTTATTCATGCGACTCCTCTATCTTGCCCGGTCGACAGGTCCGTCGTTGGAGGATCCTTCCGTTGCTGGACCATCGGGGGGCGCCCTCAAATCCGTACCACCCTGACCGACTCTCACCAGCGAGGGCGGGCAAGTCCGCGATTCTCGAAGTGCCGGTCACTCCCAATCCAGCCGAACCGGGATCCCCACTTGGAATGGGGCTCCTTCACGACTCGGGACCCGATGCAGTGTTAAGGGCGGTTTCGCAAGTTCGGAGTCGTTACGTCGTCTTCTTGTGCCATGCTTGGGAGATGGTATCGTGGAGTGCTTTGGATCCGGTCGCTAGGTGGGTTCGTACAGCATCTTCCTCTGGCACAAAATCCCTACAGGCGATGCTCGATCACCTTGATGACAGCAAATTCGTAAACATGGCCCAGATTGTCGCCCGAGAGGAGAGAACTCGGTAGGTGAACTCTATTCAGCCGGCCTTGCGAGTCGTTCGTAAATTGACCGGTATGCCTGGACCATGTCGGCGAACCGGTTGTGCTTCAGCACCGATTGCCGTAATTTCAATCCCCAGTTTGGCGGCAGGCCATCCTTGACCGCGATCGCGATCTTGAGGGCCAAATCATCGGCGTCTCCAGATCGGAAGGTCCACCCAGCTCCTGCACGCTCCACAAGCAATCGGTGGACCGGTATGTCGCTCAAGATTACCGGCAGCTCATTTGCCATTGCTTCAAGGAGCGCTAGCGGCATACCTTCGTAACGAGAGGGAAGGATGAACACATCCGAGGCGCTGAGATAGTCCGCGACGTCTGGCACTGGGCCGATTGAGAGGATCCGGTTCTGATTCGGGAGATTCTGCAGCCTCGCTCGCAAATCCTCGAGTTCGTCCGGAGCCGTATCGCCGAGGAGCAGTAGTCGGAAGGAATGATTGACCAATCTCCTTGAGGCCAGGACTTCAGTTACCAGATCGAATCCCTTGCCTGACGTCCAACGACTCGAAAAGATGAATACCATTTCCGCGCCGATACCGAGTCGTGAACGCATTCGAGCTCGAGTTGTCTCGGTTCGGCGGAAATGTTCGGTGTCAACCCCGTTCTCGATTACCGTGACGGATCGTCCTCCATAATCCGAGGCGACGAACGGGCTGACCGCCACCGGCGCCGAGGAAAACGAGAAACACCCGCGCTCGATTAGCCGCTGCCCGATCTTTCTAAGAACACCCGCAGCGATTGGAACTCGAACATGGAGCGTCAAGACGGAACGCCTACCGAGGACTCGCCCTACCATCATTGTGACTAGGGATTGAAGGTGGATTTGGTGGACGTGTATAACCTGAAAGTCTCTTCGTCGTCGAAGCGCGACGTAGGCCGTGTTGAGCGCAAGTTCAATGCTTGGGAAAACCTTCCAGCGGAGGTGGAAGTTGTAGACCGCCTCCCCGGCTTCAGAGTCCGCCCTCGACGGTGCGGTGACGACCACCGTCATGCCTTGAGTTTCAAGAGCTTGTTTCAGATCGCGGGTGAACCGACCGACCCCGGTAACTCCGGACAACGGATACGGGCATGCCAGAAACAGGCCCTTTCCCACGAATCCTTTCCCGTGCATGAGGACGACGCTCGTTCAGGCAGTCGGAGGCTCCCTTCGTGCGGAGGTCACGGGCCTCGCCGGCACACCCGCCACAACAGTATCCGGGGGAACATCGCGTGTTACGACGGATCCTGCGCCTACGATCGCCCGTGATCCGATGGTCACGCCGGGCAAAATGACGCAGTGAACGCCGACAAAGGCTCCTTGTTCAATTCGGGTTTCTGCTATGACCTCAGCGCCACGACCGGTATATGCGAATGATTCGTCGTGCGCCAATATCGTTGTGCGTGCCGACACCGTTGCGTAGTCCGCAATCACTACTTTTTCCGGGTACAGGTTATCGATGATTACTGAATAACCGACCTCCGCGGTTGGAGAGATTCGAGCCCCTCGGAGGCGATGGAATGCCGAACGAAGGGCCGATGTCGGTGCAAACCACGCGGGAAGTAGAGGAAGAGTTGACTGCAACCGAGCCCTCATTGGTCGACCAGCTCGTTCGCGCACTAAGGAACGAGTGGTATCTCAGTTATAATACCGCACGGTTCCATTACCGCTAGCCCAAACCTCGCCAGAGCATGTATGTTGACCCGCTTGCGGATGGCGTGTAGTTTCCACGGACGCGAATGAGGCCACCTTGCTTTAAGCCGAAATGTTTCATCATAACGAACGTCGGCTCAGACGCAACGACAGATGAAGTTGAACGGCATGGTCGAGACGCCCTTCCACAAAACCATTGATCCTGTCGAGAAGGTTCCGAGTGATTGCCTCCCAAGAGTGCTTTTCCTCTATCCAGTAGACACTACATTCGTTCGCTCCGATTTCGAACTTCTTCGTCGCGTTGCTAATGTCACAGCGTATCACTTTCGGGGTCCGAGAGACTATCCTAGCCTCCTAGCCCGACTCCTTTCGGCAGATACTGTGTACTGCTGGTTCGCGCTCGGTTTTGCAGCCTTTGCAGTTGTTGTCGCTAGGCTCCTCGGTCGGCGGGCTCTGGTTGTAGCAGGAGGTTGGGACGTAGTAGCTATGCCTGAGATCGGGTACGGACGACTCGTCAGCCTTAGAGGACGTCTCGTGGCACGCATTGCTTTTTGCTTTGCTAATGAAATCCTTGCGTTCTCGGACTGGTCTGCGGCCCAAATCCGTCGTTTGTCCCCTCGCGCGCGAATCCGCCGGGTCTATCTGAGTGTGGATGCCGAGGCCTTCTTGCCAGCCCATAAGGAAAGAATGGTCGTCTGCGTGGCTAACGTGACCAGGGAGAACGTTGCTCGAAAGGGATTACGAACCTTTGTAGATGCGGCGGTCCATTTGAGTGACGTCCAATTCTTCCTGGTAGGTCAGTGGTGTGACGATTCTGCTAGTGAGCTGAGAGCAAATGCACCTCAAAATGTTACCCTGACTGGCCGGCTTCCTGACAGAGACCTCAAGGGGCTCCTAGGCAGAGCCAAGGTCTACTGCCAGCCTTCCTATACCGAAGGATTCGGGGTGGCAATTATCGAAGCCATGGCATCCGGGTGCATACCTGTCGTCACCTCTGCGGGCGCTATCCCAGAGGTTGTCGGCGAGACCGGCATTTTCGTGGATTATGGGAATCCGTGGGAGTTGGCTGGTGCAATCCAACTCGCGTTGTCGTTAGATGGTGGTGATGCTGCTCGAACCCGCGTGGTTCAGATGTTCTCTCAGGCACGTCGCCTCACGGAACTCCATAATGCCCTCACGGGCCTGCATGCTCCAGGGTTACAAGGGGGCTCACAACCAAAGGACAATGCCAATCGCGCTGAGGCGCGCCCATGAGGATCAGTGTTTGTGCAACGAACTACAACTGCGCCCACGCTCTCGGCCGTCACCTCGAGTCTGTTTACAGACAATTGAGTGGCCTAGAGTTTGAATATGTCGTTGTCGACAACCGGTCTCGTGACGCCAGCCTTGAGATTCTCCAAACTTGGGCGCGCGATCATCGAAACATGACCGTCCTTTTGAAACGGTGCACTCGAGGTGAGGGCCGGCAGATCGGATTTCTCCATTCGCGAGGCGAGCACATAATGGTCCTGGACACCGATGTCATCTATTCTGCTATTCTCCGTGACTATGTTGACGCGTACTTTGAACGGTCCCCCGACTTCGCTGTCCAGGCTGTGTTCTGCGGGATATTTCCACGGAGGTATTGGATGAAGGTTGGCGGCCAGCGCAGCTTGAATACAAACGAGGATGTGGACCTCTGGCTGCGCTTATGCCGCCTTAGGGTTATGAAATGGTATCCGATAGTTACAGGCCAGAACGCTAAGGAGTCCTATGCATGGGGGCGCGATGACTTCATGTCGGGTCGATACACTCGCATAGAGCGTTTTCTGCGGCTCATGCGACGACAGTGGGATCAGTGGAAAACTCGAGAGCTGGAAGAAACTGACCTGGGGCCGATCATCGAACAAAACACTCTGGATCTAGGGCTTGGTATCGAGCCCGAACATTGGCCACAAGACCGCAGGCCGCAGTCGCTTGTAGAGCAAGCCTTTGAATTTCTTCGAGAAATGAAGCATTTGATGACGATGCCATGACCTCAACAATGTGTATGGCAGTGCTTGGTTACGGAGGCATGAGAGGTTCCGGTACAAAGCGAGATCCGCTTCGCTTGGTGAGACGCCTGTTGTCATGGGATTCAACACGCAAGAGTGGCGGCCGTGCCGCTCTACGAAAAATCATCAAACGCTATCTCCTATGGTCGCGGGGCCTCCTACTCGACCCGCAATTACGTTACGCGCCTGCAGTGGCGATTCTCCAAACAGATCTTCGGCGTCCTCGACAGATCCTCGATGTTGGCAGCGGAAATGCCAGCCTTGCCTATTTCCTTCGTGAACCAGTCGTAGGCGTTGACATCGATTTCTCGGCGGTGGAACGGGACTTCTATGCGGCGAAGTTGCTCGCCATTCGTGCGTCCGCCACGAAGCTCCCCTTCCGAGACGGTTCCTTTGAGGCTGTTGTCTCGATGGATACGATTGAGCATATTCATGCGGCTAGCAGATCCGCTGCAATTGGAGAGATTTTTCGGGTTGCGCACACGCTCGTTATTCTAGGTTTCCCTTATGGCGAGGCGAGTGGCCGACTTGATCGTATCGCCTTCGCGGAAGAGCAGTCGCGCGGTATCCAAACCAAATGGCGCGAGGAGCATGTCCGATACGGGATTCCGGGCCCGGATGTACATGCTGCAGTATTGGCGGCAGCGAGAAGCCATTACCCCATCATGCGCGTTAGATGGTTTGAGCACGAAAGCCTCTTCGGTGTTAAGCTGCGATCGAAATTGCGTCACGTGATTCCTAGGGAATCTCGCCTCTACGGTGCCTTGTTTTTCCCTTTCTACGTCTTCCATCAAACCGGTATCCGGACCCGTGGCTACCGTCGGATTTACGTCGCCCGCTGAAAGTCCATTCGCGGATGTCTGGCCATGAACTTCGTGCTGCATTCTCGTTGCTCACCCAAGATGATGCCTGACCTAAGCCGAAATCATTGGTTCGACCCCGAGCTCTACATCGGCCTGCGTGCACGTGCCTCTGCCAGTTCCTCGCCACTTTCATCATCTCGCCATTACTTCTTTCGCCGACGAGGTGGGAATTTTCGGCGATTAGAAAACAAATCGCGTGGCTGCGCGATGCGGGAGATCCAGCACCGAGGCATCACGATCTGAAGGTCACAGGGGCGATTCCATAAAGGCAAGTGTCAATTTGGAAATCGAGACTGTTCCCGACATGCTTATGGTCATATGCGGTAGGTCGTCGGGCACAACCATCGCATGACCGCCCTGGATCTTCGAGCTAAGGCTGCACATGGTACAATGGTCGTCTCCATCCTTAGCGTCATTGGGACCCTACTGGAACGGCTCTCCCAATTTATTTTGCCCCTCTATTTGACGCCGCTCGACTTTGGCCTCTTCGCGCTGGCTGTGTCCTTCTATGGAGTTCTTGGCATTGTGGGCGAACTCGGCATGACGACGTATCTCGTTCGGGTCAGAGAAGGATTCGAAGATGTCGCGGGGACCGCTTTCGTCTTGAGGCTTGGGCTTTCCCTCGTGCTAATTATGGGATCGGTCGGCCTCGGTTGGCTTGCCTCACACGTTTACTCGGATTCAAGGCTTCTCATCCCGATTGTCGTCCTCGCCGTGGGACTGATCCTGCAGTCCTTCGCGATGGTTCCGCGCGCCGTTGCTTTCCGAAAGCTCGATTTTTCGCGCGCCGCTGTGCCAGACTCAGTTGGCAAGTTCGTCGGAGTATTCGCGACAATTGCGTTGGCCATCGCGGGGTTCGCCTATTGGAGCCCTGTCTACGGGACAATCGCCGGCCTGAGTGTCGGCACCTCTTTGCTCATCGCCACCTCCAGATGGAGGCCCAAGTTGGGTTTCCGTCCCGAGACGGCACGGAAGATTCTGAGTTTTGGAGGCGTCGTAGCTCTTTCGACATTTGCCGCTTTCATCGCTCGTTTTGTCGATTATGCGGTAGTGGGTTTCTTCCTCGGAGTTGCCGTTCTGGGCTACTACTCAATCGCTTTCTCCTGGGGAGTCAATTTCGCGGGCAATCTTTCTTCCATTCTAACATACACGAGTTACTCTATCCTGTCGAATGTAGCAGACGTGCCTGCCCGATCCCGGCGAGTCTATCTGGAAAATCTGCGCTACTACACGTACTTGGCCCCATGTCTTTCAATTGGGGTCGCGGTCTTGGCTCCTCAGCTCGTTCTCGGTATCTATGGAAGTGCCTGGAGTCCGGCTATCGTCGTGATGCAAGTCCTGGCACCGGTTGGCGTGTTGGTTGGATATGGCGCTCTAGCTAGCGACGCCTTATACGCTTTAGGACGACCGAAGATTATCCTCTTCGTCTCCTGGTTAGAGGCTGCGATTCTCGTCACTATAGTTCCACCCGCGACGATTCTGTTTGGCCTCCTGGGAACCGGACTTGCCGTGTTCCTAGGAGTTACCATCGTTACAGCTCTGATGACACGACACGCCGCACGAGCCCTCGGAATTTCGCGGGGCGACGTGCTTCCACTAGGACGTAATAGCGCTATCACAGTCTTGGGTGCTGCAGGTGCCGGTTTCGCTGTCTCGTCCCTTCTCCCAGCATCGTTCCTGGCCCTTGTGGTCGGTACCGCGACAATCGTTTTCTTCTACGTCGGCATTTGGGAGCTCTTGACAAGGGGCCGCTATCTCGAGGACCTGTGGAAGGTTATCGGTCGTGCATTCTCATAACCTCCTGCGTTGAAGTGACGGTAGCTCGCCCGGCCGAAAGGTACGACCGGACCCCGGCCTTTCGGAAGGTGAACACGTTGTGCGAGTCCAATCGTAACCGTATGCTCTACAGTTCGCCTCCAAACCCGACATGACCCCATAATGCTGCTTGGGTTGAGCTCCGATAGGCGCTAGGAAGGCAAGCGCGAAGTTGTTTGAGTCAAACAGGATTCGAACGGATTGTGGTGGTGATTCAAATCGATCTCAGTGCCGCCTGCGGACTGTGGCAGGCGGGAGAATTGTTGCTTCATGAGGCAAGGTTTCCGTAAACGGAAGCGATCTGTGGCAAGACGATTCGGTTCGAAAAGTTTTCCACAACAATTCGACGGCCCTCGTTGCCATACCGCCGTCGGCGAGTTTCGTCCTCCATCAGCTCCCGGGCGGCCTTGGCAAACGCTTCTGCGGTGGGTTCTGCTAGTATCCCCGTCCGGCCAGAAACTAGTGGGAATCTTGATGTCCCGGTGGCCGCCACAACAGGAATGCCCATAGCGAGGGACTCCAGCGTAACGCGAGAGATGCCTGGGATCAGGATTGGATTCAGCATTACAGTCGCCTTGGCTAGAAGATCCGGAAGATCCGAAGGAGGCGAGTTCACTATCAGGCGGACGCGATCGGAAACGACGGTTTTCCACTTTGCGAGTGATCTTTGGTCTCCGGCGACTAGTAGGAGGAAGCGATATTCTCTAAGGCGTCTGATTACCTCGAAGATGAGATCGTACCCTTTGTTGGCGCGCCCCATATAGCAGATTGTACGTGGGTCATCGCCCGAAGGATCCACGGGGCTGAAGGCGTCGGTGTTCACGCAATTTGGTATGTATTCGACTCGAGCTGAGCCGCCGACCTCTTGGGCCATCTCCTTCGCGCGGAGTGCTCCTTCCTGTTCAACGCAGACAACAACCTCGTAAGTCTGCAGCGCGTGGGCAAGGAGCCGATGTTCGGACGGCGACACTTGTTGAAGGAACATAGAGTGGTCAGTGAAAATTGTAGGTTTCTGAAAGGAAGCAACAGTGAGTGCCATCTCGACTATGCGCTCCCGGGTTCGTTCCGGGACAATGCCTCGCAAGGCTTCGACGAAGCCGATATCTGACCAGTGAGAGTGAATCATTGATGCGCCGAGAAGCTTCGTGACGCGCCGCTGCCTAGACAGTCGAACGAGCGACAGCATATAGCCTACGAGAAGCCGAAGACGCGGAGGTGACGGGAGCGATTTGGGACCTCGGTAAAAGTCCCGTGG
>Ga0209056_10009348_pt1 | contig 10010 bp, 7 predicted proteins | sample GraSoiAngelo_114_FD_185876 | JGI IMG/M metagenome (GOLD analysis project Ga0209056, IMG submission 185876) | Grasslands soil microbial communities from the Angelo Coastal Reserve, California, USA - 14_0903_13_40cm (SPAdes) (version 2) | ecosystem: Environmental > Terrestrial > Soil > Grasslands ...
TAATATGCAACCAGTAAGGCCGGGCCTGCAAAAACAGTCTTCGGTAAATTGCGAGATCGGAACGCCAGGTCTGCATCAGAACCTCACGGCGGCCGATATTTGTATCCGCCGCGCCGGAGCGGCGGAACTGGGATATCCAAAGAACGGCGAGCTCAGATTTCCGATGAAGCCCCTGTAGTTCGCGCGGTTCATCACGTTGAATACATCGACCGCTGTGTTCAACCGCAAACCATTCTTGTCGGAACGATGCACCGGGAACTCGCGTGACCAACGCAGATCGAGGGTAGCGGCCCCTGCACCTTGCAGGCTGTTTCTCGCTACACCCGGCGGCCTGGCGTTGGTCATGCCGTCGCGATAGGTATCCACGCCGGTCGTCATGGTATAAGGCTTTCCAGAATTCGCGGAAAAGATCACGCCGAATTTGAAAAGCCTGCCCGCGCTGAGGGTCCCATAGAGGTATACATAATGACGTACGTCGGAGGATGCACGTGACCACTCACCTCGTAAATCCCAGTTGTTTGCTGGAAATGAGGCGATCCCGTCAGTGTCGTTCATGGCGCGGCTCAGTTGGTACATCACCATGCCACTGAAGAAGCGGCTCAGGTTGCCCCGAAGCGCGGTCTGAAGCGAATGATCCCGCGATCCACCCGAGGATTCGAACTGACCCAACATCGCGATGGAAGGGTTGGGCCGCGAAAGGTAGAGCGGCGGTAACGGTGCATTGACGTCCCGTGAGCGGTAGAGATGCACGCCTCGCGCTGCCGTGTACGTTGCTGTCAACGTGAGCGATTTGCGTAGGGCGCGGTCCACGCCTAGGCTGTACTGCAAGGCGTAGGGAGAGCGTATCGCTGGACTGAATTGCGCAAGATCAGGAGGCAGGCTTTGAGCTGAAATCGCGCCAGGAAGCGGGTCCGGATAACCGGGGTTCAGCAACAGTATCTGATGAAGACGGCTGCCATCCAGCAGAAGCGTGGCGGCGATCTCCGGCGTTGGAACAGTGTCGTAGAAGAATCCGGCGCCACCGCGGAGCACGGTCTTCAAGCCTTTTCCAACCCCATACGCGAACGACAAGCGCGGTGCGAAATTGTGATAGCCGGCTCCATAGTTCTGCCATTCGTAACGAACACCGGCTGCCAGCGACAGGTTCGAGGCAACCTTCACCTCGTCCTGGACGAACCCGGCAACTTGCCTCTGCCAGAACACCAGATGCCCGTTGCCAGTCTGCCGCATAAATGAAAAGGGGTTGTGACGGGCGTAGTCATCGAGTGAGGCGAAGTAGAAGGTGCCGTCCAAATTCGATCGGTCGCTTGAACCAATCCTGCTGAACGCTGGAACACTGACTCCCGCTTTCACAAGATGACGGGAGTGGGACCAGGAGACGGTATCATTGAATTCAAGCCGTCGCTCTGTGTCGCGCCTGTCCACCTGCGCGCCACCGCTAGTAAACGCATCGGTCACGACGATTTTCGAAACCCCGCGAAGCTGGCTCAGGGTCGCCGAATCCTCCGCCTTCACGCGCACGAAGAATTCGTTCAACAGCGTGGGGCTGAAAACCGCCCGGTAACTCGAGTAGACCTGATGATACCGGCTTGCTGATGTGTACGCTGCCTCCGGAAGCACGAATCCTCCGGCACCAGCGCCTTCGTCGGACCAGTCGAAATGTGTGTAGCGGAACGAAAACGCGTTGTCGTGAATGCGCCGGGTGAACTGGGCCGACACGTATGTGCTGGTTTGGGTTTGTGCAGCATTCTCCCGGATCGGACCCCCGAGACCGAAGGCATAGACAATCGGCTCCAATCCGTCCCGTATGCGGCTGGCGGTAAGCGAAAAGGTATCCTTGTCGCCTTTCAGGAGAGGACCCGACACATTTGCTTCCAATTGCCGGCGCCGTTGCGGCGGCCGCTCGACAGCGAAAGCATTGCGCGCGTCGAGCCGGAAATCGCGTATTCCAAAGTCAACGGACCCGTGGTACTTCGAAGAACCCGTCTTGGTGATGATCTCGATCCGGCCTCGGCCCGGGCGCGCGTATTCGGCGGAGTATGGATTATTGTTGATTCTGACTTCTTGAATTTCAGACGCGCGAAGGTTGTGGTCGGAGCTTGGCAGCCCATCAATCACAACGGTTGCGCCTCCCGACCCAACGGACGCCGGGTCTAGCAATCGTGCCAGCGCGCCCACCACATCCCCATCGAGCACCGGCAGATTTTCGAGGTCTCCGGAACGCAGGCGAATCAGGTCGAGGTTTTCGCTGGCGTTCGTATTCGTTTGCGTTGCATCACTATCGACTTTGATCGTCTCTTCGACGTCTGCTATTGCCAACTCCAATCGCAACGGGCTTGGGGCGGCGGTCCTCACGGTGATGCGGGCCGTTCCCGTTTTAAACCCGGGATATTCGGCCCGCACTTCGTAGCGTCCGGGCACAACGAAATCAAAACGGAATTCACCTTTGGCGTCGGTAGTCGTGCGGAGAACATCCTGTTTTCCGCCGGTCAAGGTAACGGACGCACCATGCAGGATTGCATTGCTCGGATCAACAACTGTCCCTGAAACGATTTGCGTTGTCTGCCCGAAGCAAACTCCTCCAAGCAAGGTCGCGAGTGCTGCCCAGAACACACCTCGCTGGATCGTCCTCGACGGCTTCAAAGACCTACGCCGTAATTTGAATCTAAAATTCGTTTGCATCTGATCAAGCCGACTGCCGATTGGCGCGGACCATCGGGGCGCTCTTCTCGACATCGGTATTTTGAACTGTCGCCTCTGAAACACTCAAAGGTTCTTCGATGCTTTTCTTTTCCTCACTCAGAACACGGCGCACGACCGCTGTTGCTGCCGCCAAATCGCCGACGGTGCGCAGCACGAGTTGCGCAGCAAGTACTCCAAAAAGTGCCGCCGAGGCCACGGAGCCGTCCCGGGCCGTGCTGACGACCAAAGCCGACAGCAAGAAGACTGAGGAAATCGTCCACCAGGAGCAGCGCGGAACCAATCGCAACCGCGCTAATTGTTTGCCTTCGCCATGTTCTTCCACAACAGCGGCTAACCGAACCGAGCCAAATGATCCGCGAGCCACTTCCAGATCCCATCGATCGTATGCACCGCCACGAACGACACGCGCTCCAGTGGAGCGTAGAGTCGCTTCAAGTGAGCGCAGCCAGTCTTCATGCGGCCTCCACTGCTCACTCCATATGCTCCAGATCTGGATGCGCGGCCATGCCCAGCCTTCAAGGCGGCGGCGCCGCCACGGGCTGAGGCCGTTACGCAGACGGCCGTCTAGACGCCAGAGAGGCTGAAGCAGGTACAGCAGAGCGGTCAGTCCGCGCAATACAAAGCGTTTTGCGGCGGATTCATGCTTCGTCGGAAAAGAACCTCGTAGAGCGGCCGATGTGGCACGAATTGCACTCACACCGATCGCCCCAAGCAGCAGAACCAACGGCAACGGTTTCCAGGGAACGAATGCGACCGAGAGTCCGGCAAGACACACGATCGTGAGGTACCACTCCGGCATCAGCGGCAGCAACCCAAAATAGCCGGGCGCCGGCTGATAGACACGTTGAAACAACGCGCTGCCCCACACGCCATGAAATATTCGCCGGAAACGGCGTGCGGCGTACATGGCCGGCGAGTAGATTCGCCCGGCCCAAATCAAATGTCCGGGAACGTTATATTTCTCCGGCCACTTCTGTTCCAGAAGTGCTTCGGCCTTTCCGTAACCCCGCTGCTGCCTCAAGTAAGCTCGGATCGAATTACGCCGATGATGCCAGACGACCGCTGCGGCGTTAAAGCCTAAGGTCCATCCCTTCTCCTGTAGCCTCCAGCAAATGTCCACGTCGTCACCCGCGACACGGAACTTCGGATCGAAACCTTTCACTGCTTCGAGAGCGGCTTTTCGAAATGCCATGTTGCAACCCGGGATGTGTTCAGCTTCGCGGTCTGATGTCAGGACGTGAATCGGACCGCCAGGCGCTACTGCGACACAGTCGGCAACCAGGCCGTCGCCGGGCGGGGGTAAATTGGGCCCGCCGACTCCGACATGATCCGTCGTCATAAATGTGTTCGCAAGATACTGGAGCCAGTGCGGGTCGGGATATGCATCGTCATCGATATAGGCGACGATCTCACCGCTTGCCGCTTCACAACCCGTGTTGCGCGCGCTGCTCAAGCCGCGATTCTCGGTGCGGATAAGCCGAAATGGGTATTGCCGGGCGATTTCAGCCGTGTCGTCTGTCGATCCGTCGTCTACAACAATGACTTCATAGTTGGGGTAGTCGAGCTTCTGTAACCCTTCGAGACACTCGCGGATCACCCGCGCGCCGTTATAGCTGCAGACGACGACCGAGATCGCCGGCCAGTTTTTCTCTGGAGGGAACGGAACCTCCGTAAAAGCACGCTGGACGGCCCCCAATGCCGGCTTTGGGCGCCGTTCCCGGTCGGTCAAGCCGAAGGCCCAGTCGAGGATATCGTGCCCTCCGCGGTACCATTCGTCGGTCCAACTGAACACGAAGGCCCCGGCACAGCCTTCGGCAAACGCTGTCCGAACTTGCCAGTCGAGGAAACGCGATTGGTTCTCGCTTCCGTTCCGAAGGCTGTCCAATCCGATCTCCGCCAGCACAAGTGGCCGGTTGCCGGCAATATTCTGAAGCCGCGCTATGTATGCACTGAGGGACTGTTGGTTTTCTAAATAGACGTTGACGCAAGCCAGATCAACAAAATCCAGTTCCAGGTATTCCGTGGACGGATAGTTAACGTAGGTGAACAAACCCTCGGGATCTTTTTGCTTCGCTTCCATCCACAACGTGTGAAGGTATCGCTCCACCCGCCGCGCTCCATACCACCTGACTATCGGTGCCGGAATTTCATTCCCAATCGCGTAACAAAGCACCGCGGGATGCTTCGAGCAGAGGAGCACACCCTCCGACACGCGCTTGCGAATCGCCAGGTTCTGCTGGCGATCATCGAGGAACGCAATGTGTTGCTCCCACGGAAGGCCAACCATGACATAGAGACCCTGGCTGCAAGCAAGATCCAGAAACCAGAGCGGCGGCACTGTGTATGTCCGAACAGCGTTTATTCCTGCATCCGCGATGAGAAGAAAATCCCGCTCGACACGATCGTGATCATGAAATTCACGGCCGCGTTTGTCCGGCCGGAATGTGCCGTAAGTGACTCCTCTCAGCCACAGCTTTTGATCATTACAGTAAAGAAATTTCCCGCGAACCACGGGCCTGGTGGAACCATGGTTGGAAGAAATCGCATCAGTTGTAGCTTGGAATGGTTCGGATTTATCGCTAAGTTCTATGAGAGTGGGGCGTGCGTCTTTTAATTCCTTCATTGACCACTTCTCTGAGCTACATCGCACCTTCTAGCGGGTATAGAACAGCTAACCGTTCTCGGCCCGACGTACTCTTGTCTGTGCGCGTGTACCGTCTTTCTAGACCTTTTCCTGAAATCAACTTGTGAAAGCGAAATCTGCAGGCGCTCTCCCAACCCGGCCAATTTGATTCCCACTAGGATTTCGTCACCATCCGCGCTCTGTAGTTTGCGACTCTGAGTCCTGACGGCCGCCAACCCAGGCGGGCCTGAGTTTGGACGGTGCGAACAGCTCTCAAAGAACATAAGAGCTTACGTGTGACTTTTCGTCTTGGTGGAAATTGGTTTAATCCAATTGGGTTATTCCATTCGGCCATTCCATTCCACAGAACCACGGTTGCGGCGCCCCATCTTGGCAAGCGCGAGTGCCAAAGCTGATGGCAAGGTGCTCGATTTTGGTTTAGCGAAGATAGCCGTTGATAGACATTCGCGCTTCGCATTCGCCGACATTGATGATTGGGCGACGCCGGCCGGCGTCGTCGTGGGCGCGGCTTCTTACATGTCAGAGCAGGCTAGGGGAAGCCTGTCGACAAAAGATGTCTGGGCATTTGGCGTCGTGTTCTACGAACTCTTCAGAGTTAAGCAGTCATTTTTGGGCGGAAGGTGATGCCCGTGGTCCGCTGGAAGAGGCCGGGACTGCGGCCGCTCGATGACTTCCGTGAGTTCATCGAAAAGAGAGAAGACTCGGGCCTGGGCATCGCCGACTCCGGCCGGTCAGTACCTCGCTAAGAACTCTCAAGGTCTACACCAAAGGCGAACGCGTCCTCCGTATCGAAGTTGTTCTTCACAACGCCAAGGAAGTCCGTTGTGGACGTTTTGCGAAGAAATTTCCGCCGATCGTGACCGGTCTGAAGCAAATCGCCAACCAGGATCATGTGTACGCGATGGATGCCACCTTATCACTCCTCTTCAGCCCGCTGCCAGCCCCAGCAATTGCACCGCACCGAGCGGCCCATTCGAAGACCTCCGCTTTGCAGCCTAGAACCGAAAACGTTTTGTCGATGTTGTTTCGGCAAGCGCCTACATTCTTTCATGTGCTTACAGCCTCTCCCCAGCAGATTGCAAAGGAAGAATCGGCTCAAGCATTCGAATCCATTGTTCCACTATGGCCAAGTTGTCAAAGGCCCACTCCGTACGATCCTCCAGTATGGCACTTACAGCCCAATAGACTTCGGTCGCCAACATACTGCACTCCGCCGTATCAAACAGAAGATTCCACTCGGTATCGGGAGAAAAATACCACCCCAGCCGCCGCATGACTTCGAGATAGCGGCTCAAGATCCATTGCCGTTGGTGGCGTGGAAAGTGGGCGAGGAAATTAGAGACATCGTAGCTGACCGGCCCGACGCCCACGTGGTCCCAGTCGATGAGCCAAGCGCGAAACGCTTGCCCATCTTGTTGAACCATCACATTGATGGGCCAGAAGTCACCATGGAGCAATGTTTCCGGACCGCCATATTTTTCAAGGATCTCTGCGCGGCGCGCTTGTTGCGGGAGAAGCGCTCGCATGTCGGACAGCAACCGATCGACCAATCCTCTCCGTTCCGGCGAAAGATGTCCCTCACGAGTCAGGAGGGCCTCCAAGCCGCAGATAGCGTCCCTTACCGAGGAAATGAAGAAAGCATTCCCAAAATCGCCCCCAAGCAGCCGGCATTCTCCCAATAGCGGATGCCCACGAAAGCGCGCATGAACTTCGGCAATCAAGCCTACTGCTGCCTCAATATGTTCGGGGGTAGTAAATACCCCCGAAGATGCAAGACTGCGGCCCTTTCCCTTAGCTCCCTTGGCCGCGTCCTTTGTCACCAATGAACAATCTCCCAGGTCTTCGTAGATCTGCCACACTCGCCTGCCATCCCGCTCTGCGGCAACGCCCAATAAAGCTGGTACAGCTTCGCCTAGTCCAACTGCAGGAAGCCAACGTTTCGTCAATAACTCGTTGCGCTGAGCGATGTGCGGTCGAAGCCGTTTTACAATGAACGACCGGACTGCACCGTCAACCTGCGCCTGGACCCGGAAAGTGCGGCGCCCACTTAACTTCTGTTGAGCAATCAGATGAACGCCGGGGCCCAATAGCTCCCGAAAAGTCTCTCGAAGCTCGGAGGGAGCGAATTCGCCAATGCTTTCTGAAGTTTGGTTCACCATTTCCCTATGCGAGAGCCTCCCTTGGACATACGTCCAAGGACTATGATCTTGGGTTATCGCTTTCTGGGCAGCTGATTCAGCTCGCCACGATATTTGGCATTCTTCAGCTAGCCGGTAGCATGTTTTTCGCGGGAAATGTATTGCTCACATGCCGCGTAGGGGCACGGCTCCGCCCTCTGAGTCACAGCGGCAAATTCAAACCTTACGCCGCACAACCATGACCCAAAGCGTAGCAGCCTGCCGGCGGCTATCGTTCAGCGGTCCCTATCTCTCGTTCTTTCTCAACCTGGCCAATCTGATTCCCACTACGAGCAATCAGATCGAGCACATGTCTGAAGCACCATTGCTTACTGCTTCGCTCCGTCGACCCAGACCGGGTCTGAGCTTGAATGGTGCCAAGAGCTCTGGGAAACATAAGACCTTACGTCTGACTTTTCGTCCACTCGAAATTGGCTTAATCCAATCGGGTTAATCCATTTGTCGGAACAGCCGTTCGGGGAACCGTCTTGGGGCCTGGGGATCGTGTTGTGTCCGCCGCGCTCCATATCACCCGCGGCATCGCGCTGGAATTTCATTCCCAATCGTGTCAGAGCACGATGCGGTCAGGTTCTCCTGCTTTTGGATCCTTCACAACACCACGTTTGATTTCCGGATCAGTGCTGTTTTCGATACATCTTGACCAATTGCGAAGTACTGCGCATCGGCGGCTTCCCCTATTTTTGTGAAATTTTTTTGGGACAAACGTCCCATAACCGCTGGGCTTAGACGGTTGGGGCGCTGAGTTGCGAAAAGCAGTCTAGGAGGCCAGGAGTCGGTCCGGAAGGTTCGCAGCAGGAGCCGGCGTAATTTTCGCAAGATTGTGCCGGTAGGCGTAGACCAACAATTCCAGCCGGTCCTTGACATCCAGCTTGGAGAAGATCGAGCTCAGATGGTGGCCCACGGTCTTTTCAGAGATGAACAATCGGTTTGCGATCTCCTTGTTTTTCAATCCCTGACTCAGCATCACGATGACTTGCCGCTCGCGTGAACTCAGGTTGGCGATCTTAGCCGACTCAGGATCCGGTTTCTTCGCCGCAGTCGCCCGAAACGCTTCTGCCATCGCTGAGGCCATCATCGAGCGGTTAAGCCACATCTCTCCAGTGTGGACCTTCCGGATGGCCTTGAAGAGACAACCCGGCGATTCGGTCTTCAGCACGACACCCATAGCCCCAAGCTGCACGGCGCGCAGATGGCATTGGGGATCGGACACGCCGGTTACCACCAGAACGCGGGCGCCTTTTCCGGCTTCGATCAAATCCGCAAGAAAATCCAGGCTGTTCTCGCTGCCGAGAATTAAATCGATGATGATGACGTCCGGCCTCGTGCACGCGCAGGCAATCGCTTCGGCAGCGTTGACAGCCTGCCCGACGACAGTGAGTCCCGGCTCGTCTCGCATCAAACAGCACAAACCGGCTAAGAAGAGCGTGTGGGCATCAACAAGGAGGATACGTATATTCGGCGTACCAGACTCCGTAGTTACTGGCTCAATATCCACATTCTCGTAAGGTTTTTTCATAACGCCCCGGTGAATCCGATAACGGTTTTGCGCACGCCTGCCAACTTAACGCAATATTGTTACCCTTCGCAGAATAGTGTTTTCAATACTTTGTGGTGGTAAACAGTTACCGCGTGGGTAAAACGGGCCGAAGTTAGGGGAAAATACCCCCGGTGATCACACCATGTTCGGCTTGCGTTTGTGCCAGTCTGTGGCTTGTTCGTAGGCGTGGGCAACTTGGAGCACAAGGGCATCGGCTCCAAGCGGACCGCTGATCTGTAATCCAATCGGCAAGCCCGACCGAGTGAAGCCGCAGGGGACGGAAATCGAAGGCCAGCCGTATACGTTGAAAGGTGAAGTGTTTTGAATATTACGCGCCTGGAAATCGGGCGAGCCGTTTCGGTCGGTGCCAAAGTCGGCGATCCGCGGCGGGCCAAAGGGACAGGTCGGGGTCACGATGACATCCACTGTCCGAAACGCCTGGCCGATACTCCGCCGAGTCCGTTCGATCTGCTGGCGGCCTTGAATATAGGCCACCGTGCCGATGTTTGCGCCTGCGCGTAAACGCCCGAGAGTCTCGGGCTGATAGAGTTCCGCGCTCTTTCGAATGAACTCGGCGTGGTAGGCGTACGCTTCAGCTGCGCGCACTAACGCTCGCAGGTCTTCCTGCCCGCGCGCCGATATCGCCACCTCCGTGATGCCCGCCGTCAGCTTTTGGAGAACAGAAAGCGCCTGGTTCGTCGGCGTCTCGATCTCGGGTTCCAGTCCCTCGAAGAAGAAATCGTGCGCCACGCCAACCCGCACCGATGTTGGCCGTGCGCGCAGAGCCGCCGTGTAGTTCGGCACATCCATCCTGACGCTCGTGATTTCTTCCGGATCGTAACCGGCAATGGCCTCGAGCAGGAGAGCCGTATCGGAAACCGTGCGCGTCATTGGGCCTACGTGGTCGAGTGTCCAGGACAAAGGAATG
>Ga0209056_10009349_pt1 | contig 10009 bp, 7 predicted proteins | sample GraSoiAngelo_114_FD_185876 | JGI IMG/M metagenome (GOLD analysis project Ga0209056, IMG submission 185876) | Grasslands soil microbial communities from the Angelo Coastal Reserve, California, USA - 14_0903_13_40cm (SPAdes) (version 2) | ecosystem: Environmental > Terrestrial > Soil > Grasslands ...
CTAATTCCGAGCGCGCTTTTGAAGTCCTGCAAAACATTGTCCAGAAAGGCAGGAAAGCGTTGCTCCTGGCCACCCATAATCCAGTCATTGCCGAATCCTGTGATTGGATCCACGAGATGAAAGATGGCCGCATCACTGCCAGTCACCCACGCGGCACGCGAAATTCAGTTTTCTAAGTAACCCAGATCGACAATCGCAGGGTCAAGCCTCTTTCCACGACGTGTGTCGAGTCACGCCACCGACCGAGCGCCCGCGAAGCGTAGCCAAATCGACGGGAACGCCGCCAACAGTTGGCAGCGCGCGGCTCCGCCGTTAATCTCGCGGGCGATGGAGAATATTCTGCCAATCTTAATTGCGGATGCGCCCGGGGCGTTGACCGAATTGTGCGGCGTCAACCTGCTCGAACGTTTACTCCGCATTTTGCAGCGGCTCGGATTTCGCAGCGCGATTGTTTTTTCCACAACACCCGAAATCATCGGAGCTGAATTAGCGAAACGCTCGTGGGCACGCCGACAAATAATTGTCCATTTTGGCTCGGGTACCATTGGACCCTTTACTCCCCAACTCATTTTGGAACAAAGCCCCATCGAGCGCTTCTTAATAACACCGGCAAACATTTATTGTGATGCGCGTTTACTTGCCGCTTTATGCGCGAAAGATTCATCCGCCGCGCTTGTCGACTCTAATCCGCCCGAATTCGCGCGGTCTTTAATCCGGAATCCATGTGGGCCTGCGTTGATCGCAAAAGATTTTCTTTCTGCGTTTTCTTCCACCGTGCCGTTCTGCCAACAACTCAAAGAGAGGATCGACAATCGCAAGATCGATATCCTCGACGCGGCGGCGGCGGATGATTACATCGTCAGCATGCGTCGGCGCGTGCGGCCGGTTTGTTTTCCGGCGCCAGCGGAGCAGAACCGTCGCCTGGCTGAGCGGATCATTCTCGATTCCGCCCAAAATGGAACGCTCGACCTTCCGGCTTATTTCCACGCACCGATCGAAACGGGAATCATCTCACTTCTTTGCAAAACGCGAATCACGCCAAACCAAATTACGATTGCCGGTTTCATCATAGGATGCGGGGCAACCGCGGCGTTCGCGCTTGACCGCGTTGGGCTCGGAATTCTCGCTGCTCTCATATTTGGCATCGTCGATGGACTCGATGGAAAGCAGTCACGCGTCAAAATCGAAACAACGGAGCATGGGAAGTGGGAACATCGTCTCGATTATTTGATCGAAAATTCGTGGTGGGCGGCGATCGCTTTTCATTTGTGGCGAAGCGGTCAATTTCCGAACGCGTTCTATTTTCTCGCCCTGCTCATCGGATCGCACTTATTGGATGAGTTCGCGAAACGCCGGGCGAAAATGGCGACAGGCCGCCTGCTGGATGACATCGCGCCGTTCGACCGAGCTTTCCGGCTGATCGCGGCTCGCAGAAACGTTTACGTTTGGATGTTGGCGGGCGGCTTCTTGTTAGGCGCGTTCCCCCAAAGCTACGCGATTATCTGCGGCTGGGCCGCCGTTACTGCTACCGTTCATCTCTTGCGTTCCGTTTGGATTTGTAACGTTCTCGGACGTCGAGTTGTTGGTTCGCAGGTCTGACAAATTACGCAACAGCGAAGGCACACGCTTTGCCCGCGCGAGAATCTCCTTACCGAGAACACGGACTGGTTTTTCGACCAGCAGTGAAGCACTCACAGCGCAGTAAACACCGCAACCTTTCTGACAGGATTTCTTCTTATAATTGGCGAAGAGGTCGTCCAGCGTCACATCCATGATGTGCTTGTTCGTATGCACCATGCTGCAAATCCAAAATTTTCCCTGCGCGGAAACGAAGAATAATTTGTAGCCTGCCGCGCACGTCCATTCGACATGCTCTCCCCGAAGCAGACTACGCTGATAATTAAGGATCGCCTCGCTGGTGTGAATCTTCTCGCCACGGCGTTTTCGTTCGAGCATCGAATCGATGAACCGTTCGAGCTCCTCACGCTGCCCGCGATCTACACGAAACCGCCGCAACGGGTCCGCATGCACGAGGCGAACCTCGGTCGGAATTCCTCGGGATAACCCAGTCTCGAGCACCGCTTGCGCTTCCGGCAACGTGTCGGCACAAATCACGCCGGTAATGTGCAGGCTGATTTTTGAATCACGGAAATAATCGAGCTTCGGCAGGATGGTCTTGAACGACTTTTTTGTGATCGCGCTCGGCGTCATCCGATCAACGCTGATCTGCATGACCTGCAACCCGGCATCCTCCAGTTGCGCAACTAGTTTGCGCGTCAGGAGGAATCCGTTCGTGGTGAGACTGGTGGCAAAGCCCAGCTCACGGCAGTAGCGAACGAGTTCGACAATATTGGGGTGCACGAGCGGTTCGCCGCCCACGAGAGCTATGCGCATGGTCCCAAGCTCGCGAATCTTTCGCACCCATTTCTTTAAGTCGTCGATGCTCGGATGCGGCCGACTGTTGTCGTATTCGGTGCAATAGGCACAGTCAAGATTGCAACGGTCCGTGACGTAAAGACTGCATTGCAGCGGTTTCCGATCGAGGAGACGCTTACCCGATTCCAAAATGTTATAGCCGGAAAATTCGCGGCCGATTTTGTCGAGAAGCTTCATGCGATGACGAACGAACTTGCAGCCTACGACAACTTGCCTGCGAAGCAATCGCGCTGGGATCTGATTCCAACCGACTGACGAAACCAAGCGCATCCGATAAATCACGCATTCGGCAGTGTGCGCTACCGGCTGGTATCGTTCTGCCAAAAGTTTGGCCAGAATCGGAAAGTCTCGCACTGGATATAGTGCGCCGGGCTCAGAGTAAAGACCGAGAATGTAAGCCGGGGGATGCTTCTTAAAATCTTGCTCGAGAGTGGTCCAGGCGCCGGGCAAGATTCGGCTGCGAGTATCGAGACCGGGAACAGGTCCGCCGAACACCGAGCCCGTGAGTGGAAACGATAAGATGTAGCGACAAGCAGGACGCCGCCGCGCGTCGAGATAAATCCTCGGCCTATGGCCCAGACGAAAATCCTATCGTTTGGAGCAGAATGCTCGAGCAAGTAGCGTCCCGTCTCCAGGGGTTCGCGCTGCGCAGCCAGCGTTAGCCAGTGCGAGATTGAGAAGGCAACAATGGTGAGCGCCAACCAGGCGTAAGTGAGACAAGGTCGTAATAACCAGTAAGGCGGTTGCATCCTTCCGGTCCAAAGCTGCGCGTAGTACGGCGCAGCAAGCAAAGCAAGGGGCGGAATCAGCTGGATGTAATAGTGCTCGTAAAAGCGAGCGCCCGCTGCAGCACCAACTAGCCTGGCAGCTTGACACCGTCTCCGCGACTGCGATAAGGGTACGAATGTTCGAGGATCTCCCGCAGGCCATCCGGATTTTCGATACCAAGCCGTGGGTTGCGCAGCTCTATGTGACAGAGCAGTGCAACTTGGATTGCCACTACTGCAACGAGTACAACAACTCGCTTCCGCATCCGGCCCTGGCCGATCTCAAGAAATGGATGGACCACATCCGGAAGCTGGGCGTCGCCCGTCTCGGTTTGCAAGGGGGCGAACCGCTCAAGCATCCGGATATTGTGGAGGTGGTCCGTTACGCAAAATCCCTCGGCTTTTGCAAGGTGAGCATGTCCACCAACGGGTTTCTCCTGAATCGGGAACTCATCGCAAGCCTCGAAGCCGCGGGCCTCGACAGCATCCATATTTCCGTGGACCGGATGACGCCGATCGCGAGCACGCGCAAATCGATGAAGTCGATCCTGCACAAGCTCTCCTGGTTCAAGGATTCCAAGATCAAGCTCAATGTCAGCGGCGTGCTTTTCAAAGAGACGCTCGATGAGATGGGACAGGTGGTGGACACTTGCCTCGACCTGGGCGTTGCGGTCCAGGCGCGCGCGGTGCACGACGATCTCGTGCACGACCGGGCCTTGCGCGATCCAAATGCGAGTGAGCCGCTGCTCCGCTTTATCGAGCAACAGGAGACCCTCAAGCGCAGCGGAGAGAAGATTCACACGAGCTGGAACCTTTTCGAGTATCAAAAAAAGATGCTGAGGCAGGAACCGGTCGAATGGACCTGCGTGGCAGGCTACAAATATTTCTTCGTCTCATCGACCGGCAAATTCTGGCTCTGCAGTCAGGTGCGAACCGAGAGGCACATTCTCGATATCACGCGGGAAGATTTGCTGAGCTACAACAAGAAGAAGAGTTGCCAGGCGAAGTGCGGCGTTTATTGCACCGTGGATACCTCGATGTTTGTGAACCATCCGGTGCGGTACCTGGGCCGGGAACTGGGGAACAGGCTGGTGACTCGCGTTTCAAAGCTGAGGGGCGATGGTCCAAAGCGCATTCGGGATCTGGCGGCCGCCCCAGTAGGCGAAGCTCCGTTTGCGCCCGCTCAGCAAAGTAACGGTTTGCGGTAAATTCGATACGTCTCGTGCTTCTCGGCGCCGATCAATGCGTCAACACATCCTCTCTGTACGGACAACATTCTCATCCTGATATTTTCCAAAAATGATCGTATTCCAACTAGCTGGCCAAACCTAGCGCATCCGGTAAATCACACCTTCGGCAGTGTATGCCACCAGCTGGTACCGTTCCGCCAAAAGTTTGGCCAGAATCGGAAAGTTCTTCACTGGATGCTGCGCGGTTTTCGGGTCGGCTTGAACATCGACAATATAGGTCGGCGGATGCCTGGCAAAATCTTGCTCCAGGGTGGTCCAGGCGCCGGGTAAGATCCGGCTGCGAGTATCGAAACCGGGGATCGGTCCGCCGAAGACATAACCCGTGAGCGGAAACGTTGTGATGTAGCGAGAGGCAGGACGTCTGTGAGCGTGCAGATAGATTTCCGGAGTCTGGCCCCAGACGAAAATCCTGTCGTCAGAGGAGGAATGAGTTAATAAATATCGTCCCGCTTCAGACGGTACACGCCGCGGCTCCAGCCCCGCCCAATGTTTAATTGAGAAGACAATGATCGTTAGAGCCAGCCAGGCATAGGTCACTCCGGGTCGCAGGAACCAGTTGGACGGCCGTATCATCCGGGACCAAAATCGCGCGTAGTAGGGCGCGGCGAGCAGTGCGAGCGGAGGAATTAATTGGACATAGTAATGAGGGTAAAAGCGTGCGCCCGCCGCAGCGCCAATCGCCGAGACCGCGAGCAATCCTAAAAGCGCTGTTCGTTCCGCCGTCTTCCCAGCCCAAATTTCATCCTTATCCCGGCACGCCAATATCGCCCCGATCACGAGAGGTAAACAGGCCCCGAGGAAAGTCAGCGTATTCACAATTCCCTTGTGCCAAAAAACGTGCGGAACATCATGATCGGCAATTGTCCAGTAAAACGCATCTTGGAGGATGCCTTGTTTCCAAAGCACAATTGTCACGAGACCGAGGGCCGCGGAAAATCCTGCCGTGAGCATAGCCGCCTGAATGATGGAATTCGTTCGCGTTAAACTGCGGCTAGCTCGATAGCTCGGGAGAAGTAGATAAATGCCGAGCGGAACTGCTGCTATCGCGGCCGGTTGCTTGAGCAGGAAAGCAGCGCACAGCAGCGCACCTGTTGGAAAAAGTTCGGGTCGCACCCGAGACGAGCTGCGGCGGAACGCGATTGCCCACGCCCAGATGATAGGGAGATTCATTAGCATCTCGCCGTCGAACGTGAGGTTCTTCCACGTCCACCAGTGTTGGAAAACACCGTAGAAGAGCGCGGCAATCAAACCGGTATTGCGATCAAACAACTCGCGGCCGATCACATAGAGGCCGGCCATCGCGCCTAGCGTCCACACGAGTGCGACTATATGAAGCGCTTTCCAATTGAACTCGCCTGCTACTTTGAATATTGCGGCGTACGTCCAGAAGAGAAGTGGCGGCTTGCGCTCTACCGCGTCAATGTAGGGTCGGCCTCCGTCGACGATCTCGTTCGCCACGACGGAATACATTGCTTCACTGTCAATTGGCTGAGGATGCAAAAGAGACGGAAGGCGAATCGCGACCGTGAGGAGGATAATCCCAAGCGCGGGGAAGCGAAATTGGCGCGATCTATGAGTTGGCACACCCATCATTCGGCAGATGAATTTCCGGATGTGGTCCTCTTAAGGGAATCGTAAATGCCCGTAACTTCTTTAAAAACATCATCAACTGTGATTGCTTGCATGCAAACATTGTTGCGGCAGACCGATTGCCGATTGTTGTAGGCGTTCACGCACGGGCTGCACGCGATGCCGGCCCACAAGGCAGTCGCGTTTGGCGATCGCGCGGCAAACAGCGCGGGTGTCTCTGGCCCGAACAAAGTGACGACGCGAATCGGTGTCATCGAAGCAAAATGAGCCGGGCCACTGTCATTCGTCACCAAAATCTCACTGCGGGTGTAAAGCGCGAGCACTTGCCGCAGAGTCGTTTTTCCGGCAAGCGTGATGACGCGGTTTGAACCGACCTCGTCTGCAAGCTGGTTATTGGGAGCGGCTTCGGCCGGCGCACCGGTAAACACAATGAACACCTCCGGGTAACGTTCGAGCAGCCGCCGTGCAAGCTGGACATAACGCAGAGGCGGCCACCGCCTTAGCGGTAGCAAGTCGCTAGCGTTCGGGTTGAGCAGGATGAGCGGCGCAGAACCGATACGAGGATTTTCGCGCTGTAGCAGGGCATTGATTTCAGCAACTTCGGACAGGGAGGGCCGAAATCTTGCCAGCGGCTGGTTTTCAGATGGCGCAAAGTCAAACGTCGGAAGCACCGCTGGATCGCGGGTCAATGCTTCAACCATGGCTTCGAACATTTGACTCGTATGGAGATGAGGATTGTATAAAAGCCGGTGGGTCATCAAGTCGCCCCGGTACGGTCCGTCGCCAAAAAAAGTATGAAAGCCCACGCGTGATTTCGCCCCGGTCAAGAACGTGAGCATCGCGGAAAAGCGGGTCAAAAATTCCATGTCGATCACGGCGTCGATGCCGATCTTGCGTGCGCGCAGGACTGCGCGCATGGCGCCGATGGCGAGCGCGAACGGACTTTTTGTCGAGATGATGATCACATTTTGCTCCGGAATGATCTCCATCACGTCGAGAATGAAGCGATTGTCCTCAAACACGACGAAGTAGACGTTCTCGCGTCCGACCATTCCCGTCGCGCGACGGATTGCAGGATAAGCGAGGACGGTGGATCCCTGCTCCGCGAACTTGATAAAAAGAACCCGTCGGACTTGGCGCGGCCCCGGTGGACCCGCCGCCTCAAAGATTCTTCTGACAAACGTCAAGATTGCGCAAAGTGGCGCGCCGATCCAGCGATCAGTGTGTTGCAAAGTTGAAATGCCTACAGGGAGATCTATTTTCTGGTCCTCCTAAGATGGTCAATCCTTGCGAAAGCTTTTTCGCTCCGACAAGAGATGGGTTTTTCGCGGGTTTGCGCTAGAAAATAGGAGAATTGCTTTCGCCCCTTTCCGTTCACACGTGATCGCTGGAATGTTCATGCTGTTTGGGCGGAACGGACTCTCAGTGTAGCGAGAATCTCGTTTCGACGCAATAGAGGCTGCGCCACCCTCTGATGCGTCACCAAACGCTTGGCGAAAAAATTTTGGCGACTCCAAGCACTCGATTGTAGCGTCGGAGAATATGAGCGCGAATGCTGATCTTAAGCTTCGTTAGATCGAGAGTATTTCGATGAAAAAACTGAACCAAGGCGGTCTTTCTCATGACTTATAACATTGAAACTGCCCAGACCTGTGACCGGCTTCGCGAGGAGTCAGCGAGCCCGAAAGAGGTTGCGCTCGACGTTGCGCCGCTGGCGGTGGATGCACCGGCGCGCGTAGACGAAACCGGAGCGGAGCTAAAACGCGGCGCCTTCTTGAACACGATCGCGATGTTGGCGTCGAATTTCCGCGGGATATTCACATTCCTCGTGGCCCGGCTGCTGGGGCCTGCAGCGCTCGGCATATTCTCGGTAGCGTGGGCGAATGTTGATCTTATCAGCAAGATTGCGGTTTTCGGACTCGATAACGCCATCACAACTTTTATCGCGCGTTCGCAAGCGATCGGCGACCTCGCGCGCGGTCGCACCCTTTTTCGCGCAGCTGTCGTTCTGGTTCTCATACAGTCGTCGCTCGTCGCCGTGGTCGCCATTGCAGCGCTGCAAATGTTTGGCGACCACCTGCAATTTCCCCGCGAGATGCTGTCCGCACTGGCCTTCGTGCTCTGCGCGCTGCCGGGCATCGGCTTGTATCGCGTCTGCACCTCCACCTCCCGCGGCATGAAGGTGATGAGGCACGATATCTTCTCGCGAGGCATGACAGAGCCCGCCACCACGACACTGGCGCTTTTGATCGCGCTCGGCTTCGGATTCACAAGGTTCGCGCCGGAGGTCGCCGCCGTCGCGGGAACCGCGGCTTCGGGAATTATCGCACTCATGTTTGCCTCAAAACTCTTTAGCGGTGTGAAGACGCGCGCCCCTGTCTTCATTTGGGCTGAAGCAAAGCCATTGCTCGCCTACGCCGCTCCCATCAGCGCTTACCAGATGCTTAACGCATTCATCTTGCGGCTGGACGTCATCATGCTGGGATGGTTTATCGGGCGTGCTCCCGGGGTGACACTCGCGACTGTCGGCGTTTATGGTGCCACGGTCGAGATTGCAAGCGGTCTGCGCAAGGTTAACCAGGCTTTCAACCCGATCTTTGCCCCGGTCGTCGCCGGAATGACACACACGGGAGATCAAGAACGTGCCGCCGCGACTTACGCCCAAATCGCGCAGTGGATGTTATGGATTTTGCTTCCGCTCGTTGCTGTCATGCTGCTCGCTGGATCGGTCATCTTGCTGATCTACGGCCCAGCGTTCGGACAGGGCGGCGCCTGGCTCGGCATCGTCGGTATTGCGTGTGCCACAAACGCGTTTGTATCGTTAGGCGAAACAGTAATCATGGTGCAACGGCCACATCTGAATCTTCTGAATTCTTCGGTCACCTGCGCGGTTGCGTTTGGCACAAATCTCTGGCTGATTCCTCGACTCGGCGTGATAGGCGCGGCCTTTGGCATCCTGCTGCCCTACGCGATCCAGGGCGCCTTACGTTACGGAGTGTTGCGCCTGGTCTTTCGGTGGCGGAATCCGTGGAGAAGCATTCGTCCACCGATCTTTACCGCAATCATCGCTTTTGTTCCGGCGTTGGGCTGTCGTTTGCTTCTGCAAGGGGTAGCAGGGCAAATCATCGCGGGGCTTGTCTTCCTCGCGATCTTCGGCTTCGGATGGTTCTACTTCAGGCACTCGGCCAAGCCGACGCAATGAAGCGCATTCTTGTCACCGGTGCGAGCTCCGGCATCGGTCTCGCGATTGCAAAATCACTGGTTGCGCAGGGGCATGAGGTCTGGGGTACATCGCGTAATTTGGAGCGGATCCCGAAAATGCCGCGGTTGCATCCGATTCGTCTCGACCTGGCCGACCGGCTCTCGATCGAACATGCATTCAACTCCGCGCTCGCCGAAGCTGGTTACCTCGACGTTTTGATAAACAATGCCGGAGCCGGTCATTTCGGGCCTGCCGAGCTTCTGCCCTTGGAGACGATCACGAGCCAGTTTCAAATTCTTGTGTTCGGCCAAATCCAACTGATGCAGCTCGCACTGGCCGCCATGCGCGGCCAAGGGCACGGACTGATCATTAATATCACGTCGCTTGCATCGCGGTTGCCAGTTCCCTTTATGGCCGCATACAACGCGGCCAAAGCAGCGATGGCCGCGTTCACCATGTCGCTCCAACTCGAACTGCCCGATGCCCGCGTCCGCATTGTCGATCTTCAACCGGCCGACATTTGCACAAACTTCAACCACGCCGTGACAAGGGCGAGCGGCTACGACGCGAGTTACGAACGCCGCGTCGCCAAGACATGGGACGCGGTCGACCGGAACCTGAAGAATGCTCCGAAGCCGGAACTGGTCGCGGCGCGCGTCTGCCAACTCATCGCAGGAGAGGCGCCACCGCCAAGGCTAACGGTGGGCGATTTTTTCCAAGGCAGAGTAGCGCCGTTCATTTTTCGCTTTCTGCCGCAACGGGTG
>Ga0209056_10009352_pt1 | contig 10008 bp, 8 predicted proteins | sample GraSoiAngelo_114_FD_185876 | JGI IMG/M metagenome (GOLD analysis project Ga0209056, IMG submission 185876) | Grasslands soil microbial communities from the Angelo Coastal Reserve, California, USA - 14_0903_13_40cm (SPAdes) (version 2) | ecosystem: Environmental > Terrestrial > Soil > Grasslands ...
ATTTTACGTTTGGCGGGATTGGATGCGGCCACCAATCACCTTTCACATGTCAATCCGCCTTGACGTTGCTCATGATGGGTAATGGCCAGAGGCGTAAAGTTTCGCGTAAACGCCGCCGCGCGCGACGAGCTCCGAACCACGGCCTTGCTCGACGATATGGCCATGTTCGAGCACGATGATTTGATCGACATTGTGAACCGTGGCGAGCCGATGCGTCGCGATCAACGTCGTACGCCCACGCATCAGTTCCTTGATCGTTTCCATGATCGCCGATTCTGTCGTCGGATCGAGCGCCGAGGTCGGCTCATCGAGAAGCAGGACCGGCGCATTCTTCAAAAACGCGCGCGCGATGCCGAGGCGTTGCCGCTGACCAACGCTGAGATGTCCACCACGCTCGCCCACTGCACTTTGGTAGCCGTTCGGCATTTGGCGAATGAACTCATCGGCCTGCGCGCGCCGCGCGGCATCGGCAATCTCTTCTTCGGTCGCATCCGGCTGGCCGTAGGCGATGTTTTCGCGCACGCTCGTCGAGAAAAGCAGGGTGTCTTGTAAGACGATCGCGATTTGTGCGCGCAAAGATTTTTTTGTGATCTCGCGCAAGTCGCAACCGTCGAGCGTGACTGAGCCGGATGTCGGATCGTAGAATCGGGGGACTAAACTCAGGAGCGTGCTCTTGCCCGCACCCGTTCCACCGACAAGGGCAACGATCTGATTGGGCGAAATCGTCAGATCGAGATTGTGCAGGACATCTCGATCTTGCGCATAAGCAAAGGAGACATTTTGAAATTCAATCGAACCGCGCGCAGATAAAATCGCGATTGCTTTCGGTGAATCGACCACGTCATCCTGTCGATCCAACACTTCGAAGCAACGTTTCGCGCCGGCGGTTGCCCCTTCCATCGCCCACGCCGTGTAGGTGAGCGATTCCAACGGTTGATACAACATGAGCAGATACGCGCTGAAAACGAGCAGCGAACCGAGCGTGAGTGTTCCCGCCAGCACATGCAGCGTCCCGACGTAATACATCGCCGCTGTCCCGATCACCATGAGCGTGCTTATGACGAGCGCGCTATTCACATTCGTTAAAGTGAGACGCAGGTTTGCTTGTAAACTTTGGCGGGCCTGCCGGTGAAATTGTCGAACCTCGAATTCCTCGCGCCCAAAGGCGTGCACCATCCGGATCGAGCTCAAGCCCTCCTGCGCTTGCGCAAGCATTGCGCTCTCCTGTTCCTGAATGAATGTCGATTCGCGGCGAATCCGGTGCGCGAAGAAATAAATCGCGGCGACAATCAGCGGAACAATCGCAAGCGACAGGAGCGTGAGCTGCCAATCCAGCCGCACCATGATCACGAACGTGCCGGCAAGTGTGATGGTCGATCCAAAAATGTTGGTGAACCCTTTGTTGTAGATCGTCTGGATCGATTGCGAATCATAGGCGACGCGGAAACTGGAATCGCTCGAACGGCGCGCATCGTGATATTTAAGCGAGAGTGATTGCAGGTAGGAGTAGAGATCCGTGCGCAGCTTAAGCAGCGCTTGCAGACCGATTTTCACGAACAGGTAATTTGTAATCCAATTGATGATTCCCCAGAGAAGTTGAATCGCGACTAGCGCAAGACAGAGCAGGGGGATCCAGGTGCGCCCATCACTGCGCGCCGTCGAATTCACTCGCAGAAAATCATCCACAATGATCTTGAAGGGCCACGGCTTGAGCAGATTCAATCCGATACCGGCGACCGTGAGCAGCAATCCAAAAATCGTCTGAGGCAGAAACGGCCGGTAATAACGGAGAACGCGCCGGTAGATGGACATGGGAATTTGGGATTGCGGATTTTCGATTTCGGATCGAACTAAGCGGCGAGTTTCAATTCATGCTCAGGCTAAATCCGAAATCCGAAATCCGAAATCCGAAATCGTAACGTGCATCATCTTCTTGAGCTCTGGTTTGGTTGGGTCCTCACTGGAGGGTACATTGGCATCATCGTGCTTATGGCGATGAGCAGCTCGCCCTTGCCGGTGCCGGCTGAAGTGGTCATTCCGCCGGCGGCGTTTCTCGCAGCGCAAGGCAAACTCAACTTTGCCGGTGTTATTTTGGCGGGAACGCTCGGGGCATATCTTGGCGCAGCGGCAATGTATTGGATCTCGCTATGGGTGGGACGACCGCTAGTCCTACGATTTGGTCGCCTTGTTTTGTTGACGCCGAAGAAATTGGAAGAGGCGGAGGATTGGCTCGCTCGCTATGAAGCTGGCGGAATTTTTTTCGCCAGAATTTTGCCGATCGTGCGGCATCTGATCTCGATCCCAGCAGGGATTGTGCGGATGAACTTCACGGTCTTCAGTTGTGTCACCGTTATTGGCTCAGCAGTCGCCTGTTGCATTCTGGCTTACCTGGGCGAACGAGCCTACCGGGCGGAACCGGAACTTCTCAGCAATCCAGAGGCGCTGGTTCACTTCATCCGCGGACAATCACGATGGATACTGCTAGTGGTCGTAGCCTTTGCGGTTCTCTATATCTTCGCGTTGCGGCTCATGAAACGGGGCTCTGGCTGACCTGAGGGTGTTCATAAATTTAACACAAGTGTCACAGCCTCGGCACTTAGACGGTTGATAACCCGGTAACAACTCCGCTCCCACGCCATCGTGGATTATTCACATCGAACGATGGCATCGCAGTTGCTGTCTAACGACTCGGAATTCAAATGAAGAAGAACACTTTGATCCTTAAGCAGCGCCCCAAACTTTCCCTCGGCGATCTTATCCTGGCGGTGAGTTCGTGCACGAAAAACACGAAGGAAACTGTGGCGACGGTGGCTGACCTTTTCGCCAGTGGCCGGGTGCGCGTCCAAAACAACGGCCGGTTTATCCGCGCCCGGGTTTGCTAAACACTAAGCTCGATAATCGACTTTCGAAGTCGCTCCGGTGATTTTCGCCGGAGCGATTTTTTTTGCCGCACAAAACACTTTCCGCGTTTGCGGAGCGCTTTTATCTTGGCGCGTGATCGATCGTTATTCCCGGCCGGAGATGCGCAACATTTGGTCGGACGAGCACAAATTCCAAATCTGGCTGGAAATCGAACTGCTTGCCGGCGAGGCGATGGCCGAGCTCGGTCAGATTCCAAAAAAGGACGCGGCGGAAATTCGAAAGCGGGCGCGTTTCTCCATTCCAGAAATTGCGGAGATCGAGAAGCGCACTAACCACGATGTCATCGCCTTTCTCGAAAACGTCGCCGATTCTGTTGGGCCGCCCGCGCGCTGGATTCATCAGGGGCTGACTTCGTCGGACGTTCTCGACACGACATTGGCCGTCCAACTCAGCGAAGCGGGCGCGCTCCTGGCGAATGATTTAAAATCGCTGCGCGCGGCCATCGCCGCTCATGCGCGTCGATTTAAGATGACGCCGATGATCGGACGGAGCCACGGCATTCATGCCGAGCCAATCACATTTGGCTTGAAACTCGCGCTGATGTTCGATGAGTTCGGCCGCGCCCTGGAGCGGTTGATGCAAACGCTCGAGCGCGTTCGCGTCGGCAAACTCAGCGGCGCAGTCGGCACACATGCACATGTCGATCCAAAAGTTGAACGCGCGGTCTGCGAGAAACTTGGATTGAAGCCGGCCACAGTCTCCACGCAAATCGTGCAGCGGGATCGACACGCGGAATTCCTGGCAACGCTTGCGCTAATCGCGTCAAGCATCGATCGCTGGGCAACCGAGTTTCGTCATCTTCAACGCACGGAAGTTCTCGAAGTGGAAGAATTTTTCGCTGAAGGGCAGAAAGGCAGTTCCGCCATGCCGCATAAACGAAATCCGATCACGAGCGAGCGGCTGAGTGGTTTGGCGCGCGTCATCCGGGGAAACGCGGTTGCGGCACTGGAGAATGTCGCGCTGTGGCACGAGCGCGATATTAGTCATTCGAGCGCGGAGAGAATTATCCTGCCGGATTCGTGCACGCTGCTGGATTACATGTTGGTGAAATTGCGCGAGTTGGTTGAAGGGTTGCAGGTTTATCCAGATCGAATGCAGCAAAATCTCGCGATGACGAAGGGCCTTTATTTTAGCCAGTCGATCCTACTCGCGCTCACGCGCGCGGGCGCGGAGCGGAAGAGCGCGTACGAAGCGGTGCAACGCGCCGCGATGAAGACGTGGAAAGGCGAAGGGACATTTGCCGAAAATGCAAAACGTGAACCGGAGATAGCATCGCGGCTTTCAGCGGCGGAAATCGATCGGTTGTGCTCACTCGATGTTCACTTCCAACATATCGATGCGACTTTCAAAGCGCTCGGTTTGGACTAGAACGCAATCATCAGGTGGAAAGATCGACAAGGAAAAGCGCGCCCGCGTTATCGGATCGGATTGAGAAGCAACTCGGCGATGCGCGCGGAATTATCGAGTCGAATCGCAGCGGTCTCAAAAGCCGCTCCGCTTTTTTCGTCTGCGATGCCGTTGGAACTGAATGTGACGCGCACAGCGTCGCTGCGCCATTTTAAGATTAGCTGAGCAACTTGAAAGGTCGGCGATAGTTGAACGCCCACGAGCTCGAGCTGCGCCAGAAGTTGCATCGTCATCGCGGCGGCGGCCGCTGGAATGAGTTCTACCCGCTCGCGCGCTTGAGCGGGGATGACGGCCACATCGCCGATCTCAAATGCATTTCGCGTTAGCGCCGGTTGGAAAGGCTTTAGAGTTGGACTGAGACGAAGGGTTGTGATGCGGCCTTTGGCATCGAGCTCCGTTTGGCCGAGTTGAAAACCGGTTTTTAGCGGAAACGTCTCGCGCAGCGCGGCAGACGGCATATGAAGTGAGACAGTAAAAGAAGAGGGCTTGGCACGGACGGCGCCCATCCGGAGTTGCGGCGTGAATTGCATCGATACGACTTCCAAGAAAAGACCGAGGACAACGTCGTTTTGACGGCCCGATACGAGAGGCGGAGAAACGGTCTGAACCTTGGGCGCCGCCGTTACCGATTCGGCTGGTTGCGTGAACGGCGCAGAAACGATTGCCGGAATCGACTCGGAAGCGTCCTCGCCATCCTCGGGCCGTTTCGGTTCGCGGGACGGTTTGAGCGCCGCAACCGCCGGGGCCTGGGCCGGCGCAACTGGCGCAACGGTAGCCCGAGATGATGGCGCCAGCCGCGGACCGGCCGCCAATGTTCGCTGCACAAGATCGACAAGCGCGTCCGACAAAAACGGCTTTGCAATCGTTGTTACCACATTCTCAAGACGCGCCGCGGCCGCGGCCATTTCCGGAACGTGCCCCGACATCATCAAAACCGGAACGCGCGCGGTGCGTTCCTCCTTCAAAAGTCGACGACAGACCTCGTCGCCATTCAAATCGGGCAGACTATAATCGAGAAGAACGAGGTCAGGGATGACGCGCTCGATTTCTTTTATCCCGCTCACGCCATCGAGTGCCGTTGTGATTTGTAGATTCGGGTCGGCGGTTGCGAGCACATCTTCCACAAAAATGAGCAGCATCTCGGTATCATCGATCACGACGATTTTCTTGCCCGTTTTCGGGCGCGCTTCTTCTGACGGCAAGATGCTCGGTGGCTTGCTTAGCCCGGCCCGCCGCCAAGCTTCAAGGAATACCACTGCCCAGGGTCCGTGAATGGTACGCGGCGCAGAGGCAGGCCTCTCTGCTTCGCTCATCCGCGCTTCAGACCAGGTGAACATCTCCCCCAAGGCATCTACACCGCTGCGTCCGCCCGTTTCCGCGTGAGAAATCTGGCCGTCTAATATGTGGACCACGCCGGAATGTTCCGCGCTGTCCTTTATCTGCACAGCGAGGCTTATTTCGCCCGCACACTGCAACAGCACAATGTCGGGCAAACTGAGCAAGCCCAGAGTCCCACGCGAGCTCGCCGATTCAGATTCTCTCCAGGGACCGAGCAACGCCTGCACAGCGGCGCCGAAATCCGCCACCTCGAATGACTTTTCGATAAATTGCAGCGCTCCGAACGACCTGCGTTCGGCCGCGATCTCGCGGGAAACTCCCGCCGCGATAACCAGCACCCTCGCAGTCGCATGCGCGCCTTGCATCTCGTGCAAGAATTCCGTTAGGCCAGGATAGGACGGATCGAAGTCGATGATGAACAGATCAGGCGCGTTCTTAGCCGCGAGAACGCGAGCTTCCGCGAGCGAACGGGCCACAACGGTCACGTAACGCGGGGCAAACTTCTTCAGCGCTGAGCTGATCGCTACCGCAAGCGCATCGTATCCTTCGAGGAGAAGAACGCTACCTTGCGGTGTAGTCCCGGCAAAGGATGGGAGCGAAGCAGGCACATCGGCAACGACTCGAAAACACGAGAATAGGAAAAATCGGGCGCCATGTCAACGCAAAGGAGGCGCAAGTTGCCTCTGGGATTCGTTATTCGTAGCGCAGCGCCTCGATAGGATCGAGCGCGGCGGCCCGGTAGGCCGGATAGAGGCCGAACCCGATGCCGATCGCCGAGCAAACGACCAGCCCGGCAAATGCCCACCCAAAGGGAAAAATCAAGTCAACCTTCAGCCAAAGCGCGAGCAAATCCCCGCCAATCACGCCGAGAATAATTCCCACCACGCCGCCTGCTTCCGAAATAAAAACGGCCTCGGTCAGAAATTGGCGCAGGATGTCGCGACTTCGCGCGCCGATCGATTTGCGCACGCCGATTTCTTTTGTCCGCTCGGTCACGCTTACGAGCATGATGTTCATAATTCCGATGCCGGCGGCCACCAAAGCAATAAAGCTGACCACGAACGCGCCGATGCGCACCACGCCCGCTACTGAAATGAAAGCACTTTTGAGTGAGTCATTCGTATAGATTTCGAAATCGTTTTCCTTATTAGCACCAAGGCCACGCGCAATTCGCATCGCGCTAATCCCTTTGTCCAATGTCCGGTTGTAAAGCTCGGTCGAAAATGGCTGCGTTGCGATGTTAACCGTGCGATTGGCCTCGCCGTAATTCTCGAAAAATCTGGTGATCGGCATCAGGCAAATGTCGTCCTGACTTTGCCCAAACGAGGTGCCTTTTTCCACAAGCACGCCGATGACAGTGTAGGTATGCCCGCTCATTCGGATGACTTTGCCGATGGGCGATTCGTGCGGAAATAAACGTTTCTCGATCATTTTCCCGATAACGAGCACGCTTCGCGCAAGATCGACATCTTCATCGTTGAGGTTTCGCCCGTAGCCAAGCGTGTAAGCATTCGCCGTCAGAAAGCTTCTATTTGTTCCAACAACCGTAAGACTCGGCGTCGTCTTTATCCCGTTGTAAACCGCTTGCCCCTTGAGATCACGACCAAAGCACTTGAGGCAAATCTCCTGCGCATTCCCTTGCATCAACTCGTAGTAACGTAGTGCCTGTCGATAGGTGATATTGCGCCGGTTCTGATATTTTTTCTTCGTCTCGCCACCCGCGTCGATGTTCACCGGGTATTTCGCGAACTGAAAAATATTTGATCCGAGAAAGCTTATTCCGCTTTCGATCGAATTCTGCAGGGCGCCGATCGCTGTCATCACGGAAATGATGGAGAACACTCCTATGGTAATGCCGGTCATGGTCAACGCAGCACGCAATTTGTTTGCCCCCAGAGAGGACAAAGCCATCCTAACGATCTCGCTGAATAACATTTCGATCTAAGGAGAATGGAGTGATGGAGTGTTGGAATATTGAGACCGAGTCAATTCGCCATTCCATCACTCCTATTCATATCTGAGCGCTGTCACCGGATCCAGGCGGGAAGCCGACCATGCGGGCGCGAAGCCCGAGATCAGTCCCGTCAACACCGACACAAGCATGCTCACGAGTACCAGCTCGGATGAAAAATGGATCGGAAAGGATGGAAAGGCGACACCGATCAGGAAGCACATCAAAAACGCGAAGGTCAGCCCGATAATTCCGCCGAGCAGACAAAGCGCGGTGGACTCGATTAAGAATTGGAGAAGGATGGTTCGTCTACGCGCCCCGAGCGCCTTTCGCGTGCCGATTTCTTTCGTTCGCTCTTTTACGCTCACGAAGGTGATGTTCATGATCCCGATCGCGCCGACGAACAGCGAAAGACCGGTTATGAAAAGCCCCGCCACGGCGATTGAATTCTTGATCGGATCAAGCGTGCTCTTCAATGCCTGTTGTTCGTTAATGCTGAAGTCGTCTTTTTTTTCCGGAGGCAATCCGCGTGCATGTCGCATCAATCCCGCGAGCTCGTCTTTCGCGTCGGCCAGTTTTGTCTTGTCCTTTACCTTTACGAGAATCTCCGCTTCGCTTTTTGCCGTGAAATATTTCTGAAAAGCGGGTAGCGGTATCACCACAATCGAATCGAGACTGAAGAGCCCGAGAAACGAGCCTTGCCGGGAAATAACGCCGACCACTTTGAAAGGCTGACCGTTAATCAGGACCGATTTATCAATCGGGCTGGCGGACGGAAAAAGTGCATCGGCCACATCGTAGCCGATCACGCAGACATTCGCGCCGCCGCGTGATTCCAGCTCGTTGAAGAAACGCCCTTCTTTGAAATCAAATGTCGATGTGATGATGTAATCCGACACGGTGCCGCGAATCAAAACGTTGTTCACCTCGCTATCCATGTATTTGACGCTGCGGTAAACACTGGAGGTCGGAATAGCGATGGCCAGGTTCGAGTTTGGCGTCATCGCTATCATGCGATTGAGTCCTTCCGCGTACTCGGTCTTGATCTTCTTGCGGTCGCGATAATTCCACCAATCGTCCACATTTTTCCATGGCCATTGCCCGACGTAGAGAACATCATCGCCGAAAATGGCCATGCTTTTATCAAACCCGACCTGGATTCCGCTGATGGCGGTGCCCATCAACGTCACAGCCACAATGCCGATGATCACGCCGAGCGCGGTGAGAGTGGAACGCGTCATGTTTGAGCGCATTTGCGCGACCGCGATTTTCCAACTCTCGCTCAGCTCATAGAGAAAACGTTTCATTGTCGAGCGATTGTCAACCTTAAGTCAGCGCCATCGATTCAAGTTCGGGCACGGTCATCAAGTCGTCGCTCTCGATCAAACCGTCGCGCAGTCGCACGGTGCGGCGGGCGTGGCGCGCAATATCCGCCTCGTGCGTCACGAGAATGATCGTATTCCCGCGGCGATAAAGATCCTCGAACAACGACATGATTTCTTCGCCCGTCTTTGAATCGAGATTGCCGGTCGGCTCATCGGCCAAAATAATCGAAGGCCTGTTCACGAGCGCGCGGGCAATCGCGACGCGTTGACGCTGGCCGCCCGACAACTCGTTAGGCTTGTGATGCAAGCGGTCGCCCAGCCCAACATCGATCAACGTCTGCGTGGCGCGTTCTTCGCGCGTTTCCGGATCGACCCCTGCGTAAATGAGGGGCAGCTCGACGTTCCGTAATGTGTTAGCGCGTGGAAGTAGATTAAATGTTTGGAAAACGAATCCGATCTCGCGGTTTCGAATTGCCGCCAGCTCGTCGTCGTCCATCTCGGCGACATTTCTGCCGTTGAATCCATAACGCCCGGAAGTCGGCGTATCGAGGCAGCCAACCATATTCATGAGCGTTGATTTGCCGCTGCCGCTGGGGCCCATGATCGCGATGTATTCGTTGCGATGAACCCGTAACGACACGCCGCGCAAGGCGTGCACGATTTCTTCACCCATCACGTAATCTTTCGTGATGTTCGCGATGTCGATGACGACCGGGCCGACTGGTCTGATTGAATCCCGAGTGTCCATCATCGTTAGATCGACATGTACTCGCGCGGCTACTTCGTCGCTTCCTTGTCGTAGGTCACTTTCGCGCCGTCTTTCAACTTACGACTGATCGCGCCGTAACTTCCCGAAATCACTTCGTCGCCCGGTTGGATACCGCTCTTGATCTCCATGTAAGTGTCGTCCGCAATTCCGGTCGTTACCTTGACCAACTGCGCCTTGCTCCCTTTCTTCAAAAACACAACCTTCGCCAGCTTTTCGCGGTCCTCTTTCCGCGTCGCTTTTTCCTGACGCTCATTCGATAACTCGGCGCTGTTATCGCCTTTGTCGCGCGCGGCGAT